>PJTO01000143.1_pt1 | contig 83623 bp, 68 predicted proteins | sample 1512101 | NCBI WGS metagenome assembly PJTO01 (sample SAMN08177690, study PRJNA422409) | Soil metagenome, whole genome shotgun sequencing project.
CGCCCGCGCCTCCAGCTCGCGGTACGTCAGCCGCTCGGCCTCGAACACGGCGGCAACGCGGTTCGGCGTCCGCCCGGCTTGACGCCGGAACAGCTCCGGCAAGGTCAATTCCGCCGGGAACGGTGCCTCCGTCGTGTTAAACGTCTCCGTCACCTGCCGCCGTTCTTCCTTGCTCAGCAGGCTGATATCGTTTAGTGCCCGCTCCGGTTCGCTCAGCGCCTGCTCCGCCAACCTTAGAAAATGCCGCGCCATCCGTTCCACCGTCTCCCGGCGAAAAAGCTCGTCGTTATACTCCCATACGCAGGAAAGCGATCCCGTCGGCTCGGGGTAGACATCCAGCTTCAAATCGAGCTTCGCCGTTCCCGTCTCCACCGGAACCTGCTCGAAGCGGCAGCCCGCCGCTTCGAAGCTCGCGCGGAATTGTTGGGCTTGATTATGGTAGACAAGCATCGTGTCGAATAGCGGATTGCGGGACCGGTCGACGCCCCGGCCGGACCATTCTATTAATTGCTCATAGGGAACGTCCGCATGATTTAACGCATCCCACAGTTGATCCCCCGTGCGGCCCCACAGCTCATGAAAATTCAAAGCCCCGTCGACAGTCACCCGTACGGGAACGTAATTGTTGAACATCCCGACCATATTCAGCGTCTCGGGATGGGTTCTTCCCGCAAGCAAAATTCCGACCGAGAAGCTTCGGGACCCGCTGAACCGGCCGACAATCGCGGAATGAAGGGCCAGCAGCAGGGAAGCGACCGTACGATGGCTCTGCTTAAGCGGCTTCCGCCACCTCCGCATGAGCTCGGAGGAAAGCTCCAGACGGACCGTGCCTCCGCGGAAGCTTCGTTTGTCCGGTCTGACCGCAGCGTCCGGCCAATCGAGAGGCGAGGCCGGAAGCTCAAGCTCCTTGCGCCAATACGCCTCGCTGTCCGGCTTCGCGTCCCGGCGATGCCGCTCCCACTGGGAGAAGGCGGCATACGGCTTGCCCGGAGAAGGCAAAACCTCTCCGTTCAACAAGGCGGAAAACTCCTGCATCAGCACGTTCATCCCGATTCCGTCGGAGGCGATGTGATGAACGTTTAACAGCAGCGTATGTCGGCTCGCCCCGTCCGTCCACAGCCCCGCTCTGATCGGAAACGGCCTGCCGAGATCAAAAGGAGCCAGCATCGCTTTCGCTTCCGCGTTCGCCAACGTAACCGCGTCGGCCGGAAGCTCCGTTCGCGTCGGAAATACGCTTAATTCGAAGCGGACGGATTCCGCGGAAAACACTTGCTGGACGAGCTCGCCCTCCTCCCAGCGGTAAGCGGTGCGAAGCGTGGCGTGTCTCCGAATGAGCTGTTCGATCGCGGACCGCGCGAGTTCCGGCCGCAAAGCCCCTTCGATCGCCAGGGCCACGGGAATCTGGTATGCGCAGCCGATTTCCTCGGCCTGATCGACGAAGGCCATCCGCGTCTGGGCGATCGATGCCGGATAACTTCCCGCTGCCGCGCCGTCTAGCTCGGGCAGTTCGGACGGCTCCGTCGGTTGCGGCACTCCCGCGCTCTGCCGAATTCTGTCCAGCAGAAGCCTGGGCGTCGCATATTCGAACAGATCGCGGAGCGACAGCTCGATCCCCCAATGCTGCCGAATGCTCGCCAGCAGCAGGGCGGCCTTTAACGAATTCCCTCCCCTCTCCTGAAAATGATCGTCGGACCGCACGTCCGCCGCGCCGAGCGCTTCCCGCCACAGCCGCTTCAGCTCGGCCATCTCCGGCGTATCGTCCTCTGGCAGCGAGACGGCGGCCTCTTCGTCGGAACCGGCGCGAATCAACCCGGCCAGCTCGCGCAGCATTTCGTCCCATTCTCCCGATCTTAATCTGCCGGCCAGCTTATAACGCTGGATTTTACCGCTTGTCGTTCGGGGAATATTCCGAATCGGCAGCACGAGACCGATGTCGAAGCCGGTTTCCCGGGCCAGTCGGCGCTTGACTTGATCCGCGAGCCGGACGAACTTCTCCAGCTTCCCCCGATGCTGGACGAAGACAACGATCTCTTCCTCGCCCGATTCCGGGTGCGGGGCGCCGCAGGCGGCCGCTTTGCCGTATCCGATTCCTTCGATCGACTCGACGCGTTTCTCCAGGTCGTGCGGGTAGACGTTCTGTCCCCGGACGAAGATAATGTCCTTATATCTTCCCGTAATGACCAGCCTGCCTTCGCGCATGAACCCGAGATCGCCCGTCCGCAGCCATCCTCCGGGAGCGAAAGCCTGCCGCGTCTTCTGCGGAGCGTTATAATAGCCGCTCGTGACGTTCAGGCCGCGAATGAGAATATGGCCCGTCAACCCGTCGGCCAGCTCCCCGTCGGCCTCGTCGCGTATGGAAACCTCGCAATCCTCGACCGGGTAACCGACATCGACGAACACGATCGCAGCCTCGTCGTCGCGCCTCGCAAGCCGGGCTTCGTCGCCGACACGCAGCGTACGCGGATCGACCGGCACGGGAACGAGCGGCTCGCCGACGGGCGGGAAGGTGACGGCCAACGTCGCTTCCGCCATGCCGTATACGGGAAACATCGCTTCCGCGCGCAGGCCGCTCGGGGCCAACGCAGCCGTGAATTTGTCGGCCCATTCCGCGGAGATCGGCTCCGCGCCGTTAAAGATCAGCCGAATGCAGCTCAGATCCCACCCCTCAGCCTCCTTGGGCTTAAAGCAGCCGAGAAAATGCTTATAGCCGAAATTGGGGGAAGCAATGGAGGTAATCCGATGCTCGTTCGCCTTGGATAACCACAGCATCGGGTCAAGCATGAACTGGGCCGGCTGCATCAGGTACTGCTCCATGCCGGCGTAGATCGGGGCGAGATGGAAGCCGATCAGCCCCATGTCGTGGGTCAGCGGCATCCAGCTTAAGGAAGAATCGTCCGCCGTCGTTCCCGAGCGGGAGACGATGGCTTTCATGTTCGACAGCAGATTGCCGTGCGTGAGCATAACGCCCTTCGGCTCCCCGGTCGAGCCGGAGGAAAATTGCAGGAAGGCGAGCTCTTCGGCCGCCGCGCGGTAAGGCAGTCCGTTCGGCCGATCCCCCTCGGATTCCGGCTGCAATCGTTCGAGTTCAAGAGCGTACAAAGAGCCGTTTAACCGGTCCGCCCCGATCGTCTCTTCGGCCTCGGCCAGACCGGCCCTGTCCGCCAACAGCCTTGGCCGGTTCAAGGTTTCCCATACTTGCAGCAGCTTGGCCCGGCTTTCTTCGCTGCCTCCCGCCGTCACCGGGACGGGAATCCATCCTCCAAGCAAGCAGCCCCAGAACGCCGTGACGAACGCGCGCGGATCGTCGATCCGGATGACGACCTCTTCTCTCGCCTGCCAGCCCTGGTCCAGCAATCGGGCGGCCAAAGCCAGCCCTTCTTCGTACAATTGTCGATAGGTCAACCGGGATTCCGATTTCTTATGGATAAACACGATGCCTTTCCCGCTACCCGCCGCGCTTTCCAGCATTTCCGCCAATTGGGTGAACGGCTTCATCGCGCGCCTCCTTCTACGATTAAATCGATTTGATCATCGGCGATGCCCAACAATTCCCGCCGCAGCAGCGAAAACAAAGCGCGCAGCGATTCGGGACGGTCCTGCCAGTAGAAGTGACCGCCCGGCAGCCGCGCGACACGGCAATCCGCGGACGTATGCCTTCTCCAGCCTTCCACCTCCGCGGCCGTCCATTTCTCCTCTTCCCCCGCGATTGCCGCGATCTCCCAGGGCAATGGAGGTTTGGCTTCGTACTTGTACGTTTCTACGAGACGAAAATCCGCTCTTAAAATCGGCAAGAACACCTCGCGCAGCGGCCTGCTGGCGAAAATTTCCTCCGAGGTGGCGCCCATCTCCAAAATTCGCTCGGCAAATTCCCCGTCCGGCAAACGATGAATCGGACTTTCCGGGTCCGGCGTCTCCGGCGCCGGGCGTCCGGAGACAACAAGCTTAGCCGGAGCGGGCGCATTCCGGTCGCGAATTAACCGCGCGGTTTCATACAGGATCATTCCGCCCATGGAATGACCGAACAAAGCGTAAGGAGTTCCGTCCATGCGCGCTTCCAACAGGCGAAACACATCTTCGCACGCTTCCTCCATCCCTTCGTAGAACCGTTCCGCAGCGCGCGTCCCCCTTCCGGCCAATTCCAACGGTACGCACTCCAAATCCGGCGCGAGGTGTTTCTTCCATCTGAAATAGATCGCCGCGGACGCGCCCGCGTAGGGCAGACAGTAAAGCTTCATGCGATTTTCCCCATTTCGAGTTTGATCAGCTTATCGGCCATTCCGAAATAGCGATCGTCATGCGTAATGACGATGACGCACTTACCCTTGCTTCTCAGCTCGGGAAGCAGCGTCGTGTAGAAATATTCCCGGTATTCCGGATCCTGGTCCGCCGCCCATTCGTCGAAGAGGCAGATCGGCTTATCGTCGAGGTAGCTGACCAGCAGCGCCAGCCGTTTCCGCTGGCCGGTCGACAGCCGCGTGGTGCTGAATCGCCCGCCTTCTATGGCGACCTTGTCCTGCAAGCCCAGCACATTCAAATAATGCTGCGCTTCCTCGGCCTTGGCCTCGAAATCGATTCCGTACAGACGATCGAACAAATAAGCGTCGCTGAATATGGTCGACACGTAGTCCCCAATCGCGGCGGCGCTAATCCGGTTGCCGTTAAGCGTAACGCTGCCCTCGTTCGGCTCGTAGAGGCCCGTGACCAGCTTCGCGAGCGTGGACTTGCCGCTGCCGTTGCCGCCAATGACGAAGATCAGCTCTCCGGAGCGAAACTCGTAATCGATCGGTCCGACGGAGAAGCTGCGCTCCGAGCCGCGGCCGTACTCGTAAATGGCCTGCTCCAGACGAAGCCTGAGATCCGCAGCTTCCTCCGATCCCGCTTCCGCGTCGGCTCTGCCGCCCAGCTCGGAGAGCTCGTCGGTAAATTTGCGAATGCGCCTCCAGCTTATGCGCGCCTGGAACAGATCCGGCAGCGTATTCAGAATGGAGGTAAGCGGCCCCGCCATATACAGGAACACGAACACGAAGCTTCGCAGCTCCCCGCTGCCGATCCCCGGCAGCATATGCGGGAAGGCGAATACGACCGTCCCGATGACGGAAGCGAACAGCAGGTCGCCGATAACGACGACGTTCGCCACCTTCACTTCGGCTTGGGAGCGTTTGTCGCGATAGGACGCGCTGCTCAGCTCCATATCGTCGCGGAAATCGCGCGCCTTGCGGCGGTTCAAGTACAGCTCCTTAAACCCGTAGATCAAATCCTGAATGAATTTGAAAAATACGTTCTGTATGTCCCGCGTCTGCTCCCACAAGCGGTTCGCGGAGCGAAGAATGACGAAGAAAGCCCCCGAAGCTACGAACACGACCGCAAGCGAGAAAAGAAAACCCGCCAAGCTCAGCGCAGCCAAATAAGCAAACCCTGCCAGGATGGTGACCGACCACGTCCCGACGCTGACCATCCGGTTGGAGAAGCTGCTCACCGTCTCCGTGTCGTTGTTCAGGCAAGCTTCTATTTTCCCTCTCTCCATCGCTTCCACGTTCGCATACGGAGCGTTCAGCACGACGTTGAGCACTTCCATTCTCTTGTCGTACACGATCCCGTTCGTCATGCGGATCAGCCGCGATCTCAGCAGCTTCTGCCCGCACACGAATCCCAGCATCCCGAGCACGAAAAACGGCAGCAAATCCGTGCTGAACGTTCCATTGCCCGCGATAGCCGCGTTCACGACGAAGATCATCGAAGCATTGCCGACACCGCTGGCGATGCTCAGCAGCAGCATCGTTCCGTACGGCCGCTCCTTCGGCTTCGGATAAGCCGCCGTCAGGGCCAGGTAAACGCCGAACAAGGCGAAAGCCGCGTACGTCCCGCCCAGCGCGATCCGTTCCGTCAAGGAAGCGTCCGCCCATAATCGAGCAACGCAGTAGCCCAACCATCCGTAGAATGCCGTTCCAAAGGCGATCTGAACGGTGACGGCAGCCTTTCTCCGGCTCTCCCCGACCCGTTTATTTTTGCGAATGCCGCGAAGCACCGCGCCCAAGCCGATCAAATTTCCGACAATGGCCAGCCCCGGCAATCCGACCCACAGCGCATTCACTCCCCGCATCCTCCTCTCGCGGCTGCAAGCCCATTCTCAGGAAGCCTCGTCGCATGACCGCGTCGTATGCCGGCTCAGATCGCGAATCGTGTAGCATTGCTGGAAATCCTCCGGCGAGATGACCAGGCCGCGCTCCTCCATTTCGATATCCAGCTTGACGGCGAGCAGGGAATGTCCCCCCAGCTCGAAAAAATTGTCGTTGACGCCGACGACGTCGATCTCGAGCAGCTGCTTCCAGAGCTCCACGAGCTCGGCTTCGATGTCGTTGGCCGGCGGTTCGTAGGCGGCCGCGTCGGAGCGAACCTGCGATTGCGGCGCCGGAAGCGCCGCGCGGTCTACCTTGCCGTTGGAGGTTACCGGGATGGTCGGCAGCCTTACGAAATAAGACGGAATCATGTAGGCCGGCAAATCCGTCGCCAGAAATTCCTTGAGCGCGCGCGCGGAGAGAATTTCGGCGGCCGCGTAATAAGCGCACAGTGCCTTCTGTCCCGACGTTTCCGCGTTGTCGATGACGACGCATTGAGAAATATCCGGATGGTGCAGCAGCTTCGCCTGAATTTCCCCGAGCTCGATGCGATAGCCGCGAATTTTCACCTGATGGTCGACGCGTCCGAGAAACTCGATGTTGCCGTCCCGTCCGTACTTGGCCAAGTCCCCCGTCCGGTACATGCGGGCCCCGGGCTCCGAGCGGAACGGGTCGGGAACGAATCTCTCGCGGGTCAGCGCTTCTGCGTGATAGCCGTTCGCCAGACATTCGCCTCCGATAAACAGCTCGCCTCTGGCCCCGATCGGGCAGGCTTTCATGTCGCGGTCGAGAATGTAATACCTGGCGTTTCGTATCGGTTTGCCGTACGGGATGCTAAGCCAGCCGGTATCTGTCTCGCCGACCTCGTAGCAGTTCGACCAGATGCAGGCCTCCGTCGCTCCCCCGAGCGCGGCAACCGCGCATTCCGGAAACAGCCGGCGCAATTGTCCCGGGAGCGGCACGGGAATCCAATCCCCGCTCAGCAGGAACAAGCGGAGCGGCGCTTGCGGACCGGCATGCTTTTGGAAGAACGGAATGCTCTGCCCCAGCGCGGCCGGCGCGGAGTCCCAGATCGTAATTCCGCTGTCCGCCATGCGCTGCGGCCAAGCCTCCGGCTTGCGAACGTCCTCCTCGGCAACGATGTCGATCGCCGCGCCCGCGGACAGCATTCCGAACACGTCGTACACCGACAGGTCAAAGCAGAACGACGTAATGAAGAACAACCGATCCCTCTCGTTTACGCCGAACCGTTCGTTCACCCAGTCAATCACGTTGACGACGGGGCGATGGGAAACGACGACCCCTTTCGGAGTTCCCGTCGATCCGGAAGTAAATAGGACGTAGGCGGTTCGCGAGGCATCGTCTTCGACGTCCGGCCCGCGGCTGCCATCCTCCGCGTTCAAGTCGGCGCGCGTCAACATTCGCTTGCTCGCGGACGCTTGCTCCTCGAAGCGGATGTCGGCCGTCTTGGTGATAACGACATCGTAGCGGTAGCGCAGCTCGTTCTTGAAGCCCTTCGTGCGTTTGCGAACCTCGACCTTTACTCCGGGATATCGCCTCTCCAGACCGTTGAAATAATCTTCATGGCAATACAAATGCTGATCCAGTTGAATGCGCGTCTTGTAGAATGCGCCATGATTGCGCTTGAACTCCTCCAGCGAAGCGCGGAATTCCTCCTTGGCCGCTTCGTCCGGAACATCCGACACGATAAGCGCTCCGCCCGGCCGAACGAGCCGGATCGCCTCTCTCAGCACATTGTCCAGATAGAGATAGTCCGGGAAAAATTGAATCGTGCTCGGCAGAAGCACGACGTCGTACCGTTGATCCTCCATGCTCGCGATCTCGTCGGCGAACCCGGTCAACAGCTTGACGTTTGCTTGAAGATCGTTCTCTATCACGCGCTGCCGATTGCGCTCCTGAGTGACTTGCGAAGCGTCCAGGCCGGTATATTGACCGAATGCTCCGGCAAGCTCGAATAGAACAAGTCCCGAGCCGCAGCCGATTTCAAGCGCGGCTTTCCCTTCGCCGGCGAACGGCCGGGCCAATTCGACGACCCTGTCGCGGTATTCGTCCACTTCAGCTTCGGTGAAGTACAATCCCGTATAGGTGCTGACGAATCCTCCGGCGGAAACCCGGTCCGTCGCAGACGCCGCCAGGTCGTCGAACATTTTGACCATGGCCTGCCGGTCGAAGGGGAAGGCGGTCGGGTCGGCCTCCTCCTCGTCAAGCAACACGACCTGGCGCAAGGAATCCGACCTCCACAGCAGATCGGCGATGGGAGCGAACAGCTCCTTCTGCGTCACCATGTGGGTAGCCCCCACCTCGTCCAGCACGGTCTGAATACGGCGCTTCGGCCATGAAGCGTCCAACGGCACGTAAGCGCCTCCAGCCTTCAGAATGCCGATCGCGCCTACGACCGGATCGAATGAACGCCGGCACAGCAGCGCAACCCGCGTCTCCGGTCCGACGCCGCTGCCGCGAAGCGCGTTGGCCAGCCGGTTGGACCTTTCGTTCAGCTCCCGATAGGTGATCGTTTCGTCTTTATGGATCGCGGCGATCACATCCGGCGTCCGGGCGGCCTGGTCCACGAACAAGCGGTGAAGCGTCTTGTCCGCCGGGAATTGTCCGTCCGTCGCATTGAAGCCGCGAACGATCTTCTCCCATTCGGACGGGTAGAGCAAATCAAGGGACGACAGCGGCGCATCCGGATCGCTCAACAAGACATCCATCGCGCGCAGCCAGTGGGCGGCGACGGCCTGCGCGAATTCGCCCGAGTAGCGCGAAGCGTTGCAGCGGAGGCGCAAATCCCATAGGCCGTCTCGTTCCTCGAACCAGAACAGGAAGTCGGTTCTCGTTCCCTCGAACGACTCCGCCCCATGGATGCGGCTGCAGCCCATCGCAAGCGGAACGACGAAATCTTCGGCGTTCTCCGCTCCTCCCCAGCCCCGATCGAGCACCAACTGCGAGAACGGATAGTTCTGATTTTCCGCAATCGAGGCGATTCTCTCTTTTAGCGAATTCAGATAGCTGCGGTACGAGGCGCTTGCGTCGGGCTCGAAAGGAATGACCAAATAACGGTTGATGCGTCCTTCTGCCTGCTCTCCGGCGTCCAGCACCGGCGTGACCACCAGCGTCTCCCCCGTGTGCGCGTACTTCCGGGCAACGATCTGAACGCCGCTCAGCAATACGAGATAAGCCGCCAGGTCGGAACCGCCGGTAAAAGCGTTGATCTTGAGCGACAAGCTTGCGCCGCATTCGACTTGCCATTGTTGGTCATGCGTCTGCTCTGAATCCGCCGGTCGGCGGTCTTCGGGAATCCGGGTTAATTCGCGGTCTCCCTCCAGAAGAGCCGACCAGAAGTCTTTTTCCTTGCTTAACCTGCCGCTGGCCAATATTTTCTGGATTTCCAACGCATCCAAACTCATTAAGCTTCCTCCTTTAGAATATGCAGGTATCTTTTGCCTCCGCTGCGCGCATAGTCGTCGAGCGTTCGCTCGATCGCCAGTGATTCTTCCCGTTTTAACGCCGCCAGTTGATCCTTCAGCTGCTCCAGAAAGCGGTTGTTGAAGCTCACCAGATATTTCAATTCCAGGTTGCGCGCCAGCAGCGCCGATTGTTCGATTTTCAGCCACTCCTCCTTTGATCGCTCCGAGAACCGGTAAAAGCCGTTTTCCTCCATATAGGCGATGCGCTTGTTCATCATTTTTTTATGTTCCCATAACACGTAGAAAGGCCGATGGTCGACGATTCCCTCCTTGGCGATATGCCGGTCGATCTGCAGTTGCAGCCGGTCGTACGCATCCGATCCCCACACGGTCGGGGAGTCCACCTTCTCCTCGAACACTTCCATTCTTCTCGAGGAGGGCTTCGCCAGCCCGTATTCCTCCAACTGCTCCATAACCCAATGCGTCTTGAATTCGTAAAACTTTTTATAGTAGCGGTTCAGCTTCAGCATGCGAACGAAGTTCGTCCAATGGATGTCGTCTTTCGGTTCGAAGCCGTAGTAGGCTTGTTCCATGTCGGCGTAGCTGACTTCGGCTTCTCCGTAACGCTGGTTCTCGAAATAGCCCGTTAACCGAAAGACGCTTCGGGCATCGTCGTAGCCGTGGATCATGATCGCATGCGGATTGGAACGATTCTGGTACGCGGCCGTGCCGGGGATGTAAAATTCGTCCACGCTCGTCCAGACGTAATACCCGTCCTCGATGCTTTCCCGAGCGAAATTCACGAAACCTCCGGCATATTTCTCGAGGGTTTTGCGCGTCAGCCTCTGCGATCCGCCCAAACACGGAATCAGATGGTGCTCCGCCGTCGGGGTATAATGATCGACCTGGATCGAGTGGCCCGATTCCCTGGTGAACAGCTGAATGTAGTTGCTGTACACCCAGCGGAGCGCGTCGGGATCAGTGTGCATAATGGACAGCGCATAGGTGACATGGGTGTACGAAGTGATGTCCGGAACGGCGATCGGCAATCGTTTACTGGGGGTCATCCTTCCTTCCTCCTTTGGTCGTGTCGTTCGTATTGCGCCAGCATCTGTTCGATCGTCTGCGACTCCGCTTCTCTCAAACCGCCAAGCCGCTCGATCATCTGGGTCAAATACCGATTTTCCCGCGTCATTAAATATTTCAACTCCAGGTTCATAATCATCTGCGCCTTCGACTCGATCTCCCTGTAGCCGTCCCGCACCGCGTCCGAAAATACGAAATGGCCATGTTCTGCCATATAGGCGATCCGCCTGTTCATCGTTTTCTTATGCTCGAGCAAAATGAAAAACGGACGATGATCGACGAACGTCTCCCCGCTCATATGCTGCCGCAGCTTTTCCTGCAAGCCGTCGATCACGCCGATTCCCCAATAGTATGGACACACTTTCCGTTCCTCGAAGATTTCCATCCGGACATCGGAAGGTCTGGCGCGGCCGTAATCGGTCAGTTGCTCCATGATCCAATGGGTTTTGAACTCATAGCCGTTCGCGCTTCTCGTCAGCAAATGCGTGTTGTTGGCGTAATGATTTTCCGGCACGCGCATCTCCGTAAACCCAAGCTCGGCCGCATCGTAGGCAAGCGTGGACTGCATGTAGCGCTGACTTTCCAAGTAACCGCTAATATGGAATTCGTGCCGCTCGTCGTCGTATCCATGGATCATGATGGAATGCTCGAACGATTGATTCCGATAAGATCGCGTCCCCGGAATGTAGTATTCGTCCACAAACGTCCATACGTAAAACTCCCGGTCGATGCTGAAGCGGACGAAGTCGACAAAGCTCGGGCAATAGTGCAGAATCCAGTCTCTTCGTATGTGCTGCGTGCCGAACAATCCGGGAAAGGGAAACAAATCCGCGTTGGGTATGAAATACCGCATTTCGACGGTCGAGCCATGATCCAGCATGCACAGCTGCACGTAGTTGCTGAACACCCAGTCTACGCCCTCGGGAGCCAGCGACACGACGGACAGGGCATAAGAGATATGCGGGTAAGAAATGATCTCCGGTACGGCTAACGGAAGAATCCGGCTGGCGGCCATGACAGCTCCTCCTTGCGTCAAAAATGAAAATCGAATTTTAATCCCGACGCCGTAATCGGGCGGTAATCGACCGACAGGCCGATTTCGCCCAACGGCGCATCGGGACGTTCAGCCAGCATCGCGAGCAGCCTGCGATAGTCTTCCGCGATTGCCGCCGCCGTTTCCGGACGGAACAGCGAGCTGGCGTAGGTGACCCACAACAGCATGCCTTCCTCGTTCTCCCAAGCCTGGAACACGAGATCGAAACGCGTCAGCTTCTCTTTAAGGATCTCCGGCAGCCAGCGCGACGCTCCGATCGTTGCGGAAGCGGCGTCCAAATTTTGCAGGACGAACATCGTGTCGAACAGCGGGTTGCGCGCTGCGCTGCGCGCCTGCTGCTTGCGGGCCAGCAGCTCGAACGGGTAATCCGCATGCTCGTAATCTTCCAGCACCCGGCTCTTCACAAGAGCGGCGAACTGGCGAAAAGTCAAAGACCCGTCGGCCCGATTGCGATGAGCCAGCGTATGGACGAACATTCCGACCATGCCCATGACGTCCGGGTGGTTTCTGCCGGCATGAAGCGAACCGACAACGCCGTCCTCGGACCCGGTAAGCTTGGACAACAGCGCGTAATAAGCGGCCAGCATCGTCATGTGCACCGTCGCCTGGCAATCCTCCGACAGCTTTCGAATTCGCGCGATTAACTCCCTGTCCCATTGAATCGCCAACGTATCGCCTTCGGGACGGCGAACGGACGGCCGGGGATAATCGAGAGGCAAGTCAGCCGTCCCCTCGTAGTCCGCGAAACGCCCGGCCCAGAACCGTTCGTTCTCTTCGTCGACTTCCTTGCCGTGCAGCCAGTCGCAATAATCTTTATATTGCAGCGAGAGGGGGGCCAGAGGCAGCTCCGATACAATCGCGTTCAGGTCATGAAGCAGCAGCCCAAGGGACAGCCCGTCGGCGATAATGTGGTGAAGCTGCAGGAACAATCGGACGGAGCCGTCCTCCTCGTCAATCCAGGCGGCCCGAAGCAGCGGCGCCCGGGCCAAATCGAAGGGCTCGATCAGCCGTTCGGCGATTTGCTCCGGCGTTTCTCCGCGCCCCTCGATCCGCGAGATGCGGAAATCCGCCTTCGGCGCGACGAGTTGCACCGGTTCTTTGCCCTGCCAGCCGAATGACGTGCGCAGCGGCTCGTGACGCTCGATCAATCGGCGGAACGCCTCCTCCAACGCCGCGAAATCCGGGGCGGGCTCCAGTCGAAACAAGAAAGGCAGCACGTAGAGCGTACTGTCGATGCTGGAGCTTTCCGCGATAAACACCCGGCTTTGCGCGGGGGAGAGCAGGTAAGCGTCTTTCGCGGGCGCGCGAGGAATAACGGCCGTCCGCTCGAGACGGCCGATCTCCGCAATCCATCTCGCCATGTCGAGCAGCCGGGAGTGCCGGAAAATCAATTCGATCGGCATGTTCGAGCCGAACGCTCCGTAGATTTCCGCCGCCAGCTTGGCCGCTTTCATGGAATGGCCGCCCAGCAGGAAGAAATCGTCCTCCCTGCCGATGCGTTCCACGCCGAGCACCTTGCGCCACAGGCCGGCAAGCCGCGTTTCGCATTCACCTTGCGGTAGCTGCTCGTCCGACGGCATCTGATTCGCCAGCCATGCCCCCGGCGCGGGGAGAGCCGCGACATCGGGTTTACCGTTAGCGGTCAGGGGAATATTTGCAAGCCGGATTAGAAATGCCGGCACCATATAGTCCGGAAGCCGATTCGCCAGCCGCTCCCGCAGCGCGGCCGCTTCGTCCTCGCCGGCGTAATCCCCCACGTAATAAGCGACCAGCGCCGGCTCCTCCTGCGGATCGGGCTTTACGGCGACAATCGCGTCCTTCACGCCTTGCAGACTGGTCAGAACGTGCCGAACTTCCTCCGTCTCGATCCGATAGCCGCGAATTTTGACTTGTCGGTCGATTCTTCCCAGAAAAACCAGATTCCCGTCCGCTTCCCATTTGGCCAAGTCGCCCGTTCGATACGCCCGCGTTCCGTCGCCAGGCAATTTAACGAATTTCCGTTCGGTCATCTCCTCCCGGTTCCAGTATCCTCTGGCGAGCCCGATTCCGGAGACGGCCAACTCCCCGGGGATGCCGGACGGAAGCGTCTGAAGCCCCCGGTTTACGATCCGAATTTGCGTGTTGGGCAACGGCCTGCCCACCGGGACGGGACCTGTCGCTCCAATATCGTCCGGGTTCCCGGACCAGGCCGAAGCGCATACGGTCGTTTCCGTCGGACCGTAGGCGTTCACGTATTCGACGCGTTCTCCCCATGACGCCAACAGCTCGCGGCTCGATTCCGATCCGGCCGTAATCAGCAATCGCAATTGGCCGAGGTTCCCGGGGACAAGCTTGCCCGCATACGTCGGCGGCAGCGTAGCGACCGTAATTCCGCTGTCCGCGGCCCATCGTTCGAAACGAGTCGGCTCTCCGATAATGTCCGGCGTTGCGATATGCAGCTGCGCGCCGGTAAGCAGCGCCATGGAGATTTCCCAGATGGAAGCGTCGAACGAAGCGCTGGCGAATTGCAGCACGCGATCGGCCTCTCCGAGACGATATGCGGACAGAAAGTAATGGCGTAAATTCAGGACGCCGCGATGCTCGACCATTACGCCTTTGGGCTCCCCCGTAGAGCCTGACGTGTACAGCAAATAGGCAAGATCTTCCGACGATGTCCGTCCCTTTTCTTTGAAAACGTTTTCTATTTCGCGACGTTGAAACAAACCTTCACTATATTGGATCTTGATTCCGTTGAAGTCCCGGCTTGCTTCGTGGCCGTCGCGTAAAATCAAGGCCGACGCCTGGCTGTCCTTAAGCATATAATCGATGCGAAATTCGGGATACGACGGGTCGACGGGGACATAGACGGCGCCGGATTTCATCACGGCGAGCAGCGAGACGATCCAGGCCGGAGAACGTTCCAGCATAACGGCTACCCGATCGCCTTGCCGGACTCCCCGTTCATGCAAGCGAAGCGCGATGTTTTCCGCTTTGGCGTTGAGCTCGCTATAGCTCAACGTTTCGCTGCCGCATACGACGGCGATTGCGTCCCTTCGGGCCGTCGCGACTAGCGCGAACATGTCGTGAATCGTCTGCTCCGCCGCGAATTCGGCCGCCGTATCGTTCCAGCGCGCTTGATCGGCCGCTTCCGCGGGCGAGCGCAGCTCTAGCGCGATCAGCTCGCGGTCGGGCGCGTCAACGGCCTGCTCCAGTACGGCAAGATAGCTTGCTCCGAGCGTCACGACGAGATGCCGGCTGTAGTATCCGGAATCGTAAACGAGGACGACGCTCCATCCCCCCTCGCCGTTCGCGGCTATCCGGCACTCCACTAAAGCTTCGTTCGTCTGTCCGAGCGTTGTCTTCATTTCCCTCCCCTGCAAGTGGTTATAGTGAAATCCAAAGCGTTCATACCCGGTCGGAAGCTGCCAGGAATCCGAGCGAGTCAGCCAATAAGCAAGATGTTTGTCGTTATTCCTGAACGTCTCCATCACATGGGCCAGCAAGTCCTTAAAGCGGGTACGCTTGTCCGGCCGTTCGAAGGTGACGGGAACGACTCGGCCGTCGTAAGCTTCCACCCCGCCGCCGATTCCGCCGGCAGGAACGGCGATGGCGATCTTGCTCTCCGATTGGGTAAACGCGAGCAGCACGGCCGCCCATGACCCCAGGTAAAAAATCATTCTTAGATCTTCCCGCCAGTTGCATATCTTATCCATCTTCGCAACGACAGGCTCGGGGATATTCATCTCGATTTGCCGTTTGTCTCCGGATTTGCCGTAGCCGTCGGGCTGCAGCGGCGGTTCGCTTGCCCAGCCACTCATTACGCCGGACCAGTACATCTCGGCCTGGCGCTCTAACGTTCGCTCCATTAATTTGCGGTGCGGCACGAAAGCATCATCTCCTTAGTGAAGAGTACATCCATGAGGCCTTCTCTCCTCTTTCTCCCCATCGTTCGACAAAATTCGATTCTTTCCTCCATTAATAGAAATTTATGTATGTTTCTATCATAACGAGTATTCCAGGATTTGGTCAACAAAAAAATGCAGATTCGGACAAGCGGTTCCCGCCATTAATGCGGCCATGAAAAAAAACGCCCAGGCCGATTGGCCGGGCGATGATTGCCGAAAAATGCCGATTAACTTAATTGGACGTAACCTTCCGGTTCACGATCAGCTTGTAACCAACGCCGCGGATCGAGTCGATCTGAACGCTCTGTTGGTTCAATTCGAGCTTTTTGCGCAGGGAGCTCACGTGCACGTCGACGGTTCGCTGACCTCCGATATAATCGAAGCCCCACACCACGTTCATCAAATCGTCCCTTGTAATGACGATGCCGGGGCGTTCCGCCAAATACAGCAGTACCTCGAATTCCTTCGGCCGCAGCGTGATCCACTGCCCTCCCGAGCATACCTCGTACTTATCGGGAAAAATCTGCAAATCGCCGATGGTGATGACCTTCTCCCCGTCCGTCGCCTTTGCCGGCTTGCTCTCTTCGTTGCGCGAACGTCTAAGCACGGCTGTCGTACGAGCCAGCAGCTCGGCGACGCCGAACGGCTTCGTAATATAATCATCCGCTCCGAGCTTAAGCCCCTGAACGACTTCCTCCTCGGCGTTCCTTGCGGTCAGAATGATGACCGGCGTGCGCACCCCGTTCTGCCGCAGCTTCTGGAGCACCTCGAAACCGTTCATGCCTGGAAGCATCAAATCCAGGAAGATGATCGCATAGGATTCGTGTATCGCTTTATGAAGCCCCTCCGCTCCGTTGCCTACCACTTCCGTTTCATAGCCTTCCTGCGAAAGATTGTAGGTTACGAGACGGGCAAGCGTCGGTTCGTCCTCTATAATCAAAACTTTGTCCGACATGCGTACCTCCGGTTCGGCAGTTTACTGCCTTATTGGCTCACTATGTTAGTTTTATCATACCACTGTAAAGCCAACGTCATTCAAATGTTAACGGAATGTAAAATCGGAAGCGGACCGTTTACGGCTGCAGCAGCGGCAGTTCCAGAATAAATTTCGAGCCCGCGCCGATCTCGCTCTCCACCCGAATCGTTCCCCGATGCAGCTCGGTCAGATGCTTCACGATGGACAAGCCCAATCCCGTACCTCCGGAGCTTCGCGAACGGGCTTTGTCGACGCGGTAGAAGCGTTCGAAAATACGGGGAACATCTTTCTTGGGAATGCCGATCCCGGTATCCGCTACCGTAATGCGCACGAGCTCCTCTTCCCCGTCTCCGGACTCCACGACCTCCGCCGTCACTTTCACTTTTCCGCCCTCTGGCGTATAGTTGATCCCGTTCTGCATCAGATTCATGAGAATTTGGCCCAGACGATCTTCGTCCGCTTCGAGGAACAAGCCCTCTTCCGCTTGCACGTTCAACTCAATGCTCTTCTTGCCCGCTTCCGGCGACAGCAGCTCAGCCATCCGCCCGAGGAAAGCGGGAAGATCGATCGGCGAAAATTGCAGCGGAGAACGGCGAGACTCGATCTTGGACAGCTCCAGAATATCCCCGATCAGACGATTCAGTCGATCGCTTTCGTCCTGAATAATCGTAAGGAAAGATCTCGCCGTTTCCTCGTCTTTCATCGCCCCGGCCAGCAGCGTCTCCGCAAAGCCCTTCACCGCGGCCACCGGAGTCTTCAGCTCATGCGAGACGTTCGCGACAAACTCGCTGCGCACCCGCTCCAAGCGACGAATCGCCGTTACGTCCTGCAGCACGAGCAGCAAGCCCTGTTCATCGTCCCCGCCCATCGTCATCGGCACGATATGAATTTCAAGCAGCCGTTCCTCCGGGTAGTACACAGTCAGCTCTTCGCGAACGTACGCCGGCTGCTCCAACACTTCGCGGATCAGGTTGATCAGCTCGAAATGTTGGCGAATTTCCGTGACGCTTCGGCCGACTCGCTCGCGAACCGAGCTGCCGAGCAGTTGTTCCGCTTCGCGATTGTACAGCGTAATCTTGCCGTCGGGCGCAATCATGACAACGCCGCTCGTCATATTGTCGAGCACGCTCTGCAGCCGATCCCCGTTGCTGCGGATTTCGTCAAGCTGGTGCTGCAGGCTTGCCGCCATCGCGTTCAGCGCCTTAGCCAGCTCTCCCACCTCGTCCTTGCCGCCGTCGGGCACCCGCGTTGCATAGTCCATATCGGCCATTCGTTTCGCCGCTGAAGTCATCCGCTCCAGCGGACGCGTCACCCCGAGCGCCACCCGATAGCTGACCGCTCCGGCGACGATGAACAACAGCAGTAGAGCTGAAATCAGAGCCAACCACATTCTGTCCAAGCTGCGCTCGATATCGCCAAGACTCATCGCCAGCCGCACGATCCCGGAGTCGCTCTCGCCTTCTGTCCCGCTAACCTTGATCGCCACGTACATCATTCGTTCCTTCAAGGTGTCGCTGTAGCGGACGCTGCTCCCCGTTCCGGAGACCAGCGCTTCGCGTACCTCCTCTCGGTCCAGATGACGGTTCATTGTCAGAGGATCGTGGTCGGAGTCACCTATGACGGTCCCGTCCAGACGAATATACGTTATTCGCATCTCGGCAATTTCCTTAAACCGCTGCGCCTGCTGCTGCAAATATTCGCTCGCTTCAGCCTCGTCCAGCTTATCCGGCCAAGGCACGGCCGCGTTCAGGACGTGCAATTCCCGAATCATATGATCGCGCAAAGCCGCCTGATGGTTTTTCTGATAGGAATTGCCCATTAGCAAGCCGGCCGCCAGCACGGACGAGCCAATCAGGAGCACGAAGAGCATGGTGAGCTTGAGGCGAAACTTGGTCATAATCAGGCTTGCGCTCCTTCTTCGTTATGCGAATACGACGTCTTTGAACTTCTCCAGCTTCTCTCTCGAATCTTTATCGACGTCGGCATGCAGGCTGTTGCCGTGGGCATCCATAGTGACGATCGCCGCAAAGCCTTCAACTTGAAGATGCCACATCGCTTCCGGAATGCCGAATTCCATAAAGTCGACGCCGTTCACCTTCCTGATGCATTCCGCATAGTACTGGGCTGCGCCGCCGACGGCGTTCAAATAAACCGCTCCGTGCTCCTTGAGCGCTGCGAGCGTTTTCGGTCCCATGCCGCCTTTGCCGATCACCGCGCGCAGACCGAATTTTTTCAGAATATCGCCCTGGTACGGCTCCTCGCGAATGCTCGTCGTCGGTCCGGCAGCCTTAACGTGCCAACCGTCTTCGTCCTTTAGCATAACCGGACCGCAGTGATAAATAACGCCGCCGTTCAAATCGATCGGAGCGTCATGGTCCATCAAATGCTTGTGTAGCGCATCGCGTCCGGTATGCATCTCGCCGTTCAGAATGACGACGTCGCCTACCCGCAAGCCGCGTACGTCTTCTTCCGTAAGCGGCATCTGCAGCACGATCTCTTTACCTCTCGGCGCTTCGACGGAATCGGCCTCCTTGCTCTTCATCGGAACGCTCGAGCCGCCCTCGTAGATCCAGCTCTTGATCTCATGCGTATCGCCGTCCAGCAGCACGCCTTGACGACGATAAGCCCAACAATTGTAAGCGACGGAGACAAAATAGCTGGCCGGAAGCCGATTGGCTACGCCGACTTTGCAGCCGAGCAGCGTAACGTTGCCGCCGAAGCCCATCGTGCCGATGCCAAGCTGGTTGGCTTTGTCTAGAATATAGTCCTCCAGTTGAGCCAGCTCCGAAATCGGGTTAACGTCGTCTACGTTGCGGAACAGCTGCTGCTTCGCCAACTCGTAGCCGGTCGTCCGGTCGCCGCCGATGCCGACTCCGATAAAACCCGCGCTGCAGCCCTGGCCCTGCGCCTGATATACCGCATGAAGAATGCATTTGCGAATGCCGTCAAGATCGCGTCCGGCTTTGCCGAGTCCTTCGATCTCGCAAGGCAGGCTGTATTGAATGTTTTTATTTTCGCAGCCGCCGCCTTTGAGAATGAGGCGCACATCGACTTCGTCGCGCTCCCATTGCTCGAAGTGAATGACCGGAGTTCCCGGTCCGAGGTTGTCCCCCGTATTGGCGCCCGTCAACGAATCGACAGAGTTGGTGCGTAGCTTCCCGTCTTTCGTCGCCTGAGCGATCGCGCTCCGAATTTCCCGTTTCATGACGATCTGATTCGCGCCGACTGGCGTGTGAACGACAAAAGTAGGCATGCCGGTGTCCTGGCAGATCGGCGAGACGTTACACTCGGCCATTTCGATATTTTGCGCGATGGTAGACAAAGACAGTCCTGCGCGAGTTGCCTGATCCTCCGCCTCGCGAGCGGCGGCTATGGCACGGCGGACATCCGCCGGAAGATTCGTAGATGTTTCGACGATGAGCTTGTATACGCTTTGTTCGAATGCTGATGACATAAGTGCAGATTCCCCTCTCTATTCGTTGACTCCTATACATTATATAATAGCACAAGATACTCCGTACAAGTTGTAACAAAGTCGAGCAAATCCGACTCGCCGAAGAAAGGATGCCTCCTTCATGGCCAATCATTATTTGGCGTATTTATACCGATTGCAGCACATCGAACGCTGGAGTCTGATGCGCAATACGCATCCGGAGAACGTCGCCGAACACTCCTTTCATGTGTCGCTGATCGCTCACGCCCTTGGCGTTATTGCACGGGAAATATTCGGCCGGGACATCCAGCCGGAGCAGCTTGCCGCCTACGCCTTGTTCCATGACGCCGCAGAGGTATTCACCGGCGATATTCCGACGCCTGTGAAGCATCAGAATCCGCGGATTCTCGCGAATTTCCGAGAAATAGAGGCTATGGCCTCCGAGCGCTTGCTGGCCAACGTGCCTGAGCCGCTTCGCGGAAGCTATGCGCCCCTGCTCTTTCGCAAGCCGTCCGACCCGGAGCTGTCCAAATTGCTAAAGGCCGCCGACCTGCTGGACGCCTATCTGAAGTGCACCAGCGAAATGTCCGCAGGAAACCGAGAATTCGCCACCGCCCGCAAGCAGGCAGATGAAAAGCTGAAGCAGCTCGAACTGCCTGAAGTCGAATGGTTTCTCGTCCATCTGGCGCCAAGCTTTGCAAAAACAATCGACGAACTGTCCGAGAACGAAGGAGACGATGAGCCATCATGAAGCTGAAAGTATTTAAATCGTTGTGGGGAATGGAGCATTGGTCGCTTGAGGAAAGGTTCGCGCGCATCGCGGACGCCGGTTATGCAGGAGTCGAGAGCCCGCCTCCCGTACCGGAAGAGGAGAAGCTGTTCCGCGAGCTGCTGGAGCGCTATGGACTGGAATATTCGTCGATGGCGTTCACAGTCGGCGATCACCTCGAATCGCTTCGAAGCCAGCTGGAGCGAGCGGCGTCGTTCTCGCCGGTGCTGGTTAACGTGCACAGCGCCAAGGACGATATGCCTTACGAGGAACAGTTGAGCTTCTACCGTCAAGCGGTAGAGATTGAACGCTCTTTCGGTTTCCCCGTCGTTCATGAAACGCATCGCGGACGGGCTATGTATACGCCGTGGACGACGGAGCGCTTGCTGAACGACGTGTCGGGGCTGCGTCTTTGCGCCGACTTCAGCCATTGGTGCGTCGTATGCGAATCCTTGCTTGAGGATCAGGCCGAACGAATGGCCGACATCACGGCCCGCGCCTCGTACGTTCACGCCCGTATCGGACATGCCGAAGGACCGCAGGTCAATCATCCGGCCGCTCCCGAGCATGCGGAAGCGCTTGCGGCGCACGACGCTTGGTGGCGATCCATCGCTCGCCATCGTCGCGATCAAGGAGCGGACCAGCTGATTTTCGTTCCTGAGTTCGGGCCTCCGGGGTACCTGCAGACGCTGCCGTTTACCCGTCAGCCCGTCTCCGATCTCTGGGAAGTGTGTCTATGGATGAAGAATTACCTGGAACGGCGCTGGGACGAGTGGCTCGCATAAAATACAAGTGAGGCTGCCCCATAAGCAGAGTTGCTTGAGATGATCGATTGACAAAGTAAGGGATATGTACCTCCTGGAAATTGCCTCATACGCTCCTGAAATCACCTTATCACGGGTTTACCCATTCAGATTTCGGGAGTGTATAGCATCTGAAGGAGGTACATCCCCCTTGAACCTTTATCATCGATTATCTTTCACAGCAACTTGAATCGCTTATGGGACCCGCCTCTTCTTTTATTTCGCATCCGGTATCGTAATGACGACCGTCTCCGCTTCCCCGTTGTGCGCGAGCTCGATCAGCCATTGGCCTCTATCGGCTTCGTATTCGGCAGCTATGACCGAAGGCGGAAACATGCCTCCGGCCTCGGGAGCTTTGAGCGCTTGACGGATGGCTTCCTCCGTCGCCAAGCTGGCACCGTCGGGCTGCTGCGCCGCAACGATTTCAACTCGCATGGCCTTGCCTTGAGCCGGGTAGGATTCTGCGATCGCCCCGTCCGACCATACCCGGACCTGCTGGCCGATGTCGACTTCCGATCCGCCATACTGAAACCAAATCGCTTCGTAGTAATGGCTCGCTCCCCCGTTGGCGCTAAAGTCCATCTCCTCGGAGCCCGTGAGAAGAATTCGTCCGTCCCTCATGTCGACGATATAGCCCGTATAATCATACTCCGGCTCCCCGGACGGTTGTCCGGCACCGTTATTAGCCGCCGTTCCCGTCGTCCGTTCGCCGCAAGCGACGAGCAGACAGACTAGCGCGGCCAGAAGCGCCAGCAGATTTCCTTTTCTCCGCATGTTCATTCTCCTCCTCTGCTTCTCCTATTGTTCCGAACAAGGAACAACGCGACAATTCCAACCGCGACAAGCAAAGCGACCCACGGCCAGACCGGAACGCCTCCTTCGGCAAGTCTGCTTCCGGACTTGCTCTCCGGTTCGAATCCCTCTCCCAACTGCTCTAACGCCGCCCCGGCTTGCTCCACCGGCTTCGTCAGCTCGCATACTCCCGTCTCCAACCGATCGGAAGTTCCGTAAGCGGACACGATGAATTGGCTGCCCTGCTTGAAATGAACGTAACCGCAGCTTTCCTCGCCGATCGCCGTATACACCTTCGTTTGTTTGCTCAGTTCGCCCTTCCACACTTTTTCGACGTTGAACGTAACTTCTACCAAATCTTTTGAGCTGTCGATGATCGTCTTGTCCGGCTTGACCACCTTCGTTACCGTGCCCGAAAATACCGCCGTCTTGCGGCTCAGCTCCTCCTCTACCGATGGAGGCGCCGCGCAGGAGCAGGCGTGCGCTTTACCCGGCGCAGCAATCATGCCTCCGTACAACATGAGCAGGAGACACGTCATCAGCGCCAACGAAGCTTTCATTTCTGCATCACCTCAGTGACTCTGACGCATCAAGCAGTGGAATTGTTACAATATTCGTTAAAAGCCAGACCAAAAACCCTCGTCCGCCTAGCGAACGAGGGTTCATGCAATTATTCGGCCCACGACTTATTACTTGTACCAAGGCACTTGCATCAGCCAGATAATAACCAAAAACAGAACGAAAATAATCGAGCTCAACGTTTGAACCTTCGAAATCGAGGAGCTTGCGCTTTCGCCTTTGACGGACGCGGCCGCGATCATCTTAAGCGGCGCTTGCACAATTCCGGACAAGGCGCCGATCGCAATGAACAGCACGCCCACGACTACCATCCAGGAAACGCTGTAAGACACGTTTAATCCCGTCAGCAAGTAACCCCCGGTAATCAATTGCAGCACCAACGAATACTGCCCGATTCTGCCGCCGGAGATCAGACCGCGAGCCAGTCCCTCTTGCGCTGAGCCGGACAGCTGCTTAAACTTCCCGACCACGAACGGCAGAATCGCGTATATGCCCATTCCAACCGCTCCTACTACGTGCAAAAACAACATTACATTCGCCATTAGTCGCAACCTCCATTAATCAATACACCAAACTATGACATCCTAAGTATACACAAAAAAATCGGACGAGCAAAACTGTTCCCGCCGAATCGGCAAAAACGCAGTCTTCCTCGAGGCAAAATTGCCGCAAAGCGAAAAAAAATCGCCGAAATCCCGCTGTAAAGCAGGATTCGGCGATTGCTCCCAGGGCCGTTAGGCGTTCTCGACAATTTGGATGACATTGCGAACGGATTCCGCAGACTTCTCTAGCGCGGCCTTCTCCTCCGCCGTCAAGTCCAGTTCGATCACCTTCTCAATTCCATCGCCCCCGAGCACGGCCAGAACGCCCATAAACAGGTCGCTGTAGCCGTATTCGCCTTCCAGAAGCGCAATCACCGGCAAAATACGCTTCTTGTCCTTCAGAATCGCTTCGGTCATTTGTACAAGGGAAGCCGCCGGAGCGTAATACGCGCTTCCATTGCCCAGCAAATTCACTATCTCGCCGCCTCCGGTGCGTGTGCGAGCCACAATCGCGTCGATCTGCTCCTTCGGAAGCAGCTTCTCGACCGGGATGCCGCCGATCGTCGTATAGCGAACGAGCGGAACCATATCGTCGCCATGACCGCCAAGCACAACGCCGCGCACGTCCTCTACGGACACGTTGAGCGCTTGTGCAAGGAACGTGTTGTAGCGAGCGGTGTCCAGTACTCCGGATTGCCCGATGACGCGGTTTTTCGGGAAGCCGAGCGCCTTATTGGCCACGTAGGTCATCGCATCGACCGGGTTGGACAGAATGAGCACATACGCGTTAGGACTTGTCGCCTTAATATTTTCGCACACCGACTTCACGATGCCCGCGTTCGTGTTCACGAGGTCGTCGCGGCTCATGCCCGGCTTGCGCGCGATACCCGCCGTAAGGATGACAACGTCGGAATCGGCCGAATCGGCGTAATTCGCCGTACCGATAATGTTGGCGTCCACCCCTTGGACCGGGGTCGATTCCAGCATATCGAGCGCCTTGCCCTTCGTCGGATTCTCAAGCTGGGGAATATCGAGCAGAACGACGTCGCCCAATTCCTTCTGGGCCAGCATCAGCGCCGTAGTCGCGCCGGTGAAGCCTGCGCCCACGACCGTAATTTTCGCACGTTTGATTGCCATTTGGTTGCCCTCCTCGTCATTGGAGACTGCGATGGAATAAAGTTCCGCTAATTTCGCCGCAGCTCCTTAGCCGGACGATTGCTCGTTCCGGGCCTGTATTATGGATTATTCCCCAATTGAAGGAGAAGCCGCCGTCCGAATCGGACGACGGTCTCTCTCTAGTCGTGCTTCTTAGAAGTTTTTGATAATCTCGTTGGCGAACTCGGAGCATTTCACTTCCGTTGCGCCTTCCATCAGACGGGCAAAATCGTAAGTGACGACTTTGCTGCCGATCGATTTCTCGAGGCCTTTGTAGATCAGGTCGGCCGCTTCCAGCCAGCCGAGGTGCTCAAGCATCATAACGCCGGACAGAATAACGGAGCCCGGGTTAACGACGTCTTTGTCCGCATATTTAGGAGCCGTGCCATGCGTCGCTTCGAAGATCGCGTGACCGGTCGCATAGTTGATGTTCGCTCCCGGAGCGATGCCGATGCCGCCGACTTGAGCAGCCAGCGCGTCGGACAGGTAGTCGCCGTTCAGGTTCAGCGTCGCGATGACGTCGAAATCTGTCGGACGAGTCAGAACTTGTTGCAGAGCGATGTCGGCGATCGCATCCTTCACGAGGATTTTGCCTTCGTCCAAAGCCGCTTTCTGAGCCGCGTTAGCCGCCGCTTCGCCTTGCTCGGCTTTGATCGCGTCGTATTGGCCCCATGTGAACACTTTGTCGCCGTATTCTTGCTCGGCCACTTCGTAGCCCCAGTTTTTGAACGCGCCTTCCGTGAACTTCATGATGTTGCCTTTGTGAACCAGCGTAACGGATTTGCGGCTATGCTTGATCGCGTACTCGACCGCAGCGCGAACGAGACGCTTGGAGCCTTCCTCGGATACCGGCTTGATGCCGATGCCCGAAGTTTCCGGGAAACGGATTTTTTTGACGCCCATTTCCTTCTGCAGGAACTCAAGCACTTTTTTAACTTCTTCCGTACCGGATTGGTACTCGATGCCGGCATAGATGTCCTCTGTGTTTTCGCGGAAGATAACCATGTCTACAAGCTCAGGGCGTTTAACCGGGGAAGGAACGCCTTGGAAATAACGAACCGGACGCAAGCAGACGTACAGGTCAAGCTCTTGGCGGAGCGCAACGTTCAGGGAGCGGATGCCGCCGCCGATTGGCGTTGTCAGAGGACCTTTGATTGCGATGATCATTTCGCGGATCGCTTCAAGCGTATCGTTAGGCAGCCATTCGCCGTATTCGTTAAATGCTTTTTCGCCCGCGAACACTTCATACCAAGCGATTTGCTTCTCGCCGTTGTAAGCTTTCTCTACAGCTGCGTCAAGCACGCGCTTGGAAGCTTTCCAGATGTCGCGGCCCGTGCCGTCGCCTTCGATGAATGGGATGATCGGATTGTTAGGTACGTTCAGCACGCCGTTCGTTACTGTGATTTTCTCGCCGGAAGTCGGCGCTGCGAATTTTTCGAGTTTCATAATTACGTTTCTCCTCCTGAATACGATCTATATTGAAATTGGCATAACAACCGGCGGCTCGCCTCGCGCCAAGCAGCGATGGAGGCAACCGCCGGCTACCCGCTATGCTGCCTTAAGGCGTGTCTGCATACTCCGAGGACAGCGGGTTTGCAGACAAGCTTTAGCCTCTCTGGGAGAGCGGCACATAGTGTTGGTCTACTGGACCGACGTACTCCGCGCGCGGGCGGATCAGGCGGTTGTCTTCATATTGCTCCAAAATGTGGGCCGTCCAGCCGGAGACGCGGCTGATCGCAAAGATCGGCGTAAACAGATCGCGCGGAATGCCCAGCATCGTATAGCAGGAAGCCGAGTAGAAATCTACGTTCGGCTTAAGCCCCTTCTGGCCCGTTACGAGCGCCTCGATCTTGACGGACATCTCGTACAGCGTCATATCGCCTTTCAGCTCGCCGAGCTGGCGCGACATCTGCATCAGGTGCTTGGCGCGAGGATCTCCGTTCTTGTACACGCGGTGGCCGAAGCCCATAATTTTGACCTTGTTGTCCAGCTTGTTCTGGATGTAAGGCTCCACGTTCTCCAAGGAACCGATCTCGTCCAGCATGATCATGACCGCTTCGTTCGCTCCGCCGTGCAGCGGGCCTTTCAGCGTGCCGATTGCGGAAGTTACGCCGGAATAGATGTCCGACAACGTCGCTACGGTTACGCGAGAGGAGAACGTCGAAGCGTTCAGCTCGTGGTCCGCGTGAAGCACAAGCGCCTTGTCCATCGCCTGGATAGCTACCGGAGCAGGCTCTTCGCCCGTCAGCATGTACAGGAAGTTATGGGCGATTCCTACGCCTTTTTTCGGAGCTACCGGGTCTTTGCCTTCGCGAATGCGGGCAAACGCGGCTACAATCGTAGGCAGCTGTGCTTGCAGCTTCACCGCTTTGCGGTAGTTCGCCTCGTTGCTCATATCGTTCGCTTCGGCGTCGTACAGCGCCAGGCTGGATACGGCCGTGCGCAGCGCAGCCATCGAATTGGCGTTTTTCGGATACAAACGCAAGCCTGCGATCACTTCGGCCGGAACAGAAGCGTATTCACCTAATTGCGCAATTAATTCGTCAAGCTCGGATTGGTTCGGCAGCTTGCCGTGCCACAGCAAATAGACGACTTCCTCGAACGAAGCCTTTTCCGCGAGTTCGTCGATGTTAATTCCTTGATAGGTCAGAACGCCGTCAATAATGGAACTGATAGAGGACTTCGCTGCGACGATGCCTTCAAGGCCTTTGGTTGCTGTCATATTTTCTCTCTCCTTTGACCGGAAAATTCATGTCCGTCGGCTTGTCTTCCACCCTCGCCGAGAGGGATGCCCGTAATATGAAGTAGCTCAAAGAGTCCGATTTGACTTTTTGAACATGCGCCATATATGTTTGCTCGCAAGCCACAAGCGCTCTCAGCTTGATATTGTACGCAAACCGCAGCAATCTTAACATTTTTTGACCTTTTTTAATGATAATCGATTTCACAGGCGAATGGAACCGATAGGGGTATAAAAATGATTTATCGGACTCATCACAAAACATTCTTGCATCGGTCTTCCTCATTATTCCGCCGGTTAATTCTATGCTACAATAGCGAAATAGCAAAGGTTCAAAACAGGTGGAGGCTTGGAAAATGCGCGCAACTACGAACCGGATAACCGGAATTATCGATATCGGATCCAATACCGTTCGCTTGTCCGTCTATCAATTGACGGTTAGCGGAGCTTACAGAGTTGTAGACCAGGGCCGCTGGTCCGCCAGGCTGAGCCAGCGCATGGCTGCCGACGGCACCCTGCCCGAGGAAGCGGTGAATGAGCTGGCCGAAGTGCTGCGCCACTATGTCCGCATATGCGCCAAACACGGGGCCGAACGCGTCCGCGCCGTCGCTACGGCGGCTATTCGTCAGGCGGCCAACCGCGAGGACGTGATCCGGCGGCTTCGCTCCGCCGCCGGCGTCGATATCGAAATATTATCCGGCGAAGAGGAGGCTCGCATCGGCAGCGCGGCCATGTTGAACAGTCTGCGTTTCGCCGACGGCTTCGTTGTAGATATCGGCGGCGGCAGCACCGAGATTACGCTGATCCGCCAGCGGAAGGTCGCTCAGGCCGTGTCTTTCCCGATCGGCTGCGTTAATGTCTCCGCCCGTTACGGCTTAGGAGAAGCCGCTGTAGAGCAAGCGACGCTGACCGCGATCGTCGCGGAAACGAAACGGCTGCTGCAAGAAGCCGACTGGATTGCGCGGCATCCCGGCCTGCCCCTGATCGGTCTCGGCGGCACCGTCCGGGCGCTGGCCAAGCTTCGCCAGCGGGAGATCGACTATCCGTTCCCGCATCTGCACGGCTATGAGCTGCCCGCCTCCGACGTATCCGCCACGCTGGACGATCTGGCCCGGCTTCCTGTCCCCCAGCGCAGAAAACGCCCCGGCCTATCCAAAGACCGAGGCGATGTCATCGTGCCGGGACTCGCGATATTGCGGGGCGTCGTCGAGCATGCCCGATCTTCGGCGCTGGTCGTATGCGGCACCGGCCTGCGGGACGGACTGTTTTACGAAACGTGCCGCCCTTATCCGCCGCCTCAATCCAACGACGACGTGCTTGAGGAAAGCATTCGCAATCTGGCCGCTCTATATCCCGCAGCGCCCGAAGGGCATCTGCAGCAGGTGCGTAAAATGGCCGTGGCGCTGTTCGAGCAGTTGAACATCGTATCTCCGCTTCCCGCCGGCAGCCGCAGGCTGTTGGATACGGCCGCCAGACTGTTCCGAATCGGCGCAATGATCGACTACAACGACTGTGCGGACCATACGTTCTATATGCTGCTGCACACCCACTGGAACGGCCTGTCCCACCGGGAAAAAATACTGGCCGCCGGAATTGCCTCCTACCGGAGCGCAAGCTCCTTAAAACGCAAGCTATCTCCCTATCAATCGATGCTTGCGGACGGAGACGCCGAGACGATCGGCAAGCTTGGAGCGCTGCTGCTGCTAGCTTCGGCGCTGGACCGCAGCGAGTCGCAGGCGATCTCCTCGCTCCACATCTCGGCTAATGGAAAACACTTGAAGCTGCTCGCCGAGTCCGAACATCCGCTTCCCGTCGAACAGATGGAAGTCGGCAATATGGCCAAGGAATTCAAAAAAATATGGGGAATGACTCCCGATCTGCAAACGATCAAGGAAGACCACTCGCCTGCCTGAGCCAGCTTATTTGTCGAACGCCGCCGCAATCGATTTCCAAAGCGGAATATCCGCCGCTTCGAATTGGCTGCGCAGCGGCGTTTGATCGTTCGACACCCGCACGTAGGAGCCCGTTGATTGCAGTTCCCTCGCCTTGACGTTATCCGCAAGGTTCATCTGCAGCAGGTTCATCAGCATCAGGCGAAGCCCTTTGTCGTATACCGGGCACATCAACTCCACCCTGCGATTCAAATTGCGGGTCATCCAATCCGCGCTTGTAATATAGACCTCTTCATTGCCCTCCGCGGCGACGGCGAGAATTCTCGCGTGCTCAAGATAGCGATCGACGATGCTGATCACCCGAATGTTGTCGCTCAGCCCCGGCACTCCGGGGCGCAGGCAGCACACGCCTCTTACGATCAGCTCGATTTGTACGCCTGCTTGGGAAGCCTCATACAGCTTGTCGATGATCGACTGGTTCGAGAGCGAGTTCATCTTCGCCACAATCCGGGCCGGCAATCCGTTCTTCGCGCTCGCGATCTCGCGGTCGATCAGTTCGAACAGCTTCGGCTTCAGGCCAACCGGAGCGACGGCGAAGGCCGACCACTGATGCGGCGTAGAATAGCCGGTCATTTCGTTAAACAGCGCCGTCGCATCCGCTCCGATATCAGGATGGCTCGTGAACAGCCCCGCATCCGTATAGAAACGGGACGTGCTCTCGTTGTAATTCCCGGTTCCCACATGCACATATCTTCTCAGCGTATCGGCTTCCTTGCGCACGACAAGCGTAATTTTCGCATGCGTTTTTAATCCGACCAAGCCGTAGACGACATGACATCCCGATTTTTCGAGCTGCCGCGCCCATGCGATGTTGCGCGCCTCGTCAAACCTCGCCTTAATCTCCACAACGACGGTCACCTGCTTGCCGGACTCCGCCGCTTGAGACAGCGCCTTGATCAGCACAGAGTTGACGTTGACGCGGTACAGCGTCATCTTGATCGCCAGAACGTTCGGATCGGCGGCCGCCTCCAGCACAAAGTCGTTGACGACCTCGAACGATTCGTAAGGGTGGTAAACAAGCACGTCTCTCTCCCTAAGTATTGGCAAAATATCGTCGGTATCGTCGAACTCCTCCGGATAGACCGGCTCATACTTCGGATAACGGAGATGATCGTAATTCGGCAGAGCCGCGACGAATTTGGACAGGAAGCCTAGGTCTAGCGGTCCGTCGATCTCGTCGATGAAAGCCTCGGACAGCTCCAGCTCGTCCTGCAGCAGCTCCAGCGCGTCGGGATGAATTCCCTTCTCCGCCTCCAGCCTGACTGGCAATCCCCTCTGGCGTCGACGCAGCTCCTTCTCGATCTCCTGAAGCAAATCCTCTGCGCCTTCCTCGTTCGGCGTCAAATCGGAGTTGCGCGTTGCGCGAAAGGCATGAACCGCCTCCACCTGATAGCCGCTGAACAGCAGGCCGATATGCTCTTTAATCAGATCCTCCAGCAGCAGATAGATCAGCTTGCGGCTATTTTTCCGTCCGGGAACGACGACCGTACGAGCCAGTATCGACGGCACTTGAACGATCGCGCAATAGGTGGAATCCTCCTCGTCTTCCTCTCCTTGCTCCCCCTTCAGCACAACCGCCAAGTACAATTCCTTACTATGAACGAGAGGAAACGGACGACTCTGGTCGACCGCCATCGGGGTCAGGACCGGATAAACGATACGTTTGAAATACTCTGTCAGCGCCAGCTTCTGATCGTCGTTCAAATCTGCGTAAGTCGACAGCGATACGCCTTCCTTAGCCAGTAACCGCAGCAGCTCGCGATAAGTCCGATACTGCTCCCGCACCATTCGGACGCTCCGTTTCATCAGCCGCTTGATCAGTCCTTGCGGCGTGTAGCCGGTAAAATCCGTTTTCGCGTAGCCGGCTTTGCTCTGAGCCTGTAATCCCGCCACTCTCACGCTCATAAATTCATCCAGGTTGCTCTGCACGATCGACAGAAACCCCAGTCGCTCCAGAAGAGGAGTTCCCGCGTCCTCTGCTTCCTCGAGCACCCTTCTATTGAACTCCAGCCAGCTCAAATCGCGGTTAATGTACTTCTTGACGCTAGACAATCCGCTTCCCCCTGTTCAAAATGCCAGCGACCAACTGCTGCGCCGACTTGTTTCCTTCATTATGTTGGTCGAATGTAAACGGAAGATCAACGTTCCGTTAACGCAATGTGAAATGAGTTCGACCCAGGTCTGAGAAATTCTCGCAACTGGGCTATCTGCAGCCGGCTTCGCGTTTTTCGCATCGAGCGTTAGGCGCCCGAATGCCCGTCTGCGCGCGTCTACCAACGGTTTGGTCCGCGATAGATCGTGAATTTGCCTCCGCGCACAAGGCGTTCAAGCCAGCGGTACATATACAGCCGATATAATGGACGGGTCAGGGGAAACAGCAGCGTCAAGCCGACGATATCCGAAATAAAACCCGGGACGATAAGCAAAATGCCGCCCGCCAGGACGCACAGCCCCTCAAGCAAAGTATGTCCCGGAGGCTGCCCGCTTTGCATCTGTTGCTGAGCCTGTCTCCATACTTTGCGGCCCTCCGTCTGAATCAGGTAGGCGCCAAGCAAGCTTGTCGCAAGCAGCAGCCCGAATGTCCAGAAGCCTCCGATCCAACGGCCCATCATATATACGCCCCAAATCTCGATCAGAATCGCCAGCACGATAATGGTCAGCAGCTTTCTTTGCATAGCCCTCACCTTTCTTTTCGCGTTTAACCTATTTTAGTTCCGCTAATGCCGCCATTTTATCATACCAGTCCGGAGCTTCCCGAGCGAATCGTACCGGCTTCCACTCCTTATTCACCCATACGTGGCGAGTACCGCCCTTGACAAGCAGAACGCCCTTAGGCTCCTCCCCCTCAAACTCGGCTCCCAGACTCTCTGTCAGGTCGCCCGCGAGCACTCTCGATTCGAATCCGACGCGAAGGCTTGTCATCTCCGCTACCCGCGTGCACACGGTGATCCATTCGTCGTAATGCGCCGCCTGCTTAAAGGAGGCTTCCATATCGGTCACGGGCAATAGCAAACCTCGTTCTTCCATTTCCCGATAGGAGATGCCGGCCCTGCGCACCCATTCCGTTCTGCCGATCTCGAACCAGTTTAAATAATTAACATGATAGACGACTCCCATCTGGTCCGTCTCTTGATACCTTACCCTCAGCGGGTGCAAAAACCATTTGGCCACATCGTTTGCTCCTTCTCAAGCGGACTGCCGATAAAATTCGATACGTTGAATCTTGCTTCTCGGTTTCACTTGTATACAAAAATCCCCTGCGGCTAAGCCGCAGGGAAAATAATCATGCGTTAAGTTGCTTACATTACTTTGGCTTGACCGGAGTAGATAACGCCATGCTCGGCGTACAGCGTCACTTCCATGTCGTCTTCCAGCAGCTTCCTTGCGTTGTCCACACCGACGATAACAGGAATTCCCAAGTTAAGCCCTACAACCGCCGCGTGGCACGTAATGCCGCCGCACTCCGTAATAACTGCAGCCGCCTTCTGGATAGCCGGCATATACTCCTTGTCCGTCGACGGAGCTACAAGAATCGCGCCGGACGTCATTTTGCTGATCGCTTCTTCAGGAGAGCTTGCGATTACGATTTTGCCAGTCGTGCTCTGCGAGCCGATGCCCTGCCCTTTGGCGATCAGTTCGCCGACGTTGTGAATCTTGATCAGGTTCGTCGTTCCGGAACGGCCGACAGGCACGCCAGCTGTAATAACGATCGTGTCGCCCAGACGGACGATGCCGCTCTCCAGAGCGCCTTGTACCGCGATTTCGAACATTTCGTCCGTCGTGGACGCAGACACGCCCTTCACCGGAATAACGCCCCAGACGAGCTGCAGACGACGAAGCACCTGTTCGACCGGCGTTACGGCGATGATTGGAGATTTCGGCTTGTATTTGGAAACCATGCGCGCCGTATAACCGCTCTCCGTCGAAGTAACGATCGCTTTCGCTTCGAGATCCAGCGCGGAATTGGCTACCGCTTGGCTGATCGCTTCCGTTACGGACGTTTGCTGGGCGTTCGCTTGCTTCGTGAAAATTTCACGGTAATGCAGCGCGGATTCCGCGCTCTCGGCGATGCGGGACATCGTCTGTACGGATTCGACCGGATATTTGCCCGCCGCGGTTTCGCCGGACAGCATGATCGCGTCGGTGCCGTCGAAGATCGCATTGGCGACGTCGGAAGCTTCCGCGCGTGTCGGACGAGGGTTGCGCTGCATGGAATCCAGCATTTGCGTAGCGGTAATGACCGGCTTGCCGGCACGGTTGCACTTCTCGATCATCTGCTTCTGGACGAGCGGCACTTCCTCCGCCGGGATTTCAACGCCAAGGTCGCCGCGGGCAACCATCAAACCGTCGGACACTTCCAAAATCTCATCGAGATTGTCTACGCCTTGCTGATTTTCGATCTTGGAGATGATGTGAATGTGGCGAGCGTCGTGACGCTCCAGCAATTCGCGGATTTCAAGCACGTCGCTGGCGCGGCGAACGAAGGAAGCCGCGATGAAATCGACGCCGACTTCAATACCGAATTTGATGTCGCTGATGTCCTTCTCCGTCAAGCCCGGCATGGAGATCGCCACTCCGGGAACGTTAACGCCTTTCTTGCTCTTGATCTGGCCGCTGTTGACGATCTGACATTTGATTTCCGTACCTTGAATGTCGAGTACCGTCAAGCCGATCAAGCCGTCGTCGATCAGAATCGTCGCGCCGACGCTAACGTCGGACGGCAATTCCTTGTACGTAACCGGAACGCGGTTGATGTCGCCGAGGATTTCTTCCGTTGTAAGGGTAATATATTCTCCCTGTACGAGGTCGATTGGCTCTTCCTTCAGCTTGCCAAGACGAATTTCCGGCCCTTTCGTGTCGAGCAGGATCGCGACGGTTTTGTTCAGCTCTTGGGAAGCTTGACGAATCGCCTTGATCCGGTTGCCGTGCTCTTCATAGTCTCCGTGCGAGAAGTTCAGCCGGGCGACGTTCATCCCCGCAGAGATGAGCTTCTTCGTATTTTCCAGCGACTCGCTGGACGGTCCGATCGTACAAACAATTTTTGTTTTACGCATGATTTCTTTTCCTCCGTTATCTATCCAAGTTGCTTATATGGAGAGCTATTCCAGCTCTGCGGTGCCAAAACGTCCGACTTTGCGGAACTTCCGGTACCGGTCTTCCCTCAATTCATCCGGCGTCAGCTTGCTGAGCTCCTGCAAATTGCGCCATAGCGCCTCTTTGATCGACTCGGCTTGCGTAGCCTTGTCCCGGTGCGCTCCGCCTTGCGGCTCCGGAATGATCTCTTCGATGACGCCGAGCTCGAGCAAATCTTTCGCCGTGATTTTCATCGCTTCCGCTGCCTGGTCGGCTTTGGATGCGTCCTTCCACAGAATCGACGCGGCTCCGTTCGGAGAAATAGCCGAGTAGATCGCGTTCTCCAGCATTAGCACGCGGTTGCCGACGCCCAGCGCCAACGCGCCGCCGCTTCCGCCCTCGCCGATGACGACGCAGAGGATCGGCACGCCAAAAATCGCCATTTCGCTAAGATTGCGGGCGATCGCCTCCGATTGGTTGCGTTCCTCGGCGGTGTCGCCGGGATAAGCGCCCTTCGTGTCGATAAAGGTAATGATTGGGCGGCCGAATTTATTCGCCTGCTGCATGAAGCGGAGCGCCTTGCGGAACCCTTCGGGGTGGGGACTGCCGAAAAAACGTTGAATGTTGTCCTTCGTATCTTTCCCGCGCTGATGTCCGACAATCGTCACCGGAACGCCGTTCAACTTGGCCAAGCCCCCGACAATCGCCAGATCGTCGGCAAAAACCCGGTCTCCGTGCAGCTCGATAAAATCGGTAAAAATAAGAGGAATATAATCCAAAGAGGTTGGACGTTGATGATGGCGGGCCATGTGCATAATCTGAGCCGCGCTCAAACCTTCGTAAACCTCGGACTCCAGCTGTTTGTAACGCTCCTCAAGCCGAGAGATCTCGTCGGTGAAATCGATCTGCTTCTCGGCTCCGAACTGCTTGAGCTCGTCTATCTTCTTGCGTAATTCGGCGAGCGGCCTCTCAAAGGGCAGTTCACTTGACATCGGCCGGCTCTCCTTTCCACGCGTGCATATCTAGCAGTTTGGTCAGAATGGCTTTCATTTCCTTGCGGGGAACAACCTTATCCAATTGTCCATGCTTCAGGTTGAACTCCGCGGTCTGGAAGTTGTCCGGCAGCTTCTGGCGAATCGTCTGCTCGATAACGATGCGGCCGGCGAAACCGACGATCGCTCCGGGTTCGGCGAAGTTGTAGTCGCCAAGACTGGCAAAGCTTGCGGACACGCCGCCCAGCGTCGGATCGGTGAACACCGAGATGAACAATCCGCCCTGTCCCTGAAACTTGGCAAGCGCTGCGCTTGTCTTGGCCATCTGCATCAGACTGAGAATGCTCTCCTGCATCCGAGCGCCGCCCGAAGTGGAAAAGAAAATAATCGGCAACTTCTTCTCCGTAGCTCTCTCAATGGCGCGCGTCACTTTCTCGCCAACGACGGAGCCCATGCTTCCGCTGAAAAAATCGAAGCTCATGACGCCGATTACAACGGGGAAGCCTCCGATCTCGCCTTCACCGGTAATGATCGCATCCTTCAATCCGGAGTTCGCCTTCTGCTGCTCCAGCTTGGACGCATAACCCGGGAAGTTCAGCGGATCCTCGGAGATCAGATTCTCATCAATCTCAAAAAGACGCCCCTCATCGAGCGTCATCGCGATGCGCTCCCAGGCGTTTAACCGATAGTGATGTCCGCAGCCGGAGCACACTTTCAAGTTCTTCTCCAACTCTTTGCTGAGCTGAATTTGACCGCATTTCGGGCAGCGGTTCATCAGCCCTTCGGGAATATCCCTCTTCGTGCGTTCCGACGGAACGACGGCGTATTTTTTCTTCTGAAATAGATCCTTGAACACAGCGACACCTCACAAGCGATAATGGCGGGGCCCGCGTTCGAAAAGCCCGACAACCGGGCCCATTCGAACAACCTCTATGGGTATCGTACTGAATTACAGGTGCAAAATGCTGCCTAATACCTCTTCTACTTCCCGCACCTCGCCGGATGGAACCAATATCTCGTATTGCGGTTTCGTTAAGTTTATGGGGCGTACTTGTACGAGAAACCCTTCATCGGTAAGTCGCTTCTGAATTCTGTCGGCGATCTTAGCGGTCGGTGCGATGTAGATGACCGTCCACATGATGCGGTACCCCCAATTTCTTAAGCATTCAATGAAAAACGAAGACAGGCAATATGGAAATCATAGCACAGATTCCGCAACACTAGCAACCGAGAAGCGGCAGATGCGGATAGTTGCTCAGGGCATAGCCCGGGCTGCCGCCGTCTACCGGAAGATCCGGCATAGTTCAAGATTCGACGACGAATCTGCATCCTGGCCTGCTGCGCAGTCAAAATCGGACTTTATGAACTACCGTTCAAAATAAGTTCAAAAAGTCCTATTTTCGGCACCGAGGCTGGTCGCTTAAGACCGTCTCGCGGACTTATTCGCTGCTCCCCGACTCCGGAGGCGCGCTTAAGACCGTCTCGCGGGCTTATTCGCCACACGCCGACTCCGGAGGCGCGCTTAAGACCGCCTCGCGGACTTATTCGCTGCTCCCCGACTCCGGAGGCGCGCTTAAGACCGTCTCGCGGGCTTATTCGCTGCTCCCCGACTCCGGAGGCGCGCTTAAGACCGCCTCGCGGACTTATTCGCTGCTCCCCGACTCCGGAGGCGCGCTTAAGACCGCCTCGCGGACTTATTCGCTGCTCCCCGACTCCGGAGGCGCGCTTAAGACCGCCTCGCGGGCTTATTCGCCCGTCACCCGCTCCATTTTCGCGTATCACCCGCACCAAAAAGTCTCATCACAAGGGGGCGCTCATGTGTGCGAGCGGGTCATGCCTAGATGATCCAATTGCCCATAATTTGTAAATAGATGGTTCAAGCATAGTCTCTTAGGTCATGCACAGCCTCTATAGAGGGAGCCAGCTTAGCACTTTTTGGATTTTCATATCCCAATAGCCCCATTCATGGTCTCCCGGCTCCTCCTCGTAGGTAAGCGGAAGCCCGAGCTTGCGGCAATGGTCGCGGAAGCGGATATTGTCTTCGTACAAGAAATCCTCCGTGCCACAGCACTGATAGAGCAAAGGCGAGCCCGACTGGTCCGCAACCCTCTCCGCCAAAGCGAACAGATCGATAGATGTGCCCACTACCGAATTCGTGTCTCCGACGATGTTTTTAAAGTCTCCGACGAACTCCTCGGCGACGAGACGGTTGACGTCGACGGCTCCGGACAGACTGGCCACGGCCGCGAAGCGATCCGGGTGCGAGAGACCGAGCTTCAGCGCGCCGTACCCGCCCATCGAAAGCCCTGCCGCAAAGTTGTCCTCCCTGCGATCGGACAACGGGAAGAACGAACGCGCCAAACGTGGCAGCTCCTCGCTGACGAACGTCCAATACTTCGCCCCGTGCGCCATATCCGCATAGAAGCTGCGGTTGACGGCAGGCATAACGACGGCGATGCCGTACGCATCCGCATAACGTTCGATCGATGTTCTCCGGCACCAGATCGTGTGGTCGTCGGACAAGCCGTGCAGCAAATACAGCGTCTTAAGCGGACGGCGTTTCTCCCCTTGCGGAATAATCACGTTCATGGAAGCCGAAATCTCCAACGTTTCGGAAACGAAACTGCACTGAAGCAATGCCATTTGATTTTCCCTCTCTTATCGCCAATTTGAACTACTTAACCCTCACTGTGCCCGCACCAAGAAGCTTCTCCAACTGTTCGACAAGCTCTGTCGAGGGATCGACGTTGTATTCGTCGCTCAAGGCTACGGTGCGGCGAGCCTGCTCGTAGCGGAGTATCGTCGGGAGAGCGCCGGGATGTGCCTTAAGCAGCAGCTTGAGGCGGATCAGCGTCGCCGGCTTCTCATGCCCGGCGTCGATCAGAATATAGACGCGCTGCGGCGCGGCGCTTTCCGACGACGCTGCAGCCGCTCGCCGCGCGGCAGCTCCCTGAGACGCTGCAGGAGCGGCGCTCGGCAACCGCGACGATGGCGGCGCATTCCCGGCCCGAGCCGTTCCTCCCGCCGCTGTCGGGCCCGCTCTCGCCGCCTCCGGCCCCCTGGCGGAGCCTCCGCTGCCGCCGGCAAAGCGTTGTCCCAACCGCCGCAGCCTATCCGCCTGCGCTTTCAAATCCTGAGCATCCAGCGGCAGAATATCGTCCGCAAGCAGCTTGTAATCCTCATCTCCATGCTGCACCTTCGCCCGCACGAAGACGAGCGAGCCTTTCTTCACGAAGGAGGACGCCTTCGCCCATGCGGACGGAAAAGCGACCAGCTCCGTTCCCATAATCCGATCCTCGATTTCCAGAAACGCCATCGCTTGGCCTTTGCGCGTAACGAACGGCTTGAGCGAGACGATCATTCCCGCCGTAAACGCCGTGGCTCCGTCCGCCAGCTCGGCGATCTCTACAAGCCGCTCGATCTTCAGCTCTTCCAGCAGCTCGTCATAAGCGTCAAGCGGATGGCCGGAAAGATAAAATCCCATCAGCTCCCTCTCAAGCTCCAGCATTTGCGTTTGCGAATAGGGCGGAACGGGAGGCAGCTCCACGTTCCAGTTCGGCGTCTCCTCGAAATCGAACAGCTCGATCTGCAGCTCCTCCCGCTCCTTGCGCCATTGCGCCGCGGCCGCAACCGTAGGCTCGAGCGCCGCGAGCTGCTGCGCGCGATGACCCGGCATCGACTCCAGCGCCCCCGCCTGCACAAGCGATTCAATGACTCGCTTGTTGCAGGTGCGCGGATCGATACGGCGGCAAAAATCGCTCAAGCTCTCATAGGGCCTGTCGGCCCGTTCTCGCATGATGCTCTCGATTGCCTGCGTGCCGACGTTCTTCACGCCCGCCAGCCCGAAGCGGATGGCGTCCCCGCTCGCCGCCGGCGAGAACAGCACGCCGCTCTCGTTGACGTCGGGCTTCAGCACGGCGATTCCCATACGGCGGCATTCGTCCACGTACTCCGCAGTCTTGCGTTGGTTGCCGACGACGGCCGTCAGCATCGACGCCATAAACGCGACCGGATAGTGGGCTTTCAGATAGGCCGTCCTGAAGGCGAGCACCGCGTAGGCGGCAGCGTGAGCGCGGGGGAAACCGTAGTCGGCAAAACGCACGATCAGATCGTATACTCCGTTCGCCTCCCGCTCGCTGTATCCCTGCTCCAAGCTTCCCGCGACGAAATGTTTCCGCTGCTCGTCCAGCACCTCGCGCTTCTTTTTTCCCACCGCGCGGCGCAGCAAGTCCGCTTGGCCCAGAGAAAATCCGGCCATAACCGAAGCGATCTGCATGATCTGTTCCTGATAGACGATAATGCCGTAAGTATCCGCAAGTATCTCCTGCAAATTGGCGTGCGGGTACTCTACCTCCACCTGACCGTGTTTGGCCCGGATAAACTGCGGGATAAACTCCATCGGGCCGGGGCGGTACAGTGCGACCGCGGACACGATATCCTCGAACGAGGACGGCTTCATCTCCTTGAGCACCCGCCGCATGCCGGTGGACTCGAGCTGAAAGATGCCCGTCGTCTCGCCGCGCCCCATCAGCTCGTAGGTCGCGGGGTCCTCGTAGGTCACCTCCTGCCAGCGCAGCTCCCTGCCGGTCTGCTCGCGGATCGACGCCAGCGCCCGCTCGATGATCGACAGCGTCCGCAGCCCAAGGAAATCCATCTTCAGCAGGCCGATCGCCTCAAGATGCTCCATCGAATACTGCGTCAGCGGTACCCCTTCCGCCCCTTCCTGCAGCGGCACATAGTCGGTCAGCGGATCGGAGGAGATCACGACGCCAGCTGCATGCGTAGAGGCGTGGCGGGGCATCCCTTCCACCCTGCGCGCCATCGCGATCAGCCGGCTCGCATCGCCAGCCCCTTCCGCCAGCGCCTTGAAATCCGGGCTCTCGCGCATCGCCCGCTCGATCGACATTCCCGGCATGCCGGGAATCAGCTTGGCCGCCTTGTCGACGTCACCGTACGGCAGGTTCATGACTCTGCCGACGTCCCGAACAGCCGCTCGCGCCGCCAGCGTTCCGAACGTAATGATCTGCGCGACGTGCTCCGCTCCGTATTTCCCGACGACGTAACGGATGACCTCGTCGCGCCGCTCGTCGCTGAAATCGATGTCGATATCCGGCATCGTCACCCGCTCCGGGTTCAGAAACCGCTCGAACAGCAGCTTATACTTCAGCGGATCGACATCGGTGATGTTCAGCACGTACGCGACAAGGCTGCCCGCGGACGAACCGCGGCCCGGTCCGGTCACGATGCCGTGCTCGTGCGCGAACCTAATGAAATCCCATACGATCAGGAAATAATCGTCAAACCCCATCTCTCCGATAACGTGCAGCTCGTAGTCGAGCCGCTCGGCAGCCGCCGTGCGGAATTCCGGGTCCGACCATTCTTCGGTCCCCTCATAGCGCGCGCGCAAGCCTTCGGCACAGAGCTCGGCCAAATGCCGCCCTACCGTACTGCCATCCGGGAGCGGAAAAAACTTCGGCAAAATATGCCGCCCGAACTCCAGCTCCAGCGAGCAGCTGTCGGCGATTCTGACCGTGTTGGCGATCGCCTCCGGCACATGCCGGAACATCGAGGACATCTCTTCGCCGCTCTTCATGTACAACTGGTCGGTGGCGATCTTGAACCGCTCCGGATCGTCCATCGTCTTGCCCGTGCCGATGCACATCAGCACGTCCTGAAGGGAATGATCTTCCTCGCAAATATAGTGGGAATCGTTGGTCGCGACGAGCGGAATGCCCAGCTCCTCGGACAGCCGGATCACTCCTGCGGTAATCTTCTTCTGCTCGAGCAGCCCGTGATCCTGAATCTCCAAATAATAGTTTTCTCCGAACAGCGACCGATAGCGCAGCGCGAGCTCCTTCGCGGCGTCGTAGTCGCCTTCCTCAAGCCGTTTAGACAGTTCGCTGCTCATGCAGCCGCTTAGGCAGATGACGCCCTCCGAATGAGCCGACAGCACCTCATAATCGATGCGAGGTCTATAGTAGAACCCTTCCAGATGCCCGATTGTCGTCAGCTTCATCAGGTTGCGGTAGCCCGTCTCGTTTTGCGCCAGCAGCGTCAGATGATAGATCGGCTGCTCCTTGCGCGATTGCTTGACATGCCTTGAGCCTGCAGTTATGTAGGCCTCCATGCCGATAATCGGCTTGATGCCGCGCTCAACGCACGCTTTATAGAAAGGTACGGCACCGTACATGACGCCGTGATCGGTCAGAGCCAGCGAGGTCATGCCCAGCTCCGCCGCCTTGGCCGCCATCTCCTTGATCCGGGCGGCGCCGTCCAGCAGACTGTATTCGCTATGAACGTGAAGGTGGACGAAATCGCACATGATAATCCCCCTCTTTTCCGAAATTCTTCCTCTCCCAAACCCATATCCCAAACACACGTTCGAGCATTCCCGTTTATTATTGTATCATAAGCGCCCCGGCCAGTCCCATAGATATGATAGAGAACAATCAACCGCTGAAGCCGCCAGGCGAATGCGGTCGGGGGGATGGACATGGACGAGTTTTTCACGAAAGCGGCTTTCAGCTTCTTCATCGCCTTCGGCGTCGTGCTCGGAGGAGCGCTGCTCGCGGGAATGGGATCGGTATTTCTGTTTACTCCGCCCAAGGAGAAAATGCTGCAGGTCGCCAGCAATTTGAAAATATGGGCGCTCGTCGCCGCAGTCGGAGGCACGATCGATCCGATCCGGGTCATCGAGTCTCACATGCTGGTCGGCTACCTCTCCCCGGCCATGCAGCAGATCGGCTACATCCTGTTTGCTTTCCTTGGCGCCCATATGGGCGTCGAGCTTATTCAATGGCTGCATAACAACGGGGGGTGATCGGTCTGTGCGGATCCCTTCGTTCGACCGGTTCCAGAAGTTCATGCAGGTTATGGCTTTTTTCGTATGCGGCATGATCGTCGGCAGCGCAGTCTACAGCGCCCTCAAAAACAATATCGTCGACCAGATCATTCTGGAAAACTACGAGCTTAAGGAGCAAGCGGACTCGCTGCGCAAAGATTTGGAAATGGCGCATCAGGTACGCAAGGAAAACGTCATACGAAGCATCGTGGCCATTTTTATTCACGAGCCGAACGATGCGGAGACGGTCGATATCCTGACGGAAAAAGAGCTGAAGAAGCGATTAAAGGAGGATCTGGACATCTTCATTGGCCGCAGCATTTATATGATCAACACCGATTCCACCTTCGCCAGAAAGCTGCTTAACACAAAGGTGTACGATCAGATAGAAGGCCAGAACTACGATGTGACGATCCGCACGATGCTTGTCGTCGACGGCGTGCTTCAGGTATGGGTGGAAGCGAAAAAGCATTTGGCCGGAAAATAGTCCGAGTTCGGGCTGTACGCGCGTATGCGAGTCATGTCGGAAGAAGCCTGCGTTTGTGGTACAATGCTAGAATGTATCAAAATTTGACTTTATGAACTACCTCTGCAGGTATCGCAACGTTAAAAAGGAGCTGCTTCTTCGTCATGGTCAACGCGCTTCAATGGTTATTCGGAATATTGGTCGTCGTAACGGTCTTTTTCTCCGCGTTCTACAGCTTCCGCTCCCGCCGCGCGAGCGACGGACGCCTTCGCGGACTGTACGCCTCCCGAATGAACATCAGCATGGGGCTGATGCTGATCTTTATCGCCCTCATTCAGATGTTCATGTTCCCCGGCTCTTCGGTACGGGTCATAGTCGGCGCCGCGTTCCTCCTGCTCGGCTTATTCAACCTGTTCGCCGGCCTGCGCAATCACTCTCACTTTACCCGGCTGATGCGCCAGTAAACCGGCGATCAGGAAGGGTCGATCGTCTGGGCGGCCAGCATCGCTTTGGCGACCACCTCGCCGTCCAGCAGAGCCTCCACCTCTACCTTCACATACCTTCTGCTCGCCTCGATAATCCGCGGAACGATCGAAATGCTCGCATCCACCGGAACGGGGCGCAGGAAGTACGTCGTCATATTGTCCAGTACATACTCTTTTCTACGCAGATCCTCGACGGCCCGGCTGGCCGCCTGCTGCATTAACGACGTCAGCACCCCCTCGGAGATCGTGCCGAGCGGACCCGACATCTGCGGTGTGGCCAATCCCGCGTACTGCAGCCTGTTCTCCTCGTCCCGTTGCTCCGCGAAGCCGCCCCACATGAGCGCGTCGAACGTCTCGCCCAGGTGGGCGGGTCGATTGGCGAATTGCATCGCCCGCAGCACCTCGCCCCGATTGATCGCTCCGACCAGCTTTCTTTGCCTGTCCACGACGGGCAACAGCTCGATCCCTTCCGATACCATCCGATGGGCCGCCGACGCGACCGGCGTATTGAGCGTAACCGTCATCGGCCGCCTCGTCATTAGCTTATCGAGCGTCTGGTTCGTCGGAGAGCCGGATACGTCCTTAAACGTAATCATCCCGACAACGCGGTTCCACTCGTCCGTAACGGGAAAACGGCTGCTCCCCGTCTGTTCGCTCAGCTTTACGAAGTCGGCGACGGTGGACGACAGCTTCAGCGCGCCGTTTCGGGCCGAAGGCTCCATCAGGTCGGCGATAATCATAATTTTGCGCTTGATCAGTTGATCGTACATCGCTCTGTTGATCATCGATGCGACGGTGAACGTATCGTGACGGCAGGTGAGAATCGGCAGCCGCCTCTCGTTGGCCAATTTTCTCACTTCCTCGCTCGTTCCGAATCCTCCGGTGACCAGAACGCCCGCTCCCTGCTGCAGCGCGATGCGGTGGGCATTTTCCCGGTTGCCGACGATCAGCAGGCTGCCCGCGTCGATATAGCCGGCCATCTGGTCGATCTCCATCGCGCCGATGACGAATTTGTGCAGCGTCTTGTCCAAACCTTCCTCGCCGCCCAGCAGACTGCCCTGCACGATCTCCAGCACCTCCGCGAACGTAAGCTGTTCCGGATGACCGCGCCTCTTCCTGTCTACACGGACGGTGCCGATCCGCTCTTTCGTGCTGACGAGACCGAGCTGGTCGGCCTCCTTCAGCGCGCGGTATGCCGTCCCCTCCGACACTCCCCGCTCCTTCGCCATCTGGCGAACCGGAATCTTCGTGCCGATCGGCAGCTCGCGAATATGCTGCAGAAGCTGCTCGTGCTTCGTCAGCTCGTTCGGATGATTATCGTTTCTGACCATTTCAGACCCCTTCCTCATCGCCGGTCTTCATTTAATCTTCCCTGCATAAATTATCCGGGATCGAGCGTTTCTATCGTTTGCCAATAGGCAGTAACGTAGTACAATAGGCTTACGGACACATATCATCTTAATTCAACCGGCTTAAGGAGGATTACTGCCGACATGCTGCTTTCTTACGTCCAGCTCATTCTCGGCCTATCCATCCCCCATACTCTTGTCCGTATTTGGCTCGTCTTCGCGGCAGCCGGATTGGGGCCAACGCGCCATGCCCGCAAGCTGATTCTGTTCGCCGTCATAAGCTCCGTCGCGGACTTCGACTATTGGCTCGTGCCTGCGCCGGTTCACGCCATAACCGCAACCAGCATCGCTTTCGTCGCCTTGTATGCGGTGTTCAGAACATTCGGCAGCAGAAGCGTACTGCTGCTATTCGTAGCTTACACCGCGACCAGCTTCCTGGCCGATATCGCCGGGGGAGCGTTGATCCAGCTACTGTACGGAATGACCGACCGCAAGGACATCATTGCCAATCATCCGCTTGTCTTCCATTCCGTGTATGTTCCGTTCGGAATCGCGCTAGGGCTATTGGCCCTCTACCTGGAGAAGAGAAGCTATCCCTTCCTCCTCCGATTATATCAGTATTTGCTCGATATCCAACAATCCCGGATGAAGGAAGTCATGCTGCTAATTATTGTTCAGCTGTTCGTCGTCGGCTTGCTGTTCTCGATCGGGATGGAGAGCGAGAAGCGGACCGAAACCTCCTATAACTGGACCGTGTACGCGCTCGTGCTGCTAACCTTCTGCGCGATCTACTTCATGCTGCGGCTATTCGTCCGCATTCGCGAAGACGCAATCTCACAGACGCGGGACGTGTACGCGGAGGAGATCGGTCAGATGTTCACTGCCATTCGCGGACACCGGCACGACTTCTTGAACCATATGCAGGTCATGTCCTCCATGCTGCAAATGAACAAGCTCGAGCAGCTCAAGAGCTATATGGACGATCTCGCCAAGGAAACGCACGCCGTCGCTCCGGTCGTCAGCCACTCCTCCCCTGCGCTAGCCGCTTTTATAACCGGCAAGACGGAGCAGGCGAAGGCGAAGGACATCCCGTTCGACTGCGATATTCCGGCGGATCCGGAGCTGGAGCAATCGATCAAAATGATCGATCTCGTGAAAATTATAGGCAACCTGGTCGATAACGCCTTCGAGGAGAGCGAGACGATTCCGCCGAATAACAGAAGCGTGCGGATGGCGATTCGGAGCGAAGGCGAGAGGCTTGCGCTTGAAATCAGCAACCGTGGCCGCCCTCTATCCGACAAGGAGTTGCGGATGATGGCGGTGCCCGGCTATACGACCAAGAAAGCGGGTCATTCGGGGCTTGGGCTGGCGATCGTACAGGAGAGGGTTCGCTTCTATGGCGGCACTCTGAGCATTCGCTACTGCCCGGAGAATGAAACAACCGCTATTGTCGTCGAGTTGCCCCGTAAAAAAGCGAGACAAGCCGACCGTGTCCGCATGTGACATCGATCGGCTTCTCTTCTTTTTTAGCCAAAGATGGCGGAAACGAGATACATTAGCAGCAAGTAGGCGGCCAGCGAATATACGATGAAGAAAAATTTGCGCTCCCGTCGCACCTCGTGCAAGTTCTCCGCCAAACCGACGAGCAGCACGAGATTAACAAGCAATAAAAAGGCGCATAACAGCATGGACAGCTGCAGCGAGATAAACGACAGCAAACCCGTAACGAGCCATGCCGCTCCGAAAGCCAATTGCGTGCCGCCCAGGTTGGCGACGGCTTCCTTCCAATCCAGCCTGCGCGTCCCCTGCCAGTTGCCAACCAAAGTCAGCGAGCCGATCAGAAGCGCGATGGAGAATAGACCAATCAGCAGAGCTTTGCCTGTCGAATCGCCGCCGAACACACCGGTCATCATTAGACTGCCAATCGAATCAAAGATGCCGAGCTTCGATTTGATCGCTTCCCGGAACAGCCAGCTCCAAAGCGCGAAGCCGATGACGCCGGATGCGGCCCCTATCGCCCCGTAGATCCATTCCGTCTGCGGCTGCAGACTCTGCGAGGCGGTCGGATTTCTGAGCAGCGTCAGCAGCTTCTGCGCATCCACTCCCGCTAGCGGAGAAGTCGCGCCAACGGTCGGAGGAGCCGCCGGATTGGCCGATGCGGCCGCCGTCTGGCTTTCAGCCGGTTCGTTCGCCTCTTTCTTACGCAGATCGGGCTCGTTCGAATGCGTGTCGGACATGTCATTTTTTCCTCCTCGGAACAACTCAGGAATATTTTTCCTTGATACAGTTGTTCGACGGCAATCGCGATAATCCTCCCTATCCGCAGCAATTCAAATTAGCAACGACAATAAGAGGCCGTCCCATGAGCCAACCAAGTTGCTATAAAAGATAATCGATGAACAAGGTGCAAGGGGTATGTACCTCCTTCCGATGCTATACGCTCCTGAAATCTGAATTGGGAAACCCGTTACAGGGTTATTTCAGGAGCGTATGAGGCAATCTCCAGGAGGTACATACCCCTTTTTTTGTCTATCGATTATCTTAAGCAACTCTGCTCATGGGACGGCCTCTTTGCTAATTTGAATTACCAGGTTACATATCCCGGCGATCCCGGGGTCGGATTGGTGATCTGATCGATAACCGGAATCGTATACGCAATGACGATCAGAATAACCGTCAGCGCGATCCAAAGCTTCCAGTTCTCCAGGAAGCGCGGAGTCGGCTGCGATGCCTCGGACACTTCGCCGAGCGGATACTCGGTCTCCCCTTTCGGAGCGCGCATGAGAGCAACGATGTTATAGATGATCAGCAGCACGCCGACGAACAGAATGATGCCTCCGACAGCCATCGCTACATGATACGGCATCCATAGAATCGCATCCGGGTGGTCGTCGTAGGTGTTAAAGGCGGTGCGTCTCGGCGAACCGAGCAGTCCCACCGTATGCATCGAGCCGGACATGAAGAACATGCCGATGCACCAGATGAGCGTCTGAATGATGCCCAGCTTGTTCAGCCGCGGAGTAAGGACGCGGCCGGTCACGACCGGGATAAGCCAATAGACGATGCCGAAGAAGGTCAGCGCAACGCTGGTCGCCACAGTCAGATGGAAGTGACCTGTTACCCACAGCGTATTATGGACGACGGCGTTCATCTGGTTACTGGCGTTGATCAGACCGCCGGCGCCGGCCGGAATGAAGACCAACATGCCCACGAACGGAGCGAAGAAGCGCACGTCCGACCACGGCAGAACTTTCACCCATCCGAACAGCCCTTTCGTTCCTTTGGAGCGGCCGTTCAGCTCAAATGTCGCAAACAGCGAGAACGCGGTCATCAGCGACGGAATCACGACCATAAACGTCAGCACGACCTGGAGATATTTCCAGAAGTGGCTGATCCCCGGCTCCATGAGCTGATGGTGGAAGCCGACCGGAATGGAGAACAGCAGGAACAGCACGAACGACATCCGGGCCAGCGCATCGCTGAATATTTTTCCGCCGATAATTTTCGGAATGATGACGTACCAGCAAATATAAGCCGGAAGCAGCCAGAAGTAAACGAGCGGATGGCCGAAGAACCAGAACAGCGTTCGACTCAGCACCACGTTAACCGTTTCCACCCAGCCGAACGACCACGGAATCAGCTGTAGAACGACTTCAGCAGCCACACCGATCGTTGCGATCTGCCAGAGCAGCATCGTGATGACGGACATGTAGGCGAACAGCGGAGACAGCTTGCCCTTGTTCGTTTTTTTCCATTGCACGTACTGATAGAAAATACCGAATCCGCTTAACCAGCTTCCGATGACCACCAGCGCAAGCGCGATATAGAAAAACGGAGAAGCTTTCATCGGGGCGTAGAACGTATACAGAACGCTTGCCTTGCCCAGCAAGATTACGACGACGCCGATCAGCGTACCGATGGACATCAGCCAATAACCGATCCAGCCGAGCTTCTTCGTCAGCGGCAGCAGCCGCCCTCCCAGCGTCTGCGAAACCCCGGAATACAGAAATCCTACTATAAAATAGGTTGTAAAAATGAGCGCCATCAGCACGCCGTGAGCGGTCAGCAGCTCGTAATATCCGATATTGGCCGGGAGCGTGATCGTGCCGCCCTTGACCATCCCCTGCAGCATGCCGGCAATGCCGCCGAGCAGCAGCGCCGCGAACGCGAACAGAACATGCGCGATGACCAGCCGGCCGTCGTTGCGGTCGAATGACGAAGATTTAGTTTCATTCATGGGATACGGCCTCCTATTTTACCACCAGGGTAGTTTTCATCATTTCGTGGGCGATCCCGCAATACTCGTTACAGATAATCAAGTATTCGCCGGGCTTGTCGAACGTATGGGACACGTGGCTGACTTCCCCGGGCGTGACCATGACGTTGACGTTCGTGCCGGGAATCTGGAAGCCGTGCACGACATCCGACGAGGTGATTTCGAAGTGAACCGTCGCGCCTGCCGGAACCTCCAACGGAATCGGATCGTAGCCGAACGCGTAAGCGACCATGACGGCCTTGTACACATTGTCTCCGATCTTCGTAATCTGCGGCTTGTCGAACGGCGGCGTCTCGCTCACCTTCGCCGGATCGATGCGATGAATATGCTCGTTCGGAGGAGCGATTCCCCTTCCGAAGGTCATAATCCCCAGTACGAGCAAAAATACGACCAGCATGGATACCCCAACCGTTAGCCATATTTTCTCAAGTCGATGCATATGCATATTGATTTGCTCCCCCTATTTAGTCGCGTGCGACGAACAGAATAAAAACTCCAATCCAGGTAATGGCCAAGAACGCTCCAAGCAGCATAACGGAAGCAAAGGCCCCCTTCAGCGATTGCTCCTTATGCTCCGGCTCCGAACGGGTTTCTTGCGTTTTCGGCACCGATCGATCATCGCGCATTCCGATTCCTCCTGATTTCAAGTTATTTACATTGTAAGATCATCCGGTGCGATCTAACTGTGATAATTGTCACTTGGACATTGACTAATGTGGACGATTTGTTACACCGATTTTGCGCATGAAAAAGGGACTGCCCGTCGACGATGAAGCGATCCCGAATGATCGGGATCGTTTCACGCCAAGGGACTGCCCCTGGAAATAAATTATTGAACGATCAGCTTGCTGACCATATCTTCATGGCCTTTGCCGCAGAAGATCGAGCATACGATCTTGAACTCGCCCGCTTTGTCTGCGACGAATTTCACTGTGGCGTTGCCTTTGACTTCCTTGTCGTAGCCCTCGATTTTCAGGGCGTGATTGCCTTGGCTGTTTTTCAGCGTAATGCTGACTTCGTCGCCTTGCTTCACCGTGATTTCTCCCGGATCGAACTTGAAGTTCGTCGCGTCGATCGTGATCGCCTTCGCCTCGCCTGCAGAAGAACCGGCAGCTTGAGAAGCCGACGGGGACGGGCTGGATTCTTTCTTATCTCCTCCCCCGCAGCCGGATGCGACCAACATCGCGGCTAACAACAGCGCGCTTAAAGCTACCCATTTTTTCATTTTGTATTGCTCCCTTCAACGGTATCGTCTCGTTTACAAGCACATCATAATACCGGAAGGGAGGGGTCGAATGTGATATGGGTCACACCGTAACAATATTGACACACTTTACGCTCAGAGCCTCCGATAGCCGTCCGGCAAGTTGCCGCTATCCCGAATCGCGCGAATTTGCGCGAGCGTTAAGCGCTGATTGGTCGAGATCAGCGATTCCGCGTCTTCGCCGCCGATAATGTCGTCCAGATCGGCGATGCTTCTATTGCCGCGAAACACCAGGAATCTGCCTCTGAAATTTGTACGAGTGAACAAGACTAACGTCGCGTTGCTGCTGGTGGAGAAAAATCTCAGGCTTTCGATGCCCCCGAGTCTCGAATCCAAATTTGCAATCCCCAGATTGCCTCGATAGATCGCGCTGCGTCCCCGGAAGTTCTCTTCGTTGTACACGGTTAATCTCGGATACGTCTGCTGAGCTTGGATCTTGTTCGCCATCTCCTAACACCTCCTCCCCTCCCATAATATGAGAGAGGACAAGATATGCTTGTACGATCCGACGCGTCGATCAGCGGAAACCGCACTCGGACAGTATAATTTTCCATTCCTCGGCAAACTCTGAATAAGCAACGATAATCGAGGGCGGGAGTTTGTGCGATGTTCCCCTTTAATCTATTTTCCGGAAAAGACGATACTCCTCTGCACGCCATCTCCAGCCCGGTCTTCAGTCGGGAAGCCAAGCGCAAGACCGAGGTTTACACCGCCAAGTCGCTCACTTTGCGAGCCTCCCAGGACGAATTCGACAAAACCTTCAAAGCTTTCACGAGCGGCGGAAAATCCCAGATTCTTCTGATCGGGAAAAAGCTGATGATGCAGAAGCATTGGTTCGCCTTGCTGGATCCGCTTCTGCGCGATCCGAAAAATTCCACGACTGCAAGAATCGTGCTCGTCGACGGCCCCGTGTTCGACTTTCACTTCCATATCAGAGCCTCTCTTCTGGAGAAGCTGTTTCCATTCGATCCGGTCGAGAACAAATGGTCCGCGACGTTGTCCGACGCCGACATCAATGTGAAGGTCGACGCGCTCATCGCGGCGATGGGGTCTATTCGGTAAGGGCCGTTTATTTTCTCTTCCCTCCACTCGTCTGCTTACGAGTGCAAAGCGCCCATTTTGCCCGACCTCCGCACCACAGGAAAACCCTCTTCATATGATAAAGTTGACTGTATCCCTTTACCTTGTATTCACAACATTCCCGGGCAAGGAGGGGTGACAAACGTTGAAGGGCAGCGACCACAAAAGCAAATTCCTACTCACCAATCGGGAACGCGAAGTCTTTGAACTGCTGGTACAGGACAAGACGACCCGCGACATTGCGCAGCAGTTGTTTATCAGCGAGAAAACGGTGCGAAACCACATCTCCAATGTTATGCAGAAGCTGAATGTCAAAGGTCGTTCGCAAGCGGTTGTCGAGCTAATTAAGCTCGGGGAGCTAAAGATTTAAAGCAGCAGGTGCACCTTTTTTGCCGCTGATCGATCGGCGCGAGGCCTTCTTTTTCCGTTCCCTTGCACGGGACGGAGGAGGGGGCTTTTTGATTGCAATCGCATTTCCATACGCAAGTTTCTTCGAACGAAAATAGCCTGAAACCGGCAAAGGCCGAGCTCCAGGCTATTTCTGACGCAAATTTGGTTACCGCGTGCGAGTACCGGAACGCTCCGGGAAAACCCGCTCGACGAGAGCGTTGAACTCGGTCAGGAAGCCTTGAATCGGATGCCCGGCTCTGACATCGTTCGCGTAGCCCTCCATGCGGCCGATGAAATCGGGGTTCGCGGATACATATACGTTCTCCACCGAAGGGGATAGCGACTTTACTTGATCGGCGATTTTGTCCTTCACAGCGTCGTTAAGCGCCATATGTCCGGTGTTCGCACGATCGTCTTCCTTAACCGCAACGTATGCGTTGCGATCTGTCATCATCACATAGGCCGAATCGATGCCCGGCATAGCCGAGATTTTGTTAGCAATTCGATCGCTGGCTTCCATGCGCGTATTGCCGTGCATGCCGACAACGTTGTTATTCATACGTTGATGGCCGTTGATGCGATTCTGCTCGTTGGCCGCATCGTTGGCAAAGCGTTTCGCTTGAGGACGCATGCCGAATTCGTCGACTGCATACCCGCGAGCGGCGTTGTTATCGCGAACGGCGTTGTTGCGAATGTTTTTGTTGCCTAAGTCCCCGGTTTTGTTCATGCATCCCGACAATGCGATTGCAGATGATAATAATACGGTCGTTGAAATCATAATGCCTTTACGCACGACGATATGACCCCCTTTTTGGTCGAATGCTCAGCGTTCCCGCCAAATCATAGGATGCATCCGGAGGTTCGTATTTATTCGATCGGAGTCGCCTGCTTCTTGACAGCAATAGCAATCGCAAGTATGATGGCATTATTAGAATCTGGTACTAATACTTAATACTAAAAAAAATGGAGGAATGCGTAATGACTGCCCCTGTTGCACAAGGCTTTTACTCCAAAGCCCAGCTTACGGCAATCGGAAGTTATGTACCGGACGGCAAAATAACGAACGCGGACTTGGAACAAATGGTGGAAACGAATAATGAATGGATCGTCAGAAGAACGGGGATTGAGCTGCGCCACCAAGCTGCGGCCGACCAGACGACCAGCGATCTCGCCATTGCGGCCGTGCAAGACCTGCTCCGTCGCTTCCCTGCGGTTGACCCCTCGCGGATTGACGGAATCATCGTCGCCACGACGACGCCGGATATGCCTTGTCCCTCAGTTGCCTCCATAATTCAACAGGCAATCGGCGCAGAACGCTGTCTTGCGGTTGACGTCAGCGCCGCGTGCGCGGGCTTCGTTACCGCCCTGCAAATGGCGAACGGGCTTATCCTAAGCGGAGCCTACCGTTCCGTGCTTGTCATCGGCGCCGAGACGTTAACGAAAATAACCGATTACACCGATCGTTCCACCTGCATCCTGTTTGGCGATGGCGCGGGCGCAGTGCTGGTCGAAGCCCGGGAAGAGGGCGCCCTGTTGGCGGCAAATGCGGTAACGGACGGCTCCGGCGGCATGCAGGTCTACTGCCATCCGAACGGAAAACTCGTTCAAAACGGCCGCGAAGTATACAAATGGGCGCTGTCTACCGTTCCCGACGGCGTACGCGGTTTGCTTGATCAGGCCGGCCTAAGCATCGGGAATATCGATTGGTTCGTGCCGCACAGCGCCAATCTGCGCATGATCGAGGCGATCTGCGAAAGACTGGGGCTGCCTGTGGAAAAAGCTCTGCAAAGCGTCGTCCTTAACGGCAATACATCGGCGGCCACGATCCCGCTCGCTTTGGACGCGGCCTGCAGGGAAGGCCGACTTCAATCGGGTCACCTCGTCGCTCTATACGGCTTCGGCTCCGGCCTGACTCAATCGGGCATACTGCTTAGATGGACGATCTGATCCTCAAGCGTTAACCATGAACGTCTACCGGTTAGTTACGCTTAAATAGCTGCGACAGACCGTCGTCCAGCGATATGGCCGGCTTCCAGCCAAGAACGGTTGCGGCCTTACCCGACGACAGCCTGCTGCATCTGGCGTCGCCGCTTCTCTCCGGCTCATAGATCCGGCCGAACGAAGCGGCGGCCAACCGCTCGCAGCGATCCGCCAGCCGGTTGATCGACGTGGCGATACCCGTTCCAATATTGAACGCCTCTCCGTTTCCCTTGTCGATCGCCGCAAGGTTTGCCTGTACGACATCGTCCACATGGACGAAATCCCGGCTTTGCTCGCCGTCGCCATGAATGACAAGCGGAAGCCCGCTCCCGATTCTATCCATAAAGCACGCTACGACGCCGCCCTCGCCCCTTGCCGCCTGACCGGGGCCATACACATTGGCATATCGTAATATCGTGTAAGCGACACCCCACCATTTTCCCCCGTAATCGATGTATTGCTCCGCAACCCACTTGGATAGCCCATACGGCGCGCTAGGTCTCTTGAGGCTCGATTCCCGGAACGGCCGGTTGCCGACGGCCTCCCCGTATACCCCTGACGTAGAGGAAAAAACCAGCTTGCTGCCCGCTTCCCGGCAGCCTTCCAGCACCCGCAGCGTACCGATAATATTGCTCCTTCCGTCGTCGGCAGGATTTTTGACGGAGCTTCCCATCCCGACCTGTGCAGCCAGATGAAACACGATTTGAGGCCTAATCGCCGCAATGAAATCCGCCGAATCCGCATCTTCCGCACGCAGCAGGCGGATGCCGACGCCGGAGGGCAATCTTCTTGGATCCCCAGTGCTCAGATCGTCGAGGACAATCACTTCATCTCCCCGTTCCAATAGCGCACGGACCAGACGACTACCGATAAATCCCGCTCCCCCAGTCACGATGACACGCATTGGCTTTTCAGTCCTTTACCGTTTTCCTCCATTTTATGGAGACAAACCGTTCCCCGCTTGGACAGCCGCAGGAAAATAGGCGCTCGAACCCGGTTCAAGCGTCGTGGCGGCTGACGCCCTGTCCACATACGATGGAGCATCGGCTTTGTCTATCTGAAAGATTGGAGGCTGCCATGACGAAAGATCATTTTCCGCTCGTTAGCGTCATTATTCCGTTTTACAACTGTCCTTATATCGATCAATCTGTCGCCAGCGTGCTGAATCAGACGTATCCGAATATCGAGGTTATCGTCGTTGACGACGGCTCGACGATACATCAGCATAAGCTCGATCCGTTTCGCTCCCGCATCCGCTATTTCGGCAAAGCCAACGGAGGCACGGGCAGCGCATTGAACTACGGCATGGGCGTCGCTAACGGCAAATATATGGCCTGGTTAAGCTCGGACGATCTGATGTATCCGCACAAAGTCGCCCGCCAAATCGCATTCATGGAAGAGCATCAAGCTCCGATCAGTTGCACCGACTTCCATCTGATCAACGCCAACAACGAAATTACGATGAGCGCGCTTGCCGTCAAATTTCCCAGCCTCAGGAAGCTGATCGAAGCGCTGTTCACCTTCTGCCCGATCAATGGCTCCACCGTCATGATGAATCGTTCCATCCCCGAACGGATCGGTTACTTTAACGAATCGCTCGCTTGTACGCAAGACTACGAATACTGGCTCAGAGTCCATCTGAACAGAATAGACTTTTATTTTATCAACGAGGTGCTGACTCTGTATCGCTGGCATGACGGAATGGGGTCCGTACAGAAAAAAGCCGCCGTTGATTACGAGTTTAATCTTGTCCGCGATAGCTATGCCCCCCAGTTGAACGCCCTGCTGAACGTGCTGTAACAACCGGCCTGTTTGCGCCGTTATTTTTGGCAACCGGGGAGGGATCCAATTGAAGGTTCTGTTCGTATTTATCGTGCCTAGCGGCGGGGTAAATACCTTGAATCGGCTAAGGCATCAAGCTTTGCTCCCCGCAGGGATCTACAGTCATTTTCTTTACTTTCGGGAAGGCAGCGGCTCTTCCGATTTCGCTCCGGGCATTCCGGTATTCTACGCCTCGGAGCCGCCTGCCGTCCGGCACATTCTCGACTATTATTCTTTCGATTGCATCGTGGTCACGTCTTTTTTTCTGCAAATGGCGCTATTTCGCCAACTCGGCTTCGCGAAACCGATCATCTATGAAATCCAGGGCTTCGGCTCTCCCGAACAGGCCCGGCGCAATCTGTCGGAGGCGATCCCTTTCGTGAACGAATACGCCGATGCGATCCTTTATCCCGGAACCCCGGTAATCGGCGCCTTGCTGGAGGAGTTGTATCCTTTTAAACCTAAATTTTCGTTCGCCAACCCGTTCGATCCTCGCGCCTTCGACAGAAGCTCGTTCGCTTATCCCACGGCCCCCCCTCTCGCCTACTCTCCGCTGGTGTGGATCGGCAGGTTGGAGGATAACAAAAACTGGCGCGACTTTCTGCTTATAGGAGCAGAAGTGATCAAGCGCAAACCCGGCGTGCGGCTATGGATGTTCAGCGACCCGGCTTTGGCCGAACCGGGAGAAGCCGAACAGCTTGCGATATGGACGCAAGGGCTCGGACTTGGCCATTACATTTTTCATCACCATAACGTCGCCAACTCGCTAATGCCCTATTACTACGATTTGATCGCTTCTTCCGGAGGCGTCCTCTGCATGACCTCCAAATCAGAAGGAGCGCCCTACGTGGCGCTGGAAGCTCTTAGCTCGGGCTGTCCGATCGTCACCTCCAACTCGGACGGGGTAAGTTCGGCGATCCTCGACGGCACGACGGGGCTGTATTACTCCCACGGAGATATAAGCGGAGCGACGGATCGGGTAATGCGGCTAATGACGGAGCGCAAGCTGAGAAATTCTCTCGTTGAAACGGGAAAAAAACATGTGCGGAGTGAATTTTCGATGGAAAACTATGCGGCTCGGTTCTCCGGCATGCTCTTGACCCTTGGTGCGAGACCATGCTGACGAGCATTGTAATTCTTACGCTGAACAATCTTGACCAGACGATGCGCTGCTTGCACAGCATTCGCGTCTTCACGAACAGCCCTTACGAATTGATCTTCGTCGACAACGGTTCGATCGACGGCACGACGGCTTGGCTCGCTCAGCAGCCCGACGTCAAGCTGATCGCGAACGGCGCGAACCGCGGCTTCGCCGCCGCCTGCAATCAAGGCGCGGCGGCAGCCGGCGGAGACCATATCCTGCTGATCAACAACGATACGATCGTCTCGCATAACTGGCTGACCGTCATGCTGCAATGCCTGCACGCAGACGAGCGAGTCGGCATTGTCGGGCCGAAATCGAACTTCGTCCTCCCTTTGCAGAAAATCGCTGTAGATGTCAGCAGCGAAGGACAGTACCATCTTTTCTCGCAAAACTTCAATCGGCACAATCCGGCTCAATGGCAGGACTTGGCCGCGCTCAGCGGCTTCTGTATGCTGCTCAGACGCAGTACTTGGCAGCGGTTGGGAGGCTTCGACGAAGCGTTTGGCGTCGGAGGCTACGAGGATATCGATCTTGGTTACCGGGCGCTGCGGGAGGGATTATTTCTACGACTTGCCGGCGACGTCTTCATCTATCATGAAGGCAACCGGAGCTTTAATGCCAATGCAATCGACATGTACGGCGTAGCCGCAACCAATCGCCGCCTGTTTATCCGCAAATGGGGCTTTAATCCGGAACGGCTTATTCTGGTGCACGATCCCGCGTTTTTGCCCGATCGCTACGCCTCGCCCCACCCCCATCATGCACCGCATGCGCCCGAGCTGCCAAGCGGCTGGTACGGCATGGGCGAGGACGGCTGCGTCTACCGCATCGAACGCGGGCATAAGCGGCCGATTCACTCGTACGATACATTCTGCCGACTCAATCTCAGCTTCGACCGTGTCGGCCGATGCGGCTCCGCGCTGCTGAACAGCCTGCCGACCGGTCATCCGATCGACGCCGGGAACTTCCCTCACGGTTATCCCGACGTGTTTATCGCGCGGGACCCGGCAGGAGGAATGTACAGCGTCTGCCATGGCGTTCGCTATCCGATCGAGAGCGAAGCGACGATGCTCGCCATCGGCCTGCGGCCGGAGGACGCGATCCCGCTCGGCTACGAGCAGATCTGGAGCTACGGGGATGGCTGGCCGATGCGGGGCAACGTTTGGGAGAACTTCGAGCTGCACGACTACGCTCTGTACCGGGGGCCGAACGGCGGCTTGTATTACAGCGAAGGCCAGCGGCTGCGGCCCCTCGTCTGGGAGGAAACGCTGACTCGCTTCGGCTGGAACATGGACCGGGCCGTATTCATCGCTCCCGAGCTGTTTCATCGTTCTCCGATCGGGTTTCCGATTCACTAAATCAAGAGGGGTTATCTTCTCGGCGTCGTCATGCGGCGGCCCGGAAAGATAACCCCTCTCAACTTACGCCCTTCCTTCCAGAACAGTCACTAGCCTTTGCAACTGCGGATGATACTTATTCCTAATATCTTCTAGTTCCTGTTCAATCGCTGCGCCGTGCTTGATGGTTCCCATTGCGGAATGCACGCGGTAATCCGTCAACGGCTCGCGCAAATAGCCGATCGGATAACCCGCCAGAATGATTCTGAGCCACAGCTCGTAGTCGTGCGTATAGGGAAGACGCTCGTTAAAGCCTCCCACCTGGTCAAACAACGTCCGGGTTAGCATGACCGTGCAGCCGTTAACTGTGTTGCTGAGCAGCAGCGACCGATAAAACTGCAGCATCGTTCCCTCTGCCAGCATGACGGGGCGCATCTCGGCCACACCTTCGCCGTTGATTCGTCGGAACGCCGTATGGCTGATCGAACAACCGCTTTGCTGCATAAAGCGCACCTGCTTCTCGATCTTGTCGGGACGGAACCGATCATCCGAGCTGAGCCACGCCGCGTATTGCCCCTTGGCAAGACGAAAGCCGGCGTTCAGCGCGCTGGCCGTTCCCCGGTTCGGTTGATGAACGACTTGGATGCGTCCGGCCCCTTCGAGCCGGTACAGTACGTTCGTTTCCCGCTCGGAGCCATCGTTCACGACGATAATCTCAAGAGGCTTATAGGTTTGCGCAAGCGCGCTCTCTAAAGCCTCTCGAATGTACGGATCGTTATAAAAGGGGACAACGATAGATATAAGCGGATTTACGGACCGGAAAATGGGGACCCTCCCCTTTCCATGCGGTTTCGTTCCCGTTCGCCCTCTAAAGCATCGAGGATCGATTGGCGGAACGTCCGCTTCGGGCTCCAACCTAGCGTTCGGATCGCCGAACAGTCTCTCGGCCGAGGAGATGGCAATGCGGCCCCTTCGCCAAGCTCCCATGGCAGCTTCTTCGTCGCCAGTTCATCAAACACGCTCTTGACTTCGGCCAACGTTCGAAAGCGTCCGGACTCTATCGCATAGCTCCTTCCCGGCTCGCCTTCGCCGAGCAGCAGTTCATAAGCGGCCACCGCATCCCTGACGTCCATAAAATCCCTCGACTCATCAAGCGAAGACAGCCGAAACGAAGGCGCGCCCCCCTCCGACTGTTCGGCGGCCACCGCCCATCGGACGATTTTGCCGCATAAACCGCCGCTGTTACCGGGTCCGATCAGATTGGAAGGCTCGACGATCATGACCGGCAGCCCGTACCAGCGATGCCAGGCCTTGGCGGCCGCCGTTTGCAGCGTTTTGCTAAACCCGTAAGGATGCGCGGCTTCGGACAAGGCGGCTTCGCCCGCCTGCAGCATCGACCCGGCCACGAGCACTCTACAGCCGTCAATCGCGCGCGCGCCGTCCAGCACATAAGCGGTCGACATCAGATTGGCGGCCAACGACGACGACGGCGACTTCCAAGAGACATCGACCGCGTTGCGTCCGGCCAAATGGAGCACCGCATCCGGCTTCAGTCTCCGCATCATCTCGGCTACCGCAGCGCCGTCCGTCAGCTCGCAGCGCTCCGTATATTCGGCCTGCGGAACGACGGGAAGCGCCCCGCGGGGAGATACCGCGGCGACGACCTCCCAGCCGGATGAAGCGAACTTGCGGCAGGCATGAAGCCCCGTAAACCCCGCCGCCCCGGTAATAAGTATTCGGCGGGCCGTCATAACGACGACATCCACCCGCGTAGCTCCTCAAGCATTTCCGCGTAGCGGGGCGGGCGGTAATCGAAATCGTCCCTTGTCGCCGTAAGCGTACGGTCAATGACCGGTTCGTCCACGGGGACGACCGTTACGTTCCGCTTGTCGAACTTCTCCTGCATCATCAGTAGCAGCTCATGCTTGGACACCGTTTCCGGGGCGGTCAAATGCACAAGTCCACCGATTTCCGGCCGTTGGATAAGCCACTCGACCGCCTTGGCCAGCTGGAGCGTAGTCACGCCGTTCCAGAGCACGTTGCGGTAACCTCTTACCTCTCCCTCGCATGTTAGAAACCATTTCATTAGCCCGATGCCTGAAGGCTTATCGTCCGGTCCGATAATGGAGGTGCGAACGGTGACATGTTTGCCGCTGCGCATCTCCCCAAGCGCCTTGGTTTTGGCGTAGACGGTCGTTCCGTCCGGTTCGTCCGTCTCTACGTAACCGCCCCGCTCCCCCGAGAAGACGCAATCCGAGCTGATATGGATCAACCTTGCGCCGCAGCGGTCGCCAAGATGACGGAGCCAATGCGGCAGCAGCCCGTTCACCTTGTACGCGTCGAGCGGACGATCCTCGGCATGATGATTTAGAATGCCGACGGCGTTCACGATCACGTCGGGGACGATTTTACGGACGAGTTCCTGCACCGCTTCGAAGGATCGGACATCGAGTTCCCGAACCTGAAGGCCGTCCAGCGCCTTCAAGGTTCGATTCGCGACCGTCTCGGGCCTGACCGTAACGGTCAGCTCGCAGCCCGGCCTGGTCCGTAAATAGGAAGCGGTCATATGACCCGCCATTCCGTATCCGCCCAGAAGCAGTATTTTCACTTAAGAAAACCTCCTCGCTGCAGCATGGCCCGAATCTGCTGCCGATCCATCAGAGACTGGCTGGAAGAGAAGCTTGCGAAATCGACCGGATCGTACGCTTCGTAATGCGAGCGAAGCCCGGGAATGTCCAGCGTCGGCAAAATGACAAGATACTGGTCGTCGTACACGATCGTATTCAAGCTCTCGTATTCGGTCAGCAAAATTTCATGGATTTTCTCGCCGGGGCGAATGCCGGTTTCAACCATCTCCACCTTCCTGCCGAGGGCGTCCATCAGCACCTCCGCCAGATCGACGATACGGCATGTCGGCATTGTCATCACGAAAATTTCCCCGCCGATGCTCTGCGCCGTCGCCTTGAACAGCAGCCGGATCGCATCCTCCAGCGTCATGAAAAACCTTGTCATTTGGCGATCCGTCAAGCCGATCTGCTGCTTATGCTTGATTTGATTCATAAACAGGTGAACGACGCTGCCGTTCGTGCCCAGCACATTGCCGCCGCGGACGCAGACGAATTTCGTCTCACTGTCCAGCAGATTGGCGTAAACGATCAGCTTCTCCCCGATCGCTTTCGTCATTCCGTAGAAGTTCGATGGATTGGCCGCCTTGTCTGTAGAAATGTTGATGACTCGCTCAATCTTGTTCTCGATTGCCGCTTCAATTACATTCTGCGTGCCGATAACGTTCGTTTTCAGCGCCTCGTACGGCTGATCCTCGCATACCGGCACATGCTTAAGAGCGGCAAGATGGAACAAAATATCTACGCCCTTGCATGCCTTCGACAGCGCCTCCCGGTCGCGAACGTCGCCGATCCGAAACGTCAATCGCGGGTCCTCGAACGCCCGGGTCATCGCCACCTGACTCGACTCGTTGCGGGAGAACACGATCACCTCCGCCGGGTCCATCGGCAGCAGTTGCCTTATCAATTCGTACCCCCAGGAACCGGTTCCCCCAGTAACCAGGATACGTCGATCTTTAAACATCCCTTTTCCCTCCAAGCACAAATTTCGCCACTTTATCCGAGACGTTCGGATCCAAATAACCTTCGGGACATTGCCAGGAGTCTCGCAGATGAAGCATCACCCGAGCCGCATTGCGGATCGCGTCGGGCTGCAGGCCAGCCACGACGTTGCTGCCGCAATCGATCGTCTCCGGACGCTCGGTCGTCTGACGAACCGTTACGGTCGGCACGCCGAAAATGCAGCATTCCTCTTGAACGGTCCCGCTGTCCGTAAGAGCGAGCAGCGCATTTTTCTCCAAATGAACAAAATCGAAAAAACCGAACGGCTCATGAAAAGTGACGAGCGGATGAATGGAATTGCGCAGCTCCTCCGACAATCTGGATTGCGTTCGCGGATGCAGGCTGCATACGACAGGCAGTCCGTAATCCTCGGCCGTCAAGCTCAAGCCCTGCATAATTCCGCGCAGCGCCTCCGGAGAATCCACGTTTTCCGCCCGATGGATGGTCGCGATTAGATATTGCCCGGCGGTCAGTCCGAGCCGTCCGAGTATGGGACTGGCGTCAATCTGCTCGCCGTAATGGCGCAGCACTTCGTAAATCGGATTGCCCGAGCGAAAAATGCGGTTGATCGGAAAGCCTTCGCGCAGTAAATTCGTTTTGCTGTTCTCGGTGTAGGGAAGGTTGTAGGTGGAAACTGCATCGATGACCCTCCGGTTTTTTTCCTCCGGTACGTTCAGGTCGAAGCAGCGATTGCCCGCCTCCATATGAACGACCGGGATGCCCATTCTCTCTGCGACAAGCGAGCACAAGGCGCTGTTCGTGTCGCCGAGAACGAGCACCCGGTCGGGACGCTCCTTCCTGAGCAGCTCCTCTACGGCGCCGAACATCGACGCCAACTGCCCGCCAACCGTTTGTTTCCGGGCATCTAGCAGCAGATCGGGCTCGCGTAGTCCCATCTGCTCGAAAAAAACTCCGCTTAAGCTGGAAGTAAAATTTTGTCCCGTATGAACGAGCACGTGACGCTCCGCCAAGCGATCCAGCTTGCCGATCAGCACGCTAAGACGAATAATTTCCGGACGAGTTCCCAATATGGTCACGATACGCATCGGTTCACCTTCTTCTGCGGCGGGCTTTGGAGCCCGACCGCTTCCTTCTGCCCGAACGGACGCTCCGCCTGCCCGAGCTACGTCTATGCCTCCGCCTCATTCCCCGCCCTTTGCCCCTGCGTACTTTTCTCCTGCCGGGAGCTCTCCGTTTCTGTTCGAACAGCGTCGGTCCGGCGGGAAGCCTCTGCAAATCCTCGTCCGGTACCTCCGTCACATCCTCAAACCGGAATCCTCTTTGCAGGAATGCCGCTTCGGAAGCGAACGGCCGCTTCATGCCATTCTCGATGAGAAAAACGGTAGGCGCGCTCCCCCGCCATAAAGAACCGCGAATAAGCACCGGGGTCTGCGGCAGCTGAGCGACCAGCTCCGCAAGCCGCTCCCGGAACGCTTCGACTCCGAACACCTGCTGCGCCGTTTGCATGTTGCGTTCTCCGACGGCGCGCAGCAGCGTTCCATTGCTAAGCAGTCCATTCACGCGCTCGGTTAGCTTCCCTACGTCGCCGGGCGGTACAAGATATTCCTCGTTTCCCGTCGCGTTCATGATTTCCGTCAGGCCGCCGTAGGCCGAAGCGACAACGCCCTTGCCGAACATCAGTCCTTCCAGCGCGGTCATGCCGAAGCCTTCGGCGATCAGACTGGGGACGACGACGACGTCCATGACGGGATATGCATGTTGAATCTGGTCCGCGAACGGCAGGAACAGAAATCTGTCCGAGAAACCCGAATCCCAGACCAGCTTCTGGCAATGGCGGTAATAGGCGTCATCTGCGGATTTGCCCAAAATGAGAAATCTCGCCCAACCGTCTGACGCCGCAATCGGCAGCATCGCGTTCACAAACTGCTCCAGCCCTTTGTTCGCATAGATCGTCGCAGCCATAAAGCCCGCCACGCGATGGTGCTCGCCCCAGCCGTGATGTTGGCGAAGCCTCATCCGGTGATACGGCCAGCTTCCGGGAAGCAGTTCCTCCCTAATGAGATAAGGCGGCAGCATAAACGTTCGCGCATGCGGCGCCAAATCGCGAATCGGCTGAAGCGTCGAATGGGAAATGCCTGCGACGATATCGCTGTTGGACACGATAAGCCCGACGGACATATGCTTGGACGGCCGGTCCATCACCGTTTCCATCAGCACCCAGATCGTCGGAATTCCCATCGCTTTGGCTGCAAGCGCAGGCAGCGGGTGAACGCTTGTGTTGACCAACACAAAGTCGGGGCGTTCCTCCGCCAGCATGGCATGGATTCTCCCCCATGCCGGAGATCGCTGCATCGCGGCGATCTCTTCATGAATGGTTGGAGCTGCAGTATATAAAGAAATACATAGAGGGATATCCTGAACGACGATCTTGACGCCCAGTTCCCTGGCCTTCTCTGCAATCGCCCCAATTTGCGGAACGACCATCACGCACTGAAAACGACGGACCATCTCGCGGGTGAACAGCAACAGCAGCTTCTCCGCTCCCGTGACGAAAATCGGGCTGCAAATATGCGAGAAGATCATCAGCTTCGGCTTTGCTCCGTTCACGATTCCGCATACCTGTTCATGCTCACGGGTATGTCCGTCACCTCCTTCTATAGGTAGTTCACAAAGTCCGCTTTTGATCGCGAAGCCTAACAGGAAGCAGACTCGACATCGAATTCAGAGCCTTCATTAGCTGAGTTGTACAATGTATGGGGCGAACGGCATTCGCGGCGCGGCGCTTAACCATTCATCGTCAAATCTATCAATTGACTCAGCCGGGAGACGTACGTATGATCCTTAAGCGTTCGATAGAGACCTTTCAGGGCGATTTCCTTCCGTTCTTCCTCGTGCTCCAGATAATATTCGGCTTTGGCCGCCAAGTCTTCCGGAGAATCGTAGGTTACGATCTCTACGCCGGGCACGTAATGCTGGGCGATATCCTCGCGGCAATCGGTAAGCTGCAGCGTCGCCGACGCCGAAATTTCGAACGTGCGCGGATTCGGCGACAGCGCCGTAATCATCGCGCTGTTCTGGTTAAACGTATCGTCGTCGTGGGCTCTGTGCGAATTGATGACGATCTTATGAGCGTTATACCTTTCCGAGGTCGGCTGCGGTCCCATCCAGTTGCCCAGGTCGATGAAATGCTTCCAGCGTCCGTAATCGGCGAGCCGATCCCACCACATTCCGGAAATGTACAAGCGCCTATGCGCGATTAACGGCATAAGCTGATTAAACATCGCGACCCGGTTCCAATACGCCGTACCGATAAAGCACACTTCTCCGCGCATCGCGCGATCGGTGTTCCGCGGACGGTATGCGCTGTGATGCACGCCAAGCGGCAAGTAGGAGACACGAGGGCAGCCTCTTTCCGTGTAAAAGGGAACGCAGTTGCGTTCAAGCGTAAAAACATGATAGTAGTTGGGGGCAATTCCGCTCGTAATGTCTGTGTAGTAAGGATCGTCCGTAAACCAGATCGCCGTGCGAACGCCCAACCCGTTAACCGCACATACCTTCTCCAGCCCCAGATGCATGCCGTCCAGCACAAGCAGCAGGTCCGGCCGCTCTCTTGCGGCGATAGCCGCGATATCCTCATGCGGAACGGCTACGGTTACTTTGGCGGCAATCTCCTTTAATGTCGCAATAATGCCATCGTCAAGCGGAGAATAGGGAAAGCCTTTGCCGGAAGTGACGTATAACACATGAATGGGACGCTTTACCGGAACGGGCGTCGCTGTGCGTACGATGTATTCGCACAGCCCCTGCCAGTGCCCGTCGGCTTTGCCCGAAGCCAATCCGTCCGCCCAGCCTCTGCGGTACGCCGCAGCGCGGGGACGGTCAGCGGGACGTCTCTTCACCTTAGCCAAGTCTCATCCCTCCTTGTCTTTTCCGATTGCAATCCATCCCGGCTACGCAAGTCCGATCGTCCCGATCAGCCTCCGGATTCGATCGCGGAACGTATGATCCTTTTTCACTCGTCTATAGCCTCTAGCAGCGACCCATTGCCGTTCTTCCTCATTCGTCAAGTAGTGCTCCAGCTGTTGAACGAGATGATTCGCATCGCGGAAAATCCCGATTTCCGAGCCTACGGCAAAATGCTCGGGCAGCTCTTGTCGGACGTCGGTAAGCTGCATAACGCCGCACGAGGCCATTTCAAACGTACGGGGGTTGATCGATTCCGCCGGCCAGTTAATGCCGTTCAAATTGTCTTTGCCCGCCTCCGTCGTACGGTGAAGATTAATGACGATTTTGGCGCCGTTGTAGTACTTGACCGTTTCCGGCACTTCGATCCAACCGTCCTTGACGAATTGAGACAGCTGGGAGAAGCTGTTCATCCGCTCCCAGAGCTTGCCGCCGATTAGCACTTTCTTGTCTTTCAAATAGGGAGCGATCGCATCGAACAGCTCGACGCGGTTCCAGAAGGCCATTCCGATAAAGCAAATGTCCGACCGGTATTCCGGGGGGACCGCCATCGGCTTAAACCAGTCGGCATAAGCGGCGAGCGGAAGATGATGCACCTGATTGCAGCCTTGCGCAAGGTATAAAGCCAGACAGGATCTCTCGTGCGTAAATACATAATCGTAATGCGGCGCGACCTTCACCGTCGTGTCGGTTACGTACGGATCGTCCACGAACCAGATCGCCGTTCTGATCCCCATAGCGCGAATCGCGTCGATCTGCTCCAGATGGTCGGGCGGAAACACGTGCAGCCCGTTCATGACAAGCACCGCATCCGGTCGACAGCGTTCCGCCTGCAGCCGCATCTCCGTCGCGGAAACGACGGTCACCTCGGCGACTTCGCTTTGCAATGCGGCAATCACCCCGTGATCGATCGCTTCAAAGCCCTGCGGAACATAGAGGATGCGCGCACGGCTGGGCGGGAGCGATTCGTGCCGTATAGTTTCGTCGATCCCTCTACAGACGCCCAGCCTCCAACCGTCGAGCTTGCCCTTCGCATAGCCGTCCATTCGGCCGCGATTGTAATTTTTTATTCGAGATGAACTCCGCATCCTCATCACCCGCAATCAATATATGCGCCCCCGTTGGGTTGATCTTGGATACTTACCCGTCCATAGGACAAATAGGCGGGCAAAAAAAGCCCGTTCTCTCGCGATGAACGAGAAAACGGGCTTTTGCCGTCTTGCAATCCGGTTTAAGCTATTGTACGCGGTGAACTTGAACGTATTGGTCGACGATGCCGCGGATTTCGATCGGTACGACGGACGTTTTGACCGCTCCGTTGCTGTATGCGACCGTAAACACGAACGAATAGCTGCCGTCCGGAATGTCCACGAACCGGATGGACGTATCGGCTTCGCGCAGCAGAGCCGTCCAACGGACGGAGCCGGGCGGCGATTCCGTCAAGCCTTTAGCCAAATCGGGCGTCGCCTGCGCCATGACGGACACCGCCTTCGTAGCGGAGCTGCCGGTATCGGTCACCGTCGCGGACAGGACAAAAGCCTCTCCAGCCCAGAACACATGGCTCTCTCTTGATCTGCTAGGATATTTGGCATTCCAGAGCAAACGGTTCTGCTCCCATTCAGGCGTATGAGCGACTTGTCCCGCAATCGTCAGCGGCAAGACCGGAATCTGCTTGGTGATTGCATCCTTCGCTCCGTGTTTATCCGTGACATTAAGGGTCACCGTATATACGCCCGTTCTGCTATTCGTCAGCTCTGCGGGAATCGTCATCTCTTTCATAAATCCTGTCAGGCTAAAGCCGTCTGGAGCGATGATTTTCCACACATAAGATAGCGCATCGCCGTCGGGATCGGAGGAGCGGTCCAGCAGCGCAATCGCATCTCCTTCGTAGGCCGGCTTCGGCAACCAATCGAAATCCGCAACCGGTTTGCGGTTGATGACGGTCACCCGCTGTATCGCTTGTGCAGACTGCCCCTTAGAGTCGGTGACGACTTGTCGGATCTCGATGACCCCCAGCGAATTGAACTGTGTCGTCCAAGTCCCGCGATCGATCGAACGAATTGTCTCCATGCCGTTATCGGTTACGTTGCGTACATAGTAAGCATGCCTCAGATTCACAGCCGGACCATCCTCCTTATCCCAAGCTTGCGATGTAATCGAGAACGGCTCGTTCACATAGTGCGAAGAAGGCGTTATCGTAAATCCAGGTATCGGCGGTTCATCCGGCAGCACCGGCGTATCGATGTCGATCGTTTGCTCCGCCCAGTAGCTCCACGCGCTGTATTCGTCCTTGACCTGCATCCCGACGCGATAGCGGCCTTTCATTTGCGGCGTAACCAGCTTCTGATTGACGAGGCGGTCATCTGGCGTGATGTAATAATAACGCCACTCCAGAACCCCGCGCGTTTCTTTGTAGTCAATGCCGGTGTTCTCCGTGCTGTAGTTCATCGGGGTGAGCCAGCGATCGGGATCGTAGCTCTGATCATTCCATTTTACGGTATGATCGTTTGGATCGACCGCCACCGTAAACTTGGCTACCGGCCTGCGATGCACCGTAATGATCTGCCAGAACTCGTTGGACCACTTCCGATAGCTTCCGAACGTCATATCCGGATACAAATATTCCGGATGCGGATCGTCCTGAGCCTTCAGCGTCACGCGATAGTTGCCGACCTTATCGAATTCGAGAGCCGGGCTTGTCAGCGTCTGGCCGTCCAAAGCCGATAGTCCCTGATTATTCAGAAACTTTGGCGTATGCGTAATCGACCACAGATTATTCTGCGCTGCCGGATCATCCTCCGGGTCCGTATACGTGATGTTGCTGTATCGAACCGTAGCTGTCGCTTTTCCTTCATCCCAAATAGCGTAGCTGGCCATCCATTCGACGTCCGGATTGCTGAGATCCTTCTGTTCTATCCCGGTGAACGTAACATAGGACTTGTCCGAGAACGGGCCGAACTTACCGGATTGATACGTGCCGTCCGTGACCTCGAAATACGGAACGCCATCCAGGAAAACTTCGATTCTGTCATTCTGCGTTACAATTTTGAAACTGTAAGACGTTCTCGGCTGGAAGGGATAAGCAATGCTGTCCAGCACCGTGCGCGTCCCGTTGACGTACTTGGATAAAAGCAGCTTCGTGCCCTCCGTCTCAAGTGCATACCGATATTTCGGATCGGTCATCCGGAACGAGAAGCCGGCCAGCGATTGATCCTCTGTCGGAACGTCCATCTTCATGGAGAATAAATATTCCGCATTTTCATAAGCATCCGGAGACACGAACTGCCCTAACCGGAACCCTTTATACAGAGAAGTAGCGGTTGGCGTTCCCACGTCCAGAAAGATATGCGCGGAAGCTGCCGGCCCTCCGCCGGCCATACTCATCTGATAATCGGTGTCCCACATAGAGAGATAGACTCCGTCGCCCATATATTCCCCGTATCTCATGTATCTCGCGGCGTTAACGGTGACAATCGGATTATACGCCCGCTTGTAATACTCGAAGCCTGCCCAACTGCTTGGTCTTGATTCGACGCCATCAACGGTTTGTGATAGCCAACCGCTCTTATACTCGCCAGTATAGGTAATATGGAAAGGGTTGGTGAACCGCTGCTGAGACGATGTGGGCATTCCCCTAGTCCAAGCGCTTACCTCACCCGTCGTTAAATCAACCAACTGTGTGAAATAATTCGTGCCCATTGATCCTTGTACAGCTGAAGCCGTCCTCGTTATCGCTTGCCTGGTAACATTATTGATCGCTAAAACCGCGCTCGTCTCCAAGTTAAGCTCGTAAGGACCGGGCCAACCGTTAGCAAAATAAGTCCCCTTCAGTCTGGCTTTGATGCCGTACGTAAAATCTGGCTTCATTTGTACAAGATAATATCCTGCAGATGATTCCGGATTCAGCTCCGGATCTATAGTCACATTAGTGCCGTTTACCGTACGACTACACGTATTCATGACATACGCATATTTATTGCCTTCATCATCCTTGAATTGGTTTGCGCCATAGCTCCATGAACAGGTAAAGTCGGCAGCTTCCTCGGTGTAGATTGCGCCGTTCCAGGCCCGGCCTTTCCTCTCGATCCGCTCGACTGTCGTCGGTAAGGAAATTGTTTTATCCATAATATTGCGACCTTGCCGATTGTATCTCAGCACCCGACCCGTTTGAGCCGTCAGGATCAAATCGTCGCCAAGAATATCTGAATAACCGATACCGGTAAAACCCGATCTAGACGGTATTCTTTCGCCCTTCTCGTAGGAGCTGCCGATAAACTCCCCAGTGAAGCCATCATAGACATGTACGTCCAAATCCCAGTTGCCGCCGAAATCCGTTCTAGAACCTTCATCATTCCGGTAGTAGTACGCATAGGTCATCCGAAGATAGACGACATAGATTCTGCTTCCGGTAATTTCATAAAAGATTGGTTTTTCCGTATTGACGGCCGAACCTGATGCGCCAGAAAAATCCCCGTTTTGCGCCTTAGTCCCCCAGCTGCTATCCCTCTGTTTGTCACTCTCGGAAAAGTAGGGAACCGAGTATCGATTTGCCGGCAGATTATCCAGATTCAGAATAAAGTCATACGGATTCGGGCCGTCCCAAAAGTGCATTATGTTTTGCTCCCAGTTATAACCATCACACTGACTCATGTCCCTTGAGCCGCCGCAAGTCATAACATAATCCTTACGATAGGAAGGGATTTTATTTTTGTTTAGTGCAAAAATATGACGATTATAGTCAAAGTAAATGTTAGTTTTGTTGGATCTGATTTTTGAAACAAAATTTGCCGGCAGCAGCGACGAGTAGTCTTCTCCTATCGTATAAGTCGTTGAGGACCAGCCGCTGCTTTTAACTGGGACGAGCAAAGGTTGCGACCTTCCGTCTCGCGCTGCGATGGAACGATAAGCGGACAGTCCGTTCGGACCTAAACCGTTGTCGCTAATCGCCGAAAATCCCGATTGCGCGTCCCACCCCCCGCCAAATCCGACCGATCCGGACGTTCTGGACTGCGTTTCCATTCCTCTTCCCAATCCAGCCAGCAGCGACTTCCCATCTTTCTGCCACATGAACGGGCTATTCACGATTTTTTGAGTCGTATTTGTATCGTAGAGGTCCCATTCCAAAATCTGCGAAACCGGAATACCGTTTTCTTCGGGCGGCTTCGGAATCTCGTTCTCTCCCTCCATCAGGAAGGAAACGTTAGGAGCAAGATTCACGACGTCTATGGTCCGCGAGTTTTCCGGCTGCGTATCGGATGCCCAGGCGCATTTTCCCCAGTCCTCGCACACCTTCGCATCGAGTAGAAACTTCCCGACCTTCTGCGGCCTTAAAACAACTTTGGTCAAATCCCCGCCTGGCATCGCCAACCACGGCTCGTTAAATAGGCCGTCGTTGTTGGCATCGTATTTGTAGCGGTACTCAATGCTGACAATCTTGTCGCCATCTGGGCTACGGGACTTGTTAAAAATATTGAAATCGCTTGGGCGAATACCTAGCGGAGGCACCTCTAACAACCCGATCGGAGGATCATCGGGCACAACCGTCAGTTGATGCGAAGCCGCGTATTCCGACCTCAACCCCGCACTATCCACCACTTCCAGGCGAATCGTCTCTATTCCGGGTGTCGTATAGACGTCCTTCTTGTTTTCCCAAATGTACTCGACAATCGAGCGACCTATCGGGCTGTAGCTTTTCTCGCCACTAAACGGTGACGGCAGCGGGCGCATTTCTTTCACCTTCGTCGGCCCCGTGATGACTGGAATCGGATTTTCCGGTATGACCATAATCGAAGCGGTTCGCCTTGACTCGGCCCCGAACGAATCTCGCGCGATAACCGTTATGGAATGCGAGCCCAGCTCCGTCGCCTTCAGCATGTAGTGCGCCTCATCGTGCTCCCATAATCCATATTCATCGGGTAAGCTTCGAATCCAGGTACTCGAACTGCTGCCGAACAAGAACGTATAGGTGATCGGATCTCCGTCCGGATCGTAAGGCTCCGGAGGATTCGTCATATTATTGTAGATAATTCTCAAGTTGACCGGACGATTGATGACGACTTGGTGATCCGGTATCGTTCCCGTTCGATTGGACTCTTTGAAAAATCCGACGGAGAATAGGGGTGGACGGTTGTCTGCCGGGCTTTGCAATTCCAGGGTTTTCGGGCCTTGCCAGCCGGAGTTGCCGCAATCCGCCGTGATCCGGATTGAAATGCTGTTCGAGCCGACACTGAGGACGGGCGGATACTTCGATACCGGAAAAGACGTTTCGATTGTCGGGCTATTATATTTGGGGCTCACCCATCTCTCGCCATTGGTCTCAAACAGATATTCGTGATACAAGTATTTACCGCCCGCAACTTGAATGTTTCGAGGCTTCAAGGTGAAGGTATCGCGATACTTCAAGTTTTGAGACGGCAAAATTTCGAAATCGCCGGTGATGACGCAAGCATTTGCGACCGACTCTACGACTTTGACCTCGGCATAGGCGTAATCGCTGGCGCCCAAGCTGCTGTCATAAATCTTCACCTTCGCATAGAAAGTTGTGCCTGGCGCGGTGTTCGGAAATGCCTGTGAATAATTCGATACGCTGCCGGTGCTGGTCCCGGTCGTCCCCTCCTTGCCCTCGTCTGCCGGATTAAACGGCGTCTTGCTGAGCCAGAACCGATAGCTGTCGATCTTCGTTCCGCTCGTCACCGATCCGCTAGCATCGGCCCGCACGGTCACCGTAGCCGTCTTCCCTTTGTCAATGGCTCCCGGCGTAGTCGTGGCCGTTAACGCGGCGTTCAGCCCGCCCGGATCGAGATAACTTACTTTTACGGTTACGTCGTATTCGTAGGTGATGGCTTCCCAGTAGGCATTAAGCCTCATGTGGTAATTACGTCCTTCTGCATGTCCGGTCATACCGCTGGGATCCATTAGTGTATAATCGAAGCCTTCCGCGCTGTTTTGAATTGTTAATAACTTACCAACTTGTAAATAACCTAGACCAGACTCTTTCCCCTTACCCGCAGCAATGATAACGACTCCCGGAGTTTCAGGCGTTGATTTGGGTTTTGAAATGCGAATCGATGTCCATTCCACATCTTCTTTCAAAATTTTTTTTCGGTAGTCGTCCATATCTGACTGAGATAAATAGTAGGATGTAGGAGAAGGGACGTCTTTCTTGTCCGTCACTGCTCTACCACTAGAATCCCGCAAGGTAAACGGAATCGCCCCTGTTTTTCCTTTATCCATGTTATAACCCGTAGCTGGGATTAAGCCTGGACAAGCCGAAGGCGTCCCTGTACACCCGGAAGTTTCCGGCGTGTATTCAAAGCGCCCGTCGGCATTTCCGGTCCGCCATTTTTTCCCCATTGAATCGCGGTAAATGATATGCCCCGGATTATATCCATTAAGGTTCATAACATCCTGCTTAATACCTTCTATTTTAGGCAGCTCAAGAACGCCGTTCTTGAGCTTTCCCCACTCTTTCTTGGGTGTCCCGCCGTTGACCTGTACCTCCCATGAATGGACCTTCATCCCTGGAACATTTAGGTCAACTTGCTGCCCGATAATTTCCTTCACGGAGCGATACGACTTCCCGTTCACGACACTCCCGCCAAAATCCACTTGAAAAGTCTTGCTTTGTGCGGCATAAGACTGCTCAGCGGGAAAGGTGACCGCCCCGATAAGGACAGCCACCGAAAGGAGCAACGATAGTGGCCTCATCCATTTCTTTTTCATCGGGAATCAACCTTCTCCGATAGAAAGATTTTATTTTTAGTAACGTAATTGTAGAATGCGACGCCAAACTTTCCGAATTCTACTTTAGAACGGTTTTCAACATCTTCTTTCTTGATGGTCATCATATACCAACCGTCCACTTTCTGAACTTTGTTTGTATTGATAGTGGGTACGAATTTAATTGGGGATTGATCCTTAACTTCTGGATGGATTCCCGCAAAAATATATGGTTTTGAAGCAGAGATTTTGAATGGCAAACTCCATGAAGAACTTGCCTGCTTAATTGAATTCTCAATATTGAGATGAAGTGCTATTAAATAATCATCTGCTGTAGCTGTCGACTTATCCTCCTTCATAACCTTCGGAAACCACTCCCGATAAGCCCCCTCCATATCCCCCAAGTCCACAACAAGCATTTGATCGATCTCGACGTTCAGCTTGCTTCCCGCGTTGATCTTAAACGGCAAAGGGACCGCCTTCATCCCCCACATCGTTTGCAGATTCGTGCCGCTCATTTCAACCTCGGCATAGGAAGCAGCGCGCTTATCGGCTTCCAAAGTCTTACCTTCCTTCACTGACAGCATCCGGTCGATTATGACCGCGGCCTGCGCGCGGGTCGATTTCTCGTTCACGCCAAGCTCGCCCTTGTCCAAGCCGCGAATGATGCCGCGCTTCGTCGCTTCATACATCAGCTCTTTGTCACTGGCGTTGCGGAGTTCGGGATCGAGCGCCCGGACGATGAATCGCGCCATATCGAGCCTGGTCGACGGCTCGGTCCAGCTTTTGAAATCGGAAGAATTGTAAATCTTCTCTTTCGCAACGACGGAAACATAAGGATCAAACCATTTGCCTCCGTTCTGCTGGGGAATCTCCATTTCAGCTGCCAGCGCAACCATCTTGATAAATTCGGCGCGCGTGACATTCGCGTTCGGGTCGAAGAGATTGCCGGGTTTGCCATTGATAATGCCCTTCCCCGCAACCTTGTAGACGGAAGCCGCCGCCCAATGCGTGTTCGACAAATCTTTGAATCCCTCCGATTTCTCTCCTTCTGCAGCTACTGAAACAATAGATGTAATCAAGAATAAGGATACGAGAACAATCAATTTTTTCATTCCTGTTCCTCCTCCAAAGCTTCGATTTTCGTTGCAGCAAATGTTTTGCCGGTAGAACTGAACGTTAGCAGTCGCCCCCGCGTCAGCGGATCAAGAGTTCTAACCTCCAAAAAGCTCTCGATCATAACGACCGTCTCCGATCGAGTAGCGGTGCGGTGGATCTGCAACGTCTGATCCGGGTAGCCGTTCACAACGCCGGAGCCGTAAGCCAGCGCGATGCCCGGCACGTCCCGATTCTGAAACTGCAGCCGATCGGCAAAAGGCATATCGTCTTTCTTGAACGACCCGAAGCTCTCCAGATACTCCCGATACGGAGCCTCAAGCGCCAACGCCCGAGAAAGCATCCGGATCATCTCAATCCGCTTAATCGGCTTGCCGTAATCCGTCGAGTCTGTCTCGTCCAGCAGCCCAAATTCTAATGCGGCCGATATGTAGCCCTGATACCAGGGAAGCCCTCCCTGAGAATGCGGCAGACGAAGCGCATCCACGAGCATTTTCGTAAACTCTGCACGAGTAACGGGGGCTTTGGCATTAAAAGTCCCGTCCGGGTAGCCTTCCACATATCCCTGAGATATGGCTTGTTCGATCTGACTCCGCGCCCAATGACGCTTGGAGATATCCTTGAACAACGGCTCCGCAGTTGCAGCGGTAGCCCCGACTAATCCCGATACCCCGCACGCAGCGACGCTCAACCCGACGAACAAAGCACCCATTTTCCTCATCAACGATCCCCCTTATCCATTGAAAATTCGCCCAAATGGCGATAAAAAAGCACCAGCAAACAAAGGGATGTCTCCCCTAGTCGGCGTGGTGCTTCCTCGCGTAAAATATACTGTTTTTAGTTAATTTATTACATGAACTACAATATTGTCAAGGCGAAATTTGCCAAATTACCGGTTTTCGTCCCGTAGCGCTTGTTCCGATTAGACCTGTTGCTCATACCCTAACTGGTGACCGTCTTCGAAGCCTTTAGCAAAACCGACGTTGTACCCTTCGTTATACGCTTGATTAAAGCCTGCTTGATACGAGGAGCCCCCTCCTGCTGTACCGGCATTCCGAGCCCTTCCGAGGCGCCTTCTCCCCGCTGGATTTCTTCGAACGCTGCGCCTGCCGATCATCTTACGGGAACGAAGCTTGCTTTTGCCCGATCTGATCTTCCCTCTGCGTAAGGGCCTTTTGCCGCTTCTGCCGGCAACGGCTTTCTTCCTCCCGCCAATGCGGGCGGAACGCGATTTGCCTTTCAATTCGGAACACCCCCGGTCTCTAAGCTAGCTTGCTTGCACCTCACCGCTTCGGATAACCAAGGAGCGGCTGGCGTTCCGGCGACGGGCGGGCGCCAGCTTTGTCCGGTTACCGTTCTAAGCAGCGCCCCCTGCATTCCATTCAGCACTCGCACATGCTCCTGTAGAGTCGAAGGAGAGACGCCGACATGCTCCGTCACATCCGCTGCATTTTCCAATATTCTCGCTAATGCTTCCTGGCTTCTAGAGATCGCGCCCATGAGCTGAAGCTTGATTTCCCACTCCCGATCCGACCGATTCATCTGTCGCGCTCTCCCATGTCATAGCCTCCGAACATGGAGTTCATGCCGTCGGACTCCTCCGTATCCGGGTTAAGGATCGCTTTCATATTGCGGCTCAACCCGTTGCACAGCTTTGTTAATCCGTCCAGCACCTCGATGTTCTGTTCGTTCCACTGGATACAAGTCGATAGTTGGTCGTTATGAGCTTCGTAGGTATCGTTAGTAATATGAGTGCAGAGCCAATTGCGAACCTTTTCGGCCTCCGCGGCTTTCGCCTCCAAAATCATGGCTACGTTCCACTGCATCTTCGCAATGGCGTCGAGCGTGAGATGATAAGCTTCCTCCCGATTCATTTCATCTCCCCTCCTTTCACCGCGCGCTGCTATTCCTCGTCGTTGGAATCTCCCATCGCCTTTACGACGTTGGTCAGACTATCGGCGACGGCTTCCTGCAGATCCGCAAGACTGTTCAAATAAGAAATAACGTTCTTCGTTACGTTGGACGAGCTATCCAGCAACCCGCTTAATCCGTTCAACTGAGGATGCTCATCCGGCAGCGCTTGGACGAGATGGGCCATCCGTACGGCTACGTGCCTTTTGGCATCCAATATTCTGGCCATTTGCTGATGGGATCTGGAGAGGTGGACGACGATTTCAGTCAACAATTCCTGCATGACAGCTTATACCCTCCCTAGGCAAAATGCATTCTCGCGCAACCAGCCGCATACGTCCAGTTCTCTACAGCATATGCCGCCAATCAGCGCTTGCCACAGGAGTAAAAGCCTACATTGGCGTGCCTCAGCGCCCCCCGCGAAACGCCAAAAAGGCCCATCGTCCGCCCATAAAGACAGCAGACAATAAGCCTGGCCGATTCTCATCGTGCGGGGCACCGACATTTTCGTCCGTCCCCCTTACAGCACTTGCTTAAGCATGGGAGGGGCGATAATCGGCAGCCCTTCCTCCGCTTCCGACAATTGGACCAATGTGATCGTTCGCGTCGGTTTGAGGTGCAGTTGCCAGTATCTCATCACCGAAGCGCTGACGATTTTCCGGGCTTTGCCGTTCTCCGCATAAAACAGCGTTCCATCCTCCAATTGCGCAACGCCGGATTCCCAGCCGGAAGCGCCGTCCAAACCTCGCCACCGCGCCTCCACTTCCTGAACGGGGATCGGATCGCCCAGCGGCCAGCGCTTCAGATCGATCTGCGACAGTCTAACGACAGGGAAGGTAATCGAGCCCTCCACAAGCCTTCTCTGCCCCTTTTCCACCCAGTAGTAGTTCGCGCCAACGCCTTTCACCACAATTCTTTCGGGGTAAAAAGCGCCCGAATGATGCGCGCTCTCCTGAGTCCAAACAGGCTGTCTACGAACTTGCTGGATCCATTCGTAAGGGTCGTGCCATTTATCCATGAAATATTGCTGATTGCGATCGTTGACTTCCTGGAACCTGTCTCCCAGCGCCTTCATGCTGACGCTGCCGAAATGATGAATAAACGTGTCCTGGGCCATGACCAGACTTTTTCCCGACAATCGAACGCGAATATTGTAATCGTCATCTTCGAAATTGCCAATCTCAAAGCCTTCGTCGAAATAGCCGATTCCTTCGAACAGCTCGCGCCTAAACAGCAAACAGAACCCCGTCAGTCGATCGGTTCTGAGCCATCGGGACGGATCCGATCGGTTGTATTCTCTAGCGAAAGCGGGCATATCGGCTATATCCGTATAAGGAACGTCGATCTTCTGTTGGCCGCTGATATAGTTCGTCATAGGGCCTACCATACCTATCGTTTCATCGCTGTTGAGGCATGCCATTAAGTTATTTAGCCAATTTTCCGTTACCAGCGTATCGTTATTCAGCAGCATGATCGTACTGCCTTTCGCCATCATCATCCCGATGTTGATCGCTCCGGCAAAACCGAGATTTTTGTCCAACGCCCGGAACCGAACCTGCCCGCCCAAATTTCGCAAATAATCCGCCGTCCCGTCGGTTGACGCATTATCTACGACAATAATTTCATAAGGCAGATCCGTATTGTCGAAAATGCTCTCAATGCACATTCTAATCATGTTTAATTGATTATAGGTAGGAATAACGATGCTCGTTCCTTCGAATAAAATCGGGTAGCTTTGCAGGCCGGACTGTACGCCCTCGCGGTAGCCGTCCCCGAATCCCTCCTGGTAGCGGGCTTGCCGGGCTTCGCGCTGCCGGCGGAGCCGTCCGCCGACCGCCCTTGATCCGGTGCGGGAAAACCTGCGCCGTTTTGCCCGCTTAACCCATGTCTTTATCGCAGCCATTTTCTCGCCTCCATGCTCCTATTGCCTTTCAGGCTGAGCAAGGCCGGCCATTCGATCGGCCAGATGACCGAAATCGAACGTCACCTTGCCCCCCATTCCAGCCAGATGAACCGTTATCGGAATCGCAGCTATTCCCGCGGCTATCAGAGCGATATCGTAGTCGTATTGCATCGCTTCAGCCACAACTCTGGGAACGTCCGCGTAGCCGTTAACCGGGGTAACCGCCCCGACCACTTCCATTCCCTTCTCAAGCAGCGCTTCCCGGAGCTGCAGCGCCACATTCCCGATGATTAATAGTTTTCGTCCTTGGAACAGCCGGAGCAGCAGCCCCTGCTCCTCCATCAAATAGTTCATCGTGGACGTCGTAAAGCGAAGCTGTCTATAATTGATGCCATGGGCGCGGAGAGTGGCGAACAGCAGCGGCTGAAAATGGGGATGGCGAGACATCGGCACCCCGATTAACGTAGCCACCTTAATACACTCCGCCAGCTCATCGCGAGCCGCCAGGTTTGGGATCGTCACGCCCGCATAAGGGAGAAAATCTCCTGCACGCCGGACCTCCTCTAGAGAGAGTACTTTCTCTTGGGCCAAAGTCAGCAATTCTCCGTCTCCCAGACGAATGAAGGCGTAGGAACGCCTCTCGTTAAGGGCCGCTGCCAATTCGTCGTAGACCGCGGCGCTGTTCAGCAGAGGAATTCCCCGTTTTTTAAGCGAATCGACTCCGGCGGAGACGGCCTCCCTTGCCGTAATATCCGGGATAATCATATCCGGCGGCAAGTGCTCCTCCAGCATGCGCTCCCCGCCCTCGATCAACCCTTCCTGAAATCCTTGCTCGTAGCTGCGCTGACGCTCCCGGAACGATTCGTCCCCTTGCTCAAGCTGAGGTTTCGACACGATGGGGGTTCTGCGTTTGCCTCCGACCCGTCTTCGGCGTGAGTGGGCTTTCCCTTTCCCCGGGGCAAGCTTACGCGCTTTTTTCTTCAGCGGGAGCTTCCCCGGCTTCGCTCTCGCGACTGGTTTAGCGGGTTTGGGCTTGGCGCTTGTCTTGGCCGGAGATTGCGGTTTCTCCGCTTTGGGAGCGACAGAGGAGACCTCCGGCTTGCGCAAGCTGTACTGCATCATGTGATCGCCCCCTTCAATCTCCTTCCCGCTTCTTCCAAAGACTCGAACGTACCCGCATCTGTCCACCAGCCGGTCAGCTCGCGATAGGTCAACTTACCGGATAAGGCGTAAGCATTGTTGACGTCTGTGATTTCCAGTTCTCCCCTGCGGGAAGGCTTAACTCCGTCAATCATTTCGAACACTTGCGTATCGTAAAAATAAAGGCCGGTCACGCAATAATCCGACTTCGGCTGCTCCGGCTTTTCCTCGATCGTCACAATTCGTCCGCTCTTCTCATCCAGCAGCGGGACTCCGTATCTGTGCGGATCGGCTACTTTTTTCAGCAGCACCATGGCTCCTTCGGATTGTTTGGCATATTGCTCGCAATAAGGCTTCAGACTTTCCTCGAACAAATTGTCTCCTAGCAGCACGACGAATTTATCCTTTCCCGTCATCACCGGACGAGCAAGCTCCAAAGCCTGAGCGATCCCTCCTGCCTCCTCCTGAACCCTGTACACGATCGATACGCCCCAATCCTTCCCGCTACCCAAAATGTCCGCAAAGCTGCCGAGAGAGCCCCGATTGGTCACAAGCACGATATCTCGAATACCGGCCTCTCTGAGCTTAGTAACGCCGTGGCAGATCATCGGGTACGTTCCGATAGGGAGCAGATGCTTATTCGTCCAATAGGTGAGCGGCTTCAGACGAGTTCCCGTGCCGCCCGCCAATATGACAGCCTTCAACAGAGATACCTCCTCATGTTAATGAGCCTGGAAGCCCGTTTTTCTAGACAAAAACCCGAGGATCAAGCTGCCATTTATCCATAAACAATCGATAGTTCCTTTCGACAAGATGAGTCTGCTCCTGGGAGCCTTCTCTCTTAAAGCTGGCGCTTCCTTCGTGATAGATCAAAGCGTCGTGGCAGACCAGCAGTCCGAATCCGTGAAGTCTTGCCCTTAAGCAATAATCATCATCCTCGTAGTGTCCCGGCGAAAATCTTTCGTCCAGCATGCCGATTTTCTCCATCAGCTCCCTGCGGAAAACGAAGCACAAGCCGACGATCCGTTCGACTCGCTTCCATTTTGCCGGATCCGGTACATTTACGGCTTCTGCGATTCTTTGAAACTCCTCCAAATCCTCGAACGGATAGTGGACCTGCTGCGAGCCGCTGGCATAATTTGTCACCGGTCCGACAAGACCGACGTCCGGGGAACTGAGCAGTGCCGTAGACAGATTGCGAAGCCAATTCGACGTGACGACCGTATCGTTGTTCAGCAGAACGATCGTATCCCCGGAAGCAAATCGCATCCCTTTGTTGCAGGCGACAGGAAACCCTTCGTTACGCGGCAGGGAAACGAGCGTTATCCTTTCTCTCAAGCACCAGGCCGCCGTTTCGTCCCGTGAGCCGTTATCTACGACGATGATTTCATGCGGTTGCTCGGTGTACCGGCGAATCGATTGCACGCACCTTTGCAGCAAATCAAGTCCGTTGTAAGTCGGAATGATAATGGAAGCCTTGGTCATGTCGCCCACTCTCCCAATATACCGCGGTTGCGCATCGTATCTGCGAAATGCATCCGATCCCCTCTAACGCTGAGCGCCTCTCTCCAAGCCTCGGCATGGTCTCCCGCAGCCTTCTTCCATCCGGAATCGGCAAAGCCCGGCAGCCCTCCGGCTCCGACGAACCCTCCCGTTCCGAATTTCAGACCTTTCAGTATCGCTTGTGCATGCGCCTTTACCGGTACGGACAACGCGCCGGCGCCAAGTGTATCCAACGCATTCCGGGATAATGCGAAAGGAAGCACAGATAACGAATTGATCTTCAGATCCTCTCGCTTCAAGCTTGCATTCAGAAACTCCTGCAGCCGCTCAACGTCTTTACGATGGCGAAACTTCCCCATCCTCGCGCCGAGATCGTTCAGAACGACGTCCAGCTTCCCGTCGCATTCCCATAGGAATCGCGCGAGCTGCTCGGCTCCGACGACATTCGCTCCATCGACGAACAGCACGGTGTCCGCTCCGGTTAGTTTAACGCCCAGAGCCCGTCCGATGTCGGGATCTACCCGATCCGGCAAACCGACGACAATCGCATTGCCTAACCCTCTGGCCAGAGAGAAAAGACGCTCTGTCGGCTGCCCTGCAACGACTACGATTTCTTGAAGCGGCAGAAGCTCTAATTGGGATAACGTCTGAACGAGAGCATTCTCGTCCTCTCCCGCGCACACGACAGCCGACGCTTTCGTCTGAAGAGGAATCGGACATAGGGCGACGCTCGTTCCCGCTCCCTGCATAAACCCTGCTGCATATTGCTTTCCCCGCTGCAGCGTTTGCCGCCATTCCGCCCGGCCTTTGCCGCAGGTTTCCCGAAATCTTCGTTGCCAGCTCTCGCTAATCGCTTCTCGTAGCATGTCTGGCGTTCCAGACTGCCTTCCTCGCCATGCCGATCCAGCGCTTGCTCCTGCTACAAAATCGGAATAGGGTCCTGAGCGCTTCATTGGTCTCTTTCGTTTTGCGGCGCCGGCTTTTCGGGGAAGCTTCCTGCTGTTGGGAGAAGTCGAGCGGAACGGCCTGGGCCGAACGCGAGACCGGGCGGCATGTCTGGTTAAGCTGAGTTGCTTCTTCATCTCGCTATCTCACCATCCCTCTTTGGCGAAAATCGTCTTCGTAGCCGCCTCTGAAGTCCGTATGCCTGAGCCACCAATGGATCGCCTCCAGGTGGTCGCCAACAATAAGCGGCTCCAGAGAGTTTTTGCGTTCCCTTTTCAACCTCACCGGATTGAGTTTTCCTACATTAATCGGGGCGACTCGCGCCACGTTTAATCCCTGCCTAATCGCCATCGCATGCGCCAGCGGCGGAACGGATAGCGGCGAACAGCCGATCGTCGTCAAAGCCCGACGACTGATCGCATGAGGAATGGCCGTCATCGAAGCCCCGGCCAAATCCGGCCGTCCAAGCAGCGTGTTCAAAGCATGTTTGGCCAGAACGACGCCGTGTACGACAGGAAGATCAACCGGGCCGGAATAATCGTTAAGCGCTACGTCAATTCCCCGTTCTACCGAGTCGACGAAGACTTTGAGCTTTGGGGCAGGAATCAGCATATCCGCATCGATGAACAACAGGATATCCCCTACCGCTTCTCTTGCTCCGATCGATCTGCCGACATCGTGACCGAGCGGCCGATCATAGACGATCACCTTGGCCCCGCTTCTTCTGGCAATATCCAGAGAACCGTCGGTCGAGCCGTTGACAACGACGATCACTTCCGTATGCGGATGAACCCGAAAGGCTTCCCCTATGACCTTGCGCAGCGTCCTCCTCTCATTCATGACCGGCACGATCACGGAGACGCGCGGCGGCTGCCAAGAATCTCCGGACGGGCGATTGATTTTCCTGGATTGCTCCTGCACGGAAACCCGGCGTCGAATCGGCCGTTTACGTCCTTTACCCGCGAATTTCGGTTTGCGAATGCGAGAATGGCTTTTCCCGCTGCTGATCGCCAATCCATTCACCCCCTCAGGTTCGGGCAAAGGTATACAAGACATTGTATGTGTGACGTGTCCCTGCGCAACGGCACATGTACTGCCGCTGTCCTCGATGTACCACTCCGAGCATCTGAAACACTTATGTCCACTGCTTCTTACCGTACCGAAAGAGCTGATTTAAACGTCAGAACGACCACCTCCCCCGCAACGATGAGCTGAGGAAATGGCCGTTCGACATCACGCGAAACTATGAATTTGCTTTACTGCCGATCGCAATCCATTGAATGGCCCCCTGAGGATCAGGGCCCAGCCGCGTTCTAAACACAATCAACTCTGCTTCATGAGGACGTTTCTCGGCAAGAATGCAGTTGCAAGCTGGATGATCCGACATTGCTACCAATGTATAAGAATTGTCGGCAAAAGCTCCCGGAAAAGATACAATTAATCTCATCGATTCGTTTCCGCCTTGAAACGAGTAGGATTGGTTGCCGAACAGTATGCCCACTCCAGGCCAAGGACTTGCCACTGGAGGGAAAACCAGCTTTTCTTCGCTTACGCTGCCATCCGCCAGATGATCGCTCGTCACGCTACCCGCTTCCAGTTTCGCTCCGCTTATGCTGCCATCAGCAAGATGTTCGCTCGTTACGCTGCCCGCTTCCAGCTTCGATCCGCTCACGCTGCCATCCACCAGATGATCGCTTCTCACACTGCTCAGCTCAAGCTTCGCTCCGCTCACGCTGCCGTCCGCCAGATGCTCGCTCGTTACGCTGCCCGCTTCCAGCTTCGCTCCGCTCACGCTGCCGTCCGCCAGATGCTCGCTCGTTACGCTGCCCGCTTCCAGCTTCGCTCCGCTCACGCTGCCATCCGCCAGATGATCGCTTGTCACGCTTTCCAGCTCAAGCTTCGCTCCGCTTACACTGCCATCCGCCAGATGCTCGCTCGTTACGCTGCCCGCTTCCAGCTTCGCTCCGCTCACGCTGCCATCCGCCAGATGATCGCTTGTCACGCTTTCCAGCTCAAGCTTCGCTCCGCTTAC
>PJTO01000146.1_pt1 | contig 81424 bp, 74 predicted proteins | sample 1512101 | NCBI WGS metagenome assembly PJTO01 (sample SAMN08177690, study PRJNA422409) | Soil metagenome, whole genome shotgun sequencing project.
CGCGAAACCGCGTCCGGCATCGCCCGCGCGGCCCGCCTCGACGGCGGCGTTCATGGCGAGGACGCGGGTCTGGAAGGCGATCTTGTCGAGGCCTTCGATCACCGAGTCGATGCCCTTGGCGCTCTCGGAGACGCGGCCCATGGCCTGGACCGCCTCGTCGGCGATCTCGCGGCCCGAACCGACCACGGTCATCGCGCCGTCGGCGCGCTGCACGGTGCGGCCCGCGGCGGCGGCGGTGGCGCGCAGGCGCTCGTCCATCTGGGTGATTGCGGCCGAAGTCTCCTCGAGGCTGGCGGCATTGCTTTCGGTACGGCGGGCGAGGTCTTCCGAGGCCTGGGCGATCTCGCTGGAGCCGGTGCGGATGGCGACGGCGCTTTCGGCGACCGCACCGATCAGGTCGCGCAGGGCGCCGACCGCCATGTTGAAGTTGCTCTTGAGTTCGCCGTAGGCAGACGGGAATTCGGCGGTGATGTTCTGGGTGAGGTCGCCCTCGCTTATCGCCTGAAGGCTGGTGCGCAGGGTCGCGGTGACGACTTCCTGTTCACGCGAAAGGCGGGCATCGATCTCGGCGCGGGCGGCGGCGGCGACGCGGAACTGCTCGACAGCCTCGGCGATCTCGCCGATCTCGTCGCCGCGCTCGCGGTAGGGCACGTCGACCTTGCCGCCTTCGGCGAGTGTGGTGGTGACTTGCGTGATCCGGCTCATCGGCGCGGCGACGGTGCGATTGAGCACGCGCCAGATCAGCAGGATACCGGCAATGCCGAGTACGGCCAGACCTGCCGAAAGCCAGGTGGCCAGGGTCGCGGTTGCTTCGCCGTCTTCGGCCCGCTGCGTCGAAAGCGTGCGGACTTTGTCGACGAGCTGCTCGGTACGGGTCGTGACATTGCGCGATGCGCTGCGGCCATCGGCGTTCATCAGCGCCAGAGCGCCGTCGAGATCACCCGAGGCGCGCAGATCCAGGGTCCGGTCGTTTACGGAATTGAGCGTATCGATGCCGCTTTTCAACTGGGCGAGGTCGCCCGCGAGGCTGGCATCGGCCACTGCGTCGTATTCCCCGACGGCCTTGCCCAGATCCGCCTTGGCCGTGGCGTAACGCTCCTTGAGCTCGCGGCTTTCGGTCTCGTTTTTCGCGATGTAGTTGGCATAGACCAGCGACCGCAGGGCCTGGGCATTGCTGATGACGTCCGCGAGCGCCGACATGCTGGCAAGGCCATGATCTACATGGCTGCGAGCGATCGAATTCATCGTGCGGGTCGAGACGAGGCCGTTGATACCCACCACGCTCAGCAGGGCGATCAGCAGGCCGAAGGCCGCAAGCAACTTCTTTGGGAGCCGCCAGTTATTGAGAAAATCGAGCATGTTCATTCCACTTGTCGGGAGACCGGACGGCGCCGACGAAGGAGCGCCATTGTGTATTTATAGACACAATGGCGTCGTTTCGGTCCTGACCAATGCTCAAAAACCGCGCAAATCCGCCAATTCGCCGCGAGCGGAAGGCGGCTCGGCGATTGCTCAGGTCTTTAAATCGACAGGTATCAGTGCGAGGTTCTGGATCGCGGCCAGGCCCCATTGCGCGGCGCTGTTGGTAGAGAGGCCGGGGACTTCCACAGTCCCGTCGGCGGTAGTTGCTTCCGTTAGACTCGAGGCGAGTTCGCCGCCGCGGAATTCTTCCCAGGCCCGCCGTGCCAGTGCGTGATCGCCGAGGGCGTGGGCGGCATAGGCGGTCAGACGGGAATGGGCCTGCCGCAGGTTATGTCCGCGCGGGCGCTCGCCGAAGCGGCGCTGCCAGTCGGCGGCGGGGGCGTTGTACCAAGCGCAGTAGTCGATCCAGGCCGCGCGGTAGCGGGGCGCATCGACCAGCGGCAGGACTTCGGCCATGATTTCGACGATTCCGAACACGGCGTTCAGGTGGCTCACGCTGATCTGGTCGCCGCCCGAAACGAAGCGGCCGCTGGCAAGGTCGAAGTTCGCGCCGCCCGCCCACCATTGGCGCGGCAGGGCGGCGATGCTGTCCATCCCCGCGAGGATGCGGTCGCGCCAGCGGCGGTCTCCGGTCCGTTCCCATTCGGTGAACCAGGCGGCCACGAGACTGCCCCAGCTGGTGCCGAACGAAAGCTGGACCACGCCCTCGGGGAGGCCCTGCGGCTTGGTGACGGCCGCGATGCCGCCGGGCGGCAGCGATTCCGGCGCGCGGTCCGCCACCTTGCGGCCGATATCGACTTTCTGGAGCGCGAGGTCGGAACGAACGAGCGCGCGCATCAACTCGCCCACCCGCTCGTCGGCGGTGAGGTAGTAGTAGATGCGGCGATAGGCGGCGTTGGAGACACGCGGCTGCTTCGAACTGTCGCTCCAGTGCTGGACGCCGTGGCGGGTGCCGAGCCCGGCCCATGGGCCGGCGTGGTAGACATCGACCTCGCCGGTATGGCGGGTCATCGCCTCGGCCATGCGGAACAGGTCGGCGCGGCCCGTGCGCAAGTAGCTGTACCAGAGCCAGAGGTCGGTCGAGAGTTCGCTGTTGTCCCAGGCATAGCCGCCGATGTCGTAGCGCCATTGGTGCCGGTCGGCATCGTAAGTGTGCATGACATCGCCGTGATTCCAGAAACCGTACCAATGCCGCCGTTCGATCTCATCCCGGTAATGGCCGAGCAGCAGGTCGTTCTGGCGTTCCACGGCCTCTGCCGCCGGGCCGGTGGCGGCGGGCAGCGCCCAGTCTCCGAACACCCCGGCGGCGCGGATCTGCGCAGGGCCTGCCTGAAGGCGCGGTGGGCGCGCGACATGGGCGGCGTAGCTTTCCAGCGTCGCGGCATCGGGCGTCGCGGGTAGTGCCCAGAGCCATAGCTCGTTGGTGCGTGCGATGCCCTTGGCCGAATCCCAGCCCGGCTCGTAATCCTCATAGGTCACGTCGAGACCGCGGTTCTGCGCGGGATAATCGGTCATGCCCAGAACGTCGCGGTAGGAGCGCATGTCCATCGCCGGAGCGTCGGGCGCCCAGAGCCATGCGGTGAGCTGGGCTTCGTCGCCGGAGGCTCCGGCAATGTCGAGCTGGACCGGATGACGCTTCCAGAAGTCCGCCATGCCGATCGCCGCGCCGCCCCGCGGTGAGCCGACATAGGCGAGGCCCCGGGCGCGATGGCCTTCGAGCGACTGGATCGGCGCACGGCCCTTGCGGGTGCGCTTGGTCAGTACGAAGCCCTCGGAGGAACCCTGGAACAGCCGGAAGTCGCCCCAGGCGGGAATGCTGTCCAGCAGCGGCGCGAACTTTTCGGGCAGGGTCGCCACATCGGGCACCGCCCGGCCGTCGATCTGGGCCTGCCGGAAGGCTTCGCCGGGATCACGGCGCAGGCCGGTCAGCGGGCGCACGGCTTCGGCGAAGAGACCGTCTCCGGTGGCGAGGCGGACATGGCGGTCATGCAACGCCCCGCGCATCGGCACTTGCGCGGTGACACCGAGGCCGGAAAGGAAATCGCTCTCGGCATCGCCGTCCCAGATCACGCTGTGGACGATCCGCACGGCCTCGCTGCCGCTGGTGAAATAGAGCCGCAGGCTGAAGGGCAGCCATGCGCGCGCCTCTCCGGAATGAACGCCGTCGATCTTCAGCACGGCGCGGACCGGGCCGGTTTGCTCGACGGTCACGTTGTCGATGCGGCTGGTGAAGTGGTGGTGCGAGAGGGTATCGGCCTCCTCGCCCGAAGCGGCATCCTGGGCGCGGGCGACCAGGGCGACATCGCGCAGCAGCACGCGGCCGTCGCGCTCGGCGGAGGCGATCGCAGCGCTGCCCGAGCGCGGTATGCGCCAGCGCGTCGGGCCGACGGCGACGAGCACGGCATCGGCCCGCTCTTCGACCGAGACTCTTTCAGCCGGGCTGGCTGCGCGCCCTGCGGCGATCCTGACGCGTTCCGGCGCATGACGCCCGGCGGGGAGGGCATGGCCACTCCATTTGATCGAGCCATCCGGCCAGTAGGCCAGCGGCCAGCTCTGTACCGGCAGCACCGCACCGCCCGCCGTTCGCGCGGCAAGGTGCTCCGCACGACGCAGCGTGCCGCGCGGCCAGGGCAGGCCGAACGTCTGGCCGGCGTCCCAGCAGGGCGCGGTGCCGTCGATCCAGTGCAGTTCGGCATGGGCCGCGGAAACCGGTGCGGCAAGCACAGGGGCGGGAAGGGAGAGCGCGGCACCGCCAAGTAGACCGGCGCGCAGCAGCGCACGACGTGAGCAGGGCATGGACATTCCTGATATCAAGCGAGACGGGACACGGTGAAACGGCGCAGCCGCAGATGGCTGGCGGTGGTGCGCAGCGCGAAGTGGCCGCCGGTCAGGGGCTTCGCATCGTCGAAGGCGAAAAGCGGCCTGCCGTCGCGGAAGAACCCTATCCGGTTGCCGTCTGCGGTCAGGCGGATCCTTTGCCAGCGGTTGGCGGTGAGCATGTCTTCCGGTGCGCGCCGGTCGTTTTCCGGCAGCAGCGGCCGCGCGCCGACCTTGCCGACATAGCGGCGAAAGCGCGTGGTGGAATTGCCGTTCCCGCCAAGGCCGACATAGTAGGTTTCGAGGCTGTCGTAGTCCTCGAACTTGCCCGAGCGCGGGCGGGCGAGGGCATCGCGCGCGGTCGCGGCGGGGTCCTGCGCCATCCAGAAGCAGTTGAGGTCGCTCACCCGGTCATGTGCGCCGCCTGCGGAGACGGCCTGGGCTTCGTAGTCGATGGCGATGCGGCCTTCGAGGCGGGGCAGGAACCACAAGGTCAACCCGCCGGGCGCCTCGATATCGAGCACGCCCCCTGTCGCTGAAATCTGTGCCGGAGCCTCGGCCTCGATCCGCCACTGGTTCAGGCCGTGGCGGAAATCGTCGGAAAGCAGTCTCCGCTCGCCGCCACGCGCGAAAGCTGGAGCCGGCAGGAGACAGGCTCCTGCCAGCCCCGTCAGCATCGTGCGCCGGGAAAGTCCCGGAAGCGTCACAGCTTGGCCCGCACGCCGAAGTAGATGCGGCGGCCGTAGGTCTCGATCACGTTGCGGCGATAGACGCTGTTGGCGTTCTCGATCCGCGTCGAATCGGTGAGGTTCACGCCTTCCAGGAACACCGAGACATGCGGGTTGATGACATAGCTCGCCGAAGCGTCGAACTGGCCGAAGGACTCGCCGAACGAGGGGTTGTTGCCGCGATCGACCGCATTGATGAGGTAGCGGCTGCGCCAGTTGTACGACCCGCGAATGGCGAAGCGGCCGTCGTCGTAGAACAGCGAGGCATTGTAGCTGTTGCGCGAGACGCCGGGGAACGGCAGCGAGGCGCTGGTGAAGTAGTCCTTGCCCTCGTAGCCGCTGTCGCTGTTGAAGGTGTAGTTCGCGGTCACGCCGAAGTTGCCGAGCAGGCCGGGCAGGAAGTCCAGTCCGAGCTGCGCGCCCGCCTCGAAGCCCTGGATGGTGACGTGCTGCGTGCCGTTGACCGGCAGCCGGATCGTGTAGACCTGGCCGTCGATCTCCTCTTCCTGGCTCTGCGTGTCGATGAACGACTTGATGTCCTTGCGGAAGGCTGTGACCGAGACGTAGTTGGTGCGCGAAAGGTAGTATTCGAAACCGAGGTCGTACTGCCAGGCGCGATAGGGCTTGAGGCCGGGATTGCCGCGCGAGCCGGTGAGGGCGACGGAATCGAGCCGGACGTTCGGCGCCATCTGCGAAGGCGCCGGGCGGGCGAGCACGTCGGATGCGGTGGCGCGCACCACCAGCTTGCGCGGGATCACTTCGGCGCGCAGGTTGAGCGAAGGCAGCAGCACGGTATACTCGCCGCTGTAACGGGCGGGCGTGATGACGCCGTCGGTGCTCTGGCTGCCGCTGGAAACCGTGCGCGTATGGACGAGGCGCGCGCCGACCACGCCGGAGAGATCGAAGCCGAGGTCGGCGTTGAACGAACCCTGGAAATACCCGGCCACGGTGCTTTCCTTGACCCGGTAGGTGTCGAGCGGCGAGATGCTGGTGTAGGGATCGGGGATGCCCACGGCATTGGCCAGATTGTCGCCGAGGTTCCACCAGCGGTCGATGCCCGAGAAGCCGAGATCGCCGGTCTTGAAGAAGCTGCCGTCGCCCATGCCGCCATAGGTGTTCAGCAGATCGCGGATAGTCGCGAGCTGGGCGGTGGGGGTCGTCGTGCCGAGCACCTGGGTGCCGGAGACGCCCGAGCGGGTCAGCGTAGTCTGCCCGGTGATGCCGTTCAGCGTATAGACCGCGTTCTGGAAGCGGCTGCTGGAGACCAGCTGGTTCAGCTCGATGCCGCTCTTCAGCGAGGTCAGGAAGCCGCTCTCATCGGGCTTGTATTCAGCATCGAACTTGCCGCCGGTCTCGCGCTGCTTGTTGAGGCGCGGACGGGCCTCGACCGAGAGTGTGTTGATGCCCTGCGTGGTCGTGGTGTCGATCGGGAGGATGATGTTGGGCGCGTTCTGCGGGTTGTTGTAGTCGATCGTGATCCACGGCAGCGCATCCTTGCCGGAGACCGAGGCGGTCACGTCCACTTCGTCATTGAGCACGCGCGAGGCGGCGTAAGTTCCGCGTGCGGAGAACTTGAACTTGCCGGTGGTCCATTCGGCGCCGAGAATGCCGTTGAAGGTGCGCCGGTTGAGGCTGCCGATGACGCTGCGGTAGTTCACGCTCGGACCCGAACCGGCGTTGGAGCCGTTGATGAACGTCACGGTCTGCGCGGTCTCGTCGCGGATGACGACGCCGGTGGGATCGATGCCGCCGTTCGCCGCCGACTGGGTCGTGCTGAGCTGGAGGTACTGATCGTCCGAGGTCGTGTCGCTGCGGGTATAGGTGCCCTCGACATAGGCGCGGAAATCGTCGCTGGGGCGCCATTCGAGGATGCCGTTGACGGCATAGCGCTTGGTCGGCTCGGTCGCGGTGATGTAGCGCGGGATGTCGGGATAGAAGTCGCCGAAGCCGCTGCCGTCGAGATCGACGCAGCGGGCCTGGTTACGACCGGAGAGGCAGTTCTGTGCGGCGGGCGTGGCCGGTTGCCGGGCCTCGACCTGGCGCCAGCCGGTGGTGCGAGCCTGGTCGTAGCGGATCGTGCGTTCTTCATAAGTGCCCGAGAGCAGCACGCCGATGGTGTCATGGGCGAAGAGCTTCGAGCCGATTACCGCGAACTTGGGGTCCACCTTGTCGGCCAGCTCGTTGTAGATGCCCTGCGCGGACCCGGCGAGGTAGCCTTCCTTGGCGTCGAAGGGGCGGCGGGTGATGACGCGCACGGTGCCGCCGAGGCCCCCTTCGGTCATGTCCGGGGTGGCGGACTTCAATACTTCGAGGCGCGAGACGAATTCGGCGGGCAGGTCGCGGAAATCGACCGCGCGGTTGCTGCCGTTGCCCGCAGCCGCCGCGATCGAGGTGGAGAGCGCCGTCTGGCCGTTGATCTCGACGCGGTTGAGCGAGGCGTCGGCGCCGCGAATGGTGATCGCCTGTCCCTCGCCGCCGCTGCGGGTGATCTGCACGCCGGTAATGCGCTGGAGCGCCTCGCCGATGTTCTTGTCGGGGAACTTGCCGACGTCCTCGGCTGAGATCGCATCGACGACCTGGGCGGAATCGCGCTTCACGGCCAGAGAATCGGCGAGGCTCTTGCGGATGCCGGTGACGATGATGTCGGCGCGCTGCGGGTCCTCGGCGCCCGTTCCCGGCGTTTCGGTTCGTGGCGGCTGCGGGGTTTCCTGTGCGAAAACCGAGGTACTGGTAAGAAGAAGCGCCAAGGCGCCGCTGAAACGATACACGACAATATGCCCCTTTTGTCGGACTAAAATCGACGTGAGGGCTAATCTCCAGTGATTTGGTTGACAAAAAAGTTTTTCTAGGGGTTGGAGTAGGGTAGCGGGCGATCCCGCGCGTGTTGAGCAATGCAAATAGTAGCTGGCAGAGCGGCGCTGTAAAATTCTTTGCCGGTTCCGCGCAGCTCGGGATGATCGACGCGGGATAGGCGCTGCGATGACCCGTTGCGGCCTTGAGCGCTGCTCATATGGAAATGCGTAAAATGCAATTACACGGAGTATATCCGCAACATCGCGGCCAGGTATGCCGAAGCTCCGTTTCGATTGCGGCGATTCAGCGAATGGCTTCGGCCCGCGCGATCAGGGCGTCGAGCGCGGTGCGTCCGTGGCGCAGTTCCTCGATGATCCTGCGCAGTTCCTTGCCGGTGATTCGCGAACCGCCCTCGCTGTCCACCGCCTGGACCTCGACGATGGAATGCAGCGCCTCGACGATGGCGAGCACGGGGTCCATCGGCATGCGGGCGCTGGGCAGGGGAACCGCGCGCACTTGCCCCAGGGCGAGAAACGGATCGATTGCGCCCGGGCCGAACGTGCGCTCGATCCGCGCGAGAATCAGCGGGTCGAGACTCGTTGCCCGGCCTTTCGCATTGCGGATCGTGCCGACCGAGCAGCCCAGCCGCTCGGCCATTTGGCTATCCGACAAATCCTCGCGCTTCTGAAGGTTACGAATGATCGTCGCCACCGCCTGGCGGTAGTCCTCACTCGAAAGTGCAGCGGATCGGGTTGATGTCATGATGTATGATCCTTCCTTGTCTTTCGAGACGGAGACAAGAGCTTGTGGCGGAGGAGGCGAATCTGGCCAAGACTTTGTCGACGGAATCGCTATATGGCAGCGACAATATGAAATTCAGCCGTCGCAATCTGATCGTTGCAGCCAGTGCGTTCGCAGCGTCGTCATCTTCTGCCGCTCGCGCCGTTTCATCCGCATTTCCGGACCGATCGCGTGCGCCTTCGCTCGTCCAGCCACGCAGCGGCCCCTCCATCGGCGCGTTTCCGCAGGTAAAGCCTGCTGCCGAGCCGCCGCTCATGCCGGTCCCCGCGCGATTCGAACCGGAGGGCATTCGCCCTGAACTGTTCGATGCGGCGATGAAGGCGCTCGACCGTCATGACCGGCGGGTGAAAGGCGACCGGATCGGGATCGTCGATTTCTCGGCTTCCTCGTCGCAGCCGCGTTTCCACCTCGTGGACCTCGAAAACCGCAAGACCACTTCGCTCCATGTCGCCCATGGCAGCGGGTCCGACCCGGCGCATACCGGCTGGTTGCAGCGCTTCTCGAACCGGATGGGGTCGAACGCCAGCAGCGAAGGCGCCTATCTGACCTCGGATTACTACTACGGCGGCCATGGCCGTTCGCAGCGCCTGGTCGGACTCGATGCCACCAACAGCAATGCGCTGGAGCGGGCCATCGTCATCCACGGCGCCTGGTATGCCGAGCCGAACATGATCGGCGCGCACGGCAAGCTGGGACGGAGCCAGGGCTGCCTCGCAGTGGGCGACAGCCTGCTTAGCCGCGCGTTCGATCATCTTGGCGAGGGACGCCTGATCTACGCGGCCAAGCTGGCCTGAACTCGCTCTTCGCCTCAGATCGTAACCAGGGCGCTGATCCGGTGCGAGAACGGGTGGTTCGGCGTCGAACCGCGGCTGATCTGCGAGAACATGCCTTCGCCCAGTGCAGTGAGCTTGGCTTCGACCAGCGGCAGGTCTTCGCCTTTCTTCACGTCGAGATGGACGTGGAGCTTGCCCTTGAAATCCAGCGTGATCTCGTCCGCTTCGCCGACCCGCTCGCGCAGGTCGCCCAGGATCGCGGCGAGTTGGTCGTTCAATGTCAGTCTGGACGGGGCGGTCCTTGGATTCGTGGAATCTAGCGAGTAAACCGTGGCGTCCTTCGGCATTCGTGAGTCCCATGCTGAGTGCTGCGCCTGCGAGCATAGCATTTCGGCGCGGATAAAGAACGGTCTGCCGGAGCTTTTGTGTGAATTTCTTTGGAGGTAGGGCGCGGATTTCCGCGATTCCCTCCTGCGCAGCGCGTTCTTATTATCTGAAATCATGGGAAGTCCGGCGGTTCCCTGTCGCCGCCTGGCAAGCGATTGTTTTTTGCCCGGTGCGGCCCGTGGGCTTCTTCAGACAGCGGGGGTTTTCGCCTTGCTGGCGGCGATGAAAGGCGCCGGATCGTAGTAGAACGGCTTGATCTCGCAGCACTTGCCGTCGCGGAAGCGGAAGCGCTCACAGATTTCGGCGGGCGGCAGCGCAGGATCGGCAAAGCGGAGCGAGAGGATGGTCACGGCATAGTCCTTGCCTGCCGCCGTCTCGATCCGGTCCAGCGCGACGACATCGCAGAGGCCCATGACTTTGGCGTAGAGATCGCGCAGGGCGTTCGGGCCGCGATATTCCCCGGCCATGGGCAGACTGTCCGCTTCGTGGGCAACGAAATCCTCGGTGAGCATGGCGGAAGCGGCGTCCCAGTCGCCCGCGCCGGTGGCGGTATAGAGGCGGTCGACGAAATCGATCATCTGGTCGGGACTCATCGTCATGGCGCTGTTCCTCTTCTCCGGCGCGGACTGTGGCAAAACCCGGAAATTCCCGAACCTAGCGTTTCGACTAGCAGTCCGCGCCGCCCGCGCACGGTTAAGCTGCGGGGATGGGAAAGGTCAGACAGATCGTTCTGGCGCGGCGACCCAAAGGGGTGCCGGTGCCGGAAGACTTCGCACTTCGGGAAGCCGAGATGCCGCAGCCGGGCGCCGGGGAGTTCCTGGTGGCGATGCGGGTGGGTTCGGTCGATCCGGCGATCCGAGGCTTCCTCGACGACCGGCCGAGCTATATCGAGCCGGTTGCGCTGGGGGCGCCGATCAACGGCATGTCGCTGGGTGAGGTCGTCGCTTCCAACCATGCGGACTATCCTGTCGGTACCTTTGTGCGCGCCTTCGCCACATGGTCGGACCACTACGTGCTCTCGGGCGAGGCCTGGGGGCTGGAGAAAGTCCACCGGCAGCTCGATACGCCGCTGCATCACTACATGGGCGCGCTCGGCCCGGTGGGGCTGACGGCGTGGGTCGGGCTTTTCGCGGTGGGCGAGGCGAAGCCGGGCGAGACCGTGGTGGTCAGCGCGGCGGCCGGGGCGACCGGATCGACGGTCGGGCAGATCGCCAAGGCCAGGGGCTGCAAGGTGATCGGCCTCGCCGGTTCGGCGGAAAAGGCGGCGGTGATCCGCGATCTCGGTTTCGACGCCGCCATCGATTATCGCGCCACGCCCGACATCGCCGCGGAGATCGCCAAAGCGGCGCCCGAGGGCGTGGACGTCTATTTCGACAATGTCGGCGGCGAAGTGCTGGAGGCGGTTCTGCCGCTGATGCGCCTGCATGGCCGCGTCGCGGTCTGCGGCATGGTCGGGCAGTACAACGATGCCGATCATCCCCACGGCGTGCGCACGCTCTGGCAGCTCGTGGTCAACCGCATCCGCATGCAGGGCTTCATCACTTACGACTATCCCGAGGTGCTGGCGCAGGCGCAGGCCGAACTTGATGGCTGGGTGGCGCAAGGCAAGCTGAAGCCGCTTGCCAATGTGCGCGACGGTTTCGAGAAACTCCCCGAGGCCTTCATCGACCTGATGTCGGGCCGCACCATAGGAAAGACACTTGTCCGGATCTGAAACGATGAGCGATGTGTGGCACCCCCTGGTGGCCGAGGCGGAGTTCCCCGAGGAAGGCAAGCTGGCCGCGCGGATCGCGGGCTGGAGCGTACTGGTCGTGCGTACGGACGAAGGCTTCAATGCCGTCAACGACCGCTGCACGCATCAGGCGGCGCTGCTGTCCGGCGGCAAGGTGCGGCGCGGGGCGATCATGTGCCCGCTCCACGGCGCCCGGTTCGAAACGGCGACGGGACGCTGCATCGGCGGTGCCTATGCCGACTTGCGCCGCTTCGATCTGCGCGTTGCGGGCGGCATGATCGAAGTTGCCGTGCCCGACGTGCCGCCGGGGGCGCACGAGCGCCCGGTCGAAGCCTGAGGAGAGAACAATGCCCTATACCGGACATTTCGAGGACCGCCTCGCCATCCGCGAGCTGCTGGAGACCTATGCCGACGCGGTGACGCGCCGCGACGCACAGACCTGGGGCGCGACATGGGCCGAGGATGCCGAATGGTCGCTGCCGGACTATCCCGAACTCGGCACCACCAGGGGCCGTCCGGCGATCGTCGCCATGTGGATCGAGGCAATGAAGGGCTATCCCGGCATCATGTTCGAGGCCTGGCCCGGCTCGATCGAAGTCTCGGGCGAGAGCGCGACGATGCGCAGCTATACCTCGGAAGTCTACGATCAGGACGGCGTGACGATGCGCGACCGAGGTGTTTATGAGGATACTTGCGTGAAAGTGGATGGTCGCTGGCTGTTCAGGAGCCGTTCTTTCCGCAACATCCATCGCCAGCACGCGCCCAAGGGCTGTTGAGGGCATATTCCTCGACCGATACTCTGCCTATTGCCTGCCCTCCCGAAAGTTGATTAGTCCATAGCAGCGACTATGGGGGGCTGAATCTTGCGGATTCTGAATATCGCGTGTGCGGTAAGCATTTTTGCCTTGATCGGATGCGGAGGTGACGAGGCTGGTACGGGCACATCTGCACCGTCGCCTACCCCTGCGCCGACGCCTGTTCCGACCCCGACCCCCGCTCCGGTTTACACGGTGACGGACTATAGTGCGGACTTTGCGCTCTCGTCTTCAATCGGTTACATGGTGAATTACATTGCTGATCCCACCGCACCGGGCGGTGAAAAACAGTACTTCGTCTCCGGAGAGCAGCTCAGCGCGGGGCGTAGCACCGATCTTGTTTATCGGCGCAGTCCGGAAAGCGTGGATTTCGGTTATGACAGGGCCGTGCAGAAATTCACGGCAGTGGATCGCGTGCAAAATCTCAATTATACCGTGTTTGAAAAGCCGGGCCAGCAGTTGCTGCTGGCACCGCCATGGCATCATCCTGTAACGAAATACGTGACGCTGGCGGTACTGCGGTCGAGTTCGTCCATCACCGAGACAAATGGAACGGTACTGCCGGGATACCAGTATCGCATCGGCCTTTTCGGTACGCCGACCCGCACTACCGATCCATTGCCCGACCATCTTGGTTATGCCGGCAAGAGTATAGTTTACGGCGGTATTCCAGGATCGAGAACTCTTGATATCTCCTCAGTGGGGGGTGGGCAGCACACGATTAACTGGTCTTACACGCCTTCGAGAAATGATATATTTGGATCGGTTCCGCTCGTTGCTGTCGTCAACAACCAGGAATCTTCCATCGGCATCCTCAGTGCCGCCGATGGCAAATTTGACGCTGCGGCCAATAGTATCAGTGGTACTTTAATTGATCGAATGAACGGCTACCATGGTACTTTCCGCGGGCAGATTTTCGGACCGGATCGAGCTGAGTTGATCGTCGTATTCGAATTTTCTCGTGATAGCGACGGTTCGCGATACTTCGGTCATTACATCGGCAAGCGTGATTGAGGGTAGTTGGCGAGACAATCCTGCATGATGGAATCTCGGATCCATATTTGGCTTTGAGTGCTGTAAATCTCAGAACTTCTTGGTGACTTCGACCATGACCGTGCGCGGCAGGGTGCCGAAGCCGAGCTGGTCGGCGCGGATGCCGCCGGGTGTGCCGGTGCCGCTGCCGGTCGAGGGGCCGTCGACCACGCCGGTCACGTAGAAGCGGTTGGTCAGGTTCTTGCCGATCACGGCGAGCTGCCAGTTGTCGTCCTCGGCGCCGAAGCGCAGCCCGGCATCCAGCGTCACGTATTTGCCCTGGCGCGACAGCGGATTGCCGAAGGCCGAGGCGAGATAGCTGCCGGAATACTTGGCATCGACGTTGAGGCCCAACTTCATCGTCTGCCCCACCGACATCTCGTAATTCACGCCGAGATTGCCGGTCCAGCGCGGCGCGACCGAGAGCGTCTGGCCGCCGAGGTCCTGACGGCTATTGCCGGCCAGATTGCAGCCTTGCGCCGGAGTCTGCCCGGCATAGCAGGGCGCGAGCGGGAAATCAGTATAGCGGGCCTTGTCGTAGTTGACCGAGCCGTGCAGGTCGAAGCCGGGGACGGCGTTGGGAGCGAACTGGAACTCGGCCTCGATGCCCTTGGTGCGGGCATCGGCGGTCAGGGTCTGGAACGCGAAGATCGGCGAGTTGAAGAAATCGACCTGCAGATTCTTGTACTTGTAGTTGAAGGCCGTGACGTTGAAGCGCAGCTGGCGGTTCAGCAAGGTGGACTTGAAGCCGACTTCGAAGCCTTCCGCCTTCTCGGGATCGAAGGTCAGGTCGGCGGTCGGATCGGTCGAGAACTTCGAGTTTATGCCGCCGTTGGAGAACCCGCCGGACTTGTAGGCGGTTTTGTAGGCACCGTAGACCATGAGGTCCTCGGTCGGCTTCCAGGTCAGCGTCGCTTCCGGCGACCAGTTGGTGAAGTGCTGGCGGGCGGTTACCACGCCAAGTCCGTCGGGGTCGAACTGGTCGCGGAAGATGGTGGTGACCAGCGGGTTGTTGTAGAACTGGGTGAAGTAGCTGTTCTTGGTCTCGTCCGAATAGCGCGCGCCGCCCGCCAGTTCGAGCGTCGGCAGGATCTTGTAGGTGATCTGCCCGAAGACAGCCATCGTCTCGCCCTTGGTGAAGCTGGTCTTGGCGGTGGCGACATGCTCAAGCCCGGCAGGCGCGGCGGAATTGGACACGCCGCCGGTCAGCACGTATTGTTCGAAGTCGCGCCGGGTCTTCTGGTAGAGCATGCCCAGCATCATGTTGAACGGGCCGTCGAACTGGGTGAGCGCGCGAAATTCCTGGCTGAAGGCCTTCCATGAGGAGTTCTCGGTCGCCCAGTTGCTGCCCGAACCGCCCGCGCTGTTGCTCGACTGGAAGTCGCAGGCACAGGCCCAGCGGTTGTTGTTCCACTGGTAGTTGGTGACAGACGACAACTGCACCTGGTCGGCATCGTAAGTCACGTTCAGCGTTCCGGCCGCCGAGCGGTAGCGGTTGTAGAGCGAACCGTCCTTCTTCGCGAAGGGGAAACCGGCGGCGACATCGACCGGCATGTTGTTCTGGTGGGTGATGAAGTGTTTGCCGCAGGCATAGCCATTGAGCTGCGAGGTGCTGCCGTTGCCGCAGGCGAAGGCGACGTAGTTCCACGAGGAGTTGTTGACCGTGTTGAAGTCCACGCTGCCCTTGAGGCTGACGGTGAGGCGGCTGGTCGGCTCCCATTTCAGCGTGCCGCGGGCAAGGAATTCCTCCTCGCCCGGCGCCTTGTGCGCGGCGGGCGCGGCGATATGCGAGGTGGGATCGCCGTTGCCGCCCGCGAGCACGCTGGCGGAATCCACTTCGGTATAGACGATGTCGTCGGCGACGTTGCGATAGTAGCCGCCCTCCATCTTCGAATAGCGCGCGGCGAGGCGGATGCCGAGCGTTTCGGTCAGAGGCATCGAGGCATAGCCTTCGACGCGCCATTGCTGGCTGCGGAACTCGTAGCCGCCCTTGATCTGGAATTCCGGGGTGGGCGTGGGATCGGCGGTGGTGATGGAGATGACCCCGGCCGTCGCGTTCTTGCCGAAGAACAGTGCCTGCGGGCCTTTGAGCACTTCGACGCGGGCGAGGTCGAAGAAGCCTTCCTGGATCACGCGGCCCTGGCCGTAATAGGCGCCGTCCACGACGACCGCGACCGACTGTTCGATGCCGATCGAGGTCGAGGACGAGCCGATGCCGCGCAGGGTGAGCTGCGCGCCGGAACCGTTGGAGGCGCGGCCGACGTTGAACTGCGGGGCGATTGCGGCGATCTTCTCGACGCTGGTGATGTCGCGCGAGGCGATCTGCTCGGCGGAAATCGCGGTGACGGCGACAGGCACGTCCTGCGCGGTTTCTTGCCGCTTGCGGGCGGTGACGATGATTTCCTTGATGCCGCCGGTCGCGGCCTCGTCCTGTGGGGGCTGTTCCTGTGGCAGCGGAGCCGCCGCTTCCTGCGCGGCTGCGGGGAGGGACAGGGACAGGAGTGCCATCGGCAGCATGGTCGACGTGAGCAGAGCGGATTTCGAGGATCGCATTTCAAGGCCTCCCACATGTTTTCTTTATTCCCGCCTTGGTAGAACTTCGGGGGCGGGCGAGGGCCTGTGCAAACGGATAGCCCTAGCTGTTTGGTCAGGTGGCGAGGGGGTGCGGGCGGGTGACGTTGCGCATTCACTGGGAGACTGCATTTGACCGGCAACCGTTTCTGGCGGCTCGACCGCCATCCCGAAGGCAATTCGGATTTTGGTCGTTTTCTCAGCCTTTGCGAGGAAGCCCCGACTCCGCTGGGCGAGGGCGAAGTGCGCATTGCCGCCGAGTGGCTCTCGATGGATGCGGGGACCCGCATGTGGATGAGCCCGCGGACCGATGGCTATCAGCCGCCCTTGCCGCTTGGCGCGAAGATGGTCGGGCTGGTGCTCGGCCGGGTCAGCGAGACGCGCGATCCGGCCTTTCCGCTCGGCACTCTGGTACGCGGCTTCGGGCAATGGGCGGAGCAGGCGGTGGTCGTGCCGGCATTGGCCGGGCTGGAGGCGGTGGACGAGAGCGTCGGCGACCCGCGCCAGCATTTCGGTGCGCTGGGGATGAACGCCTGGACCGCTTATGTCGGTGTGAAGGAAGTGGCGGCGGTGCGGCCCGGCGAGTGGCTGGCGGTCTCGGCGGCGGCGGGGGCGACGGGGAGTCTGGCCTGTCAGGTCGGGCGCAATCTCGGCGCGCGGGTCGTCGGTATCGCCGGGGGGGAGGAGAAGTGTCGCTACCTGCTTGAGGACCTCGGCGTGGAGATGGCGATCGACTATCGCTGTGAGGATGTCGAAGCACGGCTGGCGGCTTGCGAGGGCGGGATCGGGGCGTTCTTCGACAATGTCGGCGGGCGGATCCTCGATGCGGCGCTGCCGAACATGGCGCATTACGGCCGCGTGGCGATCTGCGGCATGGTGGCGGGTTACGACAGCGACGCGCCGATGCCGGGACCGGCGCGCTTCGATCAGATCCTGATGCGGCGGCTGCGGGTGGAGGGGTTCTTCATCCCCGACTTCCTCGAACGCGGGGCGGAATTCCTGCCGCAATTGCGGGCATGGCTCGATGAAGGAAAGCTCGCGGTGCGGTTCGACGAGACGCAGGGGATCGAGAACGTGCTCGATGCTTACGAGCGGATGCTGACGGGGAAGAATATCGGCAAGGTGGTGGTCCGGGTCTGACCTGTTCATCGTCCCGGATCGGATCCGGGACGAGGTAGCCCTTCACATCGCCGTCACGCCGCCGTCCACCGTGAATTCCCCGCCGGTGATGTAGTTCGCCTCGTCGCTGGCGAGGAACAGGATCATGTTGGCGATGTCCAGCGGATGCCCCATGCGCTTCATCGGGATCGAGGCGACGATTTGCCTGAAGCCTTCCGGATTGTCGCTGCGGGCGACGTCCTGCATGGCGGTCTCGATCATGCCGGGATGGACCGAGTTGCAGCGGATGCCCTCGGCCGCGCATTCCATCGCGACCACCTTGGAGAAGATCCGCACCCCGCCCTTGGCCGCGCCATAGGCTCCGCACATCGGCACGCCGACGAGGCCGCCGATCGACGAGAGATTGACGATCGACCCGCCGCCGCCGGTCTTGCGCATCAGTTCCACCGCCCGGCGGGTGCCGAGAAACACGCTGTCGAGGTTGACCTTGTTCTGCTTTTCCCAGTCGGCGAGCGACAGCGCGGTCAGCGGCTTGAGCACGGCGATACCAGCGTTGTTCACCAGCACGTCGATCCGGCCGTGGCCTTTCTCGATCGCCTGGAACAGGTCTTCCCAGCCCGCTTCGCTGGTCACGTCCTGCGCCAGCGCCTCGGCCTGCCCGCCCGCCTCGCGGATCGTGGCAGCGACCTTTTCCGCGCCTCCCGCATCGAGATCGGTCAGGTAGACGAAGGCGCCTTCCTCCGCGAAGCGCCGGGCGGTGGCGGCGCCGAGGCCGCGTTCGTTCCCGGCGCCGGTTACCAGCGTGATCTTGCCTTCCAGACGACCCATGCTTTTCGACCCTTCTTTATTTAGAATTTCACGCCGACCGTGGCGCCGTAAGTGCGCGGCTCGAGCGCCATGCCGAACGAGAACAGCCCGGCGACGGTGAAGGCATGCGTGGTCGTCTTCTCGTTGAGAAGGTTGCGACCGAACAGGCGCACGTAGGCTTCCTTGTCGCCGATATCGAAGTTCACCGTCAGGCTGGCATCGACGAGGTCCTGCGTGGTGGTACGCACGCGCGGATCGTTGCCGTTCACAACGACGCCGGTGACCGTGCCGGATGCATCCGTTTCGGGCGTCAGCGGCCCCAGCGAGATCTGCTCGTCATAGGGGCTGATATGGCGCCAGCCCGCCGTAGCCACGATTTTGCCGAAGCTGGTCGGCACGGTGTAGTCCGCATTGACCGAGCCGGTAAACTTGGGCGCATAGATCAGCCGGTTCGCCGAATAGTCGAAAGGCACGATCTGGGTGTTGTAGACGCCGTCGGTCACGAAGTTGCGGAAATGCGACTTCATGTAGGCGGAAGAGGCGGTGATCGTCAGCTGGGGCGTGATGCGCAGCGTGGCATCCATTTCGATGCCCTTGATGATCGCGCCACCCGGTACGTTGCCGGTGATGGTCTGGTTGCCGAGCGGACCGCCGGGGACGGTCAGGTTCTGCTGCATGTCCTTGTAGTCGGAGATGTAGCCGGCAAGATTGATTTCCAGTTTCTTGTTGAACGCAGCGAGCTTGGCGCCGATTTCGTAGGCGTCGACGGTTTCGGGCTGGAACGGCGTGCTGGCGGTCAGGGCCGTGGCGGCACGCGGGCTGAAGCCGCCCGAGCGGTAACCGCGCGACCAGCTGGCATAGAGCATCACATCGTTGTTCGGGCGATAGTCGATGCCGACCTTGGGCGTGAACTTGGTGAAATTCGCATCGCCCGAACCGATCAGCCCGGCCTGGGCGAAGCTGTTGGTCAGCTTCTTGTTGTCATGCGACCAGCGACCACCGAACGAGAGGCGCCACTTGTCGGCAAAGGCCCAGTTGAAGTCTCCGAAGAAGGCGTAACTGGTGGTCTTGCCCACATTGGTCTGCGGATTCTGGTCGAATTCCATCGGCGGAACCGAAGGATCGAAGCCGAAGAAGCGCGTCCACTGGGTCAGATCGTACTTCGAGTGGAAGTAATAGGCGCCCACCACATAGTCGAACCCGGCGAACAGGTTTCCGGCGGCGCGCAGTTCCTGGCTCCACTGCGTGTACTTCTGGCGGCGGTCGACATAGTAGAGATCGCTCGACGATCCGTCGAAGTCCTGCGTCTGCTTTTCCTTGCTGTGACGCCAGCCGGTGATGGAGCTGAGTTTGACCGGACCCGCATCGTAGTTCATCTGCAAGGTGGCGTTGGGCGCGCGGTACTTGCTGCGTGCGGGAAGCGTGAACACCGTGTAGAGGTCGCTGGTGTTGTTGCGGTTGCATTCGTTGGCGGGGATCAGCCCGCAGAACAGTTCGGTGCTGTTGGTGAGATTGCTGACCACCGGCTCGAAGCTTTGGACCACGTTCTCGACGCTGAGCTGTGCGTCGAAACCGCTGCCGGTGGGCTCGAACAGCAGGCTGGCGCCGTAGCTGTCGCCCTTGCTGCCGCCCGCGCGGGTATTGCGGATCGCGTTGTGGTAGAAGCCGTCCGACTCGTTGTGGAAGTACCAGCCCTTGATGCCCCAGGTCTCGCCGTCGCCGTAGTTGACGATGGCCTTGCCCGCCCAGGTGTTCCAGCGGCCATAGGTGAACTCGGCCTTCACGCCGGGTTCCATGGTCGGCTTGGTGCGGGTGATGTTGATCACGCCGCCGATCGTATTGGCGCCGAACAGCGTGCCTTGCGGTCCGCGCAGAACTTCGATCTGGGCGATGTCGAAGGCGTCCTGGAGCTGGCCGGTATTGGTGCCGATGGTCACGCCGTCGACGACGACGCCCACGGTCGGCGTCTGCGACTTTTCGATATCGGCATAAGTCAGGCCGCGGATCGAGATGTTCGCGGCCTGCGCGCCCGAATTCTGCTGGGTGATGAGCAGCCCCGGCGCCGTGCCTTGCAGGTCGCCGATGTTCACGGAAGCCTTGTTCTCCAGCATCGCCGCGTTGACGGCGGTGATGGCGACCGGTGTGGATTGCAGCGTTTCCGAGCGTCTGCGGGCGGTGACGATGATTTCCGTGTTATCGATCGTGGCCTGTTGCGGTGCGGGCGCCGGTATCGGCGCTTCGCTTTGCGCATTGGCCGGAGAAATGATGCAAGTGAGCGCGCTTGTCGAAAGTGCGACAAACAACGCTCCGCGACGATGTGCGGATGCCATGGTTTCCTCCCTCTCCCCGACTATTCTTGTAGCCGACTTTACTGCATCACTATGCTACGAATTCGAGTGATACCCGAACTGACAATTTGCACAGGTGCTGGCGGGTTGGTGCGCAGATTGGCGTTCAAAAAAAGGCGGCGGACCCTGAGGACCGCCGCCAACTTCATGCCGGAGGGTGAGCTTCAGAACTGGACGCGCTTGGTGTAACCGCCGTCCACCACCACATTGGTGCCGGTGGTGTAGGAAGAGGCTGCGCTGGCCAGGAACACGATGGTGCGAGCCACTTCTTCCGGGCCGCCCCAGCGGCCGAGCGCGAAGGCGGCCTCGGTTGCCTGATAGAGTTCGGGCATGGCCGCGCCGATCGCTTCCCAGTTGCCACCGGGGAACTTGATCGGGCCGGGTGACACGCAGTTCACGCGGATACCTTGCGGCCCGACCATCTGGCTGAGCTGGCCCGAATAGGCGATCAGCGCCGCCTTCATGGCGTTGAAGGCCTGAGGGACGATGAAAGTCTCGGTGCCCGCCGTGGAGGCCATGATGACGATCGCGCCGGACCCGGATTTTTCGAGGTAGGGCTGCAAGGTCTCGCAGCCCAGCACCGTGCCCTTGATGTCGGCGGCGAAGCAGGCTTCCCAGTCACCGGTCGCGCCGGAGCCGGAGGCGCTGGCGCCGGGGACGAAGACGTCGCAGCCGCCCAGCCTGTCGGCGGCGGATTTCAGCCATTCCACGTAAGCGCCGTGGTCCAGCATATCGAGCGCCTCGCCGATCACGATGCCGCCGTGGCGCGCCAGCGACTCCACGGTTTCGGCCACTTGTTCGGCATTGCGAGAGAAGAAGGCGACGTCGCAGCCTTCCGCGGCGAAGACCTCCAGCGCGGCGCGGCCGATGCCGCGACTGCCGCCGGTGAGAATGACTTTCCTGCCCTTCAGTCCAAGATCCATGGCTGCGTGTTCCTCTGCCTTCGCGCGTTGTTTTCAGGGTGGGTTGTCGCCGCTTGGCGGGTTCGGGGCCACTCCTATTTTGGTCAGGAACGGCGCATTCGTTCGCGTGGTAGGCCCAGCTGATAAAACGGGGCTGATAAAGACGGGAGACGATGATGGGACGACTGCAAGGCAAGCGCGCCGTGATTCTGGGCGCCAGCAGCGCGGACAACATGGGCCAGCACATTGCCCGGCGCTTTCTGGCCGAAGGCGCGCGCGTGCTGGTATCGGGGCGCAAGGAGGCAGTTCTGGCCGACTTCGCCGCGCAAGCAGGCTGCGAATGGGCGCCTTGCGATCTCACCGAAGAAGGCAGCGCAGAGGCCCTGGCAGAAGCAGGCGCGGCGAAACTGGGCGGCATCGACATCGCTCTCAACGCCACCGGCTGGGGACTGCTGAAGCCGTTTCTCGACACCACGCACGAAGACGTGATGGCGATGACGATGCTGCAGTACGTCGGCCCGTTTCACTTCTTCCAGTCGATGCTGCGCCGCATGGCGCGAAGCCGGGGCGGGCAGGGCGGCTCGATCATCCAGATCAGTTCGGCCACGGCAACGATCATGCTGGACGATCACGCCGCTTACATGGGCACCAAGGCGGGGACGGACCATGTGATCCGCTGCGTGGCGAATGAATTCGGGCGCGAGGGGGTACGGGCGAACTCGATCTCCCCAGGACTGACCGATACGCCGATGACGGCCGAAGCGAAGCAGGTGCCGGGGCTGTTCGACGCGTTCCTTGCGGGCTATCCGCTGGGCCGCATCGGTACCTCGGACGATATCGCCGCCGCCGCCGTCTGGCTGGCGAGCGACGAATGCTTCATGACCGGCGAGAACCTGCAAGTGAACGGCGGCCTGACCCTGCGGCGCAATCCGACGAAGAGCGAGATCGACGCGGCCGTAGCATCCTCATCCCGGACTTGATCCGGGATCGCCGGCCATTCTCACGGTACGCGCGCGCTGTATAGACGCCCTGCCGAAAGGTGGGCTGTTCGCGGCCAGCGGTCCCGGCTTTCGCGGGGATGACGTTATTGTTTTGGACACCCTTTCCTGATCCTCACGGAACCAGCAAAGTCCGCACATCCTCGCGCAGCAGGTCCTTGCGGACTTTGCCGGAGGCGGTGCGGGGGAAGGCCTCCCGAAACTCGAAACGTTCCGGGACTTTCTGCCTGGCCAGGCCGCTTGCGGCGACATGGGCGGCGAGGTCTTCGCCTGACACCGCCCCCATGGCAATCACATAGGCGCAGACACCTTCGCCCAAACGGGCATGGGGCATGGCGACCACGGCGGCCTCCCGCACCAGCGGATGGCCGTGGAGCACGTCCTCGATCTCCTTGGCGGAGATGTTCTCGCCGCCCCGGATGATGAGGTCTTTCTTGCGGCCGGTCACGGTGATGGCCCCTTCGGCGGAGCGCACGCCGAGGTCTCCGGTACGGAAGAAGCCGTCCGCCGTGATCGCCTCGCGCGTTTGCGCTTCATCGGCATAGCCCAGCAACATGCCCGGCCCGCGCGCGAGAATCTCGCCTTCCCGGCCATCGGGCAAGTGGTGGTCCTCGCCCTCGACGATCCGCACATCGTAATCGACCACTTTGCCGTCGGTCACGGCGGCCAGCGCCTCGTCGCGGGGCCAGCCGAAAGTCACCAGCGGCACTTCGGATGCGCCGAAGACGCGGAAGGCGCGGCAATGGGCGAAGGCGGCATTGGCGGCGGGGATCAGGTCTGCCGGCACCGCCGCGCCGCCGCAGGCGAAGAAGCGGAACGTGGGCAGCAGATTGCCCGCCGCGCGCGCCGCTGCCGCCAACTCCACCAGAAACGGCGTGGCGGCGACCGTGCCGACCAGTGCGTGGCGCTCGATCAGGGCCAGCGCTTCGGCCGCGTTCCAGCTTTCCATCAGCACGGTGCGGCTGCCGCAGACGAAGGGCGCCTCCAGCCCGTTGGCATAGCCCGAGACGTGGGTGACGGGCGAGGGCATAAGCGTCGCTTCTCCGGGGGCAAGGCCCCAGTGCGCGGCGCTCTGCCGCAGGATGCGCGCGATGGAGACGTGGCTGTGCAGCACGCCCTTGGGCCTGCCCGTCGTGCCCGAGGTATAGAGCACCATCTTCACGCCAAGCGGATCGACGGCGGGGCGGGCGAAAGCACGGCCGCGTCCTTCCGCGACCAGCGCGGCGTAATCCTCGTCACCTTTTCCGCGAACGGTGAAGACATGCCGCAAGCCGGGCAGGTCGGCAGCGATCCGCGCGGCCATCGCGGCATAGTCGAACTTGCGGAAAGTGGCAGGTACGAACAGCGCGACTGCGCGGCAATCGGCCAGCATCTGTGCCACTTCCCGGTCGCGGTAGATCGGCACAATGGGATTGACGACAAGGCCCGACATCGCGGCGGCCAGATTGATGACCATCGCCTCGCGCCAGTTGGGGACCTGAAAGGCCAGCACATCGCCGGGGCGCAGCCCGCGCGCATGGAGCGCGGCCGAAAGCGCTTCGGCTTCGGCCAGCGCCCTGGCGCGGGTCATGGTGACTTCCCCGTCGATCAGTGCCACGAAATCGGGGTCTGCGTCGGTCAGTGCCTGTGCCTGCTGCGCTATCGTTCGCTCGTCCCACAGGCCGGTTCCGGCATAGGCGGCAAGGTGCGGCGGCGGCGTTTTCAGCCACGCCCAGGGGGGATCGTTCCTCTCCATCATTGCCGATGACTGCCCTTGCCGAAGGTCGCGGCCAACTGGCCAAAGTGCCAAGAACCTATCACCTTGCGCAGGTTGCCGCCATCGGCCCACGGGCACAGGATCGCAGGCGATAACGATGCGGGAGAGGACCGAGTGGACCGCGTGCAGCACATGGGCGACGTCGCCGAGATCATGCTCGACTACGTCGAGAACAGGAAGACTTTCCAGACTGAGCGGACGTTCAAGGTCCCCACCGCAAGCTATACCGACAGGGACCAGTTCAATGCCGAGATGGAGCTGGTGTTCAAGCGCGTGCCGCTGATGCTGGCCTTTACCGCGGAAATGCCGAACCCTGGCGATTACAAGGCGATGGAGGCCGTGGGGCTTCCGGTGCTGATTACGCGCGACAAGCAGGGGCAGGCCCGTGCCTTCCTCAATGTCTGCTCGCACCGCGGCGCGCCGGTCGCGGCCGAGGGGCATGGCAACTGCGCGCGCTTCACCTGCAAGTACCACGCCTGGACGTATGCGACGGATGGCCGCCTCCTGGGTATTTCGGAGGCAAGCACCTTCGGACAGGTGGACAAAGCCGAGATGGGCCTGCGCCAGCTTCCCTGCGAGGAGCGTGCGGGGATGATCTTCGTCTGCCTGACGCCCAATGCGCCGATTGACCTCGACCATCATTTTCGCGGATTTCTGGAAGACTTCGAGGCACTGGACTTCGCCGACTGGACCTATCTGGGCAACCGCACGATCGAGGGCGCGAACTGGAAGATAGCCTTCGACGGCTATCTCGAAGGCTATCACTTCCAGTCGCTCCATCCGGAGACGATCTTCCCGCGCACGCCGTCGAACTGCACACATTACGAGGGGTTCGGTCCGAACATCCGCATCGGTTTTCCGCAGCACTCGATCGCCGAGCAGTTGAAGGACGTGCCGCGCGAGAAATGGGGGCTTCAGGAGAATTACGGCTACGATTTCGTGCGCATCTTCTTCCCCAACGTCTCGATCTTCATCGCGCCGGAAATCACCCAGGTCGCCCAGTTGTTCCCGGGACCCACGCCCGACCGCAACCGCACCGTGCTGAACTACCTGCGCCGCGATCCCGTCCGTGACGAAGCGGACCGCGAGAAAGCGGAAGCGGCGATGAACTTCTTCCGCGACGTGACCTATCAGGAGGATTACGTCATCGGCCTGGAGATCCAGAAAGGCCTCGAATCCGGGGCACATGACGAGCTCACCTTCGGTCGCAACGAAAGGGGCAACCAGTACTTCCACGAATGGCTGAACTGGTACTTGCAGGACGACGCCTCGCTGCCCGAACCGCAGATGTAGGGCGAACCATGGCGCACAGACTTTCGCTCGCCTCGGGCGTGCTGCCCGAGTTCGGCGCGGTGGATGTGGTGGAGGCCGGGGCGGCGACAGGCTTCGATGCGGTCGGCCTCTGGATCGACCCGGCGGAATGGACCGCGCAGCACACCCGCGCTACCCGCGCGGCGCTGGCGCGCACCGGGATACCCGTGCTCGATGTGGAAGTAGTGTGGATCAAGCCCGATTCCGCGCTCGACGACCACCGCAAGGTGATCGAGGTGGGTGCGGACCTCGGCGCGGGGAATCTCCTGTGCGTCTCCTCCGACCCCGATCATGGCGCTACGGCGGCAAAGCTCGCCGCGCTCTGCCGCCATGCCGAGGGTTCGGGCATGCGCGTGGCGCTGGAATTCGGTATTTTCACTGAGGTGAAGAACCTGGGGCAGGCGCTGAGGGTGATCGGGCAGGTGGATCATCCGCTGGCGGCAGTGCTGGTCGATCCGATCCACGTCGACCGTTCGGGTACGAGCTTGGCGGAGATTGCCGCCATCGACCCTGCACTGCTGCCTTACGCCCAGTTCTGCGATGCGCGCGCGGAGCGACCCGATCCCGCCGACTTCGCCGCCGTGATCGCCGATGCGGTGGACTTGCGCGAGCAGTGCGGAGAGGGAGCGCTGCCCCTGGCCGCCTTACTGGAAGCGCTGCCGCGCGGTGTGCCGCTGTCCATCGAACTGCGCTCCGCCGCGCTGCGCGAGGCATTCGCCCATCCGGTGCTACGCGCCAAGGCGGTGCTGGATGCCACGCGCGGCTGGCTGGAAAGGCTCGCCTAGGCTTACCTTACCAGACGTGGGGCTCGCCGTTCCACTTGTAGAACCCGCCCGACATATCCGGAGTCAGCCCCACGGTCAGCGCGGCGATGCCTGCGGCGCTTTCCTGCGGGGTGAGATCGGCCTCGGCGCCGCCCATGTCGGTCTGGACCCAGCCCGGATGCACGCTGATCGCGATGATGCCCCGGTCCTTCGTGCCGAGCGCGACGGAAAGCATGAGCCGGTGCAGGGCCGCCTTCGAAGCCGAATAGACTTCATAGCCCGGATAAGGCCAGGTCGAGGCACCGACCTGGCTACCGAAGCTGACGACCTTAGCGCCGGACTTCAAACGCGGCAGGAAGGCCTGGAACACGCGCATCGGGCCGTTGACGTTGATATTGAACACATCGAGCCAGTCCGCGAAGTCGGCGCTTTCCAGTTCCGAACCCGTGTTGCCGGAAACGCCTGCGACATTGTAGAGCACATCGATCGCGGCCGTGCCGGTGCCCGCCGCGCCCGCCTTGACCGAGGCATCGTCGGCGACGTCCATGGCGTGAAGCGTCACCAGCCCATCCGAGCCGTCGGCGATGGCCTTCAGCGCCCCGGCACTGTCCGGGCTGCGCAGGAGCGCGAAGACGCGGTCTTTCTTGGCAAGGTGCAGCTTGACGAGTTCGAGCGCGATGCCGCGCCCTGCTCCGGTGATTGCCACGTTCGCCATCGGTGTTCCTTCTCCATGCCTTGCGGGTTGCGTGTCTACAGACTTGCGCAAGCCCTTGGCCAGCAAGCCTAGCAAACGCTTGGTGCGGCTTGACCTGCCACTTCGGTCAGGCTGGTTCCTCGGTTCGGGGCAGCCGCGTGGCCGCCGCCAGACGGCCCAGCAGCGACGGCCAGAACCCTAGCAGCCCGAGCGCCAGCGGCAGCACCGGCAGACCGGTACAGTGATGGAGCAGCATGGCCTTGCGCACTTGCCCGCTGACCTCGCGGTGGAGCATGCGGGTATAGTCGGCCGGAGCGAGGCCCGAGCGCAAGCAATCGACCGCCAGCGCCGCGCTGCGCAGGGCTATGGCCATGCCGTCCCCGGTGAGCGGCGCGGTAAGCGCGGCCTGGTCGCCGAGGCGGAACAGGTTCTTGCGGTCGTCCCTCGGGCGATGGACGTAGCCATAGGGCAGGCCCGCAATGGAGGCCGGGCGGTCCAGCAGTTCGTGGGCGCCGTCCAGGCGCCGCGCGACGTGGTCGTCGCGCGCGAGGTCTTCCAGCAAGCCGGTCCAGGAACCGCCGAAGCGCTCGCGCCGGATCAGCACGCAGAAGTTCATGACCCGCGCCGCCACGCGCTGGATGCCCAGATAGCCGCCATCGAACAGCACGAGTTCGACGGCGGAACCGAGTTCCTCGTCTTGGCCGGCTGGAATGCGCCAATGCATCTTGAAGCAGAGATGCGCGTCCCGTTTCCTGGCATCCGGCCGGGCGGCGCCTCGCAAGTCGTGCTTGCCGGTGGCGAGGAATACCGTTCCTGCTTGAAATTGGCCTTCGCCGGTCCGGATGCCATGATCCTCGATGCCAGTGACCCGCAAGCCGCGCCGGACTGTGGCTCCGGCAGCGGCGGCGGCATCGAGCAGGGCCTCGTCCAGCACTTCCCGGGTGATCCCCAGCGCGGTGAAGGGGAGGCGGGACTCCGCGCTTCTCCGCCCGCTGACGATCCGCACCCGGTCGATCGGCACGGCGCCCAGCCGCAGCGGTTCGAAGGCCATGTCGCGAAGATCGCGCTGGGCTTCCACCGAGAGGAATTCGCCGCAGACCTTGTGGTGGGCCGCAGCCTGCCGCTCGAAGAGGTGGGCGGCGATCCCGGCGCGGGCCAGCCGAAGCGCGGCCGAGGCGCCGGCAAGGCCGCCGCCCAATATTGCCACCGGTTCTACCACTTCGTCCGCTCCACGCAGTAGCGGAACGGGAAGCGCCAGTGCACGTGTGCGGCACCGAGAACGTCGGCCCGGCTGAGCAGGACGTGCCAGTCGTCGCGGCGAAAGGCGCGGGCGATGGAAAGCGGGCCGTCGTGGCGCACGAAAGGGTGCCAGCGCATGGCCGCCGACAGCAGCGAGAAGCCGTGATAGGCGAAGCGATGGCGGTGCAGGTCGTTGACGAACCAGCCGAGCGCGGCCCTGCGCTCCATCCATTGCAGGAATTCCACGATCCCGGCGTTGGACATGTGGTGCGTGACCAGCGAACTCACCACGAGATCGACCGGCTCGTCCGGCGTCATCGCGAAGGCGTCACCGGTGCGATAGTCGATCTCCAGTTCCGGCGGTGTGAGGCGGCGGGCGACAGGGGCGCTGCGGGGATTGATGTCGAAGCCGATGAGCCGCACCGCGCGGCTTCGTTTCCTTGCCCGGTGGGCTAGCGCGCGGAGCATGTCGCCCGCGCCGAAGCCGACATCGACCACGGTGAGCCTCCGCTCCGGCGGCGTCGCGGCGAAGGCCCGGTCAAGAAAGGCCAGCGTCGGCGGTCTCGCCAGGGTGAGGGTGTTCACTTTCGCGAGATCCTCGATGCAGGCGGCGAATTCCTGCGCGGTCACGGCGTCGCCGTCCATCCATTCCGGTTCATGGGAGCGGCGGCGGAAGTCGGGCATGGCGACTAGACCAGCCTGAAGCGGAAGGTCTCCGCCGCGAGGCCGGGGCCGAAAGCCATGGCCATGCCGTTCCGATCCGACATCCCGACATTTTCCTCTATGATCGCCGCCAGCACGAACATCAGCGTGGCCGAAGACATGTTGCCGAAGCGGCGCAGCACTTCGCGCGAGGGGTGCAGTGCCTCGGCAGGCAGGTCCAGCGCGCGGTCCACCGCGTCGAGGATCGTGCGGCCTCCGGCATGGACCGCCCAGAGATCGTAGTCCGCCGGAGACAGGCCGCGAAAGATCCCGCGATCGTCGTTCCGGCTGGCTTCGGCGCGCAGGGCATGGGCGATGAGGCTCGGCACCTGACCGTCCAGGTGCATGTCAAAGCCCTGGTCGCCGATCCGCCAGGTGATTGCCTCGCCCGAGCCGGAGATGGCGGCGGCGCGGAAATCGGTGAGCGCGATGCCCCTCGGCTCGGCGGTGACGAGCGCGGCGGCGGCGCCGTCTCCGAACAGCAGCATCGACAGCAGCTTCTCCAGATCCTGTGTGCGCTGGAAGTGGATCGTGCAGAGTTCGAGATTGACCACCAGGACCCGCGCGTCCGGTTCGGAGCGGACCATGTGGTGGGCGAGGCGAAGGGCATTGACCGCCGCATAGCAGCCCATGAAGCCCACGACCGTGCGCTCGACGCCGGGATCGAGCCCGGCCCCGGCCACCAGAATCTGGTCCAGCCCCGGCGCAACGAAGCCGGTGCAGGAGGCGAGGACGAGGTGGGTCACGCCCTCGGCGGCGATGTCGGGGCTGAGGGCGCGGACCGCTTGCAGAGCGAGGGCCGGGGCGTCGCGCGCGTAGCGGGCCATGCGCGCGGCGGTCGAGGGCCAGTCGCCCAGCCCGTAGAAGCGGTCGCGATCGGTGATGCGGCCGTCGGGCAGGACTTCCGGTTCGAGGAAGGAGAAGCGCTGCTCGATCCCCGAGCGCGCCACCATGCGGTCGAACAGCCGCGCATGGGCGGGGTCTTGCAGAGACGCGCGCACGAAGGCGACGAAGGCATCGTGGACCTGATGCGGCGGGACTGCGGTGCCGATGGCGTTGATGTGCGCGGTTGCGGTCACGGCGCGACCCTGCCCACGAGCACTGCGTTGAGTCCGCCGAACGCGAAGCTGTTGGAGACCAGCACCCGGTGGTCGATCGGCACGGGGTGGAGGGCGAGCGGCAGGTCGCATTCCGGATCGGGGCCGAGATGGTTCAGAACCGGCGGCGCCACGCCGCGCGCAAGGGCTTCCATGCCGATAACGAACTCCATGGCGGCGGTCGCACCGATCAGGTGGCCGTGGGCAGACTTGGTTGCGATCACCGTATGGCCGGACAAGGCAGGGCCATAGACTGCGTTCAGTGCGGCGGCCTCGACCGGATCGTTGATCCGGGTGCCGGTGCCGTGGGTGGAGATCAGCGCCGGTTCCTCGGGCGCGATGCCTGCGTCTTCGTGAGCCATGCGGATGGCGGCGGTGATGCCGTGGAGATCGGGGGCGGTCATGTCGGCGGCGTCGCTGCTGCTGCCGTAGCCCGCCAGTTCGCCGAGCACCCGCGCTCCGCGCGCCCGTGCATGGTTCTCGCTTTCCAGAACGACCATCGCCGCGCCTTCGCCAAGTACCATGCCCTTGCGCCCCTGCGAGAAGGGGCGGCAGCTATCCTCGGCCATGACCCCCACCGAGTTCCACGCCACCCACGACCCCAGCGTCAGGCAGGCCTCGCTGCCGCCCGCCAGAGCCACGTCCACCCGTCCGGAGCGGATCATGTGCATGGCCTCGCCCAAGGCGTGGGCGGAGGAGGCGCAGGCGCTGGAGATCACGAATGTCGGGCCGTGACAGCCGAGCAGGAGGGCGAGATGGCTGGCCGGGGCGGACATCATCGAGGAGGGGATCGTCTGGGGATGCACTTTCGCCAGCTCGCGGGCGTAGAGGCGCTCGAAAGCCTGGTCGATCGTCGCATTGCCGCCGCTGCCGCAGCCGACGAGGATCGCGGTGCGGCGCTCCAGTGAGGCGTGGCCGCGCAGCCCCGCCGCCTCGACCGCTTCCAGTCCCGCCGTCAGGGCATAGAGCGAAAGCGGGTCGAGCAGGCCCATCGGTCGCAGGTCCTCGGCGGAGAGCGCGGCGCGGCAGGCTTCGGCATCGACCCGGGCGGCAGGGCCGTCCATGCGCCGCGCGGGGTGGTCCGGCGGCGCCTCTCGCAACAGCGGGCGGATCGCGCCTTCGCTTGCGGCGAGCCTTCGCCATGTTTCCGTAAGGCCAATGCCGAGGCCGCTGACGCAGCCGAAGCCTGTCAGGACGACCTTTCGGCTCACGAAGGCGCCAGTTGACGGACGAGGCTCACGAATTCGGCGATCGTCGAGGCGGGGTTCAACTGATCGGGATCGATGGCCACGCCGAACTTGTCCTCTATGGCGAACAGCGTGCTGGCCACGTCGAGCGAGCCGATGTCGAGTTGTTCGAACGTCGCATCCGGGCGCAGGGCGGCGGCATCGAGGCCGGATTCTTCCGCTATCACGTCCAGTATCGCATCCGTGGAGACCGTCATGCCGTGTGTTTCTCCCTGTTTCAGTGAACCTTGATGCTGCCGGTCATGCCCAGTGCGACGTGGCCGAAATGGGTGCAGACCACCTTGTAGTCGCCCGCTGCCGGAACCAGATGGAGCGAGACCTGCTGCTTGCCGGAAAGCGCGATCTGTCCTGCGGCCACGAGGGCGGCGTCGTGCGGCGCGATCGTGGCGGCGGCGAAGAATTCCGGCGCGGTGAAGTCGTGGCCGCCGGTGGCGGTATCGTCCAGCACCAGAATGACCGGTTTTCCCGCGACGAGCGCGATGTCCTGCGGTGTGAAGCGGAAGTTGGACAATGTCACGGTGACGGTCTGCGCATCCGCGAAATCCGTGGCGGTCGAAGCCAGATGCGGCTCTATCGGGTGGGTCGCGGCGCAAGCGGACAGGAGCGTGATCGAAGCCAGGGCAAGCAATGCCTTCATGACGATCCTCCACCACGGCCGAATGGTCGGCAGGAACCGACGATATCACGCCGCATCAACGGCGTACATGGAATTGCGCGGTACGAAGGGCGGATCATCCGGAATGGCCGGAGCAGTGCGTTGTCAGGCATGGGGGAGCGCGCTAGACCTCTCGCCGGATATGACCGACGTGCTCAGCCTCCTGCCGCTCCTTTCCGGCCCGCTCGACGGCGAGCGCTTCGACGATCTGCTGGTTCGTCCGGGCGTGCGGATCGAGCGGATCGAGTCGCATGGCCACACGACGCCGCCGGACCGGCCTTATGTTCAGCACTGGGACGAGTGGGTTCTGGTGCTGGCGGGCGAGGCGGAACTGGATCTGGGCGGCGCGGGCCTGCGTCGGCTGGGGAGCGGGGAGGCGCTGCTCATTCCGGCAGGGACGGCGCACCGGGTAACTTACACTGCCGACCCGACGATCTGGCTGGCGATCCATCTCGGCGAGTCCTGAGGCTGCTGCTTTGGCGCGGGGCCTTCGACAAGCTCAGGCTGAGCGGGGTTGTGGGCTTTGGTTGCCGTTCATCCTGAGCTTGTCGAACTATCGCAGGATCAGAACCGATAGCGCAGTTCGGCAGTGCCGCCCGGCGGCAATGTCACGGACCAGGTCGCCACGCCGTCCACGCGCATCAGAGCCTCGCCGTCCGCCTTGATTTCCTGGCCGGCGGAACCGATCGGCACGTCGATTGCGGCGGGGAAAGGATTGGCGTTGGTCACGCTCAGCGCGGCTTCCTTTTGCGGCAGCGGGTGCTGCGAAACGAGGACCTGGGTGCTGGTCCCGGCCGAAAGGCGGAACGTCTCGCCCTCGGCGCGGTCAGTGAGGGTGCCGAGACCCAGCAACTGCCTGCCGCCCCCCGGCCCCGCGGCGTAGAGCGCGGTGCTGCCGGACGGCAGCGCGAGGCCCAGCCCCGCCTTGCTCTCGTTGCGCAGGACGAGCACGACGGCGCTGGGGGCATTGTCGAGCTGCTGGCCGGGATATACCGCGCGCCGGTAGCGCCGTTCGAAAGGCACTGCGGTTTTGGCGAGCAGGGCGACCTGTTTCTGGCCGCGCGGGCTCACCGTGACACGCTCCGGCACACGATAGAGCTTGAGATCGCCGAGGTCTTCCGGCGGTGGGGGAGGGGGCGGTGGCGGCGCTGCGGGTGCTGGGGCGATTGCCATGGGGGGCGGCGCGCGCAAGACCCGGTTGCCGGTCAGCACGATCTTGGCAGCCGGAGCGACCTCCTGTACCCGCAAGTCCGACGTCGTGGTCCCCAGTGGGTAGCAGTTCAGGCGAAGCTGCGAGACCGCCGCGCGCAAGCCGGGGGCGGCGATCCGGTTGAGCCGTCCGGCCACGGCATTGACTTCGGCCTCGGCGAAAACTTCCGGATTGCCGTTGGCCAGGGTCAGCCAGGCGAAGAGATCGAGCGAGCGGCCGTCAGGCGCCTGCATGGCGACATAGCTGGCGCGCCAGTCGAAGCCCGAGGCGATATAGCTCAGGCGCACGGTGACGGTGCGCGCCGCCGGGCTTTCGGTGACGACGCTCAGCACCGGCTTGCTCGACAGCCCGGCGGGCACGCCGCCGAAGCGGAGTTTCTCGGGCAGGCCGGAGCAGCGCAGGGTCTCGAACCCGGTCTTCGTCTGGAGAATGACGCCTGACGACGGCCCGGCGACAATGGTGGCCTCTTCGCTGACCGCGCGGCCGGTGGCCTTGTCGGTTCGCGTCACCGTGACGTGACGCCCCAGCGTGCCGTCGACCAGCGAGGCGGGCGAGAGCAGGCGGGCGTCGCGGTTCTTCTCGATCGTGCCGCCGGGCAGGCCCTCGATCACGGCGCTGACGGGGATGATCCCCTCCGCCACGCCTTCGAAGCGCAGCACGGCGCGGCCGCGCGGCAGGCGGATTTTGCGGGTCTCCGTCACCATCGCGAAGCCGCCGAGATAGCGCAGGTTCAGCGGCCCCCGGCCATAAGGCGCGCGGTAGACCGTGAGCGCCACCTTGTCCGGCGACGGCGAGGTGACCAGACGCTCGTCTCCGGCGGCACCGACGGGGCCGGGAAGCAGCGCGGCCAGCAAAGCCGTCAGGCAGAGCCGCCGCAGCATCAGTAGCGCGTGTCGAAGGTGGCGGTGACGACCGCCTCTCCATTGGCCGGGACCGGCACTTGCCAGACCGCCGAACCGGCATCGCGACGCTCGCTCTTGCGGTTTTCCTCGGTCACGCGGGTATCGGTCCAGTCGAGGCCGCCCTGTACCAGTTCGACGGTGACGGCGCGGCTGCGCGCATTTGTCAGGCGGTAGCGCATCTGGGTGCGCCAGCGCTGGTCGCTAAGTTTAGTGCGGGCGACGACGGTGGGCTGCACTTTCACGTCGAAGGCATCGCCGGTCGGCAGGGCGATGCCCGAACCCTGCGGGGTGTGATCGATGCGGTTCTCGCCGGTGAACTGCGGCTGGCCGCGCGCGTCGCGGATATAGACGCGCACGGTCCCCGCCGGAAGCGCGTCGCCCAGCCCGGCGGCGCCGGAATTGGCGAAGCGCAGCACGCTTTGGGCGCTGCGGCTGTCGCCGGAACTGCCGAGCCAGCCATTCTCGAAGCGATAGCCGGTGCTGGCGGCCACGCCCTTGGCGTCGAGGAAGCTTACCTGCTTGGTCTGCTTGTCGGCGATCGTGGTGCGTTCGGCGAGGGGGTAGAGGTAGAAGTCGCCAAGTTGCTCGCGACCCGCGGTCTCGGTGCCCGGTGCCATGCGCGTGCCTCGCCGTGGACTAGGCATATAGGAATTGCCGTCATCGGCGCTGCCCACGTCCCCGGCGACGAGCAGGGTGCGGGCATTGGTGAAGGTCGTGCCGCTGGTATTGGTCAGGGTGATCCAGCCCTGCACGTCCAGCTTGTCGCTCTTGTCGTCGAACAGGGCGACATAGTCCGCGCTCCAGCCGAGGCCGCTGCTGAGGTAGGACAGCGTTGCCGGGCGCGTGCCCGCGCGGGTGCTGGCCAGCGTGACCGAGAGGGTCGGGCGGGCGCGCAGCGATTCCGGCACTTTGTCGAACACCGCACGGACCGGGAGGCCGTCGTCGCGCAGCACTTCGATGCGGCCGCCGATATCCAGCACGACGCCGCCGTTCACCGCCAGCACTTTGGCCCTTTCGCGCGTTTCGGCGCCGGTGGCGGGATTGGTGCGGATAAGCGTGATCGTCTCTCCAACCGCCTTTTCCATCAGGCTGGAAGGGCTGAGCAGGTCGAAATCGAAATTCTGCTCGACGATGGCGGCATCGGGAACAGTGAGCGAGACCGTCTCGGGGCGGATCTGGGCGCTGACGTCGGGGAAGCTCTGGCGCACGCGGCCGTTGGCCAGATCGAGTTGCCGGACGTCCTGCACGAGGGCGACGTCGCTGTTGTAGATCGTGACGGAGAGATCGCCCTGCGCGCTAGGCGCCGTGGGGGAGATCGGCGCTTCCTGGGCGCTCGCGGCAACCGGCATCGCGCCAAGAGGGACCAGGCCAAGAGGAACTATAGGGGCCAGACAGCCCACGAGAATCTTCCGCATCGCATTCCCCTCTGCCAGAATCCTGCCTTCATGCCCGTAGCGGCGCGGTCGATCAACGTACACTTGCTGTAAGATTTTACGAAAGCGGCGCTTTTGGTGTCTGGATCTTGCGTCCTAGCCTTAGTCGCAGGTGAGATCGCGGGCGGGGGCGTACCATAAGAGTCCGATAACAGCAGGCCGGTCTTCGAGGACCGGCGGCGGAGAGGCAGGACATGGGCGAGCCGCAAGCGGCGACAGATTTCGATATCGCGGCCGAACTGCGCGACCTTGCGGCGCGGCGCGACATCGCCGAGGCCGCGCATCGCTACATGCGCGGGCTGGACCGGCTCGATCCTGCGCTCCAGCGCCGGGCCTTCCACGACGATGCCGTGGTCGATTGCGGGCTCATGAAAGGCACGGCGGACGAATTCGTCACCTTCTGCCAGGACTTCCTCGGCACGATGGCGGCCACGCACCACCTGCTCGGCCAGCACCGCATCGAGATTTCCGGAGATACCGCGCGCGGCGAGGTCTATTTCCAGGCCTGGCACGGCGTGGCCGACGAAGCGGGCGAGGTGCGGGACCTTTTCATCGCCGGGCGTTACCTCGACGAATATGCCTGCCGGGACGGCCAGTGGCGCATCACCTCGCGCCTGCTCGTGACCGACTGGGTCAAGGACGATCCCGGCTCGCTCGATTTCTTTGCCGCCAATCCCGGCGTCGTGCGCGGCGGTCGACTTGGTGCGGACCCCAGCGATATCCAAGCCCAACAGGCAGGAGCAAGACGATGAACCTCCAGAGCAAGGTTTCCCGCTACTCGCAGGAATTCGATCCGCCGGTGCGCGGCGACCCGATCACCGCGGATCGCTACATTTCGAAGGAGTGGATGGCGGGCGAGATGAAGAACCTCTGGCCCAAGGTCTGGCACCTCGGCGGGGTGCTGGCCGACCTGGAAGAGCCGGGCGACGTGATCCGGCACAATTTCGCCAAGGAATCGGTCATCATGGTGCGGCAGGAGGACGATTCCATCCGCGCCTTCTACAATTCCTGCCCGCACCGCGGAAACCGGCTGATCCTGGCCGACGTGACCAGCGTGCCGCGCATCACCTGCGGCTATCACAACTGGACCTATGATCTGGACGGCACTCTCATCAAGGTGCAGGATCCCGACGATTTCGAGGGCGGCAACCCCTGCGGCAAAGTCCACCTGTCGGAACTGCGCTGCGAGACCTGGGGGCCGTTCGTGTTCTGGTGCATGGACGACGACGTCGCCCCGCTGCATGAATGGCTCTCGCCCTTCCCGGAGCGTCTGGCCGGTTACGGCATCGACAACTGGGTGCGGGTGCTCAACCTCTCGGCAGACTGCGAATTCAACTGGAAGATCATCCGCGACAATTTCAACGAGAGCTACCACCTGCCGACGATCCATCCGGAACTGGCGACTTTCATTAACGACGGTCTGCCGGATACCCTGTTCGAGATGTACCCCTCGGGTCACAACTCGATGTGGATGAAGGGCCATCAGGCCACCACCCGCGTCGATTATCACACGACGGAAGTGCCTGCCCCGCTCGACCAGATCGCTCGGGCCTGGGGAATCGATCCGGCCGATTATGCGGGCCACACCGGCGACCTTCGCGCAGCGGTGATCGAGGCGAAGCGCCGTCTCGGGCCGGAGCGGGGTTTCGCCAATTACGCGGAGATGAGCGACCAGCAGCTGGTCGATTACTTCCACTGTACGCTGTTTCCCAATCTAACCTTGACGATGAGTCCGGAACAGCTGCAGGTCCTGCGCACCGAACCGCACCCGACCGATCCCGAGAAGTGCGTGTTCCAGCACTGGTGCCTCTATCCGCCGATCGCAGGCATGCGCGAGGTGGAAACGCCGCTCGGCAGCGTGCCGCTGCGTCACGATGCCATTGCCCGGCATTCGGTCTATGGAGACGGCGTTTCGGTGGGCTTCGTGGCGGATCAGGACCTGTCGATCGGCACCAGCCAGCAACAGGGCCTCAATTCGCGCGGGTTCAAGGGCTGTATCCTGCCGGGTCAGGAAAAGCGCGTGCAGCGATTCCATGAGCTGCTCAACGACAAGGTAATGGGGTGAATTCCTGCCCCGTCGAGGATCGGCTGGCGATCGAGGACGTGCTGGTGGCCTATGCGCACGGGCTGGACGGTCTCCACGATGTCGACGGGCTGCTCGCGCTTTTCGCCGAGGATGCGGTGTTCGACCTTTCCGGTATCGGGTTTGCGAAGCTGGAGGGCCACGCCGAGATCCGCCGCTTCTTCGAGGATACGTTCGCGGCGATGGCCGCGCAGGCGCATTACCTGAGCAACTTCGCAATCACCGCCTATGCGGGCGACCGGGCCTCGGTCCGCGCCTATGTGACGGGAATGGCCCGGTACAAGGCGGGAGGCGGGGTGACGGTTCACGGGCGCTACTACTTCGATGTCGTGCGGACGGCAGCAGGCTGGAAGGCCGCGCGCTATACGATGGACTTTCTCCTTCCGCCGGCAGCGTGAGGGCGCGCTTTTCTGGCACTACGCCTCGTCATCCCCGCCTTCCCCAAGGCACTTATGTTACAATTCGCTGAATGTGGCTATTTGAGTGCTCATAGCAATCGGAAAAGGGCCGATTTTGAGCTGATTTCGGTTGTTTGAGAACCTGCCCCAAGCCGATGCAACGCCTCGCCGTGGGTGTCTACTGCCGGTAAACTAACTTTCGGCCCGCGTCGTTCAGCTCGCGCCAGAAATTGAGCGCAAATATTCCGTCCCGGCTGCCAGTGACATTGGTCGCCGCCACCAACAGGCTGGACGTGGTTCCCACGGTGCTGACACGAATGCCGGTGTTGCCGCCCGAGACATCGCCTGTCGTAATGAGATTGGTGGAAGGCGTCGATGCCAAACGCGCCCGGTCCAGCACAATGCTCCGTTCAGTTGAACGAGACCGATTGCAGGATGTCATCCATGTCGTGGGCGACGGCTTGGGTGATATCCATAGCGTTATTCCAGCCATAGGCATTGTCGCGTTCAAACACGACGCTGCACGCCGAGCGTGTGATCACGCGGGAAAGCGCTGCGCTAAGTGCCTGATCGATCTGCTGCTGCCCGCGAGTTTGCGCCGCGATGAAGCGTGCGTTTTGTTGCTGATCGAGCGCCTGTGCCTGTTGAGCAAGACCGGCAAGCTGACGTTGATATTCGATCGGCGCGGTTGCGTCCCGCCGCTTTTCGAGTGCCTGCCGTTGCTGATCGATAGCGACGCGTTGCTGGGCAAGTTGGGCCGACAGCGATCCCTGCATCTGCTTGAGCTGCGCCTGCATCGACCGTCCCGCGCGCGAACTATTGATAGCCGCAGTGCGCGAAAGCAGGCACATGCCGGTAATCGGTGGCCCGAAAGTCTGTGCGGACGCCGGAACGTCGGCAAAGACTAATACAGAAACGACGAGCATGAGAGTGAAGCGCATGTCACCGCCTCTGGCCTAATCAACTCGCCGCTGCAACCCGATCTGCGCAGGATTGCTCCTGCCAGACCACTTCGGACACGGTCACGTTATAGTGACCGCGGGGGCGCGCGAAGCGGATTTCCATTCGACAGCGCATGCGCTCCGTACTTCCCAATGCAACGGGAAAAAACAAAACATAGTTCCACCGCCGCGTGATCCCCTCCCCGAAATGCGGCGGGCCGATCCAGGTGTAGATGTCGGATTTGCTCACGCCGGGTGTGATCATCCGTATCGTCGCTGGACTGGCAGTTGCGCCGAGTTTTTTATGTTCAAGCGGCTCGTCTCGAAAGGCCGCCGGATCAACCATCGCGACATAGCTCGATGCGGATGTTGCCGGAGCATCCTCCGCAATCGCTGCGACTGGGGTCATGAGGCCGAGGCTGGAAAGAATCGGCAGAGTGAGAAACTTAGCTTTCATGATGTCCTCCCGGAAAAGTCAGGTGAAGAATAGAAGGATCAGAACTGGAAGCCGACGCCAACATTGGCACCGGCACGCTCCTGCGTGTCATAAGTGGCGCCGATCTTTACGACGGTGCGCCCGTCATCCATCACCCGCGACAGTCCCATGGCGAAGGCCGATTGTCCGCGATAAGTGCCCGCACCGAAAGCAAGCATCCCTCGGCCTGGTTCGAACGCCTGAGGAAGACCCGCCGCCGCCAGCGCACCAGCCGTACCGGCGAAAGAGTCGCGCCGCGCTTGCGAAAGATCGAAGTCGAAGTTCGCGAACCGCGAGTCGGTATAGGCGTTGGCGCTTGCAAGCGTATCCGCGAGCCCGTCACCGAGCTGCTGGACGTTGACCGCGTCGGTTGGCGCGACACCCGCCGCAACATTGTGCAACGTCGTCGCCGAGCCGCCGGGATTGAACGTCACCGAATTACCGGAGGCATCATATTGGACCGAGTTGTTAGCAACTTGTTGCACCTGATAGAGTTGCGACCCATTGACCGCATCGGTCGAGGCTGCCGTCACCGCACCCGCTCCAACATTCTGCACGACATTCCCGCCCATGTTGACGGTCGTGTTCTGGCCTACAGTAAGACCGCCGTTGGCCGTTACCATCCCGCTGAAAGTGGGATTGTCGACCATCGCAACCTGCAGCTGGTTCCCGTTCAGTGTCACAACGGTGTTGGAACCTGCGGTCACGTTCAACGTGCCGTTCGAGGGTACGTTGGTTGCCGGGCCGCCATTGGCCTGAATGTTCCAGCCCGCTCCCGCGGTCTCGTTAATAGCCGTCAGCGCGTCATTGACATTGGTGTAGCTATTGCCGGCGACGTTCAGGTTCGTCGTAACGGTTCCGGTCGTCGGGTCATAGCTGGAGTTTCCGCCCAGACCTGCGGCCACGCTGTCGCCCAGATTGGTGACATTGTTCTGCACGGTCGTGACAGTGCCTTCGATATCGGTCACCCGATTGTCGAGATTGGTCACATCGCCCTCAATGGTCGTGACCCGGTCTTCGACTGCGGTGGTCCGGTTCTCGACCGTGGTTACCCGTCCATCGAGATTAGTGACATCGCCCTCGACAGTCGTCACGCGGTTGTCGAGATCGTTGATCTGGTTGTTCGCATTCTGCGCTACGGCATCAAGCTGGCTGACGTTGACGACGTCGGTTGGGGCTGAACCCGCCGCAACATTGGTGATCTGGCGTTCAGCGCCGGCACTTCCCACCGACACCTCGCCCGCCGAGTTTTGCGGGGCAGCGAGGGCATAGGCGGTATAGCTAGTCCGCGAGCCGACAGAAGTTGTCGCTCCCGCGCCAAGGGCGACACTGCCCGAGAAGCTGGCGTTGGCGCCAGAGCCGATCGCGATCGACTGGATGCCGTCGGCCAGCGCATTGGTACCGAAAGCGATACCGTCGGCTTGGCTAACCTCGGCGTTCTGACCGATAGCGGTGCCGCCTGGCGCGGTCATCTGCACGACTGCGCCATTGCCGATGCCAATGCCATTGTCGCCGTTAACGACCGTGGTTGGACCCACCGCAACCGATTCCGCGCCGATCGCAAGCGAGTCAGTCGCAGTCGAGTTGGCGTGGAAATATTGAATGGGCGTGACCGCAAAGGATTGGAGCGCTCCGGCGAGTTGGCGGATCGTCACTGCATCCTGCTGCTCCGTACCGTCGGCGACATTGGTGATCTGGCGATATTCACCTGTCGCGGCGTTCCCCACCGAAACCGATCCAAGCAGGGTCGCGTCGCTGGTGTTATACGCAATAAAGCCTACACCGGCCGGAATGGTTCCCGAGGCCGGCGCGATCGCGCGATCGGCGACCGAGCCCGCGCCAAGCGCCAGCGAACCCTCGATGCTGGCCTGAGCATCGCGGCCCAATGCCACCGCATCGTTGGCGGTCGCCGCCGCCTGGTAACCAAGCGCCGTGGAGCCCACCCCTTGAGCAAAGGCGTCGGTTTCTGGAAGACCCGCCTCGTTGGTGCGAGCATAACGGATACCGTCGCCATTCGCGTCGGTATAGGCATTCGAAGTATCGCCGGCGATATTGGTGATGTCGGTAGTGTTCTGCGCAACCTGTTGGTTCGTAGCGAAGAGCTGTGAGCCATTGACGGCGTCGGTCGATGTGGCGTTCACGTCGCCGTCGGCGACCCCAGTAATCTTGCCCGATCCACCGTCATTGATCGTCACGGTGCCGAACTGCGGCGCGTCAGCCATCTGGAGCAGAATCGCACCAGTCGTCGGGTCGGTCACTGTTCGCAGGTTCGCGCCCGAATAGGTGCCGACGGTTGTCGCTGCGCCCTGGATCGCCAGCGTCTGGCCAAGATCGCGGTGTACATTACCGGCGCTGTTGTCATTGCCGGTGAAGTTCAAACCGAGCGAGGCCACGCTCGATGTCGCACTGGTGAGCTGGCTGACGTTCACAGCATCGGTCGGATCGACCCCCGCCGCGACATTGGTGATGGCCAAGCTTCCGGCGTCGATTCCCCCAGTCGTCACGCTCGGACCACCCGTGATAGTCAAGCCCGTGGTGTCGATCACCGTGCCGCCTGCCGTCACGCTGTCGGCGACAAGATCAGCGCTGGTGGCGATCGTTACCTCGGTGCCGCTGCGGGTAATCTCGATATTCTGGCCGTTCACGAACTCAACCGTACCGCCCGGGGCGACATTGGTTGCCGTATCACCGTTGGCCTGAATCTTCCAACCCATGTTGGCGACATTGGCCGCAGCCTCGACCGCCTGGTTGGTGGCGAAAAGCTGCGAACCGTTGATCGCGTCGGTCGAGGACGCGTTGACGCGGCCTGCGGCGACATTGGTGATCGTGCGTTCCGCCCCTACAGCGCCAACGCTTACCGTGCTGGCAGGAGCGGTGCCCGCATAATTATAGGTCGTGCCATTGATGACCCCCGATGATGTCGCGACTGCGGCATCTGTTACCGAACCGCTTCCCAAGGCGACAGCGCCAACCTGCATCGCAGTCGCTTCGGCGCCAATGGCGACGGCGGAATCAGCCAAGGCCTGGGTTTCGCGGCCGATGTTGACGGCATCATCAAAAGCAGCGGCAGCGATCGCAACCGGAGCACCTGTTGCGGGGTCGATACGAACAAGCGTTCCGGCATGTTCACCCAAAGCAACATTGCTGTTTCCGGTAACGGCGGCCCCGGCCGCGGTACCCTGCGCCACATTGTTCATACCATTGACGTTCCCGCCAGCGGCATAACCCTGAAAGCTGTTTTGGACTCCGATCGACGAGTCACCTGCAGACGTACCAACATAGGTGCTGCGCTGCCCATTGGTAACATTGGCGCCACTGCCGAAACCAAGAGCGGTCGTCTGCCCTGTTCCACTCGAAGTGCCAAGGGCACCCGCGCCGATGGCCGTGTCATTAACCCCTGCAATGGCATTGTTACCAATGGCCGTGCCCAGATTGCCTGAAGCAACAGAGCCCGACCCGATGGCAATGGCATATTCGCCCGCAGCAATGGCCTCTCGGCCAATAGCCATGGCATTGGTGCTGGAGGCAACCGACGAAGAGCCAATCGCTATTGCGTTAATGTCCTGGGCATCAGCGTTAAAGCCGAATGCCAAGGCTTCTGCACCGGCAGCATTGGCATCGGTCCCGACAGCCGCGGAATTTTCACCGCCAGCAGATGTACTGTCGCCGATCGCGGTCGACGAAGTGCCACTCGCGGAAGCTTGAAGGCCAACCGCAGTCGCAGCACTAGCACTTGCGTTGGCCAGTCGGCCGATGGCCGAACTGTTCGCTCCGCTGGCCACTGTGTCGACACCAACCGCCGTTGCGGATCCACCAGCGGCTGCTGCATTCATACCAATCGCTGTGGCCGATTGCCCCGACACGTTGGAAGATGTCCCGATGGCGATGCCATTATCGGACGTGGCGTTAGCCAGATAGCCGAGCGCATAGCTTCCAATACCAGTCGCCGTGGCACTCGCACCGAGCGCAACGGAGTTCTGGCCGCCGGACGTGGAGAAAGAGCCGATCGCGATACTATCGAGCTGGCCATTGTCGATCACGGTCGCCTCATAGCCGATGGCAGTGCTGCGATCGCCGCCGGCCGTCGCATCGCCCAGGGCGATGCTGTCGTCGCCGCTTGCGGCGGAACCATAGCCCAAAGCGGTGGCACGCTCGGCCGAAGCCTGCGCCGCCTCGGCCGTGGAGGCTGCCCCGCCCAGCGCCACGGCATTCGCAGCGATCGCCTGCGCGTTCGTGCCGAGGGCGGTGGCATTTTCCTCTGTGGCGTCGGAGGCCCGACCCAATGCCGTGGACCGAAGTCCGCTGGAAACGGCGCCGTCGCCGATGGCGGTGCTGCTATCGCCACTCGCATTGGCGACGACACCCAGAGCGGTACTGCGAACGCCCGTGGCTCTGGTGAAATCACCGCCCGCAAACGAAGCGGCGCCCCCGGCCAGGCTGCTGCGGCCTATGGCGGTGGAAGTTGATCCGCTGGCGGTGGCGCGTGAACCAATGGCTGTAGCTTCGCCGCCTATCGCCTGCGCCTCTCTTCCCACTGCGGTCGCGTAATTCCCCGCCGACGTGGATTGACCGCCGATCGCGATGGTTTCCGCGCCGGTTGCCTGCGCGCCGCGTATCGCATTGCTGCCGATGGCGATTGATCCCGTGCCCGATGCCGTCGTCGAGTTCGCGACAGTCAGCGGCGTCGTGCCATTGCCGCCCGCGCTGCCGATCGCAACGGCGTTGGCGCCGCTCGACACCGCGCTGAACCCCAGCGCGACCGATCCGGTCGCCGACGCATTGGCGTCCAAACCAAAGGCCGACGCCCATTTCCCGGCATCCGCATTATAGCCGACCGCTACTGCGCCTTGGCCAAAGGCGTCAGCCTGACTGCCAAAGACAACCACCGCCAACTGATTGTGGCCGTCCGCGGCGCAACCCGCAACGGTCGACAAACTACCACTCCCATCGACCGGCTCCGACACGGGACCTTGGGCCGGTTCATTCCCAACGACTACTCCAGCTCCGGGAGTGCCGCAGACCGCGTCCGTTGTAATGGTGTTGGCCGATGCCGGTGCAGCCAGCCCCAGCGCAAGAAACATTCCCAGCACGGCCGAGGACGCCCCCACGGCAATGCTCCCGAATTGCACCGAACGACCGACACCGTACAGCGCGCCGATATTGCGCTGCCGCCCGAACACGACACAGGATGACGACAACCGCAACGCCGCCATGATCCGGCGCCGAACGCCCTTGCCCAGCGTGTCGCGGTTCGAAAACACGCGACCGGCATCCCATCCGAAAGGGGCGGCTTGTTCGTTGTTGCGGTCGTTCATGATGGTTGCGTCCTTTTGAGCAATATTCTGTCTGCGACCGTCGGCTTTCGCCTTTCGGGCTGCTGCCGCAGGAATGGAAAAGCGCCTGCGTCTCAGCGGCGGTTCTGTTCGGGCGTCTGGGTGGTGACGCCCGTGAGGCGCCATTGATTATCTTCGTCGAGTCGGAAGCTGACTTGTTCCATATGCGTCGCTCCCTGCGCGTTTCGCGCGATGAGGAAGACAGTGACATAATTGCCCACAGGAACGGCGGGAGCCGCGGCACCGGCGGCCGGAGCGGCCACGCCCAAGCGCTCGACACGCCCCCATTCGCGTTGGGCGATACGCCCGGTCCGGGCATTGGTCGCGGCGACGGCCTTAACGAAAGCCTCTTTCGAAACCGCCCCTTTCATCACCGTCGATCCGGTGTCGTAAATCTGCGCCGCGCCGCCCGCGTCGAGCGATTGCGTAATGGCAATGGCATTGCGGATGAATAAATCGCTCGGCGATTGTGCGGCTTGCGGCGGCACCGGGGCAGACGAGACTTGCGCCATCTGCCTTGGAGCGATCGCATCCTGCGACGCAGCATTGGCAGAGACCGATGCAAGAACAGACAAAGCGAATGCTATTCGGATTTGAGTTCCCATGTGAGCGTCCCCTTCACATGCAATTTATAGAAGTTTTATAAGTCTCTGAAAGAATTTAATAACCCGTTAAAATGCGCGACTATTGCTTGGCATTTATCTTGACCTTGACCTTGGATTTTCGATTGGCCTGTCCGCCTTCGCGTCTGACATCGATGCTGATCGGCGTTACTAGGGTCAGGACCCATTGATCTGATCAGGCCGCTGTGATTCACGCTCACAGCGAGGAGCCCGAATGATGAGTGATTTGTATTGGCTGACGGACGAGCATATGGCTCGGCTTCAGCCCTATTTTCCGAAGAGCCACGGCCGCAAGCGGGTTGATGACCGGCGGGTTTTGAGCGGCATCGTCTTCGTCAATCGCAATGGACTGCGGTGGCGGGATGCCCCGAGGGAATATGGCCCAGCAAAGACGCTCTATAATCGCTGGAAGCGTTGGAGCGACAAAGGCATCTTCATCCGCATGATGGAAGGCCTGGCGACACCGCAGGCACCCGATCGCAAGACGATCATGATCGACGCGACCTATCTCAAAGCGCACCGCACGGCATCGAGCCTGCGGGTAAAAAAGGGGTCCAGGACGCCTGATTGGCCGGACGAAAGGCGGCATGAACACCAAGCTTCAAGCCGTGACCGATGCGAATGGTCGTCCGATCAGCTTCTTCCTGACCGCCGGACAGGTCAGCGACTACACTGGCGCGGCCGCTTTGCTCGACAGTCTGCCCGAGGCGCAATGGATGCTGGCCGACCGGGGTTATGACGCCGATCGGTTCCGCGACGCCTTGCAGGAAAAGGGGATCACGCCCTGCATCCCGGGCCGGAAAATACGCAGCAAGACCGTCAAATACGACAAGCGCCGCTACAAACGCCGCAACCGCATCGAGATCATGTTCGGCCGCCTCAAGGACTGGCGGCGGGTCGCGACGCGCTACGATCGGTGCCCAAAGGCCTTCTTCTCCGCCGTCGCCCTCGCCGCAACCGTCATCTTCTGGCTCTGATCAATGAGTCCTGACCCTAGCATTTGCAGTTTGCGCGGGTGCCGCTCATCACGCTCGCCGAAGGCGAGATCTCAGAGCTTCACGTCGGTCTCAAAGGGACGATGAACGCGCTTTTCCTGAAGGACCTTGCGAAGAAAACCCATCGGGGTCTGCGCGGGCGCGTCGAGAACGGGTTCTCGGCTGGGGCGGTCGGCTATGGCTACCGGATGATCCGCCGACTTTCGAGCAAAGGCGAGCTGGTGCGTGGCGAACGCGAGATCGATCCCGCCGAAGCTCTGATTGTCGAACGCATCTTTCGCGAGTTCGCGGCAGTCAAAAGCCCGCTCGCGATTGCGCGCGACCTTAATGCCGATAGCATATCGGGGCCAGCGGGCAAGGCTTGGCGCGATACCAGCATCCGCGGCGATATTCGCCGGGGGACCGGCATCCTCAACAACGAGTTGTATGTCGGCGTCCGTGTTGGAACCACAAGCATTCGGTCAAAGACCCCAGCACCGGCAAGAGCGTGACGCGCCTTAACCCCGAAGCCGAATGGGTCACGAACACGGTTCCCGAGCTTCGCATCATCGGCGATGACCTCTGGGCAGCGGCCAAGCTCCAGCAGGCGATGCTTGCCGAGCGCCATGCGGGGATCAAGGAAGCGGCACAGGCGCGCGCCCTGCACGGCGCCCGTCGGCCAGCCTATCTTCTTTCTGGCCTCCTCGAATGTGGGGTCTGCGGCGGTGTCTACGCGATCGTCGTGGGAGACCGCTATGGCTGCGCCGGGCATCATCGCGGTCGTTCATGCATCAACGGTCGGACGATCCGGCGCGATGAACTGGAGCGCCGGGCGTTGGCAGGCATGACCGACCGCCTGGTGTCGGCGGACAAGATCGAGGCGGCGGTTGCGGCCTATACGTCGCATATTAACCGAGAGAATCGTGAGCGGCGGATTGAGGCCGATGCCGACCGACGCGCGCTCGCGAAGATCGACAAGGCCGTCGCGGGCATCATGGCCGCGATCGAAGACGGGCTATACCAGCCCGCCATAAAGGTGCGCATGGCCGAGTTGGAACGGGAAAAAGCCGAAATCACCGCGCGCCTTGCCGAGGCGCCGCAGGATGTTCCAGACATCTATCCCGGCATCGCCGAAATCTACAAGCGCAAGGTGGAACGGCTGACCGCTACACTTGCGGACCCGGAAACGCGGCTCGATGCTTCGAGCGACATTCGTTCACTCGTCGGCAAGATCGTTCTGCATCCCGGCGCGAAGCGCGGCGAAGTCTATGCAACCCTCCACGGGTCGTTGATGGGGATACTCGACTTCGCTAACGACAACCCATCACCCGACGCCAGCCGAGTTATAACATCGGTGGCCTCGGGTTCGCGGGGATGACGAGGCGTTCAGGAGAGGGTGAGCGTTACAGCGTCACCCCGAAAATCTCCCGCCGTGCCTGACCCTGCGCGTCATAAACCGGCTCGATCCCGGCGACGGAATAGACCTGCACCGCAAAGCCCGTCAGTTCGTAGCGGCCGAGATGATCGCGCATTGCAGCATAGGAGGCATGTGCGAAATGGCTGAGCAGATCGCGTTCGCTGTCCCATTCCTCGTAGACATGGATCACGCCGGGATCGAGCGGATCGACCGCCCAGTTGTAGGCGGTGCAGCCGCGTTCCTCCCGGCTGGAGGCGATGTGTGCGGCGCCGCCCCGGATGATTTCGGAGCATAGGGCATCGTCTCCGGCAAAGCGGAGCGTTCCCGCCACGATGATGCGCATCGGTGAGGTCCTTTCAGGTGATTGGCCGGATTAGCGGCGTCTCGTGGATTTCCAGGATTTCGAAGACGTTGCCGAAGAAATCCCGGCAATAAGTGCCCGCATAGCCGTGCTTCACGCCGTCCGCGTCGGTGGTGATCGTCGCAAGGTCGGGCGGCGCATGGACGGGCAGCCCCGCCGCCACGATCCGCTCGTGGACGGCGGCGAGGTCCTGCACTTGCAGGGCGATATGGGTGTAGCCGTATTCGTTGACGCCCCGGCGCGGGTCCTGCGGCTGCTTCTGCTTCGGCGCGGTATACTCGAAGCACTCGATCTGCACATTTCCGAGGCGGCAGAAGAACTGCTCCGCCGCACTGCCCTCCAGAGCGACGATGGCGTCGATGAAGGGATTGTTCGCCCAGCGCAGCGGCTCCACTTCCTCCACTGCGCCCAGGATATCGAGGTAAAAGTGCCGCGCCTTGGCCAGATCGGGCACCGAGACGCCGATGTGGTGGATGCCGATCACGCCGGGGAGAGTCTCGTTCATGCCGCTACCGAGCTTTCCGCGCCCAGATTGCGCTGCGCCGCGTGCCTGCCCGCAAGGTAGCCGAAGACCATGCCCGGCCCCAGCGTGCCGCCCCCCCCGCCGTAGGTCATGCCCATCATCGATCCCATGGCGTTCCCCGACGCATAGAGGCCCTCGATCGGCTTCAGGTCCACGTCCAGCACACGGCCGAGCGTGTCGGTCTTCGGCCCGCCCTTGGTGCCCAGCGCGCCGGACTTGACCTCGGCCGCGTAGTAGGGACCGCCCTCGATCCTGCCGAGTGTGGCTTCCTTGCGGCCCTTGTTGTCGGGATCGCCCCAATAGAGGTCGTAGTAGCTGTCGCCCCGTCCGAAGTCTTCGTCCTTGCCCGCTTCGACCATCGTGTTCCAGCGTTCGACAGTGGCTTCCAGCGCGCCTTGCGCAATGCCCAGCTTGTCCGCGAGTTCGGCCAAGGTATCGCCGCGCGCGATCCAGTCGGCAGGCTCACGCTTGTGCTCACCGTCGCCCACGCCGATCAGCTGCGTGTCGAGGAAGCCCCACTTGTCGTAGAACGCCTGGTTGAACAGGCACCAGGCCGGAAGATTGGCCCAGGAGCAGGAATTGAGGTCCTGCACATGGAACGCGGCGCCGAATGCATTGTAGTTCGCCGCCTCGTTGGTGAAGCGCTTGCCCGTGCGGTTGACCATGATCGTGCCGGGCAATGTCCGCTCCCCGGTGAACAGCATCCGGCCCATTTCGTTGAGAGGGGCCTCCACCACCGGCATCCACCACGCCTCCCGCATCGAGGAGAGCATGGCACCGGCCTTCATCGCCATGCGCAGCCCGTCGCCGGTATTGGTACGGATCGAGACGGGCGAGGTCAGCGGACCGCGCAGGAAGGCGGCCTTGAACGCTTCGTTATGTTCGAAGCCGCCGGTGGCCAGCATGACGTTGGGCGCGTCGATCAGGGTGCCGTCGTCAAGCTCAACACCTTTCGCCGCCCCGTTCTCGATGCGCAGTTCCTTGCCGCCGGTGCCCAGCAGGAATTCCACGCCCCGATCCAGACAGCCGCGCAGCAGGCGACCGACGAGGGCATGGCCAAGGCCGCGCTCATCATTGTCCTCCCGGCGCTTGGCCTCGGCAGGGTCCAGCGGATCGGGCACGGCCTGCGCCAGCGAGGTTTCGCCCACGGTGAAATAGACGTGCGGCCAGTAGTAGGGGGAGACCTCCACCCGGTCCCGCCATTCGCCGAGGTCGCCATAGGGATAGACCGCGCACTCCAGCGTACGCCCTCCGCGCGATGCGGCGCCGGGCTGTTCGGGGTGGTAGTCCGGGAAATCGGGCACCACCATGAACTTCACCGGCGTGCGGTCTTCCAGGAAGGCCACCATCTCGACGCCGCCGTCGATATAGGCCTCTGCCATCTGCGGCTCGATCAGCCCGTTGGACATGGAGGCGAGGTAGGTCAGCGCCTTTTCGCGGCTGTCTTCCTTGCCGAACGCCTTTTGGTGCGGGTTGCAGGGAATCCAGATCTGCCCGCCGGACCAGGCCGAAGTCCCGCCCAGCTTCTCGCCTTTTTCGACCACGAGAACTTTCGCGCCATGCTCGGCCGCGGTCAGCGCAGCCGTCAGCCCCGCCGCGCCCGAACCGAGCACGACGAGATCGTATGCCTTGTTGCACATTGTCTCTCTCCCGATGGCCTTTTCAGCGCCTCATTAAATCAGACCTGACTAAAGCCTCCGTCCATCACGAGTTCGTCGCAGGTCATGAAGCTGGATGCCTCGCTGGCCAGGAAGACCACGCCGCCGGCCATTTCCTCGGGCCTGCCGAGGCGGCCGATGGGGTGGGTGGTGTTCATCGCCGCCAGCGACGCTTCGCGCGAGGGCGAGGCGCCGAGTTCGACATAGCGGTCCATGATCGATGCCAGCATCGGCGTCTCGATCCCGCCGGGGTGCACCGAATTGACGCGGATGTTGTACTTCAGTGCCGCGAATTCGGCGCCCAGGCACTTCGACAGCATCTTGATCGCCGCCTTGCTGACGCAGTAGGCCGCATTGAACGCCGCACCGCGCAGGCCGCCGACGCTGGAGAAGTTGATCACCGAAGCCCCGCCCTTGCGCGCCTTGCCCCCGGCCTTCAGCAGATCGAGCAGGATCTGCGTGCCGATGATGGCGGAATCGACGTTGATTGCATTGACCCGGCGAAATTCGGAAAGCGGCGTATCCTCGAACTTCGTGACGATCGAGAAGCCGGCATTGTTCACCAGCACGTCCAGCCTGCCGTAGCTTTCGCGCACCAGCGCCTCCACCGCGCGCCATTCGGCCTCGCTGGTGACGTCGTGCTTCAGATAGTGGTCGGCGCCTTCGACGGTCGCGTCGTCCTTGAGGTCGGTGGCGATCACGGTGGCGCCTGCGGCCTTCATGGCCTTTACGATCTCGCGCCCGATGCCGCCTGCTGCTCCGGTGACGACGGCGATGGTGTCGGGAAGGGCGCCGGGTGAGGTGGGGGTCATGCTTTCGATTCCTCTATGTCTTCTGTTGCGCCCTGCGCGCCGGACCTTGGGCCCTCAGCAGACAGGGCGCTGCGAATCTTCACTGTGCGGTCCAGCCGCCGTCCACGACCAGTTCCGCACCGGTCATGTAGGAACTGTCGCTGGAAGCCAGGAAGAACACCGCGCTGGCCAGTTCGGACGGTTCGGCAAGGCGCCCCATGGGCGTCTTGCCGGACATCAGGTCCACCAGATCCTGCGGCTTTTCGGCGACGCCCTTGTCCACCCAGCGCTGGAAGCCTTCCTTGAGCAGCGGGGTCATCACGAAGCCGGGATGCAGCGAATTGGCGCGGAGCGGCATCTTTTTCTCGGCGAATTCCAGCGCGATCGACTTGGTGAACAGCCGCACCGCACCCTTGCTGGCGTTGTAGCCGGAAACCTCGCTCATGCCGACGAGGCCCATGATCGAACTGACGTTGATGATCGAGGCGCCGCCCTTCACGTCCGCGCCACTCGCCGCCATCAGCGGCACGAAAGTGCGCACGCCCAGGAACACGCCGTCGACATTGATGCTCATGATCCGCCGCCAGCCTTGCAGAGAGGTTTCGGCGACCGGGCCGGTCAGGTCGATGCCTGCGTTGTTGACCAGGATGTGCAGCTTGCCGTGCCGCTGGGTCACGGCATCCAGCACCGCCTTCCAGTCATCCTCGCTGGTGACATTGGCCTGCACATAGCTGGCCGCCTGCCCCAGCCATCCCAAAGTCTCTCCCACCAGCGCGCTGTCCTGCGCCTCAAGATCGGTCAGCACCACTTGCGCGCCCTCGGCCAGAAAACGCTTCACGCAGGCGAGGCCGATGCCGCGCAGACCGCCCGAAACCAGCGCCACGCGGCCCTTCAGCCGCTGCGAACCCAGATCGCTCATACCCCCATCATCCCTGCCGTAGATGCCCCGTCGATCACGTATTCGCTGCCGGAGACGAATTGCGATTCGTCCGAGGCGAACCAGGCGACGAGCCCGGCGATCTCCTCCACGTGCGCCATGCGCCCGAAGGGAGACAGGCTCTCGTAAGCGGCGCGGGTGGCCTGCGGATCGCCGGAAGTCTCGATCAGGTTGCGGATCAGCGCCGTCTCCACCACGCCGGGCAGGATCGCGTTCACGCGAATGCGGTACTTGCGGTTGCCCGCGTGGACTGCCGCCGATTTCACCAGCGCGACGACGGCGGCCTTGGACACCGAATAGGCCACGAAGTTGCCCATGGCCCGGTGCGCGTTCATGGAGGAGTTGACGAGGATCGACCCCGCCGCCCCTTCCGGGTTCCGGGCCATCAGCCGCATCGCATGCTGCACGGTGAGCATCGCCCCGGTCTGGTTGACGCCGATGACGTTCTCCCAGCCCTCCAGCGTGATGTCTTCCACACTGCCGTCGCCGTGCTCGGTCCCGGCATTGGCGAAGGCGAAGTCGAGCCGTCCATATTCGCTCGCGATCCGGGCGGACAGAGCGTCCCACGCGGCGCCGTCACGTACGTTGTGGCTGATGAATTCGGCACCGGTCGCGGCGCAGACATCGTCCGCGGCGCTGCGGTTGGAGCCGGTGAACACGACACGCGCACCTTCTGCGCAGAGCCGCCGCACCGCACCCGCGCCGATGCCGGACGTGCCTCCGGTGACCAGCGCCACTTTGCCTTCAAGCCGCTTCACGGCATTCTCCCGTTTTATTCGCTGTTTCGAACATGGCCGATCTTCGCTGGGGGGCAACCTATGATTAGAGCAAGGTGACTTCGCCTTCCCTCCGGTCCAGACATGCCCCAAACAGGGAAAAACCAAACAGGTTGGGAGACCTTGGAGCAATGGCCGAACGTGACCCCGAATTGGGCTCCGCGCTGGGAGAAGATCGCAGCGAGGGCATCAGCTGGGCCGAACTCATGGCGCGGGATTCGCGGGAGGCCCCCGCGATCCTGACGGAGGAGAGCTACACCTATCGCGGGTCCGACCCGATCCCCGCCACCCGCTACACCAGCGCCGAATTCGCGAAGCTGGAGCGGGAACGGATGTGGCCCTACGTCTGGCAGTTCGTCGCCCGCGAGGAAGACCTGCCCGATCCGGGCGACTTCATCGTCTACGAGAACGCGGGGCGGTCCTACCTTGTCAGCCGCCAGGACGACGGATCGATCCGCGCCATGCACAACGTCTGCCTCCATCGCGGCCGCAAGCTGCGCACGGAGGAAGGCCATGCCGAAAAGTTCGTCTGCCCGTTCCATGGCTTCGCCTGGAAGAAGGACGGAAGCTTTGATTCCATGCCGTGTCAGTGGGACTTTCCCCATCTGTCCGAACAGAACCTCGATCTGCCCGAGGCCGAAGTGGGCCGCTGGGCAGGCTACGTCTTCATCCGCGAGGAGAAGGGCGGACCAAGCCTCGAGGAATTCCTGGCTCCGCTGCCCGAGCATTTCAAGCGCTGGCGGCATGAGGAATGCGCCAGCGTCATGCGCGTGGCCAAGGAAGTGCCCGCCAACTGGAAAGTGGTGATGGAGGCCTTCATGGAGGCCTGGCACACCATCGTCACCCACCCGCAGCTCCTGCCCTTCACCGGCGATTCCAACGCCGCCTACTGGACCTGGGGGGACAATGTGAACGTCAACCTCGTCCCCTTCGGCGTGATGAGTCCGCATATCGAGCAGGGTCAGGGTGAGCAGTGGATCGTCGACGAGTTCATCAAGTACAACGGCCGCTCCGGCGACAATTACGAGGGCGAGGCCTCGGCCAATCCCATGGCGATCCAGGTTCCCGAAGGTGTCACTGCCCGCGCGGCGCTGGGTGCGGCGATGCGCGCGGCCTATACCGAGAGCACCGGCTACGACCATGCCGAGGCGACCGATGCCGAGCTGCTGGACGCGCTGGTCTACAACGTCTTTCCCAACTTCGCGCCTTGGGGCGGTTACATGCCCAACATCGTCTACAACTGGCTGCCCGGTAAGACGCCGGATACTTGCGTGATGGAAGTGCGCATTCTGGCGCGCATCCCCAAGGGCCAGCCGATCCCGCGCGGCGCGCCGCTAAAGATGCTGCGGCTGGACCAGAAATGGACCGAGGCGCCGGAACTGGGTATTCTGGGCGATGTGTTCGAACAGGACATGGACAACCTGCCCTTCGTTCAAGAAGGACTCCACGCCTCGAAGACGGGGAAGGTGAATCTCGGAAACTATCAGGAAATCCGCATTCGCCAGTTCCAGGATACCTTGATGAAATACATCGACGGCGAACTGGGGCAGACCGTGCCAGAAGGGATGGCCTGACTACATGAGCGAAACCACCGAAAGCCGCCTGCCGCGTATCGACTGCGTGTTGATCTGCGGCGGGGTCTGGCACGACATGGACTTCGCCCGGCTGGAATTGCTGAAGCTGCTGGCCGAGGACCCTTCAGTGCGCACCCGCGTGTTCGAGGATTACGAGAACCTCGACGCCATCCGCTCGGCTTCCGTGCTCATCACCTATACTTGCGATGTCACCCCGTCGCTGGCCGCGCAGGAGGTGCTGCGCGACTGGCTTTCGGCCGGTGGGCGCTGGTACGCGCTTCACGGCACCAACTCGGTGCTGCGGCTGCTCGAAAACGGACTTTGGGATGCGCCGCGTTGGGCGCCGCTGTTCATGGACCTACTGGGCAGCCAGTTCGTCAGCCACCCACCGATCGCGCCTTATACGGTAACGGTGGCCGATCCCGACCATCCGCTGGTAGAGGGCATCGAACCGTTCGAGACGAATGACGAACTCTACCATATGGAACGCCGCGGCGACCTGCACGTGCTGCTGGAAACCGAATGCACCGAGGAAGGCACCGGTTTCGTGGAGGCGGCCGAGGCCATCGGCACGCATCCGGTGATGTATATCAAGCAGCACGGCCGGGGCGCGGTGCTTTACAACACGCTCGGCCACTGCCGGGGCCATTACGACTTGCAGCCCATGCTCGACTGGTGGCCGACGGTGGACCGCTGCGCCTGGGACCTGCCGGTCTTCTACGAATTGCTGCGCCGGGGGATCGGCTGGATCAAGCAGCGGGAGGGGTGAGGGGTTGAAGAAAGAAGCGGGGGATCCTGCTTCTTTCTTCTCCTCCCCTCCCCTCAGTGCAACAACCGCGCATAGCGATCCAGCGCCGCCTCCGGGCCTTCCGGCCAGCGGGAGAGCACCAGCAAACGCTTGTGGCCGGCCCCGATGGCCAGTTCGTCGGTCACGCCCATGCCGCCGTGGAACTGCACCATCTCGTGCGCCAGCGCGATCGACGCTTCGCTGATCCAGGCCCGCGCGCCGCTCACCGCTTCGGCAAAGCGGTCGCCGCCCCAGGAGACCAGTGCCAGGTTCAGCAGCGCCCGGCTCTGCTCGATGGCGGCATATTGCGCGACCATGCGGTGTTGGATCGCTTGAAACGAGCCAAGCGCCGCGCCGAACTGGTCGCGCGTGCGCAGATAGTCCAGCGTGTCGTGGAACAGCCGCTCCATGATGCCGAGCGCCTCGGCGCAGCGGGCCAGCGCGGCGACTTGTTGCGCCTCCTCGATCGCGGCAAGGCCGCCGTCCAGCCGGTGGCTTTCGGGCACGGAGACACCCTCGAGCACGAGCGAGGCGGCAATCGACCCGTCCGCCAGCGGCCATTCGCGGCGGCAGAGGCCAGGGGTGTCGGCGGGGACGAGGAACAGCGCCAGACCCTCCGTATCTGCCGGCGTGCCCGAGAGGCGGGCGGAGACGAGATAGCCGTCCGCACCGCCGCCCGCGACGGCGTAGGGCTTCGCACCATCCAACCGATAGCCGCCATTATCGGGCAGGGCAGCGGTTTCCACCCAGGTCAGCCCGTCCCGTGCTTTTGCTTCGGCATGGGCGAGGGCGAGGCGCTTTTCGCCGGTAAGTAGCCCGTCCAGCCATTCGTCCCGCAGTTCCTCGGGGGCGGTCCGCGCGAAAAGGCATCCGGCCAGCACCGAGGCTTCCGCCAGCGGCTCCACTACCATGCCGCGGCCCAGCGCCTCGAAAATGGTGGCGATGCCGGTGGCGTCGAGGCTGAGGCCGCCCAGTTCCTTCGGAAACGGGGCGGCAATCAGGCCCAGCTCACCCAGCAAGACCCAGTTCTTGCTGGAAAATCCGCCCGGTTCCGCCAGAAACAGGCGACGGGTAGTGTGATCGTAAGTGTTGGTGACGAAGCGCTCGGTCAGCGCCTTGAGCATTTCCTCGTCTTCGCTGAGATCGAAATTCACATGCCTCTCCCGTCTGTCACACGGGTGTAGCACCTGCCGCGGGACCATCTCCGCTGGGCAAAAGGCTAGGATGGGAGCACTGTTTTTCGGCTTTCGGGCAATTGTGCACGCGGGCTGGACGCGTTACGCTCCCTGCCAAGAGAGGAAAAACATGTCGCTGTTGTCACAGGAAAACATAGACGCGGTACGCGTCTCTTCGCCGGCTGGCATTCGCCCGGCAGCGGAGGCCCTGCACACGATTGCCATCGATCTCGGCTACCGGGCGGCGCCCGCGCACGACATTGCCGACAAGCGGACGCCGGTGGACGGGGATGGGAAGGTGCTGGCTATCGAGGTGTTCGGCTGGGGCGATGACGAACGGGTGTGGTGGCGCAATTCGCGCATCGCGCTCGATAGCCCGCTGACGACGGCCTGTCGTTTCGAAGGCCAGCCGTTCTGGGCCAATGCACAGGGGTTCCATACGCGCGAGCCGAATTCCTACCTGCAATCCATCGACATCGCCAATTTTGAACAGCGCGCCATGACCCGCGCCTGCATCGCGGTGCCGGTGCACCTGCCGTTCGGGCAGATCGGCGCGGTGAGCTTCAACCCGCTGGACAAGGACCGCACCGACCTTGCGGACGATTTCCTGCGCCTGTCGGATGCGCTCGGCCTCTATGCCCGCACGTTCATCGCCACCTATGTGCAAGTGATGGGTTCCACCCAGGCGCTGCCGCCGGAATCACGCCTGTCCAAGCGAGAGGTCGAGTGTCTGCGCTGGGCGGCGATCGGCAAGACCGATCTCGAGATCAGCATGATCATGTCGCGCAGCCGGGCGACAGTGCGGTTCCACATCCACAATGCGGCGACCAAGCTGAACGCGGTGAACCGTAGCCAGACAGTCTTCAAGGCCGCGCAGCTGGGCTATATCTCGCTGCATAACTGATGGACCGCATCAGACCGTAATCCGGTCCTCCAGCATCAGCTTCGCGCCGCGCAAGCCCAGCGCCATGGCGGGGGCATTGGTGTTACCGGTCACGTGACCCGGCATCACCGAGCAATCCACCACCCGCACCCCGGTCACGCCGTTCACCCGCAGGCGCGGATCGACCACGGCGGTGGGATCGCTGCCCATGCGGCAGGAGCGGATGGCGTGGAGGCCGCAGCTCGACAAACGGCGGAACGCGGAGAGAATGGCTGCGTCGCTGTCGATTTCCGCGCCGGGCACAAGTTCGGCGCCGACCATCTGCCCCAATGGCGCCTCGGCCATGAACGCGCGCATCTTGCGGACCAGCGCGACGGCGGAGCGACGGTCGTGCTCGGTCGTCAGGAAATTGTGGCGGATGTCGGCGGGATCGTCGCTGTTCGGCCCCGTAGCCCGCACCGCGCTCTCGCTGGTGAGGCGCAGCAACTGGCCGTAGATGGTGACGCCGGGGCGCGGATCGATCTTGTCGAGCGGGACCGGGTCTTTGTCGTCGCCAACCTTGAAGGTGTAGCCGCCAAGATAGAACTGCGCGTCGGTGCGCCCGTCGGGATGGGCTACGTTGCAGAATGCGCCGACCTCGAACGGCCCGGTCGCCAGCACGCCGTCATGGCGCAGCAGATAGCGCAGCATGGCCAGCCCCGCGCCCACGCCGAAGAAGCTGCGGTTGGTGCCGCGCCCGTGTTCCAGCCGATAGGGGATTGAGATCGACAGATGCTCGATCATCCGCTCCCCCACGTCGGGCGAATGGACAAGGGGGGCGATCCCCGCCGCTTTCAGCCTCTGCGCATCTCCGATGCCGGAGCGTTGAAGCAGCAGCGGGCTTTCCATCGCGCCCGCGCTCACCACGATCTCCCCGCAGCAGGCGAAGTGTTGCGGTGCGGCGTTTACAATGGAGTCGATGCCCACGGCGCGGGTGCCGTCGAACACGATCCGCTCCGCCAGCGCGCCGGTCACGACCGTCAGGTTCGGCCGCCCGAGCGCTGCCGCCAGATAAGTCCGTGCCGAGGATTCGCGGCGGCCGTTCCGGATGTTGTGGCTGTAATAGCCGACGCGCGGGCCGGTCGATGCGTTGAGGTCGTCCACCCGGCGAAGTCCTAGCGCTTCACCGGATTCGATCATGCGCTCCGCCAGCGGGTAAGTGTAGCAGGCGGGGTCGACATGGACGAGGCCGCCGCTGCCGCGCATCGGCGACGCGCCCGCTGCGTGGTCCTCCAGTTCGAGGAAGGCCTGCGTCATACTCGCGCCGTTCCAGCCGGTTGCGCCCGCGTCGCTTTCCCAGGCGTCATAGTCCGCCGGTTCGCCCCGGCTCCAGATCATGCCGTTGATCGAGGAGGAACCGCCAAGGCCCCTGCCGCGAATCCAGACCTCGCCGCCGCCGTCGTTGGCACCCTCCTCGCGCGGCTGGCTGACCGGATAGGCCCACATGTGTTCGGGCTTCTTGACCAGCTTGGCCACGCCCTTGGGCAGGGTGACCCAGAAACTGTCGTTGGCGCCGCCCGCCTCCAGCAGCAGTACCTGCGCGCGGCCGTCGGCGCTCAGCTGTTCCGCCATGACGCAGCCCGCCGAACCAGCGCCGACGATGATGTAGTTCCAGCTCTTTGGCATCAGTTCATTCTCCCGCCTCAATGCGTGGCACGAACTGGCACATTGGCTACCCTAGCGTTTTGGTGAGTCACAAAGCCGGGGCGGGCGCGCTTAAACCATTCACATCAACGGACTCGAAAGCCGAGAGATGGGGAGAACGATGCGCGCCATTGCCGAAGGCCTGTTCACCGACGAAACGCAGCCCCGGCTGCTGGGCGGCCGCGAGCGGGAAACGGGGCGCGTGGTGTTTCCCTGCCCGCCCGGCAATGCCTGCGATCCCGTGCCGCTGGCGCGAGAGGGTCGGCTTTGGTCCTACACGGTGCAGCGCTATCGCCCCAAGACACCGCCTTACATCGGGCCTGAGGCCTTCTTGCCGTGGATCGTCGCCTATGTCGAATTGCCGGGCGAGGTGATCGTGGAGGCGCGGCTGGTGGGCGTGGCTTTCGATGCGGTGGAGATCGGGATGCCGGTGCGCCTCGTGCAAGTGCCGCTCGATCCCGAGGCAGCCGAGCCGTTGGCCATTCCGGCCTTCGCGCCGATCGAGGGGGCCGGAGCATGAGCGACGTCTGCATCGTCGGCATCGGCATCCATCCCTTCGGGCGCTCCGATGCTCTTTCCGGTCTCGATCAGGGCGTCTTCGCCGTGCGGCAGGCGCTGGCCGATGCGGGCGTGGACTGGCCGCAGGTGCAGTTCGCTTACGGCAGTTCCGATGCCGCGGGAAATCCTGATACGATGGTGGACCGGCTCGGCCTCACCGGCGTGCAGTTCATCAATGTCCGCAATGGCTGTGCGGCGGGCGGATCGGCACTGTTCTCGGCGCAGATGGCGATCAAGTCGGGCGAGTTCGAGCTTGGCCTTGCGGTCGGGTTCGACAAGCACCCGCGCGGCGCCTTCAATGCCCTGCCCGGCGAATACAACCTGCCGGACTGGTATGGGGAGGCGGGCTACATGGTCACTACCCAGTTCTTCGCGGCGAAGATCATGCGCTACATGCACATGTTCGGCATCTCCCACCAGACGCTGGCCCGCGTGGCGGAAAAGGCCTTTCGCAACGGCGCCCACGCGCCCCACGCCTGGCGGCGCCAGCCGGTGCCGATCGAGGAAATCCTGGCCGCCCCGCTCGTGTCGGACCCTTACACCAAATACATGTTCTGCTCTCCGGCTGAGGGCGGGGTGGCACTCGTACTGGCCAGCGAGAAGAAGGCGCGCGAACTGGGCAAGCCGCTGGTCCGTCTGAAAGCCGCCACCATGCGTACCCGCCCCCCGCACAGTTTCGAGGTTTTTGCCCCAAGCATCGACGTGGTCGCGGACGACAGTGCGCCGCGCGGCACCGCCACGCGCATCGCTTCGGCGGACGCTTTTCGGCTCGCCGGAATCGGACCGGGCGATATCGACGTGGCCCAGCTTCAGGATACCGAGACAGGCGCGGAGATCATGCACATGGCCGAGAACGGCTTCTGCGCCGATGGCGATCAGGAGCGCTGGCTGGCCGAAGGGCGCACGGAGATCGGCGGTGCCTTGCCGGTCAATACCGACGGCGGCTGCCTTGCCTGCGGAGAGCCGATCGGCGCTTCGGGGTTGCGGCAAGTCTATGAAAACGTGGTGCAACTGCGCGGCGACGGCGGTGGCCGTCAGGTGCCTCACCAGCCGAAGACCGCCTACAGCCATGTCTACGGGGCGCCGGGCGTATCCGCAGTGACGATTCTGGAACGATAGCACGCATGGACATCGAACTCTCCCCCGCCGACGCCGCCTTCCGTGAGGATGTCCGTGCTTTCCTGCGCGATCACTTGCCCGATGCGGTCAAGGCGGGCGCCGCCGCGACGCCGTCCGTCTTCGTCGAGCCGGACATCGGGCAGGCGTGGAACGCGGTGCTCGATGCGAAAGGCTGGCTGGGCTATCAATGGCCGGTCGAGCATGGCGGCACCGGCTGGACACCGCTGCAGCGCTATCTGTTCGAGAAGGAATGCGCCGCCGCAGGTGCGCCGAACCTGACAGTGCTGGGCCTGAAGCTGCTGGCCCCGGTGCTCTGGACGTTCGGCAGCGCGGCGCAGAAGGCCCGCTATCTGCCGCGCATCCTCTCGGGCGAGGACTACTGGTGCCAGGGCTTTTCGGAGCCGGGCGCCGGATCGGACCTTGCCAGCCTGAAGACCCGCGCTGTTCGCGATGGCGATCACTACGTGGTCAACGGATCCAAGATCTGGACCACCCATGCCCACCACGCCAACGGCATGTTCACGCTCGTGCGCACCAATCCGGAGGTGAAGAAGCAGGCGGGCATCTCGTTCCTGTTGATCGACCTTGCCAGCCCCGGCGTTTCGGTACGGCCGATCCTGACGACTGCGGGCGACCACGAGGTCAATCAGGTCTTCCTGGAAGATGTGCGCGTGCCCGCAGAGAATCTCGTCGGCGCGGAGGGTGAGGGCTGGAGCATCGCCAAGTTCCTGCTCGAAAACGAGCGCGGCGGATCGTGTCACGCGCCCAAGCTCGGCTACGACCTCGCCCAGATCGCGGAGGTGTCGAAAGCGCAAAGCGACGGTCGCGGCGGGGTCCTGGCGTACAGCATCGACTGGCGCCGCCGCATGGCCAAGGCCCGGCTGGGCGTGGAGGCGCTTGAGATGATCGAGCTGAAGATCATCTCCGAAATCGCCAAGGGCCGGAAACCGGGACCGCAGACCTCGCTCACCAAGCTGCTGGCATCGAACTTGCGACAGGAGATCGACCTTCTGGCGGTGGACCTGTTCGGCATTGCCGGGCTGCAGCTCGAAACCTCACGCCCGCTCTATGGCGACAATGCGCCGGAGCCGGTTCACTCACGCGCCGCGCAGGTCGCCGCCGCCCGTTATCTCAACAGCCGGGCCTGGACGATTTTCGGCGGGACAAACGAGGTGCAGAGCACCATCATCGCCAAGTCCGTCTTGGGCCTTTGAAGGGAACCGTGAAGACATGCGGACCACAATGGGAGAGGAAACCGGGATGCAACTGAACCGCGAGGCGCTGACGCGCGCCTATCGGCAGATGAAGCTGATCCGCGAATTCGAGGAACGCCTTCACGAGGAGATCCAGACCGGGGAGATCGCCGGCTTCACGCACCTCTATTGCGGACAGGAAGCCGTGGCGGTGGGGGTATGCGAGCACCTTTCTCAGCGGGACAAGATCGTCTCCACCCACCGCGGCCACGGCCATTGCCTTGCCAAGGGCTGCGACGTCACCGGCATGATGAAGGAGATTTGGGGCAGCCAGGAAGGCTTGTGCAACGGCAAGGGCGGCTCCATGCACATTGCCGACATCGACAAGGGCATGCTGGGCGCCAACGGCATCGTCGGGGCGGGCGCGCCGATCGCCGTGGGCGCGGCGCTTTCGAACAAGATCGACGGGCCGGACGAGAACGGCAAGCTGGCCGTCTCCATCGCCTTCTCGGGCGACGGGGCATGCAACCAGGGCACCACCTTCGAGGCGATGAACCTGGCCGTCGTCACCAAGGCTCCGGCGATCTTCGTCTTCGAGAACAACCACTATTCGGAACACACCGGCGATGCCTATGCCGTTGGCACCGCGCAGGACATCGCCAGCCGCGCCGAAGCCTTCGGCATGAAAGTCTGGCGCGCGGACGGGACGGACTTCTTCTCGGTGTTCGACACTTTCGGCGAAGTGCTGGAATTCGTCCGTACGCCCGGCAACGGCCCGGCGGCGGTGGAATTCGATACCGAGCGCTTTTTCGGCCACTTCGAAGGCGATCCCCAGCGCTATCGCGGGGAGGGGGAGCTGGACCGGCTTCGCGCCACACGCGACTGCCTGCGCAAGTTCCGCGAGAAGGTGACCGGCGCGAAACTGCTGACCGACGCCGATCTGGACGCGGTGGATAGCGATGCCCTCGGCACTATCGAGCAGGCCGTCACAGACTCTCGTGCGGCGGCCCGGCCCCAGCCCGAGAACGTCCTCGAAAACGTCTACATCAGCTACTGACGGCGGAGCGAAACACATGGCAAAGATGATGTACCGCGACGCCATTCGCGGCACGATATTCCAGGAAATGCAGCGCGATCCGCGTGTCGTCGTGCTGGGCGAGGACGTGGTGGGCGGCATGGGCACCGCAGGCGGGCCGGAGGCGATCGGCGGCATCTGGTCCACCTCCACCGGGTTCTACGAGGCCTTTGGGCCGGACCGGGTGATCGACACGCCGATCAGCGAAAGCGCGATCATGGGCGCGGCGGGCGGCCTCGCTCTGGCAGGCAAGCGGCCAGTGGCGGAGATCATGTTCGCGGATTTCATCGGCGTCTGCATGGACCAGCTGTGGAACCAGATCGCCAAGTTCCGCTACATGTTCGGCGGCAAATCAGTTTGCCCGGCGGTAATCCGCATGCCTTGCGGTGCGGGCTATAACGCCGCCGCGCAGCACAGCCAGATGATCAGCCAGTTCGTGACCTCGATGCCCGGCCTGAAGGTTGTCATGCCCGCGACCCCTGCCGATGCCTGCGGGCTGCTGCGGCAGGCGATCCGGGACGACGATCCGGTGGTCTTTCTGGAGCACAAGTTCCTCTATGCGATGACCGGCGAAGTGCCGGATGATCCCGATTTCACGATCCCCTTCGGCCATGCGCGGTTGGCCCGAGCCGGGGAGGATGTGACGATCGTCGCCTCCGGCATGATGGTCGGCTATGCCGAGACCGCCGCCGACGATCTGGCGCAGGACGGCGTGGGCTGCGACGTGATCGACTTGCGCACCACCTCTCCGCTCGATGAGGAAGCGATCCTCGATTCCGTGGAGGCGACCGGGCGGCTGGTGATCGTGGACGAGGCGCCGCCGCGTTGCAGCCTTGCCACCGACATTGCCGCGCTGGTGGCGAACAAGGCTTTCGCCAGCCTGAGGGCGCCGGTCGAGATGGTCACCGCGCCGCATACCCCGGTGCCCTTCGCCCGCGAGCTGGAAGGCGCCTATCTGCCCAGCCCCGCGAAAGTCGCCGCCGCCGTCCGCAAGACGCTGGCATACCGTTGAGGAGGGCGCCGTCATGAGCAGGATCCGCGCTTTCACGATGCCCAAGTGGGGCATCGAGATGACGGAAGGGACCGTGGCCGAATGGATGGTCCAGGAAGGCGACAGCTTCACGCGCGGCCAGACGCTGTGCCTGATCGAGACCGCCAAGATCACCAACGAGGTCGAGGCCGAATACGACGCCACCGTGCGCCGCGTGCTGATTACCGGTGGCAGCCAGGCCGAGCCGGTTGGCGCGTTGCTGGCGGTGTTCGACGAGGGGGCGCATTCCGAGGAGGAGATCGAGGCCTTCATCGCCGCCTTCACGCCCGCCGAGGGCGGCGTGGCCCAGGGCGCGTCGAAGGCGAAGGTGGTGGAGCCGGTCGGCGCCATCGCTGGCACGCCCGAACGTGTGCGCCGGCCGATCGAGACCAACCGCCCGATCAGCCCGGAGGCGCTGAGGCTCGCGGAAGAGGAAAGCGTCGATATCGCCGGGATCGAGGGATCGGGGCGCAATGGCCGCATCACTCATCAGGACGTGATCAAGGCCCTGCGCGGACCGGCCAGCCCGGTGCTGAAGGGTGCGTTGGCGCTGGCCGAGGACGACGCGAAAGTCTTCGCCTCCCCGCTTGCCCGCCGCATTGCCGCGCTGCATGGAATCACCTTGGCGGGCGTGACGGGAACCGGCCCGCGCGGGCGGATTTCGAAGGCGGACGTGCTGGCATTGGTCCCGGCGCCGGCGAGTGGCGATTCCCTGGCCGCGCCTGAGTTCATCGCGGGCGAGAACCGGCCCGAGATCGTTCCCTTCGACCGCATCCGCAAGGTCGTCGCCCAGCGGCTGACGCAGGCGAAGCAGGAAATCCCGCACTTCTACCTGCGCCTCTCCGCCCGCGCCGATGCCCTGCTGGATCTGCGCAAGAGCGCCAATCTCGTGCTCGGCTGCAAGGCATCTGTGAACGACTGGGTGGTCAAGGCCTGCGCCATGGCGCTCGTCCGCCATCCGCAGGTCAACGTGCAGGTCCACGGCACGGACATCTACCGCTTTCCCCATGCCGATATTTCGATCGCGGTGGCAGGGCCGAAGGGCCTCGTCACCCCGGTGGTGCGGCAGGCGGACCGGATGCGGATCGACCAGCTTGCCGCCGAAACCCGCCGCCTGATCGACAAGGTGCAGGGAAAAGGCCTCGGCATGGAGGACATGGAAGGCGGCACGTTCTCCGTTTCCAACCTGGGCATGTTCGGGGTCGAGAACTTCGATGCGATCATCAACCCGCCGCAGGGTGCGATCCTTGCAGTCGGCGCGGCGCAGCGCCAGCCGGTTGAGACGGCATCCGGCGGCGTGGCGTTCGAGACGCGGATCGCCCTTGCCCTTTCGGTCGATCACCGCGCCATCGACGGCGCAGCGGGGGCGCAGTTCCTCCAGACGCTCAAGACCCTCATCGAGGAGCCGCAGGGCCTCTTCGCCTGAGCACTTTTATTTGTCGCATTTTCCGAGTCGTCAGGTGTGCCACCTGACTTGAAAACGCTTTAGGGGACACACCATGACAAGTCCGGCCAAACCGGGACCGCTCAAAGCGCTGGGGGACGTGATCCAGCTGGCCTACTTCCCCAGCGATTTCGACGCCGCTCTGAAATACTGGATCGAGACCGTGGGCGTCGGCCCGTTCTTCGTGCTGAACGACGTGCGGCTGGGTGAGATGAAGTACAAAGGGCAGCCCACCGATGCGACTTTCTCCATGGCCATCGGCTATTGGGGCGATATCCAGATCGAGCTGATCAGTACCGAGAGCACGGCGCCTTCGCTCTACACCGGCGAATATGCGGTGCGCGACCGGCTGCACCACGTCTGCGTCTTCGTTAAGGACATTGCCGAGGCCCGCCGCGCCTGCGCCGCAGTGGGCGCCGAAGTGATCGTGGAAGGCAAAGTGGGCGACGATGGCGAGGTGATCTACGTCGATCCCGGTCAAGGGCCCGGTTTCGTGATCGAATACCTCCAGCCCATGGCCGGATCGGAAGGCTTGTTCGAGATGATGAAGGCCGCCGCGCGCGATTGGGACGGCAGCGATCCCGTGCGGGTGCTGCAATGAGTGCGACCCTTTCCGCATACGCGGCCGCCATGGCCGACCGCGTCGAAGCGTTCGTGCGCGAAGTCGTCTTTCCGTACGAGAACGATCCGCGCCGCGACCATCACGGCGCGCCGACCGACGATCTCGTCATGGAAATGCGCGGCAAGGCGCGCGCGGCGGGTGTGCTCACCCCGCATATCCGCGAAGACGGCAGCCACCTGACCCAGCGCGAGACGGCCGAAGTGCTGATCCGCTCCGGTCTCTCGCCGCTCGGCCCGCTGGCCTGCAACACCATGGCGCCCGATGAGGGCAACATGTACCTGATCGGCCATGTCGGCTCCCCCGAATTGAAGGCGCGGTTCTTGCAGCCGCTGGTGGAGGGCAGGGGCCGTTCCGCCTTCTTCATGACCGAACCGGCCGACTGGGGCGGTGCGGGCTCGGACCCGTCGATGATGAAGACCACCTGCCGCCGCGATGGCGATCACTGGGTGATCGACGGGCGCAAGACCTTCATCACCGGCGCCAAGGGGGCGATGGTGGGAATCGTCATGGCCGCTTCGGTGGACGAGCAGAGCAAGGGCGGGGCCTGCATGTTCCTGGTCGACCTGCCCGATCCCGCCATCGTGATCGACGAGGTGCCGAACACCATCGATACGTCGATGCCCGGCGGCCATTCCACCGTGACGATCCGAGCGCTTCGCGTTCCAGCCAAACAGATGCTGGGTGATCCGGGCGAGGGCTTCAAGTATGCGCAGGTCCGCCTCAGCCCCGCGCGCCTTTCGCACTGCATGCGCTGGCTGGGGGCCTGCATCCGCGCGCACGAGATCGCGGTGGACTATGCCTGCCGGCGCGAGGCTTTCGGCAAGGCGCTGATCGATCATGAAGGCGTGGGCTTCATGCTCGCCGAAAACCGCATCCTGATCCAGCAGTGCCGCCTGATGATCGACTGGTGCGCGGGCGTGCTGGACACCGGGTCGCTGGGCACGGTCGAAAGCTCGATGGCGAAAGTTTCAGTCAGCGAGGCTTTGATGACGATCGCCGACAACTGCGTTCAGGTGATGGGCGGTACCGGGGTTACCGATCGCACGATCGTGGAGCAGGTGTTCCGCGAAATCCGCGCCTTCCGAATCTATGACGGGCCGACCGAAGTGCACAAATGGTCGCTCGCCAAGAAGATCAAGCGTGAATGGAAGCAGGCGCAAGAGGCCGCCCGCGCAGAGCAGGCGGCCTAGAGCGATGGCCGTCGATCTTGCCGCCGACAATGCGGGCACCGTGCCTGTCCGCGAAGGCTACCGCTTCGACGAGGCGGCGCTGGCGCACTGGATGGCGGAGCATGTCGAAGGCTTTTCCGGGCCGCTGGCGGTGGAGCAGTTCAAGGGCGGTCAGTCCAATCCGACCTACCGCCTCTCCACGCCCGCGCGCAACTATGTGCTGCGCCGCAAGCCGCCCGGAGACCTACTGCCCGGTGCCCACGCGGTGGACCGCGAGGCACGGGTGCAGACGGCGCTGGGTGCGGCGCGCTTCCCGGTCGCGCGGATCCATGGCCTGTGCACCGACGATGCCGTGATCGGCACCTGGTTCTACGTGATGGACATGGTGGAAGGGCGCATCTTCTGGGACGCGACTTTCCCCGGGGTCTCGCGTGAGCAGCGTCCTTCGTACTTCGACGCGATGAACGCCACTATGGCAGCGCTTCACGCAGTCGATCCCGCTGCCGTGGGGCTGGGCGATTACGGCAAGCCGGGCAATTACTTCGCGCGGCAGATCGGGCGCTGGACCAGGCAGTACCACGCCGACGAACTCGCCGGTCGCAATGCCGACATGGACGCGCTGGTGGAGGCGCTGCCCGCGCTGATCCCGCCGGGGGACGAGACCTCGGTGATCCACGGCGACTGCCGCTGCGACAACATGATCTTCCACCCCACCGAGCCGCGCGTGCTGGCGGTGCTGGACTGGGAGCTCTCCACACTGGGCCATCCGCTGGCGGACTTCGCCTATCACACGCTGATGTACCGGATGCCGCCGGATATCGTGCCGGGACTTGCCGGTGCCGATCTTGCGGCGCTGAACATTCCCACTGAGCGCGATTATGTGGCTGCCTATTGTGCGCGGACCGGGCGGGAAGGCATTGCCAATTACGAGTTCTATGTCGCCTTCAACCTGTTCCGGCTTGCCGCGATCTTCCACGGCATCAAGGGGCGGGTGCTGCGCGGCAATGCTGCCAATGCGCAAGCTGCGAGTCGGGCGGAAAGCTTTCCGACGCTGGCCCGCATGGCACGGCAGAGCCTTGACACCGTTGATCGAAACGACTGATCGCTGAAAACGGAACTTCGTACTCGCAGTCCTCGCGGCCGTCTCCCAGATAAAGGGAGAGCGACAAGGCGAGGAGTTCAGAATGTCCGGTAAGGACAAATCAATCCGCGAGATTTCGGCCAAGTGGGACGATGTCCTGCTGGTCTGCCGCAAGTGCGGCAAGAAAGTCGGCGGCGGTTTCGGCAAGGACGGCGAGCAGCGTCTGGAAAAGGCATTGAAGTCGCAGCTCAAAGGGAAGGGGCGCTACAAAGTGGTGGCGGTGCCCTGCCTCGACATCTGCCCGAAGAACGCCGTCTGCCTCGTGCAGGCGAGCGCGCCGGGGACCGTCCATCTGGTGAAGCCGGATACGCCGATGAAACAGGTTGTCGAAGCGCTGGCGCCGCCGTCGCCGCGACCCGGGAAAGTCCGGCGTGTGGCCTAATCCGCCACGGCGGGCAGACTCAGCACCACAAGCAATCCGGGGCCGTCCTGCCGGTTCTCCAGACGGATCGTGCCGCCCGCCAGAGTCATGGCCTTGACCGCGATGGACAGGCCCAGACCGCTACCGGCGCAATTCGCGGTGCCACGTTCGAAGCGGCGCAACAGGCGGTCCCGGTCGGCCGCGTCGACACCGCAGCCCCGGTCCGCCACGGTAATGGAGAGGCGGTCCGAACTGCGCACCACGGCGATATCCACCTGTCCACCGTCCCGCGCATGGACCGTCGCGTTGCCGATCACCGCGGAGAGCGCGATCTGCAGCGACGAAGGGTCGCAGCGCCAGCGCACGATGTGATCGGGCGTGACGGAAAACTCCATCGCATCGGGCGGCAGGCGGAGCAGCGTTTCCGCCACGACATCCGCCACCAGCGCATGGACGTCGACTGAGCGGGTCGATACCGAAGTCGCGTTGAGGCGGGCGAGGGTGAGCATGCCGTCGATCAGGTCGCCCGCGCGGTCGACCACGGCGAGCAGGCGCCCGGCTTCCTCCTGCTGCGGTGCGGGCGAGGTCTTGCGCAGCAATTGTGCCTGCGCGCGGATCGCTGCCAGCGGGGTGCGCAGTTCGTGCGCGACATCGTCGGTGAAGGCCTGCTCCAGTTCGTAGGCCTGGTCGAGCCGGACGAAGAGCTTGTTCAGCGCGACGATCAGCGGGCCCAGATCGCGTGACCAGTCGCCCCGTACCAGCGGCGTCAGGTCGGCCAGCGAGCGGGCGTTCAGCGTCGTCGCCAGCCGTTCAACTTCGGACAGGCTCTTGCGCAGGGTCCACCAGAGCACGACCATGCTGGCAGCGATCAGCAGGATCAGCGGCAGCGCCAGCTTGCGCAGGACCGGCACCATCGAGAATTCGCGCATGGCATCGCGTTCGGCGACGACGACGAGCAGGCGGGGGTCGCGGCCGGGGAGGCCGTAGCTGCGCCAGCTGTCGCCAACCGCCTTGAAATCGTGAAGGCCCGGCTGGCGCGGCACCAGGCTGACCGGCGCACCCCACCCGGACTGGGCGACGGGTTTGCCATCCCAGAAAACCGCGAACATGCACCAGTCGTAGGAGGCGTGGAAGGCCTTGCGTTCCTGGTTGGAAAGCAGGGGATCATCCGCTTCGTCGAGCGGCAGATTCTTTCCTCGTGCGACGAGCACGCCTGCGGTCAGGTCGTCCTGCATCATCATATAGAGGAGGCGCGAGGCGTTCACGAGCTGAGCGTCGGAGGCGCGCCCGATCTCCCGGTTGGCAACGACGTAGAGGATCGCGCCCATGCCGAGGCCGGTAAGTGCCAGCAGGATCAGTACCCGGCGATAGAGCCGGATCGAGAGCGAGGAGCGTATCACGTATCCAGGCCGCCGACCATGTAGCCGAGGCCCCGCGCGGTGCGGATGAAGTGCCGTCCGAACTTGCGGCGCAGTGCGGAGATGGCGACTTCCACGGTGTTCGATTCCACCCAATGCTCCTGGTCGTAGAGTTCGCCTTCGAGATCTGCCTTGGAGACGAAGCGCCGGGCGCGCCGCATCAGCAGGGCGAGCACGCGGAATTCCTTGGCGGTCAGCGCCACCGGCTCGCCGCTAAGGGTGGCGACATGGCCCGAGACGTCCAGCGTCACGTCGCCCACGCTCATGCTGTCGGCCGGGCGGCCGTCCTTGCGGCGCAGCTGCGAGCGGATGCGCGCGGCCAGTTCCTCCAGGTCCACCGGCTTCACCACGTAGTCGTCGGCACCGGCATCGAGACCGGCGACGCGCTGGCGGGTGCGATCGAAGGCGGTGACGATGATGACCGGCGTCGCCTTGCCGTCGGCGCGAAGCTGGCGCAGCACGTCGAGGCCGCCCATGCGCGGCATGCCGAGATCGAGCAGGATCACGTCGTAGTCACCCACGCTGGCCGCCTCGAGCACGTCGTCTCCCCGCGCGAAGAGATCGACGACATAGCCGTCCAGCTCCAGCGCGCGCTTCATCGCGAACCCGAGGGCGGCATCGTCTTCCGCAACCAGCAGACGGGGCAAGACAGGCTCCCTTGGAGATTGAACGGCGCGGAAAAAGCGCCTCCGGCCTCTTCGCTATGCCACCTTACGAGGGGCGTCAAACGCGCGGAACATCTTTTTCGCCCCGTCAGCTTCGCATCAGCTTCGGGGTCTAGGGCCTGCGGATCGACCTGAATCCAGGCGACTCGATTTGCAGGAATCCTCCGTTTTTCGCCGTGTGACGCGGCGGGCGGAGCCATCACGGCCAACAGAACATGACGATACACCAGTCTCCGCGCGATCTCGCTTCCGGGATCGTTTCGCAACCTTCCGGCGCTCCTTTTTCCGCGCCTCGCAGTCAGGCCGGCATGCGCAGCCGAAACGCGCTCGCGCCTTGCGTGGCGCTGATCGGCTGCGACGGCTCCGGCAAGTCCACGCTGGCCAGCGACTTGGTCTCGCTGCTCGACCGGCGCTCCCCGACCCGCTCGATGTACCTCGGCCTCGGCACCGGCGACCTCGGCCGCCGGATCGGCGAGATCCCGCTGGTGGGAAGGTTGGCGGAGCGCTTCCTCACCGGCAAGGCGAAGACGGCGCATGACGGCAAGCGCACGGGCAAGGAAAAGCGCCTCCCCGGTCTGGCGACGGCGCTGGCGATGTTCGGTTTCTCGCTCGCCCGCAGGCGGCGATTCCGCCAGGTGCTCGATTTCCGCCGCCAGGGTGTGCAGGTCATTACAGACCGCTATCCGCAAGCCGAAGTGCCAGGCAGTTTCGACGGCCCCGGCCTGTCGTGGCTGCGCAAGGGGTCCGCGCTCGTCGAGCGGCTGGCGACCCGCGAGCGTGCGCTTTACGCCGAGATGGCCGCCTATCGCCCGACCCTGGTGATCCGCCTCAACGTCGATGTCGATACCGCGCTGGCGCGCAAGTCCGACCATCAGCGCGATATGCTCGAGAAGAAGCTGGCGGTCGTGCCGACCCTTCGCTTCGGCGGCGCGCAGATCGTCGATGTCGATGCCACCCGTCCCTATCGCGAAGTGCTGGAAAGCGTGCTCGCGGTGCTGCGCCGCCACGGCCTCGAGGCCTGAGCGGCCTTTCGATCGAAATTTCAGGTTTTCAGATGTCCCGTCATTCTCTCCCTCCCCTCATCGCCGTCGTCGGCTGCGACGGCTCCGGCAAGTCGACCGTCACCGAGGCGCTGCGCCTCTGGATGAGCGAGCGCCAGCTCACGCAGATCTGCCATCTCGGCAAGCAGTCCGGCAATATCGGCCGCCGCATCGCGCGTCTGCCGCTACTGGGCGGCAAGCTCGACAAGTCGATCCACGCCAAGGCGCAGAAGGCTCAGACCGACAAGGGTCCCGGCCTCGGCGCCGCACTGGTGATCTACCTTTTCTCGATGCGCCGTGTGCGCCGCTTCGCCCGCATGATGAAGCTGCGCGAGGCCGGCAACGCGATCATCGGCGACCGCTTCCCGCAGCTCGGCGTGCCGGGGCCGATGGACGGCCTGGGCCTCGCCAATGCGCGGCAGGACGGGATCGTCGGCTGGCTGGCACGCGCGGAGCGCCGTCGCTACGCGGCGATGGTGGCGAACAAGCCCGATCTGGTGCTGCGGCTCAATGTCTCGCTGGACGTGGCCATGGCCCGTAAGCCCGACCACCGCGCGTCCTCGCTCGCGCGCAAGGTGGCCGATGTGCCGCGCCTGACCTTCGAAGGGGCACCCATCGTCGAGATCGATGCCGAACTGCCGCTTTCCGAAGTCCTGGCGCAGGCCAAGGCCGCGATCGACCTGCGCCTGTCGCAGATCGAGGCCTCGGGTAGCGCCGCGGGCCAGAAGGCGGCGTGATGAAGGCCGTCTCCATGAAGCACTGGTTCTCCGATGGGGTGTTCCGCACGATCGTGCGCAATGCCTCCTATCTCGGATCGAGCAAGCTGGTCGGCGCGCTGCTGGGCCTCATTGCGCTCGCCTGCGCCGGGCGCGGGCTGACGCCGGCGCTGTTCGGCACGCTCGTCATCATCCATTCCTATGCCAACGGCGTGGGCGCGCTGGTCAAGTTCCAGACCTGGCAGTTCATCGTCCGCTACGGCACGCCGGCGCTGGGGCGCGGTGACGTTGCCGAGTTCCGCGATGTCACCGGCTTTGCCTTCGGCCTCGACCTTGCCAGCGGCCTGATCGGTCTTGCAGGCGGCCTCGTCCTGTTGCCCTTCCTGGCGGATTGGTTCGGCATTCCGGCCGAGGACGTGAAGCTCGCCATGCTCTATTGCACGCTGATCCCGACGATGACGGCAGCCACCCCCACCGGGATCCTGCGCGTGCTCGACCGTTTCGACCAGATCGCCGTGCAGCAGATGGTCACGCCCGCGCTGCGCGCGCTCGGCGGCGTGATCTCCTATTTCGGTGGCTTCGGTTTCGCCGGTTTCGTGACGACCTGGTATCTCGCCGACCTGCTGGGCGACTTGTGCCTCTGGTTCATGTCGATGCAGGAACTGCGCCGCCGGGGCATCCACGGGGCTTTGCGCCCGGGCCTGCTGGGTTCCGGACGGCGGCTTTCGGGCGCCTGGGACTTCGTGTGGACCACCAATTTCGCCCACTCGATCTGGGCCGCCTGGGGACCGGTGAGCAACCTGATCGTCGGTGCCCTGCTCGGGCCGACGAGCGCAGGCCTGTTCAAGATCGCCGCGACTTTCTTCGATTCCGCCAGCAAGCCCGCCGATCTGATGTCCCGCAGCTTCTATCCGGAAATCATGCGCCTCGACCCTACCAGTCGCCATCCCTGGCAGCTTGCCATCCGTAGCGCGCTGATCTCGGGCGGCATCGGTTTCGTGATCCTGCTGGCGGTGATCCTCGGCGGCGAGCCGGTGATCGGCCTCGTCTTCGGCAAGCGCTATGTCGAGGCCTACGACCTGCTCCAGCTCATGACCGCCTCGCTGATCGTGACAATGGCCAGTTTCCCGCTCGAATCTCTGCTCTACATGGCGGGGCGCCAGCGCTCGGCACTCGTGGCCGAGGGCACGGCGGCAGCGGGTTATGCCGTGCTGCTTTTCGTGCTGATCCACCTGTTCGGCATTACCGGCGCGGGGCTGGCCTATGTCGCGGGGGTCTGCCTGAAGGCACTCTTCATGTTCATGCCGACGCTCTGGGCCTACCGGGCACGGGGCACTCTTTCGCACATCATGGCCGAGGAGGCGCCCGCATGACCTATTCGCAGGAAACGCTCAGCGCCCTGTTCGAGGCGATCGAGATGGACGATGTGGTCGATCCGGTGGTCAGCCTGCCCGATCCGATCCCGGTGGACTGCACGCGCGGGGAAATGCAGCGCTGCCTCGACCTCTGCCGCCAGTTCTGGCGGGACCGGGCGAGCCGCGGCGCCCTGCGCGAACTGGTCGGCACTCTGCTGCTGACCGGAGACCTGCCACAGGACGCCCGCAGGCGCTACAAGCATATCCGCGCGGCCTACAAGCACTTGCGCTTCGCTCTCGTGCTCTACGGGGCGAGCCACAAGGCGCCGCTGTTGTTCCGCTCGACCGTGGCGGTCATGGGGCACTTGCAGGACGCCTTCCGCAATCGCCGGCGCGTAGCGGTGCTCGGCTATGCGCTGATGCTGCGCGTGCTGCTGTCCTGGCCGGTCTGGATGGCGGTGCAGCGTGAGGTCAAAGGCGTGAAGCTGGACGATGCCGCCGGTTTCCTCGCGTATCGCAAGGCGGAATTCCGCCGGCTTCGGGGCTGGCTCTCGACCGGCTCGCTGACCGGGCACCGTTTCCACAGTATCCGCAAGGTCGTGAGCCGGCAGGTCTCGTTCTACGATACCCTGCGCACGCTCGAACCCGAAGAGCAGGGCTACCGCATGTCGCGCTTTCTCAGCGCCATCAATGGGCTGATGGGCAGCATGCACGACGATCTTGTCGAGCAGGCAGGCAAGGGGCACCGCGACTACCACCACGACGATTTCCCGATGCCCGAGGAAATCCTTTCGCGGCTGAAGGCGCTGATGGCGGCCTATCCCGTCTGAGATCGAGCGCCTCGTCGCGGGGCCTTCGACAGGCTCAGGCTGAGCAGAAGGGCGACGAGAATGGGATTGATGGATCACAACCGTTCATCCTGAGCTTGTCTAAGGATGGGGCAGCGCGCGCAAACGCTTGCCATCCTGCGCGGATTGCCCAACAATCCCCGCATGATGACGCTGCCCACTCTCGGCGAGGCCTTCTACATCGCCGAGTGGGGCATCCGTCTGACGATGCTGGCGGCCGTGCCCCTGCGGCGCTCGCCAGCGGCGGCGGCGAGCTGGCTGCTGTTGATCTTCTTCCTGCCGGTGCCGGGGCTGATCCTGTTCGCCGCGATCGGCAGCCCGCGCTTTCCGGCCTGGCGGGTCGAGCGCTTCGAGAGCCTGCGCGGCTTCTTCGAAGATGTCGCGGGCCGCATTGCGGGCGAGGCTTCGGCGGCACCAGAAAATGCGGGCGAAGTGGTCGAACTGGCCGGGCGCCTCGGCCACTTTCCGGCCGCTTCCGGCAATGCGATCGAACTGATCGACGATTACGACACGGTGATCGCGCGTCTGATCGCTGATATCGATGCGGCGCGGGAGCACGTCCGCCTGCTGTCCTATATCTTCGCCGACGATGCCACGGCGCAGCGGGTGATCGCCGCGCTCGGCCGGGCAGTGGCGCGCGGGGTGCCCTGTCACGTCCTGGTCGATCCGGTCGGTTCCTACCGCTGGCTGAAGGGCACCTTGCACGCGCTGCGCGGGCAGGGCGTGCGGGTGCGGCGAATGCTGCCGTTCCGCCTGATCCGGGGCCGCACCCGCCGCGACATGCGTAACCACCGCAAGCTGTTCCTGATCGACGGGCGGATCGGCTATGCCGGTTCGCTCAATATCGTCGCCAAGGATTTCCGCCCCGGCGTGACCAACCGCGAACTGGTCGCGCGGGTCACAGGGCCGGTGGTCGCGGCGATGTCCGCCATCTTCGTTTCCGACTGGTTCCTGGAGACTGAGGAGATGCTCGAGCCGGCGGTCGCCCTGCCGCCGCCGGGAGGCAATTCAACCTTGCAAGTGCTGCCCAGCGGCGCCAACTACCCGCTGGAAGGGTTCCTCACCCTGCTGACCTGGCAGGTCGCCCGCGCCGAGCGCGAGGTCGTGCTGGTGACGCCCTATTTCATTCCGGACGAAGGGCTGCTGGGCGCGCTGATCACCGCCGTCCTGCGCGGCGTGGAAGTCCACGTCATCGTTTCGGAAGTGGTCGACCAACTGCTGGTGAACCTTGCGCAGGCGTCCTATTACGACGAGCTGCTGGCGCACGGCGTGCGCATCCACCGCTACCGCGGCTACCTGCTTCACGCGAAGGCGGTACGGATCGACGATACCCTCGGAATCGTCGGCTCCAGCAATGTCGACGTGCGCTCGTTCCAGCTCAACGAGGAAGTCAGCCTGCTGCTGCTCGACCGCCCGGCAATCGACGAACTGGCGCGAATCCAGCAAGGCTATATCGCCGGAAGCGATGAACTCCTGTTGGCGGAATGGCGCGCGCGACCCCGGACGAGGCGGCTCGTCGAGAACGGCGCACGTCTCGTCAGCCCGCTGCTCTAAGCCGTAGGTAGCCTGTAAGCGGCGCATTGGAGGTAGGACGGCAGTCCATTTGGTCCCGATCGTCGTGGCATCGGGATAGCCGCGCAAGAAACTGTCACATTCCCGGTTTCCGGCGTGTTTTCGTCATGTACCCTCGGATGACTTGGCGAGGAGTCGAACTCATGAAGCTTCCAGAGGAACAGCTGGCCGAATTGGGCCACAACGACCGACGATCTTTCTTGGCGGCTTGCGGGAAGTATTCGCTTCTCGTTCCCCCTGCGATGACGATGCTCCTGTCCACTTCGCTCAGTTCGCCTGCGATCGCCAAGTCGGGCGGTGGTGGCGGCGGAGGTGGTTCTTCCGGCGGTTCGGGCGGCGGCGCGGGCTCGGGCGGTACGCCGGGCGGCGGGACCGGCAGCGGCGGCTCCACCGGCGATGGCGGCAGCATCCAGGACGGTGGCGGTTCCGGTTCGGGACCCAAGGACACGGGCGTCCCCAGCGGGGGCGACAGCCATGCTGGTTCGGTGAGCGCCGAGGCCAGCCTTCCCAGGGGCGACGGCGGCGGCAAGCTGAATGTCGGCGACAGGCGCGATCGGCGCTGAGCGTCTTCAGCAATGTCGAAACGGACGGGGCTGAGGCGAACCGGGGGAGGGAGCCGCGATGCACGGCGGCTTTGTATCGGGAACGGGAGCACGCGGAACGGATTTGCCGGATAGGGAAGTGCCCGGGGATTCCTCCAGGGACGAAGGATCGGTTGCCGATGCGCCGATCCTGAACCTTGCCGCTGGCGTCCTCCCGCTGGTCATTGATGACCGCCCGGTCCTTTTCGTCGAGGCCACCCAGCGCCTGAATGCGCTGAACGGCTCGGCCGGAATGCTCGTTGCGCTCCTCGCCGACGGCATCGGCCTGGCCGATCTGCGCCTGGAGCTGGGTGGCACTCTCGGTCTTTCGGCGGCCGAGGTCGATGCGCTGCTGGTGGACTGGAGCGCGCAGCGCGTCATTTCTGCGTCATCCGAGGCTTTCAGGTCTCCCGAAAGTAGCAGCTTCGTCCTGCGGGCAGGCGCACTGGATATTGCCATTGTCTTTCCCGACGGTGCGTGGGGCCGTGAACTGGCCGCGCCTTATGCACATCTGCCGCAGCAGCACGGCGCCGATCTCCGGGTGATCGCGGCGGCACTCGGTGGAAGCAACGACCTTGCCGGCATTTTCGACGGCCGCGCCGGTATGCTGGTCGCGCGCGAAGGCGCCGCGCCCGTGCTGCGCGGGATGGTGGTCGATCTCGCACTGGAGCAGGACGATTACATTGCCCTCCATGCTGCCTCGCTGGCGACTTCGCATGGCGAGACAATCCTGCTGATCGGTGCGCCGGGTGCGGGAAAATCCACGCTGGCGACGCTGGCTGCGGTCTCGCCCGGCACGCTGCGCCTTGCCGGGGACGATATCGTCCTGTTCGATCCTCGCACCGGCCTGGCCATGGGCCTGCCGCTGCCGCTGACGATCAAACGCGGAAGCTGGGACCGCCTCGTGGGAGCCGTTCCCGGCCTTGCGGATAATCCCCCGATCCTGCGTGCGGACGGGCAGTGGCTGCGCTATGCCCCGCTGCCATCGCCCGCCGCGCCCGGCTGGCGGCGCGTTGCCGCGATCGTCGACTTGCGACGTGAGGACAGTACCGCGGCCGGGGCGCAACTGCTTGCCCAGTCCGCCATCGATTGTCTAGGACGCCTGCTGGAGGAAGGCTTCGTGCGCGGTGGTCGCTGCACGGCGGGCCAGATGCGCGGACTGGCCAGAATGGTCGACGGCGCCCGCACCCTTACGCTCCACTATGCCGAGGCCGGACAGGCGCTTCCCGCCATCGAGGCGCTTCTTGCCTAGCACGGCCAAGGCGCTCTCGGACTTTTGCCAGTGCCTGAAGGGCGATGTTCCGCCCCTGATCGACTGGGAAGGGGTGCTCGGACTCGCCAATCGGACGCTCGTGACCCCGGCATTGGCGCAGGCGCTGGCATCCAACGCGAAAGTCCCTCCCGAAGTCGCCGGTCTGCTTCAGGTCATCGCGGAACGCACGGCCACCCGTAACGGGCTGATGCATGCCCAGCTTGCCGAGGCCGTCTCCGCCTGCAATGCTTCCGGGATCGAGCCGATCCTCCTCAAGGGTGCAGCTCTGCTCGCCCGGCGCGGACCGGACTGCGCCGATCGGCTGCTCACCGATCTCGACCTGATGGTTCGCGAAGAGGAGGGCGCGCGAGCGATCGCGGCGCTGGAAAGCATCGGCTATCGCCGCTTTTCTTCCACTCAGGAAGACGGGCAGGGCGTCAATCTCGGCCGGGAGCGCGATGCGGGCGGCCTGGACCTCCACTACCGGCTGAAACGCGTGGGCCGCGAGCGTGATGCGGCTTGGCTGGCTGCCTCCTGCTGCCCGTTCGCGATAGGGGAAGGGAGGACGGCGATGCCCTCTCCGGCGGCGCTGGCCGCGCTCTTCGTGCTGCACGACCAGTTGCAGGAGGGAGATTACTGGCGCGGTCGGATCGATCTGCGCCACCTCGTCGATCTCGCGGCGATTGCCCGCGACGAAGGCGGGATCGACGGTGCGGCACTGGCGGCGCTGTTCCCGGAAGCCCGTGCCCGACGCGCGCTCGCGGTGCAGCTCGATACGCTGGCGGAATGGCTCGGGGTGCGGATCGCCAGCGATCGTCGCGGTTGGAGAGTACTTTTCCAGGACTGGCGCCGACGTGAGCAGTTGCGCCGTCCCGGCACGGAGACCGCCTTCACTCTCGCCTCATGGTTGATCGATCCCCCTTTCGGCCTGTTCGAACACAGCGGCGCGGCAGCGCGTGGCCGGGAGGTCCGGCGCATGCTGCTGGAGAAGAAGGCCACGAAAGTCTGAAAGGGCAGCGCTTCAGCGCAGCCCGGTGAGCCATTCCGCGATCATCGCCTGCCCCGCCGCCACCGCGCCCGGTCCCAGACTGTCGTGGGCTGCGCGCAGGGAGGCCTCGTCGCCTCCTGCCTCGACCACCGATTCCGGCCATTGCTCGATCCAGGCATCGAAACGCGGGTCGAGGCCCATTTCGGCATGGAACTGCAAGGCCAGGATATTGCTGCCGCGCCGAAAGGCCTGATGCGCGTAGAGGTGGCTCGACGCCAGAAGCTCGACATTCGCGGGCAGGGTGAAAGTGTCGCCGTGCCAGTGAAGCACCGGCACGCCTGCGATATGGCGAAGCGGGCCTTCGAGAGCATGGTCATGGACCGAGACGCTGTGAAAGCCGACTTCCTTGTGCGGTCCGGCATAGACTTCGGCGCCCATCGCGGCGGCCATCATCTGCGCGCCGAAGCATACGCCCAGCGTCGGCCGTTCCGCTTCCAGGCGCCGGGCTAGACGCCGCATCTGGCAGGTGATCCAGGGGTGCTCGTCCTGCTCGTAGATGCCCATGGGACCGCCCATCATGATGAGCAGGTCCGGCTCGCAGAGGTCGAGCGAGGAAAAGGCGGGATCGGTCACGTCGATCCGATCGACATCGTATCCGGCCGCTTCGATCGGCATGCGGTAGCCGGCGACGCCTTCATAAGGAACGTGCCGGATGATCAAGGCGCTCTTCGTCACTGCTCGCTTTCGTTTGGGTGGCACTGCGGAAATGCCCTGCCTGCATCTTCCATCGCTCACTCGAACGGCGCAAGCCCCGACGCGGGCCCGATAGAAAATGTATCAAACGGTTGCCCCCGCCCGATAAGGCCAGGAAATACGGGTGCAGGATTTGCAATCTGCGGCCCCAGCCGCCATGGTTCGCGCGAAATTCACCTGAGAATTATGGAAGGAGCCAAGGTTTGGAGTCAGTTTCGGTCGTACTTTTCCTTTTGCTGGCGGTCGTTGTGAGCGGTGCGATATCGCGCATGCTCCCCTGGTCGGTGCCGACACCGCTCGTGCAGATATTGCTGGGCTGCGTGATCGGCCTCTCGACTTCTTATAGCGTATCGCTCGATCCCGAACTGTTCCTGCTGCTCTTCCTGCCGCCGCTGCTGTTTCTTGACGGTTGGCGTATTCCCAAGGACGAATTGTTCAAGGACGTCTCCACCGTCGTCGAGCTGGCTCTGGGGCTGGTACTGACGACCGTGATCGGCATGGGCCTGTTCATTCACTGGATGATTCCGGCGATGCCGCTGGCCGTCGCTTTCGCGCTGGCTGCCGTCGTTTCGCCGACTGACCCGATCGCGGTTTCCGCCATCGCCGCCCGCGTGCCGATCCCCAAGCGCATGATGCATATCCTCGAAGGCGAATCCCTGCTGAACGATGCCTCGGGCCTCGTCTGCCTCCGCTTCGCCGTCGCGGCGGCACTGACCGGCACGTTCTCCGCCGGGGGCGCCGCGCTCAACTTCCTCTGGGTTGCGGGCGCGGGCCTGGCCATCGGTGTTGCGGTCACGCTCGTCGTCTCGCGTGCCAAAGCCTGGGTCACGCGCCGCTGGGGCGAGGACACCGGCTCGCAGATCCTAGTCAGCCTGCTGATCCCCTTCGGTTCCTACATGCTGGCCGAGCACTTCCATGCCTCGGGCATCCTTGCTGCTGTCAGCGCCGGCGTGACCATGACCTTCGCCGAAATCTCGCGCGAGGCCCTGGCGGTCACCCGCATGCGCCGTAACTCGGTGTGGGACACGATCCAGTTCACTCTCAACGGCATCATCTTCGTGCTGCTGGGCGAGCAGCTTCCGGCGATCCTTGCCGGAGCAAAGCGGACCGTGGCCGTCACTGGCCATACCCAGCCGGGCTGGCTGGCGCTCTATGTCGTCGCCATCGTCCTCGGCCTGGCGGCTTTGCGCTTCGCCTGGGTGTGGCTCTCGCTCAAGTTCACGATCCTGCGCAAGCGTCAGGCGAACGGCGGCAAGGATACGGTGGGAGCGGTCCCGACGCCGAACTGGCGACTCGTTGCGGCCATGTCCTTCGCGGGCGTGCGCGGCGCGATCACCCTGGCGGGTGTGCTCACATTGCCTCTCGTGCTCAACGATGGCACGCCTTTCCCGGCGCGTGATCTGGCCATCTTCCTGGCGGCGGGCGTCATCATTGTTTCGCTGGTCCTAGCCAGCATGGCCTTGCCGGTCCTGCTCAAGGACCTTACCATGCCTGGAGAGCCGTCCAAGCAGGCAGAGGAAGACGCGGCACGCGCCAAAACAGCCGAAGCGGCTATCAAGGCGATCGAGCGCCATCAGCATAACCTTGCCGAAAGTCGCGGCGATGCCGACCGTTATGCGGCGGCGGGTGGCCGGGTGATGGACCTCTACCGCGAAAGGATTGAAGGCCTCCGCGAAGACGAACGCGATGCCGCTCGCGAACAGGAGCGGCTGTTCCGCGATTTCCGGCTTGTCGGCCTCAAGGCCGAACGGACGGCACTTGGCGAACTCATCCGAAGCCGAAGTGTGGGCAGCGAGACCATCCGCAAGCTGACTCGCGAACTCGATCTTTCGGAAGCCCGCTTCCGGGGATGAGATGAAGCAAACGGTCCCACCCCGGCGGTGGGGCCGTTTGGCCCGTGAAGGCGCAACCCGCTGGAAACGGGCATTTTTTCGAAAATGTAGTTTTTTTTTTAAAATTAGCGTGTTGACCGAATCAAGAGCCCCGCCTAGAGGCCTTTTCACCGCAGCGGACCACACGGTTTCGGAGCGGTCGCCAAGACATTACGGGCAACATGCTCCCCCAATCGCAAGAAGCG
>PJTO01000147.1_pt1 | contig 80745 bp, 60 predicted proteins | sample 1512101 | NCBI WGS metagenome assembly PJTO01 (sample SAMN08177690, study PRJNA422409) | Soil metagenome, whole genome shotgun sequencing project.
AACTTCATGTTCCTGTTCGCCGGAACCGTAAGCACGAACCCTTGGCTGCTGCTTCTCGGAATGCTGGTCGTCGTCGCCGGAACGAACGCCGGACGCTTCGGACTTGACCGCTACGTGCTCCCGTTGATTCATAAAGGAACCGACCGCATCTTCCACCGCAAGCCGAAAAATCCGACAACCGCTGAAGGGGCGTTGGCCAAGTAAGCAGTGGACATCTTCCATCTCCCATAGCCAGATGCCAAGAGGCGCTTCCGTTATCAGGAGCGCCTCTTGACGTTTGTCGAAGCTTCCTACAACTCCGCTTCATTCTTTATTCCGACTTTTGAAGATCCCAGCCGTAAGCCTTATTGATCGCATCCAAATCCTTTTGCGGGACTGCATTGACATAGGCTTGAGGTACGAGATTGTTCTCAATCCCCTTTTTGATAAGGTCTACAAGCTCCTGTGCGCTTAAATCTTTTGTGCTTCGAAGCTTCAAGCCGTATGTCTCATTGATCGCATCCAAATCTTTCTGCGGTAGTTGATCGACATAATCCTGAGGTATGGGAACATTATCTTTAATGAATAGTCGAATGCGATCTACAAGTTCTTTAGTGGTTAATTTCGGCGGCGTTAAACTTTTTCTCATTTCGGGGACCTCTGTTTTATTCCCGTCCTTATCATAATATACGACGCTTCCATCCGAAGATTGGACGTAAATATTTCGCCCTTCAGTTTGTTTCCCCGTCGGAATTTTGACCGGCACAGCGGATCGGTCGGGAACGGCCGATCCCGCTGCATAAGCAGCAGCTCCGCCGCTGCCGACCAAGGCAATTGCAGCAACAAGGGATAAAGCCAGCATCGGTTTCTTCATTCTCTTCTCATTCATAAGATTCATGAGTCTCCTTTTCATAACCTCTTTAGGACTGCATAGGCTGCTGGTGAAAGCTACATTTTTTTTCATGACGCCGTACTCCAGCGTAGACAACAACGTTTCGCCGTAAAATCTTCGGTTTTTCGAATCCATGCCTCGAACGACTTGTTCATCGCATGACAGCTCGCAAAGCGTATGGATCTGTTTATTGAGCGAATAAGCGGCCGGATTAAACCAGTGAACCGCATTTGCGACAAGCATGAGAAACTTCACGGGCAGATCGCCGCGCTTTAAATGAACGAGCTCGTGGGACAGAATCATTGCAAGCTCTTTTTCCCCGTATCGGATATCCGGCAGTACAATCGTGGGTTTCCGCAAGCCCATAATCATCGGCGTTGTTGCGTTCGCGCTTACGATTACCTTTACGGGGCATTGAACCGTTTCGCATATCCGGCTTCCCAGCAAGACCGAACGTTTAAATGACCGATATTTTTGGACATTTACGATAACAAAGACAAGGACTCCAACCGCCCAAAATAGGGCTGCGAAAGCTGCGAATTCCTTTAAGTTATCCAGTCCTAACCCAAACAGTAAATCCGTCGATTGCCTCCCAAGTAATGTGCTGCCGATTCCCGTCTGTGGAGCGACGTGCAAAAATCGTTCCGCTATCGTTCCCGTTTCAGGAATTACGCCTGTGTCGGATGAGACGGAGTTTATGAAAGAGACAAGCCTGTTGATGATCTCCGATCCGCCAAGAAGAAAAACTACAGGAATCAATCCCGTATAATAATGCCAGGTTTGAGAAAAAAACTTTTGCGTAACGGGCTTTATACAGTTCTGCAAAATCCAAACCAATGTCCCCGCGATTGACGCAACGACGAGAGAGGAGACCAGCCCCATCATTTCTTACCGTCCTTGCTGGCAAACCAATCCTTGAGCTCCGCTATGTCATCTTGACTTAGCTGTTCGTCATCAGCCAGAGTCGCAATAAAGTTCTTCACATTCCCGTTGAATAAGCGGCTGAGAAAGGATTGGGCTTCGTACTTCCGGTACTCGCCGAGAGTCAAAGCGGGGTCATAATAATTCGCCTTGCCGCTCAAGGACTTGGTCAGGAATCCCTTCTCGATCAGCCGTTTCAAGATGGTCGACAACGTTGACGTTTTCCAACTCCTGCTTTTAAAGATTTCCAGAAGCTGATTGACAGTTACGGGAGTTGCTAGTTCCCAGATCACCTCCATGACTTCCATTTCGGTTTCGGAAAGCCTAACTAAATTTTTCATCGGCGCGCACCTCTGATTTTTACTTCGACAACTTGTCGCAGGTAAAATATACGACAAATTGTCGCACATGTCAAATGCTGCCTAAGCCGTGGAATGGAGGTGCAAAATGCGCCTTAATGTCCAACATCTGGAGCTTCATAGTACGCTTATCCTGATAACATTGGGGATAGCTCGCTGTAAGCCCACTTCCCGCAGCAAATATATGGAAACCACTAAATGTTCGCCGGAGCCGTAAGCACGAACCCTTGGCTGCTGCTTCTCGGAATGCTGGTCGTCGTCGCCGGAACGAACGCCGGACGCTTCGAACTTGACCGCTACGTGCTTCCGCTGATTCATAAGGGCACCGACCGCATCTTTCATCGCAAGCCCAAAAATCCGACAACCGGTGAAGGGGCGCTAGCCAAATAAATTGCGAACTAACCATCGCGAATCGGGGTGCTTCCGAATACCGGATACATCCCGATTTTCTGTGCGTTTAAATGTTACAATAGGGGCGTTAACGAAAATAGAGAGACAGGAGCGAGGAGAAATGGCGTTAAAAGCAGTCGTGTTCGACTTCGACGGAACGTTGATGGATACCGAATCTAGTGCGTACGAGTCCATCAACAGCATCTATGCGGATCATGGACAGGAGCTTGCGTTGGAGACTTGGGCCGTATGCATCGGTACGATCGGCGGCTTCGATCCGCATGCGGACCTGCAGACCAGAACGGGCAAAACGTTGGATAAGGATGGGCTGCACAAAATGTATCGTACGAGGCACGTTGAACGGCTGCAGAGTGCCTCTCTTCGTCTCGGCGTGCTGGAGCGGTTGGAGGAGGCACGCAGCTTGGGCTGGAAAATCGGTCTTGCCTCCAGTTCGGATCTTGCTTGGATAGAGGGGCACCTTCGCCGGCAGGGGATCAGAGATTATTTCGAGGTCATCCGTTCCTCCGACGATGTGAAGCGGGTCAAGCCTGATCCGGAGCTATATATACAAGCGGTCGAGGCGCTGGGAGTCAGGCCCGACGAAGCGCTTGCGATCGAAGACTCGGTGAACGGGCTGCGCGCAGCCAAAGCCGCCGGATTGTGGGGGCTGGCCGTTCCGAACCCGGTTACGAAGCAGATGGACTTTGTTCAAGCCGATATTCTCGTGAGCGATCTCGATCAGACGACGTTCGCTCAAGTCGAAGCGGAGCTGCAAGCGCGCATCGTTCAGAAATAGAGAGTTGCTTGGCGTAGGATTCCGGATCGAAATCGCCTGCGACATATTCGGTCCGGGATCGACAACGTCTGATAGGATAAAAGGGAAAACCTGTGAAATAAGTAGTAGATTTTTCCTAGTACTTTTGTTATCCTTGGAATCGTAACGTCTTTGGTCGCATGGATTCCATTCGTTGGTATGATCATGCACATCGTTACCGGTATTCTGTTGATGGTCAGCGCTGCGAAAAAGGAATCTTCTCAGTCATCTGGTGTAAGCGCTTAATAAAATGAACGGAAGCCGGCCTCAAGGGGCTGGCTTTCTTATGGCAATGTCGTCCGAGCTGCCGTAACGCGCCAAAGCCTTCTCCGCCGATTCCAACATCCGCTTGCGCAGGCCGTCGCCCTCCACAATTTTGACCCGCAGCCCGAGAAAACGAATTTTGGACAGCAGAAACTCGCTCTCATCCGCTAAGTACGTTACATGAATGAGGTAGCGGTTTTCCTCCTCCTCATAGCTCACCGACTTATCGAAGCAGGAGAAGGCGTACAAAATTCGCGACAGCTCGGCGTTGTAGGTTCGGACGACTTCAATGACGGCCTGCTCCTTGCGTTTCTCCAAGTGCGCCGCTACTCGGGCCCGCAGTTCCTCGACCCGTTCGGGAGGGAGGAGGGTTTCTTCGACCGAAACGATGCTTTGCAGCTTGGTCGCCATGAAGGAGCGCCCCCGCGTACTGTACCAGAGCAAATACCATTCTCTCTTGACCATGCTATATTCCAGCTTGACGGGAAGGCCCGGTTGATTCGCCTTCGTTCCTCCGTGCTTGATCCGGGAAGTGAGCAGCATGCCTTTATCCTGCATGATCATTCGTCTCAGAGTGCGAAGTAGCGGATGGTAAACTTGACGCTCGGCATTTTTGGCCTTCTCGACGATGAAATCGCGGTGGTTGATGGCTGGTCCGTTTTGCAGGATGAGATCCAGCTTTTCTAACGTAGCAGGGGTAAAGGCTTCCGCGGAGGAGCCGTGATCTAGCGCTGTTCGGAGCCAGGCTCGTTCCTGTGAAGTAAGGGCGAGGGCATCCGACTCGTCCAGCCGGGAGAGAATCTGATAGTTAAAAATCTTCTCGAACGGATTCATAATGATTCCGAATCTCCTCCCATTCCGCGATCAGCTCTTTGCGAAGCCAAGCGGGCTCCAGCACCTCGCAGCTTGATCCGAAGCTTCTGAGCCAAGGCTTGATTTCGTAAATGCCGTTAACTGTAATCTCATACAGAAAGGTTGCCTCCGTCTCCTCGCGAATCGTGCCCCACTGGCCCTGCGCTTCAACGCGATCCCGAATGAAGTTAGCTCCCGCGCGGTCGGGATTGTAGAAACGGGCCACGACCTTCACCGGCCGCAGCGTGTCCGTCACCCAGCTTCGCTCCAACTGTTCTTGCGCACGGGCAAGCTGAGTGGTGAATTGCGTCTCCTCCACGGCATCGCCGATCTCGATCTGCGTCAGTCCCTCCATACGGTATTTCATCAAGCCGAGCTTCGAGCTGTGGCCGATCAGATACCAGCGTCCGTATTGGTGGTCGTAGATCACGCGCAGAGGGAGCGTCGTTTCGTCGCTGCCTTCCGTATCGCGCTCAAACAGCGGATTTGTATTTTTCGAGGCGTAGTTTTTACCCTTTTTGGGGGACAGATAGAGAAACTGCAGTCGTCTCCGCTCGCGAATCGCTTGAAAAACGGTATGCAAATGCGCTTCGTCCAAAATGCGGGAATGGTAGTGGTACTTGTACAGATGGGTTTCCGATGTTTCGGGAGAGAAGCCGCGCTTACCGAGCGCCTTCTTCAGCGTATCGCGCAGCAGATAGCCCTGAACGGCCGGCACTTGCGTGTTGGCCATCACGTCGACGTAATCGTATAGATCGAGCAGCTCATCGTCGGACAGATGATCGACCAAATCGTTGGCCGCTCTATAGCGATAAGGACGACCGCCTTCGCAGCGCGTAATCACCCCGACTTCTTCAAGGTATTTTAGATCGCCGCGAATGGTTTTCTCGTCAGGGCATGGAAAATCCAGAGGCATGTTGTCGCTGCACTCGTCCAGAAGCTCCTTGGCGGTCAGCTCCCGATCCTGCAAAAGGGTGATCGTTAGAGAGAGCCGCACGCTTTCCGACTCCTTAAGCGATTTGGCCCGGAACAGAAACAGCAGCAGCGGGTCGGCAGATTCATAGTGATTATAGCGAAGCCCTTCCGTGAGGTCGGATTCCTGATTGGCGGAGAGAGGCTGAAGAGACGTTCTCATATCCTTAAGATAGCGGAGCGTCTTGTCATACGTATGAACGGAAATGCCCAGACGGGAGGCGAATTGCTGCCTGGAATAGGCCCCTCCGGCCAGCGCAAGCAGCCTGAGAAACTGTACCTCTTTGTCGAAGCTTTCCCGAGCCATTGTCGTTCCTCCGTTCTCTTCCTTTTTCCATATAAGTTCCATTGTAGCAATTGCGGAAGGTGGGGGGAATGGGAATTTTTCGACGTATGGTTCGATGGTGAAGCTTTTGGTCGTTGTCAGAACGGGATTCCTTGGCCAATGGCCAGTGAGTCAAATTGATGCTTGCTATTTGTAGTGCGATGGTTTATAATGAAATTTATAGAACTTATGGACAAATTCACATAACGTAGAGGGTTATTCTTTTATGTTAATAACCTTGTACACTATGTGAATTTTTTATTTTTAATCGAATAAGAAGATCATGTAAATACTAATAAGGTGGTCATCAGTATGGAATCGGGAACAGTAAAATGGTTTAACGCAGACAAAGGCTTCGGCTTTATCGAAGTTGAAGGCGGCAACGACGTATTCGTTCATTTCAGCGCAATCGTCGGCGACGGTTACAAAGCTTTGGACGAAGGTCAACGAGTCGAATTCAACGTCGTTCAAGGGAACCGCGGCCCGCAAGCCGAGAATGTCGTCAAGCTGTAAATAAGGACTTGCCCCGAACCAAGCGTTTGGGGCATTTTTTTTACCGCTGCCTCCATTTCAAAATAGAAAGAGGGAATGTACTTGTATTATTCTCGGAAAAGACCGTTGGAAGAGCTGCCGGAAGAAATCACCGCAATTTGGACGTGCCCCGGAGAGAACTGCAAGGGTTGGATGAGAGATAATTTCACGTTTTCCATCGTTCCCATCTGTCCCCAATGCAAAGCCAAAATGGTCAGAAGCGAAAAAATGCTTGCCATGATCGAGAATACAAGTCCTAACCAGCTTAAAGTGTGAGCTTGCGGCGGGTTGAGCTATAGACATGTACGTAGCAAGTTCGGACGAGGAAGCACCGTGTATGCAGCTTAATTCTGCATGCTCGGTGCTTTTTGCTGTTCAGGGCTATTTTTGCTATGCCGCATTTAACGCCATTAAAAAAAGTATTGGTCCAGGGCAGCCCGTTCTACTATAATCAATTCCAAAAAGCCAAATGGACGGGGGATGAGAGCGATTCGGCACAAATTCAGCATTAAGCATAAGCTGTTCGCGATTTTCCTGGGCATTTCGCTCCTTCCGATTTTCCTGATCACTGTCGTGTCTTACAGGGGATACTCGGACCTTATCCATCGGCAGGTGAGCGTGACTGCGGCCAACTTGCTAGATAGCAGCATGAACAAGCTCGGCGATGCCCTAGACGAGATCGCAGGCGTGAGCCAGACGTTCGCCTACCAGCCTTATTCGCCGGACAATCGTTCGATCATCGACATTTTGCGGCGGCACAAGGTGTACACCGATGATTTGAACAGCTTCGAGCTGTTGCAGAGTCATCGGGACTTGAAGTTTCTGTTTGAGAGTCTGCTCTATACGCATCGCTATATGAACGGCATCTACTTGTTTGCCGCAGGGGGCAACTCCTTCTATTACGCCAGAACGGATAACGATTTGCTGCTTGAGTACAGCCCGGAGGGGGCAGAGTGGTACAAGAGAACGCTTGAGGACGGAATTTATGTAAGCGATATCGGGCGTAAGGACTATTCAATGTCGGCCAAGCCGTCGGTCTCGTTCTCGCGTCTGATCGTCGACCCGACAACGAACGAGCCGCTCGGTGTCGTCCTGATCGATTGCAATCTGGAGCTGTTCGGCGGCATCGACAAAAACATACTTCCCCAGCAGTCCGTTATGTTCATCACGAGCTTGGAAGGACGCATCGAGTACGACAGCTCGGAGGGGAAGGAGGGCGTGCCTCTATCGGCGAGCGACGAAGAGCTGCTGTCCGGCAAGGAGGCCGGGCAGTTCATGGACGACAAAGGGGAATGGCTGACGATCTTCAAAACGTTCCCGAATTACGAGTGGAAGCTCGTCCTCCGGGTGTCGATGGCCGCGTTGGAAAACCAGTTCATACCTGTGCGCAACGTGCTGATCGCAATAGCGGCCACCTGCAGCATCATGTTCTGGGCGATTTCCTTTTTCCTGTCGCGCATGGTCACGAGGCCGATCGTCAACTTGAGCCGCATCATGAAGTCGGAGAAGTCGAATGAGGTGCTCTTGAACAACAAGTACCTGCAGGGCAGCGACGAGATCGCGACCTTGTACAATGAGTACAACGCGATGATTGCGGAGAACAAGGCGATTATCAAGGAGCGTTATCAGAACCGGATCATTGTGCTGGATTCCCAGATGAGGGCGCTGGAGGCGCAGATCAACTCTCATTTTCTGTACAACACCTTGGAGTCGATCAACAGCATCGCGGATGTTGAGGGGGTTGTCAGCATTACGGTCATTACGAAGGCTTTGGGGGATATGTTCCGCTACAGCATCAAGACGGACAGCGAGCAGGTGCGGCTGCGGGACGAGCTTACTCATGTGCTCAATTATTTAACGATCCAGAAGATGCGTTACGGTGACAGGCTAGTCTTCGATATTCAAATCGACGAACCGTTACGCGAGGAAAAAATATTGAAGCTTATCCTGCAGCCGTTGGTGGAAAATGCGATCTATCATGGTCTGGAGACGAAAGAGGGGCCGGGGAAAATCGCGATTTCGGGACGGATGAACGACGACTCGCTTGAGATCGATATTCGCGACGACGGATCGGGGATGACGGAGAAGCAGCTAGAGCGGCTTCGGCGTCAGCTTAAAGTGCCGCCTCGCTTCACGGAGATGGGGCGCAGAGATAAGGGCGGCATCGGTGTGTCCAACATTCACTCGCGCATTCGCTTGTATTACGGCGAAGCGTCTCAAGAAGCCGGAATCGAAGTAGACAGCGAGCCGGGCCGGGGCACGAACGTGCGCGTTCGCGTACCGCGGCTCAAGCCGTAGGAAGGGAGCACAGCATCATGTATAGCTATGTCATCGTAGACGACGAGCCGCTCATTCGCAGCGGCATCCGCAGCAAAATCGACAGCTTCGCCGAGTCTCTCGGACTGCTCTGCGCAGGAGAAGCGAACAACGGGAGAGAGGCGCTCGCTCTCATCGCCGAGCGGGACCCGCAAATTATCGTAACGGATATGCGCATGCCGGGAGTAGACGGCCGGGAGCTGCTTGCCCTGTTGAAGCAGCGCTATTCGGACAAACAGATGATCGTCGTCAGCGGCCACAAAGATTACGAGTATATGATGGGCGCGATCGAAGCGCAGGTCGCGGGCTATTTGCTCAAGCCGTTCAGCCGCGAGGAGGTTCAGGCGGTTATGGCAAAAGCGATCGAGGCGATCGAAGCGGCTACGGCGTCCAAAGGTTTGCGGGAGAAGCTCGACGACATGCAGGCCGAGCAGGAACGCTTGCACGAACAATACGATTTGGAGTTGTGCCGCGTTCAGATCGAATCGGGCAGAGCGGGTGCGGCTTCTGCAGAGTTTCAGTCGCATCGGGGCCGCGCGCTACAGTCGATCAAGCGCTACGTGCTGTTGACGCAGTATGCAACCGATGCTCAGAATGCGCAGAGGACAGACTTGCGTCGACTTGCCGAGCTGCTTCAGGAGCAGCAGGAGTTCTCTTCGGAGCTTGTCCTCATTCCGGGTTCGGCGGAAGCGTGGCTTTATCTTGTTGTGCCGTTGAATTCGGAGGAAGACTCCGAGCGCGTCCATAAGCTGGCTAAGAAATGGATGATGGAGGCGCACGTGGACGATAAGACCGAAAGCCGACTTCTGATCGCCGCAAGTCTACACAAGCGGGAGCTGGGGCAGCTTCACGAAGCTTATCTGGAATGTCGTTCGGCGATGGACGCCTGTTCCGCAGATACGATGTACGGCTACGGCAGCTACGAACGTCCGTCCGCAAAGTCGGAGCGATGGGAGGAGATGGACCGGCTCGTTTATTTGCTGGAGTCCGGCTCGGCGGATAAGGCGGCGAAGGGGTTAGACGATGCTTTATTCCGCGACGCCATGACTTGGAGCGAAGCCAAGTCCCGATGCCGGCAGCTGATCGAAGCGATAACGAACGCGACGCGCCAGGAGCTTCTGCTCGCGCCCTACGATTGGGCGAAGAATGCAGATGTCGTAATAGACGAAGGATACGACAGCAGACGGTTGATCGAGTACATGCAGGAGCTCTTGCAAGCGATCGAATCGCCGCTCCGCTCATCCGGCGCGGACTCGTCCCACAGTCTGGTCCGCAAGCTTCAAAGCTATATTGAAGCCCATTACCAGGAGGAGCTGTCGTTGCAGAAGCTGGCGCAGCGATTCTTCGTTAACGCCAGCTATTGCAGCTACATTTTCAAGGAAAAAACGGGCATGAACCTGTCGGAGTTTCTATCGGCCAAGCGGATCGCCAAGGCGAAGGAGCTGCTGGAACGAACCGATTATCCGCTCGACCGTATCGCCAGACTGGTCGGCTACAGCAATGACAAGTATTTGATTCGGATTTTCAAGAAATCGACGGGCGATACTCCGCAAGCCTATCGACAATCCCGGCGGCGCTAGCGCCGCCTCCCCCCAAAAAAAGTACACCCCAAATGCCAAAATCCTGTTCCGAATTCTCGATTATAATCGACTTGTGCACAGTAAGGGCGAGCTTGCCGCAACACATACGAGCATCGACAATCATAGGGAGGGCTTGTCCGAGATGAGAAAAAGCTTAGTAACGGCGCTGGCGATTGTGCTGGCATTTGCCATGGCCGCATGCGGTAAAGGCGACAATTCCGCCAGTAATGGAAGCGGTGCCAATTCCCCGAAACCAGAAAACGAACCGATCACGATTACGATGCTGGGACCCGGGAACGCATCGACGGATAAGAAGGATTTCAATACGGAGATATTCCCGGAGCTGGTCAAAGAGAAATTCCCCCACGTCACGATCCAATCGGAGACGCTTCCGAACGAGCAATACATTACGACGCTAAAGGCGAGAATGGCGACAGGCGGCGGACCCGACATCTTCTTCTACTGGCCGAAAATGCAGGCGCTGGACGTCGTGAAGCCGGGCTATGCGAAGGAGATTACCGGTCTGTCGGTGCTGGACAAGTTCAATTCCGGTGTCGTGGACGCTTTTGCCGTCGATGGCAAGCAATACGCCATCCCGTCCGGAGTCAATATTCTCGGCGTCTATTACAACAAATCGTTGTTCGAGCAGGCCGGCATCACGGAAATTCCCGGGGATTGGGAGGCTTTCCTCGCCGCCTGCCAGAAGCTTCAGGACGCGGGCATACAGCCGCTCGTCTCCGGGGACAAGGACGGCTTCGTCGCGCAGTTCGGCTTGTATCAGCTGGCGGCCTCGATCGTGTATCCGCAGGAGAACGATTTTGACGCCAAGCTGTTGGCGGGAGAGCAGAGCTTTGCCGACTCGAAATGGCAGGAAGTGCTGACGAAATACAAAACGCTGTACGATCGCGGATTCGTCCAGAAGAACTCTCTTGGCGCAGGCAATACGCAGGCCCAGCAGCTCTTCATCGACGGCAAAGCCGCCATGACGATCGACGGCAACTGGTCGCAGTCCAACCTTACGCAGAAGGGCGCGGTCGACTTCGAACGCGGATTTTTCCCGCTGCCGGGCAACGATCCGGGCGAGCAGATCGGCTTGTCCGCGGCCCCTAGTGGAGGAACGTTCATCAACGCGAAGACGGAGCATTACAATACGATTGTCCAAATTATGGAGTACATGTACGATGGCGAATCCCCGCTATTCAAAGCATGGGTGGAGTACAACGTAGGGCAGGTTCCGTCCTACAAAGGCGTGGATTTCCAAGGCGGCGAGGTGTTCGACGAGTATTACCGGCTGTTCCAGACGAGCCCGTCCTGGTACTTCAGCAACCAGGCTTGGCCGGGCGGATTGTCCGACGAGCTGTGCGCCAAAGTCCAGGAGATGATCAGCGGCAAGGAAACGGTCGAAGGCGTGGCCAAGGCGGCCGATCTGAAGCTGTCCGAGCTGATGGCCCAGCAGCAGCAGTAGGAGCCGAGAGGGCGGCCGATCCCCGGCCGCCCTTAGGAAGGAGCAGCTATGAGCGAGGCTTTTAAGAAAAGAATGTACTGGTTCGCCGTGCCGGCCTTGGCCGTGTACGTCACCTTCTGGATCTGTCCGGTCCTTCTCACCTTTTACTACAGCCTGACGAATTCGAACGGATTCGATACCCAATACCGGTATGTCGGCTTCCAAAATTACGAGTATCTTCTCAAAGACGGAACGCTCGCCAACGCCATGAAAAATACGCTCGTCTACACGATCGGAAGCGTTATCGCGACCAACGTTCTGGCGCTGGCTTTAGCGATGGGGCTTAACGCCAAGCTTCGACTGAGCGGGCTTTACCGAACGTTTGCCTACGTTCCGACCTTGTTCAGCACGATCGTGGTCGGCTTTATTTGGGGCTTTATTTATTTGCCCGATTATGGCTTGCTGGCCGCGTTGTTGGACAAAGTCGGGCTAGGAGGCTGGGAGCTGAACCTGCTCGGCGACGCCTCCACCGCCCTGTGGGCAACGATGGCCGTCGACGTATGGAAGGGCTTCGGGGGAACGATGATCATTTATTTGGCCGGACTTCAATCCGTGCCGGCGGAGCTGGAGGAAGCGGGGCGCATGGACGGCGCGAACGGCTGGCAGCTGATCCGTCGGATCAAGCTTCCGCTGCTGGCCGCCGCCGTGACGATCAATGTGACGCTGGGACTCATTAACGGCCTTAAGCAATTCGACTATATTTACACGATGACGCAGGGCGGTCCGGGCAAATCGACGAGAACGCTCATGTTCGAGATGTTTCGGATGGCCTTCGCGGAGTCGCTGTTCGGCAAGGCGGCCGCGCTTGGCGTTATCTCCTTTGTGGTCATTTCCGCCGTAACCATGGTGTTCGTCAAACTCCTAAGGTCCAGGGAGGTGTCCGCATGAGAACCCGCAACCGAATCCGCTCCATCCTTCTTCATGCGGCTATTGCTTTGTTCTCTGTCGCCAGCCTGTATCCGCTTGTGATCGTATTGTCCGGCTCCTTGCGGCCGCCGGGACAGTCTGCCGCTCCGCTTAACCTGTTCGAGCAGGTGACGATGAGCAGCTACCGGGTCGCATACGAAACGATGAAATACCCGCTGTCGCTATGGAACAGCGTGCTGCTGACCTTCGTCTCCGTGACGGCGGTCGTGCTGCTGGCCTCTGCGGCCGCCTATCCGATGGCCCGCATTCAGAGCCGGACCAGCCGTTTTCTGGCGATGTTCTTTCTCTCGGGGCTGATCGTTTCCGGCCAAATGGCGCTGATCCCGATCTACACGGTGATGGACGCCTTGCAGATCAAGGACGGGCAGCTGGCGAGCATCCTGATGTTTTTGACGTGCAGCCTGCCGTTTTCCACCTTTTTGTATACCGGATTTATCAATAGCAGCGTCCCGTATGAGTTGGAGGAAGCGGCCGTGATCGACGGGGCGGGGCTGCTTCGACGGTACTGGGGAATCGTATTCCCTCTGCTGCTCCCGGCCACGACGGCCGTCATCATTACACAGGCGGTATGGATTTGGAACGATTTTCTCTATCCGCTCGTGTTTATCACCCAGCCCGACCAGAAGCCGCTGCCTCTCGTGATGATCCGGTTTCTCGGAGACCGGGAAAACCCGACGCAATGGAATCAGCTTTTCGCGGCTTGCGTCCTGTGCACGCTACCGATGATCGCGGCGTTCTCCTTGCTGCAAAGGTATTTTATCGGGGGCATGACCGTCGGCGCGGTGAAAGGATAGGGAGGAATCGTGATGAAAACAGGATATATCTTTCCGAGCTTGGTGTCCGCGGATGCCGGAGACGGGGAGGCGCTCGACGTATCTTCGATGCTGGATAAGGGAGAGGGGTCTGCCTATCTATCCGTGGGTGGATCGCGCGCTCCCAGCGTGCTGCTGGACTTCGGCATTAAGATGACCGGCTATTTCTTCGTCGAGCTGGAGAAGAGCTCGGGGGACGAGCTGGTCATCCAGTACGGCCCTCTGCGCGACGCACTGATCAAAACGCTTGTCGTCCCGATGCCTGCAGACGGAGTGCTGTGGGTCGACGAAGAATATATCGCCTTGCGCTACTTGAAGCTGTCTATCCGCAGCAAGGCGGTGCTTCCGTCTCCCTGCCAGGCTTCGATTCGGCGGATCGGCGTGAAGTTTTCCGCCTATCCCTGCGTGTATCGCGGCAGCTTCCGCGCGGCCGATCCTTTCTGGGAGAAGCTGTGGCGGACCGGCGCATATACGACTCAGCTATGCTTGCAGCGTTCCCGTTTTGCCAGCACCTTCCGCAACGAGCTGCCCGAGCCTCATCGGACTTTTGTGAACGAGTGGCGCAGCCCGTATTCGGATTACGTCATTTTCGACGGCCCGCGCAGAGACCGCGAAGCCTGGATCGGCGATATTCGCACGGAAGCGCTCAACATTTATTACGCGTTCGGGGCGAACGAGACGGTGAAGAGCAGCCTGCACCTTTTCCATGCGCTGCAAGAGAGCTCGGGGCTGATTCCGGGGAGCGCGGCTTCCCGGCAAGCTTTTACCGAATACAAGCTGTGGTGGATCATTTCGATTTGGGAGCATTACCTGTTCACGGAAGACCGGGCCTTCCTGGATAAAATGTACGAGGGCTACCGCTCTTTAATGGACTGGATAGAATTTCGACTCGATCCCCGCGGCTTTCTGTACAATGACAAAACGTGGATGTGGACGTTTCCGCGCGAGGGCTACGGCTCGGCTACGCAATGCGTCTTGTATCGGGCGTTGCAGTGCGCCGCTCGGATCGAAGAAGAAGCGGGAGAACGCGAGCGGGTAAAGGAGCTGGAGCGGCTGGCCGCTCGCTTGCGGCTTCATCTTATTGAGACCTACTGGGACGAGGATAAAGGAGTCTTCCGCGATGTGCTTAATCTTGAAGACGCGGACGTCGTATTAAGCGACGTGAACTGCTACGCCGTCGTCTTCGGCTTGGCCGACCGGGAGATGTCTGAACGCATTCTGAGCTACTTGAGAGCCGAGATGTGGACCCCTTACGGCTCTGCGACATTGGATCGCAAGCTGGAGAGGGCAGTCCCCGCCGCGGGCTGCACGCATTTCCAGACGTATTTGCCGGGGATGAGCCTGACGGACGAGCAAACGATGAGCTTTATGTGGCCGCACAACAAGCAGATCTGGCCGTTCATGAACGGCTACGAGGTTGAAGCCCGATTCCTGGCGGATCAGGCCGACGAGGCGCTGGAGCTCACCCGAAGATGCTGGGGAACGATGCTGGCTCAAGAGCCGGGCACATATTGGGAAATGATCGATGCCGAGAACGGCGAATTTCCGCTGCGGTCGTTTTTCGAGTTTTCCAAGGGGGATGCGCTGAACAGCGCCTGCCATGGTTGGTCGGGCTGGATCTCGGCGATTCTGCAAGGCTATGCACTAGGTGTGAGGCCGCTGCGCCCCGGATTCCGGAAGACGCTGATCGCTCCTCGGCTTGGCGCCGGCCTGACCGAGATCGAGGGCGAGGTTCCTACGCCTCATGGACCGATTTCTGTGAAGATCGAAAGCGATGAGAAGCAAGTCAGGCTGAAGGTCGGTTATCCCGAGGCGGTTAAGGTGGTCTATGATTTTAACAGCCGTTTTTTCGAAGGGAAACGGATCTTGATCAATGGCGAAGCTTGGCGCCCGTAAACGGCAATCCACTTTCTTAAATAAGCGAGGGATCAAGGATGAAACGCGGAGTAAAAAGGTTTTGCCTGCTTGGTTTATTGTTGCTGGTTGCAGCGGCGACAGTTCCGATAACCTATGCGACTCGCGCTTTTGCATCACCAAGCTTGACGGTATGGGCGGCCGACGGGCTGACCAAGCTGTTTCGGGCCACGCTTCCTCCCGACGATGCGCCGGGGACGATCAGCCTGCTGGCGGCTCGCAACGAGTATCGGGCCGGACAGCTCGGCATTCGTTCCGCCCAGGAACTGCATGACTTGTCCGTATCCGTCGGACCGTTGACTGGACCGGGCGGCGCTCAGATTGCGGCCTCCAACATCAGCGCGAGGTTGATCGATTTCATTCATCTGAAGCAGCATACGGATCAACTGCCGGTGGAGCATCAGGTTCTCGCTCCGGACGCCAGCATGGATTACCCCGATCGGATCACCCACGATTCCACGTTAGCCGTATTGGCCGCCAACACGACGCAGCCGGTCTGGTACAGCGTTTATGTGCCTGCCGGTACTCCGGCCGGTACGTATAACGGAACGGTAACGGTCCAATCGAACGAGGGAAGCGCCAGCGTACCGGTTAACGTTCGGGTGTACGACGTAACGCTGCCGGACGGACGGTTGTCCTCGTATAAGGTCGACAACTGGTTTTCCTCGGCCGGTTGGGAGCCGGCGGCAATGGAAGCTCTGCGCTACCAGTATGGAATTACGGAGTTTTCGAACGACTGGTGGACCGTGATGACTAGTTTTGCTCAGTACATGAAGAAGCACCGCAATAACGTCATTTGGGTCGATCCGATCGGCTATCTGGTTCCCGATGTTCAAATCGACGCGAGCGGGGAGTACACGTTCGATTGGACGAAGTTCGACCAATTCGTGCAACTGTTCATTGACGAAGGCGCGATGAAGGAGCTGCACGGCGCAAGCCTGATGACGAAAGCGGGAGACCGCTATCAGGTACGCACGATTCAGAAAATCAACGGCACGCCGCAAATGGTCCCGGTTCCCGCACAATCGGCCGAAGCGGAGGTTTGGCTTGATGTCTATCTTCCCGCGCTGAAGGCGCATTTGAACGCGAAGGGCTGGCTGAATCTGTTCTACCAAAGCGGGGGAGACGAGCCGATCAACGATCAGGACCGCGCGGACGACAATTGGTTTTACGGCAAAGTGCATTCGCTTGCGCCGGGCATCCGGACGATCGAGGCCAACTTCGTGCCGACCTATGCTTTCGAGGATACGTTAGACGTGCAGGTAGTGAAGCAAAGCAACTACGATTACGAAGCCAACTACCATAAAATCAGGCAGGATTTCGGGCAGGAAGTGTGGCTGTACATTTGCAACTATCCGACGTGGGAGTATCTGGTGCGCAATATCGACGCCTCGCTGGCGAAAACGGTGCTTCCGCACTGGTACACGTTCCGGCACGGCATGGACGGGTATTTGCATTGGGGCTTCAACTTTTGGAATTTGAACTCGGCGTCCGGCAACCGGCCGGTTACGGCATCCAGCTCCTATGAAGCAGCCGGGTGGTCGACCGCGAATCTGACCGACGGGACGATTAGCTCTCTGCTTTCCTCCATGGGATGGAGCAGCAGCTCGAATACGGGGGTCAACCATTCCGAATGGATCACGGTCGATCTGGGCGCGAGCACGGAAGTGCGCAAGGCGACGCTGTTCCCGCGAGACGACGGAGCGAACCGGGGTTACGGCTTTCCGATCGATTTCTCGATAAGCGTTTCGGAGGACAACGTCAATTGGACGACCGTCGTATCGGAAACCGGCCATCCTCAGCCGACCGTGCACGATGAAGCGCCGAGCTTTTCGTTTGCGCCGATATCGGCCCGTTACGTCACAATCGAGGGTACGAATTTGCGCTCCAACCCGCATGACGGAGGCGCATATCGTATGCAGCTTGCGGAGATCGCCGTTTACGGCATGGACGACGTACTGAAGGAGGCGGACACGCCGACTCCGGGGGACCGCTGGCTGGTATATCCGGACAAGGCCAATTTGGGGCTGTTCGAATCGATTCGCGGCGAGGCTGAGCTTGAAGGGATTCAGGACCGGGAGCTGCTGATGCTGCTGGCGGAGTCGAAGCCCGATCTGGCGCAAAATATCGCCGAAGCGCTCATCTATAGCGGAACGAGCTACAATGCCGACGGGAATGCGATTCGAATAGCGCGTCAGGCGATTCTGGACAATCTGACGGGCAGCGGTACGAACGAAACGTTCGTAGATGAGATGGACGATTTCGGCAATATTTACGAACGAAGCGCCAATCTGACGGTGGACGGCTCCTATGCCGGCGTCATTGCCGAGAACGATGCCGGACGCATTCGCAGAACGGCGGGCTCCGAGGAATATATCGTTTACAATCGATTCAACATCCGTTCTTTTACGGCCACGTTGTATTACGAAGGCTCCCATGAGCTACGGTTCTATGCTTCACCGGATAATCGCTCTTGGACGCCGATCGCCGTAACGGAAGATACCCCAGTGCAGACCTCGGCGCCTTGGAACCGAATCCGACTGAGCGCGGACAGCGTTCCTTGGGGAACGAACTATTTGAAGGTCGTATACGGCCCCGACAACGATTACGACTGGGTTCCGCAGTTGGGGCGGATGGAGATTGTCTCCGGCTACGGAGCGGGCGGATCTCCGGCTGTGCTGCGCGATACGATGGACAATTTCCGCTGGATGCACGCTCGCAGCGTCAACCTCGTTATGGACGGCTCTTACGCGAACGAGATCGCCGGCGGGGATGCGGGACGGGTTCGTCGGACGGCGAATTCGGATGAATGGTTCGTGTACAAGCGCACAAACATGCTCAGCTTTAAGGCTTCGATCTATTACGAGGGTTCGGGGCAACTGGAGCTCTACGCTTCACCGGACGGCAGCATCTGGTCGCCGCTCAGCCCGGTTTGGGGCACGCCGGTCTCCGCTCCTGGAGGTTCGCCTTGGTTCAGCAGGAACGTCGAAGTATCTTCTCTGCCCTCGGGAACGAACTTCCTGAAGGTCGTGCTGCCCGCAACGAATACGTATTCTTGGGCTCCTCAGATTGGGGAGGTATGGATAGAGTTGGGTGAATAATCGCAATTTGCCCAGGCATATCAGAGAAAGGCTCGTTATCCCACCAAAAGGGGATAACGAGCCTTCCTCATACTTTCTACAACTCCGACCAAGTAACAGTCAACTCAACTACACCCTCCAAGGAGGCTAAGGCTCCGCCGATTAAGGACCAGCTTTCCTTTTTATCCAGATTGTCGCCCTGAATAATAATGTTTTTGTCGTCGATCGTTTGAACGGAGTCGCCCAGGCTTTGCTTTTTGAAATATTCCGTATACATCTCCGTGACTGTTGCCATGCTCTCTTCAGTTGTGAAAATCAGCAATGCGGACTTCTTGCCTTCCGTCAGCTGGGAGTGAGAGGTGTTGATTTTGGCATCCTTCGGAAGTGGGAAATCCGCAGGCAGGTATTCTGGCATTTTGGCGTTAGCCGATTCGGGCGAACCGCTCTGCGCGGCTTCGGTGTTCGACGACTTTGGCGAATTGTTGGACGATTGGCAGGCGCTCAGCGTCACTGCCAGAATAAGCGACAGACCGATATAAATCCATGTTTTTTTCATCATGAAGCAGGCTACTCTCCTTTTCCCGGGCGGTATCAAATATCTCTATTGCGCCCAGTTTCCAAATTATTCTTATCTATATTAAAGCGGATAGCCGCTCATTGCCATAAGTTCAAAGTCCAATTTCAATACGAGGAAAGATAGGCTAATTTGTTTACGAAATTTTGGGTACTAAGCCGTGTGTAGGGCCCGGGTTTTCTCCGGTCTGCTCATTTGAGGATATTCGCCTCACTGCGTCTTTAAGAGGGAAGGGCTTCCTAGTTTTTTTTCAAACAGGCGAAAAATTTTGAGCGGAAAATCCGCTTTATTTTTTCGAATAAGGAGAAAAGCGTTGATTTAACGCGGAAAATCATCTTTATTTTTATAAAAAAGTATAATTTGGAAAATTAAAGCGGAAAATCCGCTTTGTTTGGCTCGGAAACGGTGCAAAGTCACATTTAAAGCGGCATCTCCGCTTTATTCTAACTAGTCGCCCCCCCTCTGAGCGGATCGAGCTGAGCGGACTCCCCGGTGCGAGTTGACCAGCCTTCAGAATCGAGCAGATCGAACCCTCAAACGGGAGTTTAAAGGGGGAGTTCGTCATCATACTTTTTTTGTCGAAAAATGCAGGAAATGCACGAGTTCTATCGAACTTCTTTACTATTGTTTTTACCTTGTAATCGGGGAGAAAAAACCATGGACAACAGCAAGCAATGGAACAATCAAGAAAGCGATTTGCATCAGAAAAGATATGTCCGAATGAGAAAATCGATTGCTTGTATTGCGTTGCTGGCAATCCTTCTAAGCGTAAGCTTCGGCCCATTTGCAACGTTGGCGGCTGCTCTCCCGGCTCCTCCGACATCGTCCGGCGGGGAAGAGAGCGTGACCGCAAGCAACTTTACCTCGGGAGCGACGTTAAAGCTTTATTTGACGAATGGTTCACTGGTCGCGATAGCTCCGAATATAGCAGCTCCAACCTACACGTTTACGGACGTGGTACCGAACAATCTCGGTTTCTACGTGACGCAGACGGTAGGTGGGGAAGAGAGCGTAAATTCCTCTTTCGTAGGAGTAAGCTTGAGAACGCCGACTTCTGTTGCCGGAATTGGATATGTCGATGTGAGTAACGTGCTCAATGGTGCGACGGTGAGCCTCTATGACGACAGCGGAGCTCCAATATTGTCAAGCCCATCGAATCAAGGCGCTGGAGTGTGGCGTTTTAGCGGCTTGACGGCTCGGGAGACGTACTATGCGATTCAAAGCATCAACGGCGTAGTCAGTCTCAATAGCAGCTTTGCGACCGTACAGCCGGATATCCCGAGCCCTCCGACATCGTCCGGTGGGGAAGAGAGCGTGACCGCAAGCAACTTTATCTCGGGAGCGACGTTAAAGCTGTACTTGACGAACGGTTCGTTAATCGCGACAGCACCGAGTGTAACGACAGCGACTTACACGTTTACGGACGTGGTACCGAACAATCTCGGCTTCTATGCAACCCAGACGGTAGGCGGGGAAGAAAGCGGAAATTCCCCTTTTGTAGGAGTAAGCTTGCGGACGCCGTCGGTTGTAGCAGGTCCGGACTACGTTGACGTAAGCAACGTGCTGAATGGGGCAACGGCGAGCCTCTATGACGACAGCGGAGCTCCAATATTGTCAAGCCCGTCGAATCAAGGCGCTGGAGTGTGGCGTTTTAGCGGCTTGACGGCTCGAAAGACGTACTATGCGATTCAAAGCGTCAACGGCGTCGTTAGTCTCAATAGCAGCTTCGTGACCGTACAGCCGGATATCCCGCCCCCTCCTACTGCGGCGGGAGGAGAAGAAAGTCTGATCGCAAGCAACTTTACCTCAGGAGCGACGTTAAAGCTGTATCTGACGAACGGATCGTTGATCGCGACAGCGCCAAGCGTAACGGAAGCGACTTATACTTTTACAGGCGTGGTGCCGAACAGCTTGGGCTTCTACGTGACGCAGACGGTGGGCATCGAAGAAAGTGTAAATTCCTCATTTGTAGGAGTAAGCTTGAGAACGCCGTCGGCTGCAGCAGGGTTGAACTACGTTGACGTAAGCAATGTATTGAACGGAGCATACGTCACTTTGTATGACTCGGACGATCAAGTGATATCAAGCAGTCCGTCGGATCAAGGCAGCGGCGTCTGGCGCTACGGCGGTCTGACAGCCGGCAAAACCTATTATGCGATTCAAAGCATTAACGGCGTGATTAGTCTCAATAGCCGGTTTGTGACGTTGCCGTCGGCTCCGGATGCGCCGACGAATGTTACGGCTTCGGCCGGGGACCGTCAGGCTGTCGTCCGGTTTACGCCTCCGGTTGAGCATGGCGGCAGACCCATTACGGAGTATAAGGTACTTGTCTTGCCGGATAACATCGTTGTGACCGGGAGTTCAAGCCCAATGACGATAACCGGTTTGACAAATGGAAAAAGATATACGTTTAAGGTAGCCGCCGTTAATGCGGTTGGCGAGAGCGAATGGTCGTCGGAGTCCAACGCGATTTATCCTCAAGCTTCGTCGAGCACGTACAATAGCTCTTCAGGAGAGACAGCGCCGGGACAAACCGATTCGTCGACGGCCGAAGGCCTGAACGTTCTCGTAAACGGAAAGGTCGAAAACGCGGGAACCGTAACGAAGAATAAAGTAAATGGGCGGCAGACTCTGACGATTTCCGTGGATGAGAGAAAGCTGCTGCAGCGGTTGGAGGCCGAAGGGATAGGGGCTGTCATAACAATCCCGGTAACTGCGGTTGGAGATGTGTTTATCGCCGAGTTAAGCGGCCGTATGGTTAAGCAAATGGAAGCGCAGAAAGCGACTGTTGAGCTTCGCATTGGTCAGGGCTCCTATAAGATTCCTGCCGTACAGTTCGATATCGACTCCATTGCGCGGCAAGTCGGGAATGGCGCGGACCTGCAAAAAGTCAAAATTCATATAGAAATTGCCGTACCTCTAAAGGATACGCTAAATCTCGTTGAGACTGCGGCAGCAAAGGGAGGATGGAAGCTTGTCGCGCCTCCGCTGGAATTCAGAGTCAATGCAGTCCAAGATGGGCGAACGATTGAAATCAGCATATTCAATGCCTATGTCGAACGTACTCTCGCGATGCCGGAGGGCATCACGCCCAATAGAATGACAACCGGCGTAATCATAGAACCGGATGGAACCGTTCGTCATGTGCCGACCCAAATTGCAATGGTGAATGGAAAGTACACAGCCGCAATCAATAGTTTGACTAACAGCGCGTACGCGGTAATCTGGAATCCGCTCGAGTTCGGAGACGTAACCAACCACTGGGCCAAAGCCTCAATAAACAATATGGGGTCCCGTTTAATCATTAACGGAACAGGCAAAGGCCGATTCAGCCCGAATAGAGACATTACTCGGTCGGAGTTCGCGGCAATTATCGTTCGGGCTTTAGGGCTTAAGCCTGAGAGCGGGACCGCTACTTTTACAGACGTACGGGCCGTGAATTGGTATAACAATGAGGTTGCGACTGCGCATGCTTATGGATTAATCCAAGGTTTCGAAGACGGCTCCTTCCGTCCGAGTGAGAGAATCACCCGGGAGCAGGCCATGGTCATTCTCTCGAAAGCGATGTCGATTACGGGGCTAGCGGCGAGATTGGAATCGAACGAGCCATACGCTTTATCAGATATGACGCAGATTTCGAAATGGGCGGCGGAAGGGATTTTGAAGAGTTTAGCTTCCGGAGTCGTTAACGGCCGGAGCGGCGGCTTGCTCGCGCCTAAGGACTTTGTAACAAGGGCCGAAGTTGCGGTTATGGCGGAGCGGCTGCTTGAGCGTTCGAATTTGATTTAGCGGTGTGGTGTGACCGTAGTCAGGGCAGCCGTGTAAAGACTGCTCGTATGGTTCGAACAGGAGCATGAAACCGAGCCTGGCAGTAGCAGTCAGGTTAACGAGGAACCCAGATCAGTTTGGCTGATCTGGGTTTCGCTTTGTTTTTGCGACAGCTGGCGGTTCAAGCCCCCTGTTGAAATCCACAATCAATTCCCGCCAATTTTTTCATTTTCCACAAAAGAGCTCTCCGAAGAATATGCTATGATTTTTTACACAAAATCGTAACCTTCGAAAAGGGAGTTGGCTGGTATGATTATCGGAGTACCCAAGGAAATCAAAAATAACGAGAATCGGGTGGCGTTGACGCCGGCGGGAGTCGTTTCCTTCATTGCGGCAGGACATCAAGTCGTTCTGGAGAAAAATGCGGGGAAAGGCAGCGGTTTCGCGGATTCGGACTATGTGCAAGCGGGGGCTCGCGTCGCCGATTCTGCTGCGGAAGTCTGGCAGACGGCGGAGATGATTATGAAGGTCAAAGAACCGCTGACAAGCGAATATGGTCATTTCCGTCCCGGATTGATATTATTTACTTACTTGCACTTGGCTGCGGAGCCGGAGCTGGCGGCTGCTCTTAAGGCCAAGGAAGTCGTCGCCATCGCTTACGAGACGGTTGCCGTAGGGCGTACTCTGCCGCTGTTGACGCCGATGAGCGAGGTGGCCGGGCGGATGTCGATTCAATTGGGCGCGCAGTTTCTGCAGCAAAACAACGGCGGACAAGGCATTCTGCTATCCGGCGTTCCGGGAGTCGGTCGGGGCAAGGTAAGCATAGTCGGAGGCGGTGTCGTCGGGACGAATGCGGCGAAGATCGCAATTGGACTGGGAGCGGACGTGACGATTCTCGATGTAAGCGCAGACAGGCTGCGTCAACTGGACGACATTTTCGGCACGCAGATTCGCACCTTGATCTCCAATCCCTACAATATCGCCCAAGCGGTTGCCGAAGCGGACTTGCTGGTCGGCGCGGTGCTTATTCCCGGAGCGAAGGCGCCGAAGCTGATTACCGAAGAGATGGTGAAGAAGATGAAGCCGGGGTCGGTGATCGTCGACGTCGCCATTGATCAAGGCGGAATCGTATCGACGATCGACAGAGTGACGACTCACGATCGTCCCGTTTTCGAGAAGCATGGCGTGCTTCACTATTCCGTAGCGAATATGCCGGGCGCGGTTCCGAGAACGTCGACCCTTGCGCTGACCAACGTTACTGTTCCGTACGCTTTGCAGATTGCGGGCAAAGGACTGGGCCGAGCTCTAAGCGACAACGATTCGTTAAAGCAGGGAGTAAACGTAGCTAACGGAAAAATCACTTCCGAAGCGGTTGCCCGCGACTTGGGAGAAGTATGCGTGCCGGTCGAAGAGGCGCTTAAGCTGCAATTGACGGCTAGCATTTAAGTTGAACCATCGATACTTTGAAGAGATGGCCCAATGGAGAAAGGGAATGCAATGGGAATCCCCTCCAGGGGTTCAACTTATTATAGAGATAAAATCGGCAGCATCAAGCCGGTCGGAGTTAGAAGGAGAGGTAAGCTTTGCAGCTCACACAGTCCCCGCCGAGATATAGAGAGACTTGGATAGAAATCTCGTTGGATGCCATTAAGCACAACGTGCGGCAATTCAAGCAGTTTATAGATCCGGCTACCCGGCTAATGGCGGTAGTGAAGGCCGATGGCTACGGTCACGGAGCCGTAGTCGCCGCTAGTGCGGCTCTGGAGGCGGGGGCCGATTACTTGGCGGTTGCGCTGCTGGAAGAGGCTTTGAAATTGAGGGGGGCCGGCATCCTCGCGCCGATTCTTGTACTGGGAGCCCTACCGCTGAACGCAATAAGGACGGCTGTCGAAGCCGATATCGCCATTACGGCGATCAGTTCCGACATGGTCCGGGAGGCTGCCGCGCAATCGACAGCTTTGAAGAAGCGTGCCTCCCTGCATCTCAAAGTAGACACAGGGATGTCGCGACTCGGCGTGAGTTCCAAGGAAGAGGCATTGGCAATCGCCAATCTAACACGCTCCTACGCCCAGCTTAGAATAGAAGGCATCTTCACCCACCTCGCTTACGCCGATGGAGATGACCCTACTTATTCTCGCCTCCAATTCTCGCGTTTCCAAGAAACTATGGACTATCTGGAAGAGGCGGGACATTGCATCGAGATCAAGCATTGCTGCAACAGCGCGGGGACGATGAATTTTCCCGAGATGCATCTGGACATGGTGCGGATCGGGATCGCCCTGTACGGACTGTATCCTGCGGAAACGCTGAAGAACAACCATCCGATCCGGCTTAAGCAGGCGTTCCGTATGCTGACGAGAATTTCCGCGCTTAAGCGGATTCAGAGAGGTCAACCGGTAGGCTACGGATGCACATCGGTTTCAGAAACAGAGCGAACGATTGCCGTATTGCCTGCCGGATATGCGGACGGAATTTCCCGGCTGCTGTCCAATCGAGGCGGGGTCCAGGTACACGGGCAATCGGCTCCGATTGTCGGTAGAGTTTGCATGGACCAGACGATGATCGACGTGACCGGAATTCCCGAATGTCGATTGGGGGACGAGGTTGTTTTAATAGGAACGGAGGATTCGGGGGCTGCGGCGCTGGACAACATTGCCGAGCTCATGGGGACGATTAATTACGAGGTCGTATGTCTGATTGGCGGGAGAACGCCTCGCGTGTTTGTGTAGCCAACGAAGATCAAACCATCTATAATTTCTTCTGAAAGCTATATTCCCGGAGGTCGACACATGCACTCCTACCCCCCTCTTGCGCAAACGTACGCCAATCTGGAAGCGCTTGCCGATGCCATCAGCGAATCTTTGGAATCTCAGGTTACGATAGAGGATGAAAATCACAACGTGATGGCTTATAGCTCGCACCGCCAGGAGAGCGACTCGGCGAGAATTTCCACGATTATCGGTCGTCGGGTGCCGGATGAAGTAATCGCCGGCTTGAGAAAGGCGGGTATTCTGCAACAGCTGGAGACGTCGGACGTTGCGCTGAGGATTCCGGCTATGCCGGAAATCGGCTTGGGGACGCGGCTGACGGTCTGCATCAAAAACCATAACTCGGTGCTCGGATATATATGGATTGTGGACACTGGGAGTTTGATCGCCGGGGAGGCGGAGCGGGTCGCGGAGAAGGCTGCGGACATCGCGAAGCTGTACCTGCTTAGGCAGAGAAGCTGGGGGACCAAACAGCGCAAGCTTCAAGACGAATTTTTCTGGAAGCTGCTGACGACCCGCAACGGTTCCGCAGCGCAGTTAAGGCAGGAGGCTCAGTCGATATCCGTCAGACTGCCGGAAAAGTATTGGATCGTCATCTGCGATTTCGGTACAATCATCGAGCCTTCCGTGCTCGAGCGCATACGCAATACCGTAGCCGCCATTGCCACCATAGCCGCCCATTTTCTGATGTCCGATCGAAACCAGTTGATCGGATTATATTCGCATCCCCTTAAGGCGTCGGAGAAGGGGGGGCTTTTGTCGTTCATTAAAGGTTTTATCGAGCAGTGGGACGACGCGAGCGAAAATCCATCCGCTATCTCCGCGGGCAGCAGCCGGCAATACGACGATTACGGACAAGCGTGGCGCGCCTATCAGGAAGCATTGTCCGTGTTGGAAGTGAAGAAGCGGCTTCCGCATCACACCCGCGATATTTTTCGTTACGACGATATGGGGGTGTTCGCGGATCTTCCCGCGATCATTGAACTGCGAAGAAGCAGCGGACGGCAAAGCCCGTTATTAATGAAGCTAAGAGAGCACGATCAGGAGCATAAGGCCGATCTTATCCGGTCCTTATCCGTCTATTTGAGCTGCAATACGAGCTTGAAGGAGGCCGCCTCCATTCTTCACGTTCACGTCAATACGCTAACCTACCGCTTGAATCGGATCGCAGAGATTACCGGGTTGAATTTGCGGAATACGAATACGATGGTTTCGATTTATTTGGATCTGCTAGTCGAAGAGCATGATAATATGAACCAAATATTTAGCCGGGAGGAATAAGTGATGCACACGGACGAAAAAAGAGCGGACAGAGCGGATGGGATAAAATATGTCATTGCGCCGGACTCGTTTAAGGAGAGTCTAACAGCCTCCGAGGTCGCCCAGACGATCAGCGAGGCGATCTTAAGCGTGAATCCGAACGCCTCTATCATCAAAGTGCCTATGGCGGATGGCGGAGAGGGGACCGTCGAGGCTTTGGTCGAAGCGGCTCAAGGCACGTTGCATGCTGCAGAAGTAACCGGACCGCGAGGTGAACGAATCCGCGCCGTCTACGGCAGGATTAAGCAGGAGGTAGACGGAGAAGCAGATCAAGATACGGCCGTGCTGGAAGCGGCAGCTTTGTTCGGATTATCCCAGATTCCTGCAAATGAACGCGATCCCTATCTCGCTACGTCGAGAGGAATGGGCGAACTGATTGTCCATCTGCTGGACGAAGGAATTCGCAGCTTTATAATCGGGCTTGGCGGAAGCGGCACGAATGACGGGGGCATGGGACTGCTCGCCGCTCTCGGGGTTCGGTTCAAGGATGCGAAGGGAGAGCTTCTCGCAGGCTATGGCCGCGATCTGTTTGAGATTGCTTCGGTCGACGCAGGCCCTTTCGATGCTCGTCTGAAGGAATGCCGAATTCTTGTGGCGTCGGATGTGCAGAACTCGTTATGCGGCAAGGACGGGGCGTCCGCGGTGTACGGCCCGCAGAAAGGTGCGACTCCCGAACAGGTAGAGGCATTGGATCGAGAGTTGGAGCGATATGCCGGCCTGTTGGAGGAAGCGACGGGATGTTCCTTCAAGGATCGCCCGGGCGCGGGGGCGGCCGGGGGAGCAGGCTTTGCCTTGCTGATCGCGGGGGCAAAGCTGATGCCGGGTGCGGAGCTGATCGGCTCTGCGGCGAATTTGCCCGGCAAGCTGACCGACGCCGACTGGGTCATTACGGGCGAAGGCAAGAGCGACAACCAGACGTTGTTCGGCAAGCTGCCGGTTTACGTAGCGAGGCAGGCCAAAGCTGCCGGAGCTCGTTCGCTGCTGATCTCCGGCAGCTTAGGGCCTCAATCCGAGCAATTAAACAGCGAGTTCTTCGCGTGCTTCTCCTGCGTTCCGAGGCCGATGCCATTATCCGATTGCTTGGATCAGGCTCGGGACAATCTGTACCATACGGCGGTTAATGTCGTGCGATTGGCGGACGGGGCCGGTGGCGGGCGACAGCGCTGACCGGCAGAGCAGGCAGAGGATGTAAACAGAAGTCAACAAGGTAACGAAAGTCCCCCTAGTTATGCCGCTTGGCAGGGCACTATAATAAGTGTACGATAGTAAGCTGCGACCAGATTAAAGGGGATAGGAAATTTGCTGTCAACGATGTACAAGATGCTCATTGTCGATGACGAAAGGGCGATTGTAAACGGATTATTCCGCTTGTTCGAAGAAGAATCCGAGTTGCGGCTGGATCTTTTTCGAGCCTATTCCGGAGTAGAGGCGTATGAACTGATTCGCAATCAACCGATGGACATCGTCTTATCGGATATCCGGATGCCCGGCATGACGGGGCTGGAGCTGCAGAAGAAAGTAAAGGAGCTGTGGCCGGGCTGTCAGTTTATTTTCTTGACCGGATTTGATGAATTTCATTACGTTCAAGAGGCGCTGCGCAACGAAGGAACCGACTATATTCTGAAAACGGAAGAGGATTCGACGATCGTTCTGTCTGTCGGCAAAGCGGTCGAGCGCTTGAATAAGCAGCTTGAAATCCATTCTTCCATGGCCGAAGCCGCTTTGAAATTGCAGCAAGCTTTGCCGATCTTGCAAAAGGAGTTGTTATGGGAGTTCCTTCAAGAAGAAGGGGCCTACAACGAGTCGAGATTGCTCAGACAGATCCAGGAGCTGGAGTTTCCTTTGGCGCTGGATCGGGATGTGCTGCTGGTTGTGGCGCGGATTGACGACTGGGGCAATAAGACAAATGCAAGCGACAGAATGCTGATGCTGTATGCGATGACCAATATCGTCAAGGAATATCTGGGCTTCACAGCGAAGCTGTATCCGCTCGCGAATGGTCAAGGCGAAGTGGTATGGCTGATTCAGGACAGTCAGATGTTGGCAGCGGAAGCTGTAAGCTCCTCCAAACGGATCGCCTTGCTGATGAATAATGCGTCCGAGTCCATATTGGAAGCCTGCAAACGATATTTGGGGATCACAATATCGTTAATCGTTGCGAGCGAAGCTGTGCCATGGGAGGCTTGCCGGGTCAAATTCAGTCGGTTAAGACGGCTGCTGTTCGTGAATTATGCGATGCGGCAGGAGCTCGCTTTATCCGAGAGCAATTTGACAAAAGCGGAGGAGGGGCTGCATGCAGAGTCCCCGGATACATCCACCCAACGCCAGCAACGCAAAATGCTTTTGTTGGATACCTATTTGGAAACCGGGCAAAGAGAGGCATTTAACGAGTTGTTCTATGAGCTTGTGCGCATAACCGGGGAGAATGAAGCCGAAATCGATGTCGTTCAGATGCACCTTTATTACGGAATCGTAACCCTCTTCCTTTCCTATCTGCACCAATTGGGCCAACCGCCTAAGGGCGGGAATCAGTTGGACATTCGCCGATTAACTCATATGGAACAGCACGGATCATGGGCGGGAGCCGTTCAATACTTGCAGGGGATTGCAGACTTGCTGTTTTCCGTCAAAAACGACGATCTGGATGAACGGGATCGGGAAGTCATTCGTAAGATCAAACGTTATGTCGAACAGAATTTGGCGGGCGATTTATCGCTTACCCATATTGCGGATTTAGTCGGGTTTAATCGTTCTTACTTGTCCAGGCTCTATAAGCAGAAAACCGGAGAAGGCTTGTCCGAGTACATTCTCGATATGAGATTGAAGAAAGCCAAGGAGTTGCTCCGTCAGCCTGCGATCAAAATTCATGAAATATCCGACGCGCTCGGATTTGAATCGGCGGCTTATTTCACGCGGTTTTTCAAGAAGATGACGAATTTGACGCCAACGGAATTTCGGGAGCTGAATCAATAGCCCGTCCTACAGTAGTAAACAAAAGATAAAGAAGGTAACAAGTTTCTCGTAGATGCTCCTCGGCTCCATTCCTATACTTTAAAATGCAACGAATGTAACAGGAGGAGCGACTAGGATGAACTATCGGGATATTCGAACGTTCGGCGCTGTTGGCGACGGGATGACCAAGGATACGGCAGCCATACAAGCCGCGATCGACGATTGCGCACAAGCTGGGGGAGGCACTGTCTACATTCCTCCGGGAAAATATGTAACGGGTACGCTCCGATTGCAAGACCATATCACGCTATGGCTGGAAGCGGGCGCGGTGCTGCAGGCGAGCACGGACAGAGAGGATTATGATTTTGCGGAAGTGTATTCTACATGCAAATATCCTGTTGTATATCCGGGATTGCTGTACGGCTCCAACTTAAAGAACGTTACGATTACAGGCACAGGCTGTATCGACGGCCAGGATTTGGCGTTCTGGGCCGCCAAGGATACGATAGGCGAAGGCTGGAATTCTACACCGTCGCGCTATGATCCGTTAGAGTGGCGGCCGATGTTGATTCTTCTCGAAGCCTGTTCGAACATTCGGATTAGCGGGATTGAATTGTGCAATTCTCCGGTATACTCGGGGTGGATCATCGATTGCGATCGCGTTAATCTGCAGGGGCTTAACATCCTGAATCATTTTTATGGACCGAATAGCGATGGCTTTCATTTCAGCTCCTGCCGGTATGTCCATATTACATCCTGTCATTTCCGTACCGGAGACGATTCGATTGCAATTGACAGCAACGGCTGCCAGAGCTCGTGCCATTTCACGATTAGCGACTGCACCTTTGATACCTCGGTGAATGCGTTCCGCATTTACACGGGGCTCGACCCATGGATCAAAGAGGCAAGCTACAGCTCGATTAGCGATATATCAATCAGCAATTGCTCCGTCTTCAATGCAGCGGGCGTGCTGAATGTGACGGCAGAGCATGGCCAAATTGAAAGAATCTCAGTGTCCAATATGACGGTTCGGATGGAGCAGGAAGGAACGGCTATTTTTCTGATGAGCAGCAACGGAACGATTCGTCATGTCCATCTGAATCATTGGCTTGTACATTCGAATGGGGCTTGTACGGTAATCGGCTTGCCCGATGATTGTATCGAGGAAGTTTCCCTGACCCATATCCAGTTTGAGATTGCCGCTAAGAAAAAGCTGTACGGTCTGGAAATTCCCGAACCGATCCCATCGTATGCTCACCATCACTTTGCGCCTTACGGAATCTATTTGCGGAACGTTCAGACCATTCGTATGGATCAAGTGAGCTTGGTATGGCAGGACGGCGAATATGACGGAAGCTGGAGCGCGATCTCCTGCAAACGGATCAAGCGGCTCCAGATTCGCGGCTTTACCGGTCGGCAGGCGGGGAATGGCGATCAAGCTCCGGCTATCGCGATGGTGGATGTGGAATCCGCAAGTGTGTCCAACTGCACGGCGCTTCCCGGCACAACCGTATTTCTTCGCACTTCGGGGTCGGAAGCAGGGGAGGTTCAACTCTTCGATAATGATCTGCGGGAAGCTCGCGAGGTCTCAAGTATCTGATCGAACGGGATAAACCGATTTGTACGAAGACGCTGTCTCATAAGTAAAAAGAGTCGTACAACAAGATGATCGATAGAGAATGTTGTCGTGCATGTATCTTCCTACGATAGGGTAATTTCAGGACCGTATGAGGCAGTCTCCGGGTGTCTCCGGGAGATACATGCACTTTTTCTGATCGATCATCTTGTACGACTCTGCTTATGGGTCGGCCTCTTTGCCTATCGCTTATTCAGAAGGCTCTGCCGTGTTCTCCAGCATTCTCAGAAGAGCAACGACCGCTTCCGCTCGAGTAAGCGGTTCGTTCGGCGCAAAACGGTTGCTGCTTCGCCCTTTGATGATGCCGAGCTGCTGCACGGCTTGCACAGCTTCGCTAGCCCATGCCGGAATCTCTGTTGCGTCCGCAAAATTCGTTGCTTGATTATTCGTGTCGAGCAGCTTTAATGCTCTGCTGATCATAGCGGCCATCTCAGCTCTTGTAATCGGTTCGCCAGGGCGGAAGCTGCCGTCATCATATCCTCGAATAACGCCGGCCTCAACCGCTTTGGCGACTTCCGATCGCGCCCATGCTCCAATTTGCGTCTGATCCGTGAAGCCAAGGGCGTTATCATCCCCTGTTGCTTGTAGAGCTCTCATCAGCAGCACGCTAAATTCCGCGCGAGTCAGACTTTGATTCGGTTTAAAGCTTTGGTCGGGGTAACCTTTAATCAGCTTCATCTCCCAAGCTTTCAGAAGCAATGTTTCCGACCAATGTCCGGCGATGTCCTTCCAAGAATCCGACGCTTTTTCGTGGTTTGAAGAAGGAGGCTCCTTTTCGCCAGTCTTCACAATATGGAGGATATAGACCTGCTTGGTTCCGTCCGCGGCTTTCACGATGAGTTCGAATTTGTTATCCCCTTCCTGCAGGTTCACCGTTGCTTCTTTGTCTACCGCGTTGCCGTTCAAAGTCATTGCGGCTGCTCCAAAAGCCGCTGCGGCAATCGTAACAGATTTCTCTGCCGTTTCCATGGAATACTCCGTTACGTCTGCCGAGAAGGCAGGCGACAAGACTAGAGGCTTGCCGTTCGCGGTTATCCCAAGCTGGCTCAATGTTTTCAGGCTGGAAGGAGGCGAACCGCCACCGCTACTCTGCGGCGCAGTCGTTGAAGGCACAGCAACTGCGGTAGTGGCCGAGTTCGATAATCCGTTGCTTTGCATCCCCTGCGCATTGACCGCTGTAACGGTAAAAGTATAGGTTGAGCTTGCGGTCAGCCCGGGCACGATATACTCTGTTGTCGTACCCGCTATTTCCGCTTTTTTGACGCCATCGACATAGATGTAATAAGCATCTGTATCGTTCGAGGCGTTTGGCCAGGATAATTTTACACTTGTGCTCTGAATATTGGTGATAGCAAGTTGATTTCCCGTTGCCCATTCGGGACGATCGGCGGTGGCTACAGAATCGCCACTGCCAATTTCATAGATATGAACTGCATACGGGGCGAAGGTGTCGCTAAATTGATCGTTATTCCAATTAAGCGTACGTCCTTCGTTCCATACCTGAACAGGCAGGCCACTCAATTGCTGTGCACCGAATGAGGCTTGCTGCGTATCTTTGCTATTGTTCACCGCGATAATATAAGTATTGCTCTCATAGCTTTTCACCATCACATGCAGCCAATTTTGCGGATCATAGCTGACTTCCGGCGCCGCTTCTACCGAAAGAATGACCGGAGCCATATTTTTCAGCTCTTGCGCCACCGTCTTCACATTCCCAAGAAGCTCGTCGTACGTTTTTCCGCTTGCATCGTTGGCTAGATCGAAGAGGGAATAAAACAACACACCCCGGGCGCCTTCGGCAATATATTGCCAAGCCATATTGCGCATTTCTTCCGTCGTCGGTGGTCGCAATGGATCAACGCCCGAGGAGACATAGTTCCCATGATTATGTGCTTGAACAACTGCCCACTGCCCTTTATACTGCAGATCGGTAGTCATGGCCTTTTGCAGGTCGCCCAAATACTTCAAATCATCATTTGGCTTCCCATAGACAGGGTATATGTCCAAGCCAAACAGGTCTGTTGTATCGTTTACGGTATAATGATCCACCCATCTGTAATCCACCGCATATACCGGATGATCCCGATCATTAGCCGTAACGGTCTGATAATGAGCGGATAAGCGATTGTCAGTTGGCGTCTCGTCGCTTACATACCAGGCAAGTAAAGCGGGATGATCCTTGAATTCCTGAACATATTGCGCAATAGCGGTGAGTTCGTCTTCTTCGGACTGGATAAAGTCCGGCGCCCAGGGAGATCGGAAGAAGAAATCCTTCATGGAGAAAATAACATTTTTCCCGTACTGATGGGCAAGATCAAGCTTCTCTCTGTCTGGATAACCGTATGGCAAGATCGTGTTGATCGCACTGCCAAGCAAATCCTCCAAATCGTTCTTGTCCGTATTCGCCGTATAGATCCCTATTGGGAAAAACAACTCCCCATCCTTCCAAAACCGTCCTTGATCGTCTGTATAAGATTCGGGCATTTCCTGCAAGGACTGTACTTTCACGATCGGCCATTGTTGCGAGTAGCCGCTGCCCTCCGTCCCTGTCAGCTTCGAGGAAACAACGACTTTGTAATGGCCTGCCGATAAGGAAGAAGTATCGAATTCGGCGTTAACGTCCAAGCTCCCGGGATAGACTTGCTCCTCCACGACCTGAGCATTCTGCTCCAAGAGTTGGACAACCGTTGTATAGAGCTGTTTGTTGATGCCTGCCGCACCTCGGGTCGTTATTGCGACCTGCGGTTTTCCGCCGGGAACCAGAAGCCCTCTGTAGGTGGGGGCTACGAGTTTGGATTGAAATAAGGGAGGCTGAGATTTTTCTATCGATAAATCGTCAAAATAGAGGGTGCCTGCTCCACCGTAAGAGAATAGCGTAATCTCGACTTGCTCCGCATTCTCGCCTGCGACAAGGGGTGGCAGCTTCAGCAGTTGCCATTCGCCGCCGGTGCCATGCGGATTATGTTTTTTACTTTCCAACCAGTTGCCATTGTGGTCCAGAACGGTAATACGGAACATCGCTCCCGCCCATAGTCCCTGTGTATCGACGGTTTTTATCCATACGCTCGTATCATAGGCCATACCGGGCTCTGCTACAAATTTAATCGAAGGGCCCGGCCTTTCGGCCCCTTCTTCGCCTGGATTGTTGGCTCCGGAGGGAATCACGTATTTCAGGGATTGCGACCCGCTATGATGCTCGTCGACAGTATACGAAGTATGTTCATATGGAGTCCAGGTGCTGTCGTTCGCATCTTCGAAGGAGGTCTGATAAGACGTCCCGATCTCAATCGGATCAACGATTTCAGTCTCCACAATCTTCAAATCGTCAAATTGAATCGTGCCGCTCGCTCCCTCTGAATATAAAGTAAAAACGGCGGAGGCGGCGCCCTCGGGAGCCGTGTAAGTGGGCAAGCTGATCTTCTGCCACTGGCCGTTCGTGTTGACTGGCGCCGACATGTACTTGCCTCCAGCCCAATCCCAAGCCCAATTTCTGTAGGCGTCAATCGCAATCTTGGCTCCCGGCCAGGAGTCGGGAGTATTTGTCGTTTTGACCCACACGCTCATGTCGTAGGAATATCCGGCTTCAATCGGAAGTCGGATTACAAGCCCCGGATTAGTTCCGTTAAATGTGTACTTAAGCGAGTAAGAACCGGTATGGGCGTCAGCGGTATCGTACTCGGTGAATGCAGCTTGCCAAGTGCTGTCGTTAGGGTCTTCAAACGAGGTTTGGTACAGTATAGTTGATGTAGCGGCATGGGTGGTTGGAGCCGGGTACGCAATCAGGGAAAATAGCAATACAATACTTAAAATCAATCCCAATTTGGATCGCATCCTGTTCACCTCTTCATGTAGTTGTAGTCCGTCAATCGTTATGAAAGCGCAAACAAAAAAGGCTGCGAGAAGAAGGGGCTGTCCCATAAGCCAACCAAGTTGCTGTGAAAGATAATCGATGATAAAGGTACAAGGGGGATATGTCTGTCTCCGATGCTATACGCTTTCTGAAATCTGAATAGGTAAACCCGTGATAAGGTGATTTCAGAAGCGTATGAGGCAGTCTCCGAGAGGCATATCCCCCTTTCTTTATATCTCGATCATCTCAAGCAACTCTATTTATGGGACAGCCGCTTTCCTGTTCCCGCTCCCCAATTACATCGCCGCGGCACGATGTCTTACGATTATTATAGGACCCGCCCAAATGGTCGAACTACGGGAATCTCGTTGCCTTTGTTGACTTCTGTTTACATCCTCTGCCCAGGCGGCATCGATTCGCTGTCTTGCTCCAATCCAATTCTCATCTCGATACGCAAACCGCCAATCTGCGCTCGGGAAACGGATAAACCGTACGAGCTGCCATATTTCAATTGCAGTCTGCGGTGGACGTTCAGTATTCCCGTTGTCTCGATCGCGTCGTCCGCTTTGGCGTGCAGCAGGTCGTGTAATTCAGCGATTTTCTCATCCGTCATTTCGTAGCCGTTATCCTCGAAGATAATGATCAAATCCGGATCGAGTTGTTGAAAGGCCATCCGCACAAGTCCGCCGGAGACCGTTTCCCGCAATCCGTGCTCATAAGCATTCTCGACAATGGGCTGCAAAATAAGCCTCGGCACCGAGATCGATTTGCATGCTTCCGGAAGCTCTTCGCAATACGTCTCCACTCGCTGATCGAATCGATACATTTGAATTTGAATATAGGCAAGCGTATGCTTGAGCTCTTCCTCCAACGTCACCTCGTCCGAACTGCTGCGGGTAATAAAGCGAAAATATTCTCCCAGGTGGCGCGCCATTCGAAGCACATTGTCGACATCAGGAATTTTGGCCAAACGGTATAACACAAAATAACTGTTGTACAGGAAGTGCGGGTTAACTTGCGACTGCAGCTGTTTTAACTCCGCTCGCTGCGAACGAATTTTCTGCTCATACACTTCTTTCACAAGAACGTTCAGCTTGCTCACCATCACGTTAAATTGCGTATACAAATAACGAAATTCGTCTCCCTGACGACTAGAGAGCGCAACGCTTAAATCCCCTTCCTCCACTTTGCGGAAAGCGCGAACCAGCTTATGGATCGGCCTGTGAATAAGACGATAGGTCCACACAGAGAATGCCAGGACAACCCCGATCGATAATAGCGAAAACCACCAGAACCACAGGCGATGCGTCTTCAGCGGCGCCAATATTTCATTTTCAGGAAAATAAACGACGGTTGTCGCATCCAGCACCGCCGAGCGTTCATAGATAAAAATATAGTTATCGCCATTAATCTTCCGGTACAGCGTCCCTTGCGGCTCATCCCCGATTTCCATCCGCAATTGCGCCAGCAGCCCTTGCTCCTCCTCCACAGACAAGTTCTCGCTGAATACGGCCCAAGCTCCTTGGTTATCCAACAGAACAGCTTTTCCGTCACCGGCATTGTTAATTTCTTTAAGCGACTGGCGTATTTTGTCTCTGGACAGCTGAATCTTAATCGCCATCAGCAGATCTGTATCCTCAATCATATTTTCCGGAGACAGCGCACCGATCAACAACCGATTATTCCAAGCCACAATCGGATGGCTGTAGTTCGAGTCCTGCAGAGCGTTCAGCTCTTCGGCCGGCGGCGAATCCACGTATCCCTTGGAAGAAATCGTTCTGTCGATTAACGGGATATGCACGTTCACGTTCTCGATATACAAGCTGGACGTTTCCAGCAGCGACAGCCTCGTTCGAATGCGAAGCACAGCTTCAGCGAACTGATAGTCGCTCATCTGCTCGGGGATAAAGCTTAATTCCATTAAATCTTTATCGTATAAATACTCGGTCTTCAATTGGATCACTCGCTTCAGATCGGTCACCAATGTACTGTTGTAGAAGTGAACGCGCGATGTCAGCGAATCTTCAATCCCGGTTCTAATCGTGCCCATACTGGCCTGATTCATTGTCACATTAAGAAAGTAGAGCGAAGCAATAATGAACACAAAGGAGAGAAACAATTTAGGGAAAATAGAGACGCGATAGTTAGAGGAAATGCTGAACAAAGGTGCTCACCTCATCTTCGTTGGTGTGGCGCTTGTAACACAGAATACTCGAAAACAGTAGTAAACAAAAGATAAAGAAGGTAACAAGTTTCTCGTAGATGCTCCTCCGTTCAATTCCTATACTTAAAACATAACGATGCTTGAGTTGGATGCGGGGAGGGTTGAAGCGGATACAATAAGGAAAGCATCTAGGATCAAATATCGCGATAATAGAGCGGATTACGTTAAACTTCAATAACATTTTTCACTAGAGGGGGATTACCATGCGCCACAGCAAAATGAAAAGTTTAATCGCATTGATTACCATTTGCGTGCTGCTCATCACGACAGCGTGCTCCGATAAGAAAAACGACAGCAACGTCGCGAAGCCTTCGGAATCTGCATCGGCGAGCGGCGCCGAAGCTTCTTCGACGCCCCAAGCGTCGGCCGAACCGCAGATCGATCCGCTGGGCAAATACGATCCGCCGATTGAAGTGACGGCCGTAAGAGATTTGCCGGCCAGCATTGCTTTCCGCGAAGGCGAATCGATTGACAATAACGTGTGGAGCCGCGAGTACGAAGAACGGCTGGGCATCAAGATCAAATATTTATGGACGAGCAACTCCGATTACCCGCAAAGAATTAACGTGGCGATCGCCTCTGGCGAGCTGCCCGATATTTTCAGCGTAAATGCGCTTCAGCTCAAGCAATTGGTCGACGCAGGGCAGATCGAGGATATCTCTCAAGTCTACGAGCAATACGCGTCGCCCCTGACGAAACAAATCATGGCCGGAGATCCAAATCAGATGGCCTCCGCCGCTTTCGATGGCAAGCAGATGGCGCTGCCAAGAGCGGGCTCGCCTTATGATTCCTCGCAGGTGCTCTGGATTCGCGCCGATTGGCTGAAGAAGCTGGAACTGTCCGAGCCGCAAACGATGGAGGATGTATTTAAGATCGCCGAAGCGTTTACCACGCAAGATCCGGATGGCAACCAGAAGAACGACACGTTCGGTCTGGCTCTGACGAAGGATCTTCAAGACGGCGGTTTTGCCAACCTGCAAGGCTTCTTTAACGGATTTCATGCTTACACGGATGTATGGGTGAAAGACGCTAACGGCAAGCTTGTGTACGGCAGCGTACAGCCGGAGATGAAAGCGGCGCTGGCTAAGCTGCAGGAGATGTACAAGAGCGGAATCATCGACAAGGAGTTCGCGGTCAAAGACGGCTCCAAAGTGATGGAAGCGCTGGTTTCGGGGAAAATCGGCATATCGTATGGAGCATGGTGGAATCCGGCATGGCGGCTGCAAGCGGTTAAAGATCAAGATCCGTCCGCAGAATGGAAAGCTTACGGCATTCCGTCGGTTGACGATAAGGCCAGCAAGCTGCAGCTCGCCTTCCCGGCTTATGAGTATTACGTTGTGAAGAAAGGCGCTGCGAATCCTGAGGCGCTGGTCAAATTGCTGAACGTTATGGTCGAGAATGCCTATTCGGAAAATGCCGATATTACCAAGTATTTCATCGACGAAGACGGTTTCTTGTATAACAACTACCCCTTGGTATATGCTTCGCCTGCCGACGGGAATCTGGCTATTCACTTGCATCTGAAGGATGCATTGAGCTCAAGTGATGTTTCCAAGCTGACCGGGGAAGAGAAAGGGTATTATGACAAGATTATGGCTTACCGTGCCGGCGATCCGGCAAGCTGGACGAATGAAGGGATGTACGGCGTAGACAGCGCTTGGTCTTATGTGAAAGAGAAGGTTGATGCCGGCCTGGTTCAGAATCAGGAATTTTTCGGAGCTCCTACGAAAACCATGAGTCAGAAATCCGCCAATCTGAAAAAAATGATGATGGAAACGTTCACCAAAATTATTATGGGCGAGAAAAGTCCGGACGAGTTTGATGTGTTTGTCGCGAACTGGCACAAGCTCGGCGGCGACGAAATTGCGAACGAAGTGAATGAGTGGGCGGCAGGAAGATAAGGTTTTATAAGCATAGTGGCTGCTGTCTTCGCAATTAAGACGCAGCCGTTTGTGCTTGGAAGAGATCAAGTCAGGAGATGGCGCGGCATGAATAAAAAAATAATGAGACAGCTTCCCTTGCATGCGATGCTGCTGCCGGGCATTGTACTGTTGCTTGTATTCAGTTATGTGCCGATGGTTGGCATGGTGATCGCGTTCCAGCAGTTTATACCGACTCATGGCTTATTCGGCTCGGAGTGGATCGGGTGGGACAACTTTCGCTACGCCTTTGAATTGCCCGATTTCCGTCTTGTCGTGCGAAATACGTTATTTATTTCCGTCATGAAAATCGTTGCGGGCACAATTGCAGCTTTAACCACTGCGCTTCTGTTGAATGAGATTGGGATAATGTGGTTTAAGAGAAGCGTGCAAACGTTGATCTATTTGCCGCACTTTTTGTCCTGGGTCATCCTCGGGGGGATTCTGATCGATATTTTATCCCCCTCTAACGGAATTATCGGCCAGATCTTGTCTCTCTTCGGTCTGGAGCCTGTGTTTTTCTTGGGCAGCAACGCCTGGTTCCCCTATGTCATTGTCATCTCGGATGTGTGGAAGGAGTTTGGCTTCAGCACCATCGTTTATCTGGCCGCTATGACGAGCATCAATCCGACCTTGTACGAAGCGGCGCGTATGGACGGGGCCAATCGCTGGAGACAGACGTGGCACATCACGTTGCCGGGTATGCGTCCAATTATTATTCTGCTTGCCACGCTCAGCCTGGGCAATGTGCTGAATGCGGGCTTCGACCAAATCTTTAATTTATATAGCCCAGCCGTATACGAGAGCGGGGATATTATCGATACGATGGTTTATCGGATGGGGCTTGTTGACTTTCAATACGGCTTGGCCACAGCCATTGGATTGTTCAAGTCCGTCATTTCGTTTTTCCTGATCTCAACCTCCTATTGGTTAGCCTACAGGTTTGCAAACTACCGGATTTTCTGAGTAAAAAGGAGTGTGTGGCGCTTTGAAAGCATTTGCGGCTTTTAATTATACGGTGCTGTTTTTATTGGGGTTTGCCTGCTTGTTTCCGCTACTGCATGTACTGGCGATTTCCTTCAGCTCCAGCAGCGCGGCTGCCGCCGGCTTCGTTAAGCTATGGCCGGTCGACTTTACCACGAAATCGTATGAATTTATACTGGCCAAACCCGAGTTTCTTCGTTCCATGCTTGTCACAGGGCAGCGGGTTGTGCTGGGGACGGTCATCAATATGTTTTTGACGATTGTGATTGCCTACCCGCTATCGAAGGAAAGTAAAGATTTGAAGTTCAGAACGATATATGCCTGGTTCTTCATCTTTACGATCTTGTTCGGCGGCGGACTGATCCCTTGGTACATGACGATTAAGTATGTCGGCATACTGAACAGCATATGGGCTTTAGTGCTTCCGGGCGCGATTCCGGTATTTAACGTCATTCTGCTACTGAATTTCTTCCGCGGCTTGCCGAAGGAGCTCGAGGAATCGTCCTTCATTGATGGCGCAGGCTACTGGACCGCGTTGTGGAAAATATTCGTGCCAATCTCTCTGCCGGCAATGGCCACGATTGGCTTATTCACGATCGTCGGACATTGGAACTCTTGGTTTGACGGATTGATCTTAATGAATACGCCGGACCAGTATCCGCTTGCCAGCTATCTTCAGAGGGTAATCAAAGGAATCGATTTAACCAAAATAACCGGGCAGGACGCACTCGTGATGTCTCAAGTATCCGATCGAACGGCCAAAGCCGCGCAAATCTTCGTAGGCACTTTTCCGATCCTGCTCGTCTATCCGTTTTTGCAAAGATATTTTGTACAGGGGATTGTGCTCGGAAGCGTGAAGGAATAAACTGAATGGCATGGTGGGGCTAGGGCGTGTCGGTATACTCGGAGGGCAGCGGATTTTGCCGAATAGGCGGTGGAAGATGCCCCTGAGCGGGCTTGTAGACACGCCCAAGAAAGCCGATACCTCGTTCCGGTCAGGGAGGGTGTCGGCTTTTCCGGTTTTTCGGGGATGAGTGTAGCATGATTAAGCGAGGATGCACAGGTCAGGCGTGCGGGAGGACTGGCGGTGGACGGGAAATTCACTGTTTTTAGCGGCATTGGGACGTATGATGAAGACTGGGAAGATCCCGGCTTCCATCAGAATGCAACGCTTGAGATAGAGATCGTGCTGGAAGGCAGAGGGATATTCGAATGGGCGGCCAGAAAAATGGGCATAGAGGTCGGGCACGTCATTGTTATTCCGCCAGGGATTCCGCATCGGTTCGGCGCGATATCCAAAATTCGACTTGGCGTGATCCATCTGCAGCATATGTCCTCCTCGCTGTCGGGAATTGCGAACAAGCTGGCTCAAGGCGGTAAGGAGCCGCAGATTTATGCTTTGTCCCGCCTGGATCGGGATCGCTTCGAGAAGCTGCTGCGCGAGTGGATCTATGTGCAAAACTATCCGTTGAAGGAAAAAGAGAAAACGTACGCAGTATGGGCGGAGATGCTGCTGCTCTATTTGTACGAGCATTCCCAGGCCGACTTGCAAGCGATGACGATTACGAAGGCGGCCGATTTTTTGCGCGAAAATTTGCGTCAGCAGCCGAAAGTAGCTGATTTGGCCGCCATGACCGGCTTGTCGGCTGTCGGTTTTCGCCGTACGTTCGAGAAGATCTATCGGTTAAGTCCGAAACAATATCAGCAGCAATGCCGCATGCAGGAAGCCAAATGGCTGCTCAGCGCGACCGACAAAGATATGAACGAAATTGCCGAGCAGATCGGATTTAGCAGGCTGCATTCCTTTTCCCAGTGGTTTAAAGAGGCGGAAGGCATCTCCCCCTCGCAATGGAGGAAGCGGCAGTTGCGGATGAACGATTAAAGCCCACTCTGAAGGTCTTATCGATCCAAGCAGCCCCAAACAACCTAGTAAATTCTCCGACACCCGAGGGTGTCTTTTTTGCGTAAATTCCGTTTCGATTTCGATGAATACTTTTAAGGCCCGATCCACTATTCTTGACGTGTGCACTAAATACAAGGGGGCTGCAATCTTGGATAAAGTGAGAATCGGATTTATCGGCGTTGGCGGCATGGCTGAGCATCATATGAATACTTTGCAAAAAATCGAAACGGCCATTCTGACAGCAGTCTATGATATTAATAGCGAGCGAGCCAAGCAAATTGGCGATAAGTTCGGCGCGGAAGTATTTGCGAGCGAGATGGCGTTGCTGGATTCGGGCAAAGTGGATGCGCTTTATGTTTGTACACCGCCGTTCACACGAGGGGATACAGAGATTATGGCTGCGGAAAGAGGCATTCATCTGTTGTCCGAGAAGCCGGTTGGCCTGGATATGGACACCGTAAACCGTATCGGTCGCAAAATTAGCGAGGCCGGAATCATCAACAGCTCCGGTTACTGCTTGCGTTATTTGGACAATGTTCAGAAAGCGAAAGCTTACTTGACGAATAAACCGATTAACATGGTTGTCGCTTATCGCATTGGCGGTCTTCCTCCGACAAAATGGTTTGCGCAGATGGATCAGTCGGGCGGACAAATGGTGGAACAGTCTACGCACCAGGTGGATCTTATACGCTATTTGGTCGGCGAGTTCGATCAGGTCCAGGCAGTTTACGCGCAGCGCAGCATTCGCGATATAGATCCGGATGCTACAATTCCCGATGTGGGCGTTGTTTCGTTTCGGCTGAAGTCGGGCGCTGTAGGGTCATTTGTGAATAGCTGTGTATCCGACTACCACGGCCGCGGCGATATCGAGATTTACGGTCCGGATTTCTACCTGTCGATTGACGGCCACTCTCTTACGATTCGCGACGCTACCCAGAACATCACGGAAAAATGCACGACAGATTTCTATGCCGCGCAAAATAGCGCATTCGTCGAGGCCATTCGTTCCGGGCGGCAGGAGCTTGTTCTGGGCAGTTACGCAGAGGCGGCGGCCACATTGGCGGCGACGCTGGCTTTTAATGAGGCGGCGGAGAAACAAGGCGTTGTTGCTGTGGAAGAATAACATTTGAGGCGGAGGAAGGTGAAACGGGTATGTTGAAAAGTGTAAATCAATGGTGTTTTCCAGAGGGCACAGCTTTGGACAAGGTATTCTCGGTCAGTCAGCAAGCGGGGCTGGATGCCGTAGAGCTTAATTTGTATGCTTCAGGCGCGCCCGCCGGATTTACGATGGATACTACGGCAGCCGAAGCGGAGGGGATTGCCAAGCAGGCGGCCGAAAACGGCTTGAAGCTGCGCAGTATTTCAACCGGCTTGCTGTGGGGCGCTCCGCTTTCTTCTGCGGATGCCGATGAGAGGAAACGCGGCCGCGAGATCGTGCACAAGCAGCTTGAAATTGCCGAGCTGATCGGAGCCGATACCGTTCTCGTTGTACCCGGTACAGTTAACGAGAATTCCTCCTACGACGATTGCTATGCGAACAGCCAAAGCGAACTGGAGCTGCTCATTCCGGAGGCCGAGCGTCGCGGCGTCAAAATCGGAATCGAAAACGTGTGGAACAAGTTTTTGCTCTCGCCCCTGGAAATGAAGCGATATGTGGACGAGTTGGATTCTCCGAATGTCGGCGTTTATTTCGACGTAGGCAACATTCTGCTGTACGGTTATCCCGAGCAGTGGATTCGCATTCTAGGCAGCCGTATAGCCAAAATCCATGTGAAAGACTTCAAAACCTCGGCGGGCAATTTCAGCGGCTTCGTGCCTTTGATGGCAGGCGATGTGAATTGGCCGGGAGTGATCGCCGCGCTTAAGGAGATCGGCTATACCGATACATTAACGGCGGAAATCAGCCCGTATCCTTCAAACGCTTACCAAGCGGTGTACGATACGGCTAATCAGTTGGAAGCGATTATTAAAGGCGGCTGATTGTCTCGCGCAACGGCCTGTTAGGCCGTAAGGAGCGGTAATCCGCTCGAATTGGTCGGTGTAACGGTCTGGCAGACCGTAAGAGGGGAGCTAGCCGCGCGGATTGGCCGGTGTAAAGGTCTGGCAGACCGTAAGAAGTGTGAATTTGGGGTTGGCGGGGCTTGTAACGGTCTGACAGACCGTAAGATGCGGTAATTTGGGGCTGGCGGGGCGTGTAACGGTCTGGCAGACCGTAAGAAGAGAGAATTTGGGGCTGTCGGGGCGTACAACGGTCTGGTAGATCGCAAGAGAAATCAATTCTTTTCGAGCAACGTTCATTCTTTTTGAGCAATTTTTAACCGTCGCCATACTTTCGCCCTGTTCGCGAGTCCGATTATCGGCGAAAATCAGGTTGTGAAGCCGAGATCGCAAGGTCAACGGATTTACGGTTGCAGAGGCGACAGGAAGGGTTACTTCGGTGGCTAAAAATTGGTTCGAATCCAATCCGCCTCCCTCGCAGGAAGCCTGCTAAGGAAGCGTGGTGAACACCTTTCCACACATTTTCCTCTGCTTTTTACAAAATTAATGGTTGACATGGTTAAAACTGAGATGTTAGGATTACCAACAATATCATTTATCCGAGAAAGGAGTGAAGGAGCATGTATAAGTTAAATCAACTCGATTGGGCCAACAATCCGGTTATTCATGAGGAACAGATGAGCCAGCCGTGGCACGAGACGCATGTTTCCTTCATTCCATATTCGATAGGCTATCTTTACAGGCGCAGCAGATTCGTTGCGGTTCGTCGGTTGTATTCAACAGCCTGACTCCGCTCGCAATCTCATAGTTCGCGTACTTGTAAAGACTGCCGAGGCCGGCAGTCTTTTTATATGGAACAACCATAGGAGAAGACGACGGCGACAGGGGTCTTTTTTTGACGGAAACCGTCTATGCTTGATCCCTAACAAAGTACATATCGCATCAAAAATCCATTTCAGAAGAGAGGCGAGCACGTTGAAAAGTAATTTACATCCGTATGAACGGGATTGGCGTCAGCAGGATCATCAGATTATCGAGACAAAGGATAGCCGATTCGCCAGAGGCGGGCAACGATGGTCGGGTTACCGACAGAGTTGCCATATCTTCTCATAGGCGAGAGCATTCTCGCGGTGCGAATTGAGCTATCCGGATTCCGAATCCTTCTATCCCTGTTTCGACGGGGAAAATGGAGGGCGGTCACGGGTAGCTTTTTATTTTGGAGACTATGGCGAAAGGGCGAACGCGGCGGTTTGTGAGTCCGTTAGTACTAGTTCGAGTCTGGTTAGTCTCCCCAAATTTTGCTCGGTAGCCAAGCGGCAAGGCAGATGACTTTGACTCATCTATCGCAGGTTCGAATCCTGCCCGGGCATCCATATATGGATAGGCGTTATCAGATAGGCTGCCGCAATTCGGCGGTCGACAGATCGGCGGAGGAGATCCGCTCCTGTCCTCCACGGCGTGGTGGTGAAAAGGAATAACACACGGGCCTTTCACGTCCGGATATGCGGGTTCGAGTCCCGTCCACGTCTCCACTTATAGGGTTGTAGCTCAGCGGTAGAGCGCCCGACTGTTAATCGGACGGTCGCAGGTTCGAGCCCTGCCAACCCTGCCACGGGGGTATAGTTCAATGGGAAGAACACCGGTCTCCAAAACCGCATATGCAGGTTCGACTCCTGCTGCCCCCGCCAAAATTCTACTATTTTAATGAGAGTTCAAAATTCGTGATCAAAAGCGAACTTTTTGAACTACCTTACTAGAAAGGAAGAAGCCGATCTTGCGTCACAGGTGACCCTCATGCAGAGAAGACAAATCCCTATGATTCACGAAACAACGTTCCGCAACATCTCCGAGAGAGAGCTGACGATGGACGACGTGTTTGCACGCATTCGCAGTTTTATGCTGGTTGACCCTCGCGCCGCTTACCAACTGATGGTTGGAACGGATGCGCAGGTTCACGCCGGACATACGAAATTCGTGACGTCCGTCGTTGTATTCCGGCCGGGCAGAGGGGCATGGTTTTGCTACCGGCAGATCATTCTGCCCCGTGAAATCCGCTCACTCCAGGAAAAGCTCAGTCTGGAGACGACGTTCAGCCAGGAGACTGCTTCGTATTTCGATGAAAGTAAACGCGCCGAGTTGGAGGATATTTTGCTTCCTTACGTGTACCAAGGCTCCGAATTGAAGCTGTTCATCGACATCGATGCGGGCACGGACGCCAAGCGCAATCGGACCTCAACACTCGTGGCGGAGCTGGTTGGACGGATCGAGGCAATGGGATTGTCGGCTCGGGTGAAACCGGAAGCGATCGCGGCTTCTTCCATATCGAATCGCTATACGAAAACTCCCTACCGGGAAAAGAAATCGGCAGTAACATAATGAAGTTGTCCCTTTTAACCGATCAAGGCGATGGGGCTGTCCCATAAGCCAACCAAGTTACAGTGAAAGATAATCTATGAGCAAAGTGAAAGGGGATGTACCTTCCTCCTCCGATGCTATACGCCCCTGAAACCTGAATGGGTAAAACCGTGTCAAGGCGGTTTCAGGAGCGTATGAGGCATTCTCCGGACTAATCATAATAATTACACAAACTTCTTGACGCTACCCCTGAGCAGAGCAGATTTGTACGATTCTTCGAACAAACGTCCACCGTTTAAGCCTGATTCGAGCTGCGTTGTACGATTTTCCGACTAACTCCCTGCGTAAACTCATGTGTGCAAATAGATCCGCCATAAAAGTTCAATATAACGTCAATCGTGTATTGGCAGTGCGTTGGGCAAGTGGAATCTGCAGCAATAAAGTGCTACAGCGAGAATTCCGCCTGAGGTAACGACCCCGCCTTCCGGCGAAGTGGCGCAGCTTCTTTATGAGCATGGTTTTGAAATCGTTCCTTTGGATGTGTACGAGACTCTAGCTTCTCGTAATACACAGAACTTGGAATGGTTGCTTAGTCATGGAGCAGACCCCAACGGGGAGACGGTAAAGCTGGTTTATCTGGACGACACGGAAAAAAATATTTATTTTCATGCTTACGGTTTTGAGCGGGACCCTCAACGCAAACAAAAATTGATTGTATCGGCATATGAAATCACCAGTTGGAATCCAAGTCTTGAGAATATGCAAAACCTTAACTTGCTTATCGTTAACTACAAAACAAATCTTGATCCGCTCACCCAAGCCCAGAAAGATCGATTGCTTGAGCTTGCCTTAAGCAATACGATGCAAGAGCTCACGAACGTCTTGAGAGAAGCGGGAGCCAAATAGTCAGGGCTTATGGAGGATATAGGAGCATCCTTTCGTTTTCTACGCGAACGAAAGGATGCTTTTTTTGTTGTTTTCCCCAACAAATCTCCTCGTCGTCATACTTCCACCATGTTCATTCAACCGGAAATGCGCGAAGATAGGAGCATGAAACAACGGCCGCAAGCACGGCTGATCAACAAAGCGCAGTTGAGGCGCATGGAAGGGTTACTTCGACTTTTAATCGGCATGTCGTTGGTTCGAATCCAACTCCCGTCATGGCGGGATAGCTCAGTAGGTAGAGCAGCACGTGCCTTTCCGCCTTTTTCCTCAACGGCCGCAATAACACGCAGCTTAGAGCGAGGCGCTCATGAGGGCTACTTCGTCCAAGAAAAGGGCGGAAGGAGCAAAATCTGCTTCTCCGTTAAGCCTTCTCGAACTTTTCCTCGCTCTACTAAAATCACATATGACCGGCGAGGCGCCGGGGAGGGCTACTTCGCCACTTAGCGCACCCAATTGATTTACCCGGGCCTTACGGCAGGTTCGAGTCCTGCAGTCAACCTTCTCCGCCCTTTCCTCGCCGGTTCCTACAATTAAGGAGGTAATGATAATGAGTTTCGCAAAAAAGATATTTTCGGTCATTCGACCTACAATAAGCAATAAAGAAGGCTATCCGGCGTATGCCCGCTCGGTAGAAGAGCAGTACGTGCAGACGCTGGTGACCAATACGTTCGGCAATACGTTTTACGCGGATCAGCAGACGCTGCTGGACGAAGCCGACGAGCTTCACCGCGAAATGGCGCAGAGCCGCCCGCAATTTATGGCGCAGGCGCTCGTCTACGCTCGCAACGAAGGCTACATGCGGCTTCAGCCGCTGTACGGTCTGGCGGTTCTATCGCAGTATCGTCCGGATTTGTTCGCCAAAGCGTTCCCGCAGGTTGTCCGGATTCCTTCCGACTTGTCCGATTTTCTGACGGTTCTGAAGGGAATGGGCAGAGGCGAAGGCGGCCGGGCGGTCAAACGTCAGGTGAACGGGTTTTTGGCCGGAGTGTCCGAATATTGGGCGATCAAATACAACGGCAGAGGTCGGGGCTACAGCTTGGGCGACGCGATCGCAACCGCTCACCCGAAGCCTGCGGATCTGAAGCAGCAAGCGCTGTTCCGCTATTTGCGGGGCCAGGAGGCGAATCTGACTCTCCTTCCGCAGGTAGAGGCGCTGGAGCAATTGAAGCGGGCTGAGACGGAAGAGGAAAGGCTGCGCTGGATCGAATCCGGCAAGCTGCCGCACGAAGTTGTGACAGGTGCGGTGAAGCCGACGAAGGAGATCTGGGAGGCGTTGCTGGACCAGATGCCGACGTTCGCGCTTCTCCGTCATCTGAGTGCGCTGGAACGCGAGGGCGTGCTGGAGGATCGCCGCAACCTTGATGCTGCAATTGCCCGACTAACCGATCCGGTCGCCTTGAGCAAGGCCAAGATTTTGCCTTTCCGGTTCGCTAAAGCGTTCCGTCAAGTGAAGCATCCGGAGCTGCGCGACGCGCTGCGGGATGCGGTGGAGCTTACGTTCGCCAACCTGCCGGAACTGGAAAACCGCACGGCGATCTTCCTCGACATCTCGGGATCAATGGACGGCGAATATTTGCAGACCGGCTCGGTGTTCGCGCTGGCTTTGTACAAGAAAACACAGGGCAACTCTCTGTTCTGGTTGTTCGACACGGAAGCGGAGGATGCTTACCCGTCGCGCCGGGACAGCATTCTGTCGCAGGCGGAGCGGATTCAGACGCGCGGCGGCACGGATACCGGAGCTCCGGTCCGCAAGCTGCTAACCGAACGGCATAAGGTCGATCAGATCGTCATCATCACCGACGAACAGCAAAACAGCGGCAGCATGTTCTATCGGGAACTGGCGAACTATCGCGCCAAGGTGAACCCGCAGGTCAAGGCGTTCATCATCGACATCGCGCCTTACCGCAGCGCAATGGTTCCGCCGCAAGATCCGAATACGTACTACATCTACGGCTGGAGCGATACGGTGCTGAGCTACATAGCTCAGACCGTGAAGGGCTACGATTCGCTAGTGGAGACCGTCAAGAAGATAGAGCTGTAGAAAACGACATTTTGAGAGGAGAACTGTACGATATGAAATTAGCGGAAGCGCTCGTCCTGCGCGCCGATACCCAGAAGAAGATTGCGCAACTGAGACAGCGACTGGAGAGAGTCGTGAAGGTTCAAGAGGGAGAGCTTCCTGCGGAAGATCCGTCGTCCCTGCTTCGAGAGTTGGAGCAAACGCTAGACGAACAAACCGCATGGATTCGCAAAATCAATCGAACGAACGCAACGGTGTCTTTCGCCGAGGGATTGAGCATTTCGGACGCCTTGGCGGAAAGAGATCGAATTATGCAGCATCGCAAGCTGTTGGGGGATGTGCTTGAGCAGGTTTCGATCAAGCAGGATCGCTTCAGCCGCTCCGAAGTGAAATACGAGCGGACAATCGACGTCGTTCAGATCCAGACTCAGGTCGACGCGCTGTCGAAAGCCTACCGTGAATACGATTTTCGCATTCAGGAGCTGAACTGGCGGACCGAACTGCTCGAAGATTAGCCGCGAAGGTAGTCTCTCCCGGCGAAGGCGAGCGCAACCCGCCAACGGGTAAGTTGGACCTCCTTGAATAGACGCGGGGCCATGTCTATCCCTTATGAATGAGCCCAGTAATGTAACAAGAATGCGCCTAAGCATGGAAGTAATGCGTACCGTTTAATGTGACGACCATGCGCTGATTTGCTAGGAGAGACGAGGGTGGGGAAGGGGATTGCGGCTAATCCGCTCCGATTGATATTTCATAAACAATTCGTTTTTATAGAGGTGATAGAAATGGAAGCCATACGTCAGACAATAACCGAACAACTGGAGCGTCTGGAGAGCGAGGAGCAAGTTCGCATTCTGTACGCCTGCGAATCGGGCAGCCGGGCGTGGGGCTTCCCTTCCCGGGATAGCGATTACGATGTGCGATTCATCTACGTCCGCAAGCCGGAGTGGTACTTGTCGATCTTCGACCGGCGGGACGTTATCGAGCGCCCGATCAGCGACAAGCTCGACATCAGCGGCTGGGATTTGCGCAAAGCGCTGAACCTGTATCGCAAATCGAATCCGCCGCTGCTCGAATGGCTGCAATCGCCGATCCGCTATGCCGAGAAATCCGAAGTTGCGAGTCAGCTTCGTCGTAATTCTCCGCTGGCTTTTTCCCCGAAATCGTGCATGTACCATTATCTCAACATGGCGCGGGGCAACTATCGGGATTATTTGCAGGGAGAGCGCGTGCGGATTAAGAAATATTTCTATGTGCTGCGACCCGTTCTAGCTTGCGAATGGATCGAGCGCTATGGCGAAATGCCGCCCATAGAGTTCGATACGCTGGTAGAGCGGCTAATTCCGCGATCGGGAAGCTTGGGAGAGACAGTGGCGGAGCTGCTGGCGCGCAAAAAGGCGGGAGACGAACTGGACATCGAGCCTAAGCTTGCCCCGATTAACGATTACTTGGAAAAAAGATTGCATGAGCTGGAAAATTCGGCGATCGAGATGAAAACGGCCGACGCGAGGTTGGGAGAGCAGCTGGACGACTTGTTTCGCTCGGCTTTAGTAGACAACTGGTCATATTAAGAGAAAGCGATCTAGGTTGAACTACGGAAAGGGCAGAGAGTAGCCAAGGGAATGGTTTTGCCGCGAGTTTTGGCTTTGAGTTGCTTACCTATACAGATACTATCGATCCAAGCAACTCAAAACAACCTGTCTGAAGCCGGCAAAATCATCCCTTTCGGAATGCAATGGCTCGGCTCTTCAATCGCCCTATTTTGGTTCAACGTATATAGCAAGGAGAGATAGAGAAATGACTTACCAGACAATTGACGGTGTGCGCGTATGGGGCAACCCCGATGCCGGCGCGCTGTCCCAAGCGAAAACCTGCGCGGAGCACGGCAACGTTGTGCAAGCGCTGCTAATGGCCGATCACCACAAAGGCTACAGCCAGCCGATCGGCGGCGTTGTCGCTTACGAGGGGCAAATTTCGCCCTCCGGCGTCGGCTATGACATTGCTTGCGGCAACAAAGCGGTGCGGACGAACGTGCTGGCGGCGGACATTAAACCGATACTACCCGCCGTGATGGATCAGATCGCCAGAAAAATATCTTTTGGCGTTGGGCGCATTAACAGCGAAAAGGTGGATCACGACCTGTTCGACGATCCCGACTGGAGTGTGTATTCGGCGATCGGAAAGCAGGAGCATGACAAGCTGAAGGCGCTGGCCCGCGATCAGCTCGGAACAGTCGGCAGCGGAAACCACTATGTCGATCTGTTCGAAGAACCGGGGACGGGTCTTCTCTGGATCGGCAACCATTTTGGAAGCCGCGGTTTCGGCCATAAGACGGCAAGCGGATTTCTCAATCTGGCCGCCGGACGGGAGTTCCTGGCGAATGCGCCGGGCGAGAAGATGGACCAGCCGCCCGTGCTGCTCGATCTGGACAGCGAGCTCGGCGATCTGTACTACCGGGCGATGAAGCTGGCCGGTCGATACGCTTACGCGGGCCGCGATTACGTTATCGCACAGGTGCTGTCGCTCTTGAGCGCAAGCGCCGATTTCGAAGTGCATAACCACCACAACTACGCTTGGAAGGAAACCCATGTCGGCAAAACGACGATGGTTGTCCGTAAGGGCGCGACTCCGTCCGCTCCGGGACAGCTCGGTTTTATCGGCGGCAGCATGGGCGACATCTCTGTAATCGTAAGAGGGAAGGATACGGACGAGAACCGCGATTCCTTCTACAGCACCGTGCACGGTGCGGGTCGGATTATGAGCCGTACGCAGGCGGCCGGCAAGATGAATTGGAAAACCCGCAGCCGTTCGGGCGGGCAGATTACACCGGAGCAAATGAAGCAAGCAGTGCTGGCCTTCGGAGTGGAGCTGCGCGGAGCCGGTACGGACGAAAGCCCGTTCGTCTATCGAAAGCTGCAGGAAGTGCTGGACGCTCATGCCGGTACAATCGAGGTTCTGCATGTGTTGAAGCCAATCGGCGTGTGCATGGCGGGCGCGGACGAGTTCGATCCCTATAAGGACTGAGCGGACGGGATAAGGCGCCCGATAGAAAAACGGAGCAAATGGGATATTGACAAAACTTCCCTGCCCCGTATATGATAAACACTATCTTACTAAGAAAGGAGGCCGAAGGACATGACCGTCATTCACATCAGCCGCAACGCCGTTATGCCGCAACTGAATATTTCGTTCATTGTCCATCGGCCTCTACGGGCCCCAGCCAAGGAAAGTGAAAGATAACCGCCCCATCAGGTAACGTTCGGGAGAGGGGACGGCAATCTTTCGTATTCACTATGCGCAGAAGACCGTGAGCGATGTGGCTTGCGGTTTTTTTGAGTTTTCTTTTTCGACTAATTTGGAATTAAGAGAGAGGTTATTATACTATATGGAACAAAATGTTAACGATCTTTATTATCGGCGAATCGATCTCCCTGCCGGGGATCTCCATGTATTCGCGCACGACGATCTGTTTTATGCCATGGGGAACAAAGTGCTTGAGATGGCGAACAACAATCTGCAAATTCCGAATATCCGCTATATGAGCTACACGCCCGACGCCCATGTCGGAGTCGGCACGTGCATTGGCACAACGGCGGTGTGGGGCGTGGCGGACGGTTTCGTCTCTCCCTCCATCGTCGGCAGCGACATCGGCTGCGGGATGCGGGTGCACCTGACGAATCTGCAGGCGGAAGACCTCCAGGACGTCAAGCTTCGCCGCAAGCTGGTTAAGGCGATCGAGAAACGTATCCCGGTGGAAAATCATGCAAGAGGATACTTCTCCGACATTCGTCTGGAGGATGTGCTGCGCAAAGGGCTTCACGGCCTCCCTGGAAAATATGTGCCGGATGCTTACACGCCGAGGAAAGCGACTTCCATGACCCATGTCGAGTGCAGCCGGTTTCGGTTCGACGAGAGCGAGCTGGATCGCATCGCGATGCCGGTGTGGCATAGGGCGCATCGCCAGCTTGGCACGCTGGGCAACGGCAATCATTTTATCGAAATTCAAGCTTTGAGCATTCCCGAGGACAACCGCGCCATAGCGGAACGGTGGGGACTTCGGGACGGCCAAGTCGCGGTGATGATCCATTCCGGTTCTCGCTCCTGGGGCGGCGCTGTTAACCAGTATTGCGGCTCGCAGGTCGCCAAGACAATGAGCAAGCTCGGACTCGGCACGGCCGATCCGAAGCTCGCCTATGCGCCGCTGGATAGCGAAGCGGGAAGGATGTATGCGAATTTGATGTATTCGGCGCTTAATTTCGCGGTTGCGAATCGGCATCTGATGGCGTTGGCGGTGCGCGATGCCTTTAAGGAAACGTTCGGCTCCCGTGCGGAATTGAGCACGCTCTACGATCTGATGCACAACTATGCTTGCGAGGAGAGCCACGGGGAAGAGGCGATGCTCGTTCATCGCAAAGGCACGACGCGCGCGCTGCCGGCCGGACATGTCGGCAATCCCGAGCCATATCGCGAGACGGGACATCCTGCGCTTATTCCCGGCTCGATGGGAACGGCCTCCTATTTGATGGTCGGAGCTCCGGAAGGCTCGCGCAACTACCATTCGATCTGTCACGGAGCGGGCAGGATTCGTTCTCGCAACGCAACCAAGCAGCTTGTTACGGTAGACGAGTTTGCATCTTCGCTGCGAATCGGTCAGGACGACGAGGTTGTGTTGAATCATCGCGCGCTCGAGTCGCTGGTGGACGAATCGCCGCAGGCTTACAAAGACGTAGACCAAATCATCGACAGCGTTGTCCAGGCGAGGCTGGCCTCCGTCGTCGCCAAGTGCCGTCCTCTGGCGGCGGTAAAAGGAGTGTGATCCTAATATGACGATTATGACGGCCAACACTGTCCTTAATACAGCCAATGCTGCCGCAAAGCCTCATTTTCTGGTGAAATCGGACTACGCCAAAGATCGCAGCCGAGAGTGGATGACGGAGGATAAGTCGCGTAAAATGGGATTTGCATAACTTGATCGATGAGGAGGGGATGAAGTGGATTTCGGACAGTTGAAAAAGCTTGTGGCCGAGAGCCGGAATATCGTGTTTTTCGGCGGGGCGGGCACTTCGACGGAAAGCGGAATTCCCGACTTTAGGTCGGCGGAAGGGTTATATCAAGCGCAAGGCGGGGGACAGATCGCTCCGGAGGAAATTTTGAGCCATGATTTTTTCATGGCTCGCACGGCAGACTTTTACGACTTCTATAGAAGTAAAATGGTGTATCCCGACGTCTTGCCTAACGCCGCCCATTACGCTCTGGCGGGGCTGGAGCAGCAAGGCCGGCTTGCCGCGGTCATTACCCAGAATATCGACGGGCTCCATCAGAAGGCCGGCAGCCGCAACGTGCTCGAGCTGCACGGCTCGGTCCATCGGAACTTCTGCATGAATTGCCGCGAGGCATACTCGCTGCAGGAAGTGCTGAAATCGGAGGGGGAGTACCCCCGCTGCAAGCGCTGTGGCGGTATCGTTAAGCCGGACGTCGTACTGTATCAGGAAAATCTGGATATGGATCTGCTTCAGCGGGCGGCCGAATACATTCGGCAGGCGGATGTCCTGATCGTTGCGGGCACTTCGCTGACCGTTCAACCAGCCGCCGGGCTGGTCAGGCTTTACGAAGGGAGCAAGTTCATTCTGATCAACAAGAGCGCGACACCGATGGACGGGATGGCCGATTATTTGATTTCCGACAGCGTGGCGAAGGTCTTGGCGGCGATGACGGCCGGCGGCGAAACTCCTTGACAGACAGGAACTCGCCTCGGTCGGCCAAGTTGTTATTCGCTATTTTGGACTTAATGAGCTATAATGGACGTATAGACGTTTGGCCGAACTCACATAGCGTAGAGGGTTATTTTTTGATGCAATAGCCTTGTACGTTATGTGTTTTTTATTTTTTGATTAAATATGAGTGTTGTGCGCCTCTGGCCCGTCATTTTGGGCATTTTAATCTTTGTACCCACCACTTAACAGAAAGAGGGAATGCACGTGTATTATTCTCGAAAAAAACCGTTCGAAGAGGTGCCGGCAGAGATGACCGCCGTTTGGCTTTGCTCCGGGGAGAACTGCAAGCGATGGATGAGAGATAATTTCACGTTTTCCCTTGTCCCCGTATGTCCGGAATGCCAATCCGAGATGGTCAGAGGCGAGAAAATGCTTGCCACGTTATCGAATACAAGTCCCAACCAGAGTAAAGGGCGTCGCTGAAAGTCGTTCCCAGACCCGGGCGGCTCTCGGCCTCCAGCGTTCCTCCATGAGCGAGCGTCAATTCCTTGGCGATAGCGAGGCCGAGCCCCATGCCGCCGCTGTTGCGCGTACGGGCTTCATCCGTCCGATAGAATCGGTTGAAAATATGCTCAAGCTGCTCGGAGGCAATGCCAACGCCGGTATCCGCGATCGCGATAGTCAGCGCGGCTGCGTTGGCGCCGTCCGACGGCCGCTTCTGCACGCTTATCGTGGCGCTTCCGCCTTCGGGCTCTTGGCGGCGCATTCGCTTTTCGCTTCCTGTCGTGGTTGCTGGCAGCCTGCATCGTCGCGCCGCCCGGTTTAACTCCGCCGGGTCTGCTCCAACAACTCAACTTCCTTCGCGGCCTTCGAAGCCTTTTTGCCGATTTTGTACGACTTGGCGACTTTAACGCCTTTCGTGGCTTTGAACAGCTTCAGCCCCTTTAACGCTTTTAACCCCTTTAGGCCCTTCAACGCGCTTAACCCCGTTAACGAACCGAGACCGACGACCGCATCGACGAACTGCGTCACGGAAATCGACGATACTACGGCGAGAATGCTCAGCCATTGCTCCTTGAAAAACCTGCGAACATCCTTCGTAACGAAGAACAGCACGCCCAACTCGATAATGAAAAACCATAAAATGTAGTGGGCAATCGTCTCGAGCGGCGTTTTGATGTCCTTGGAAACGGAAGTGAAGCTTATAACGGTAACGAATACGAGATACAGCGAAAGGATAAGGGATACGACCAGGTACCACTTTTTGAAATAGGCTTTGGACATAGCGGATGCGCGCCTCCTGCTCGAAACTGGAATTAGTGTAGCACGATTCCCGCCGCACAGGCTAGAGGTGAAGCTGTGGGTGCGCGTAAGCAGGCTGTCGGGTATAATGAGCTATCGATATCTGCGCGGAGGAGCCCGGAGATGGAAACGAACGTAATCGAAGAGATGGCGAGCATCTCTTTGCGGCGGTGCGAATGGCAGACCGAATTGACGGACGAGCGCGCTCACGGCCTGTTTGTCGTCATTAGCGGAATGGGCGATATGACGATTCGTCACCAGAAGATTCCCGTCTCGATGGGGAGGTGCTATTATGCGGCGCCAGGAGCCAAGACGACGGTGTCCCCGCATTTCAACAGCTTGGATCTGTATCATATTCGGTTCGAACGATGGAGGAAATCGGAGAACGATCTTCGGGAGCCGATACGGGTAGCCGACCTTTCGGAATGGCTGCCGGAGGGCGCGTTGGATGTAGGGGACGAAGGACGTTATCTGGAGCAGGCGACCGCTCTGCACGGCATCGTAGAACGGGACGAGCTTGCGGTGTATCGTCGGCGCTTGCTGTTCCAGGAAATTCTCTACGAATGCTTCCGAGCCTGCGTAGGCCGCACTGAGGAGCAGAAGGATTCGCAGGGGGCCATTCGACATGCGATTCGCTACATCCAAGAGCATTACCGCGAAGAATTGCACAGAGACGAGTTGGCCAGGATGGCCAACATCAGTCCGGAGTATTTTTCACAACAGTTCAAGACTGTTAGCGGGAGAAGTCTGACCGACTACTTGGCAGGCGTTCGCATTGGGCATGTCAAGGAGAGGCTGCTATTTACGAACGAGCGATTAGCCGAGATCGCCAAGGCGGTCGGGTATCGGGAAGAATACTATTTAAGCCGCAAATTCAAGAACGTCACGGGCATGTCTCCAAGCGCCTATGTCAAATCCGACAAAAAAATCGTGTCCCTGAATCCGCATTTGACCCGTCATTTGCTTGCGCTCGGAATCGTGCCTGCAGCGACTGTGACATATCCTTGGGGGTTCGGCGACTATCAGGAGTGGATGGACGAACAGGGCTGCGTCTGCCGCAGCTGGGACAAGGGCTTCTCCGACGAGGAACTGCTGCGGATGGAGCCGGAGCTGCTGCTGTGCATCGACAACGTTTCCCCGGACCGGTTGAGCTTCTATCGCGGCATCTGTCCCACGCTGGTTATCCCCTGGTATTTGTCAGACTGGCGCGGGCATTTCCGGGAAGTGGCAAGAGCCGTCAACCGACGGACGGAAGCGGAGAGCTGGCTGAAGGCATTCGCCGCCAAGGCCGACGCAATCCGGAATGCCATTCGGGAAGCGGTGGGGGCCGAACTGACCGTTCTCATTTACAATATTAGGGGAGACGCGGCTTTTGTCTATCGGAACCGTGCGATGGGCAGCCAGGTCATCTACGACGAGCTTGGAATGAGGATGCCCGTCAGCGTCCAAGCCCGATCGGTCCAAGGCAACTTCATCCCGGTCGAACCGAAAGAATTGATTCCCGCGTTTTCCGCCGATTGTATTTTACTATCCGTGGACAGGTCGCCGGAAGCCAGGATGCGCGCAGAACGCATGCTGGAATCTTCGGAATGGAAGTTCTTCTGTAATCTTCCCGGCAAGCGCATTCGCGAAGTGGATATGGCGAGATGGCACGGCTACGATCCGCTGTCCATCCTATGGCAGTTGGAAGACGCAGCCAAGCTATTCGCCTTATGAGAGTGCAAATAAGTTCTTACGCCCGTACATGGAGGCCGGACGCCCTCTTTGATATGATTCTTATGATAATGAGAATCAGTATCAGGAGGATGAATATGAAGGCAACGTTACGTTATCGACTACTTATCGCGGGGGCACTAATCGCTCTTCTGCTTCTCGCCGCATGCGGCAAAGACAATGGAACCGAAGCTTCGCCCTCCGCTACTCCTTCCGCCGAAACTCCCGTACCCGCGTCCGCAGCGGCATCCGGATCCGAGACGCCCTCGGCAGAACAGGAAAGCGGCAAGAGAATATACGAACACGCCATGGGCAGCACGGAAATTCCGACTCATCCGCAGCGCGTCATATCCATTCAATATACAGGAGCCATGCTGGCACTTGGAGTGAAGCCGGTCGGCGCCGACGACGAATGGTCCGTCTATCCGCTGCTGAAGGAGGAGTGGGCGGGGATCGAAGACGTAGGAGACCCTTGGACGGGATTAAACCTGGAGAAAATCATTTCCCTGCAGCCCGATCTGATCGTCACGCACGTCGAACAGACTTACGAGCAATTGGCGAAAATCGCGCCGACGATTTTCATCCCATGGCTGAAATATGACGTGCGCGGGCAGATTGCCGAATTTGGCGACATACTGGGCAAGCAGGAGGAGGCCGCCGAATGGCTTGCCGACTTCGATGCCAAAGTGGAAGCGACCAAGCTCAAAGCGGCGGAGCTGATCGGCCCGGACGAGACGGTCGCCATCGTTAACCTCCGGCCGACAAATCAATTTATCTATGGCAACAGCGCCATGGGAGGGTATGTGATTTATCAGGCGCTCGGACTCAAAGCTCCGGAAACGATCCAGCGGGACGTGATCGATCAGAAGCTGGCGATGCTCGAAATCTCGGAAGAGCTCATCGGAGACTACGCGTCCGCGGATCACGTATTCCTATCGGTACTGGAGGCGGACGGCGGCAAGGAGAGAGCGGAGGAAATCAAGAAGAGCGGATTATGGATCAAGCTGCCGGCGGTTCAGAACAACCGGGTGCACGACCTGGATTGGGACACTTATTTTACGACGGACCCCTTATCGACCCTGAAACAGCTTGATGCGTTTATCGAATTGCTGGAGCGGGATCGCGGCTAGGCCGCCTGAGACCGATGGAGTAATATAGCGATAATGAAGCCGCACTGACCTCAACCGGGGGTGGTGCGGCACTTTGTCGTGCTTCCCGGAAGGAAAAACCGGGAACCGTGTCGAAAGAACTAAGGATTTCATTAATTTCCCCGACTAAGGTCAGAGAGGTATGGGCACCATGATCAAATTCAGAAGTCGTCTCGTATCGAAGCTATCGGCGTTTATTTTGGCCGTTTTGATTGTTCTGTCCGGCGCGCTGATCTACATGCAAATTCAGAATACGAAGAAAGCAAGCGAGGAAGCGATCGGTCAATTCAGCATTCATACGGCGCAAGCGTATGCCGGCCAGTTCGATGTGGAAGCCTATGCGGAGTTTCTGCAGGACGTTCAAGAGAGCGACTTATACTGGCGTTTGCGGGCGCAAATGGATCGGTTTCGCGAGCAGATCGGGGCCGTGTTTGTGTACACGGTAGCTATAGACGAGCAGAAGCAGCCGATTCTCCTGATCGACGGACAGCCGCGGGATTCGGAGGAGGCTTCTCCAATCGGCGAAGTGACCGACATGCCTCCCGAAGCGATTGAAGAAGTATTGCGCGGAAATACGGCCAAGTCGGATATTATTCGCAATCCGGTATACGGAGATTACATATCTGCTTTTGCTCCGCTCTTGGATAAGAACGGCAAGCAAATCGGCATTCTCGGCATCGATACGGATGTGTCCGTTTCGCAGACGATTTATCGAGACGTTCTGGCTCAAAGTACGGTTAGCTTTGCGTTGATGGGCGTGGCTGCGATTGTCTTTTTTGTGCTGATCGTGATGTTCCTGGCGCGGGCGCTGCGTCCTTTGGGTACGGTCGTGCGCGGGGCGGAAGCGATGGCCCGTGGGGATCTTGCAGAAGCAAAGGCTCATTTGGGAGCAAGAAAAGTCGGTTCAGGAGACGAGATCGGACAAACCTATGCGGCGATGTTGAAAATGATCGATCGGCTCGGCGTAACGCTTGGGGAAGTGATGAAGGATATCGCTTTGACCGCCCGCGATCTCGTACAGTCGACCGAACGGTTCGGCTCCGAAGCGGAGCGGATGATCGCAATGAATGTCGATCTGGAGCAAGCTGCGGCGCAGTTGGCGGACGGGGCCGACAATCAACGTATCGGAGCGGCGCAGAGCGCCAAATCGATGGAGGATATTACTGCGGCTATTCAGAAGGCTTCGGAAGCGTCGGGGAGCGTCACCGAGGCGTCGGGCGAAGCGCTGGATTCCGCCGAAGAGGGCGCCGATTCCATCCGCAGGCTGAGGGAGCAGGTGCTTGCGATGGCCGCAGTGGCCGTGCAGACGACGCAATCGGTTCAGGTGCTCAATACCCATATGGCAGAGATCGAGCCCGTGCTGAGATCGATTACGGACATCGCCGATCAGACGAAGCTGCTGGCGCTTAACGCCTCTATCGAAGCCGCCAGGGCGGGCGAGCATGGAGCGGGCTTCGCGGTCGTAGCCGGCGAAGTACGCAAACTGGCCGAGTCCTCAGCTGTCTCCGTAGGGCGGATTACGTCCCTGCTGTACCAGATTAAGCAGGAATCCGGGCAGATCGACGAGCGAATGCAAATCGGCAACGAAGGAATGAGACTGGGCTCCGAGCTGTCCGATCGGGCGGCAACGCTGTTTAGCCATACAATGGAAAGCTTCGGTCATGTGAACGGACAGATTCAGGAAGTGTCGGCGGTGATTGAAGAGGTGCTGGCCAGCGCCGAGGAGGTCGCCGCCTCGGTGGAACAGATTTCGCAGATTTCTGCGCGGACGGCGGAGAGCACCGAGTCGATCGAACGGATGTCCGTCCATCAGTTGGAGGCGGCCAAGCTGATTGCCGATACGACCGGAATGCTGCGGGAGCGAAGCGCCAGCCTGGAAGCGGCCGTAGCTAAGTTCAAGCTGTAGCGTTCTGCTTCGCGGCTTGCGGATCAGCTTTCCTACCGCCCCAATCCATCATGGGCTACCAGATGGCGGCAGCCTATACGGGGAGCACCTTCGTGCCGCCCCTTCTTGGAGCATTGGCATCGTATTCCACGATCGGCATCCTGCCTTTCGCAGGGAAGTCCGATGGGATACGAATCGGCAATCTTCATCTATCTTTTACTCTCGTTTAAGTTCCGTTTAAGCTCCGTCCTCCATGATAGAAGCATAGACGGAAACGAGAGGATGATAGAAGATGAACGAAATGAACGACGAGCGCCGCGAGCCGATGACGGTATATGAAACTCCGCTGGTAGCCTCTTACGAGAAGGAAATGTCGGCCTTTCGCAGTCAGTCTTCCCCCGGGAACGGCATCCCGAATAAGCGCCGAAGCGGCGTTTCGTTCAGCGCTTATCTGGCCTCTTTCCTGGTCGGAGCGATGCTGGTCGGAGGTTTCGGCTATGCCGCGGATCGGAGCAACCTGTTCGGAGGGGATAGCTCGGGAAGCGACACGTCCGGCGGCTCTTCGACCCAGACTGCCTCCGGAATTACGGCGGCTTCGCTGAAGAGCAAGGGCGATATTGCCAACGTGTTCGAATCGGCCAGCCCGGCAGTGGTCAAAATTGAAAACTATGCCGTCCAGACCTACTCCTCCAGAAGCTTATTCGGAGGCAGGGGAGGCGGCCAGCAGCGTTCGTCAAGCGAGCCGGTACTGGCCGGATCGGGCACAGGCTTCTTTTTCTCGACGGACGGCTATGTTCTAACCAACGAGCATGTTATCGCAGATGCGGACGAGCTAAAGGTAACGGTTCAAGGCTATGACGAGCCGCTGACGGCCAAGGTCGTAGGAGCGAGCTACGAGCTCGACTTGGCCGTGCTGAAGGTCGAAAGCCCGGACGGACAAGCGTTTCCTGCATTGAAACTGGGCGACGTCGACGAGACAAGCATCGGAGATTGGGTCATCGCCATCGGCAATCCATACGGGCTGGATCATACGATGACATTGGGCGTGCTCAGCGCCAAGGGGCGCGAGATTACAATCGCTGACGAACAGGGCCCGCATAAGTACGCAAACCTGCTGCAGACCGACGCCTCGATCAACTCGGGCAATTCGGGCGGTCCGCTGCTGAACGAGCTGGGCGAAGTCGTCGGAATGAACACGGCGGTTAACGCCGAAGCGCAAGGCATCGGGTTTGCGATTCCGTCCTCGGTCATTAAGGAGGCGCTGGGCAAGCTGATGAACACGAGCTCCGTCGTTTCTTAAGCCTCGTTCTTAAATTCCGATCCGTTCGAGAATCTGCGCGGCTGCGGCGTCGGGATGCGATAACGGAAATTGATGGGCATAGGGCAGACGTGTCACAGCCAGTTGCGAGAAGGCTGGCGGCACGTCTGTTTGCTGATCCTGCGTTCCCCATACAATCGATACTTTGCTTCGGTTCCAGCTGTTCGGAGCGAGCCGCCAGCTTTCGGAACGGGAAAGCAGGGACATGATCTCTGCCGTAGTTTTCCTTGTTCGAGGAGATTTCATTTCGCTGCGGACAAAAGAAATATAGCCTTCGGGAATTTCCTCGGCGGAACGAAAGCTTCGAGATTGAAGCAGCTTCTCGACGAAGACTTGCTCGGACATCCTTCTCAGGAAAGCCTGGGTTACGCGGGGACGGCGGTAACTTCGGCTGACCGGTTCCAGCACAGGCTGAAGCAGAACGGCATGGGCAATGCGCTCCGGGGCCAACTCCAGCATTCGCGAAGCGAGCAGTCCGCCGAAGGAGTGGCCGACAAGCGCGACGGGCTCGTCGAAACTGGCGATCAAATTAAGCGCAGCCTGTTCAAAGCCCTGCATTGGCCCGGAGTGACGATGGTAAGGGGAGCGCCCGAATCCCGGCAGATCGACCAGATAGACGGGACGGCCGGATTCGGCCAGCCGCTCGGCTAGCGGAAGCAAGCTGTCGGATGCGCTGAACGTTCCGTGAAGAACAACGATCGGAGCGCCGCTCCCCCTGCTTTCGATCGTGGCCAATCCCGCGCGCGCGTTCCTGCGAAATGGCGGAGAGAGAGGCGCAGGCCCGTCGCTGTGACTCAGCCGGAAGTCCAGATCCGCAATGACCAATGGCAATGTGTCTGCCGACAGAGATAGCTGGAGATGATGCTTAGATTCGATCGCTTGCTTGGTTGCCGTCGGAAACTCCGTATTGACGATAAAATCCATCGATTCCACAGGCAGACCGAGCAGTTTGTCCGCACCGAGCTTCAGCAGACTTTTGACAAGCGGATAGGGCGCGCTCCCTTTGGGGGCGGCTACTCGCATTTCTCGGGCAATGATGCGGATAAGCTCCATCATGGAAGGACTGTCTTTCCTGTCCTCCAGTAAAAAATAAGTGCCGTTTGCAGGCGATACCTCTTCGACCAGAGCCGCAATGAAAACTGCGACATGATCGACATGAACGAGAGGGAGCCAGTAGCGATCGCCGCCGGGGACGAGTCCCATGAGATTTCTGCTCACGGCGCGGATCAGCAGGCCGAAGCCGCCGGTCTGCGAGGTGATCCCGTTGCGGGAATCCCCGATGACGGCGCTAGGATTGACGACGGACAGAGGGATGCCTTGCTCTTGCATCGCTTGCCGCAGCAATAGATCCGCCTCGAATTTCATTTGCTCGTAAGGGGGAGCCTTATGATCGATAGGGACCGAACCGCCGACACCGCTCTCTCCGTAGGGGGATTTAAAGCCGACGACGTGGATGAACTGCTTGATGCCCTTGGCGGCATTCATCTGCCCCGTCAGACGCGACAATTCACGGGCGGCGCCGAGAAACACTTGCCGCGCTTCCCTCGCCTTCATCAGAATATCCATCGGCCCGCCCGCATGAACGATAATATCGACGTCCTGCAATTTTCGCAGCTCATCGTCTCCTAGCCCTAGAGACGGAAGGGTGAGATCGCCCCTTACAGCGACGATGGAAGAGAAGTCCTCGCAGCCGATTTCCTTCAGCGCATGATACAATTTCTCCTCGGAACGGACCAGGACGTATAGCTTGTGACCCGTCTGCAGCAGCTCCGCAATGACGTATCTCCCGATAAAACCGCTGCCCCCGGTAATAAAAATATGACTCATAACGATCTCTCCTTAATTATAGTACTATTCGGTACTAATCATGGACAAAAAAATTACTTCAGCAAAAATGCCAAAGTATGAATGATGTTCTGCAAAATGTCGCCTTCCTGTCCGGTATGCTGCAAGAACAACGCGCCCTCGATCGTGGAGACGATCATCGCGGCCGTGCGGGCAGCGGGAAGATCGGGTTTTAATTCGCCCTTGTCTATTCCTTGCTGCAGCAAGTTGTCCAACGCCCCGATCTGCTTGCGGAAAAAAACGCCGATCCGCTCTCTCACCCATGCATGCTCGTGCGAGGTTTGAACGTAGAGCGTCAGAAACGGACAGCCGCCAAGACTGTCGGACTGATTTTCCGCCAGCAGCGCGGCGAACCGGCCGAGCCTCTCCATAACGGGAAGCTGCGTTTGAGCGATCACGTCGCCGATAAGCCGGTCGTAATGCTCGATAAGCTGCTCTAAAATGGCGGACAGAAGCTCCTCCTTGCTTTTGAAATGGTAATAGATGTTTGTCTTGGACACCTTGCTCGCGGCGACGATGTCGTCCATGCTGGTGACTTGGTAGCCTCTCTCCAAAAAGAGTGCCGCAGCGATTCGGAGGACGACATCCCGGTTGGACGTTCTTTGAGGTTTGATCATATTAGAACTATACAGTACTAATTATCGAATTGTCAAACGTCGCATATCGTTAACTAATGTCGGGATCGCGCTCGATTATTCTTGAGGCGTTGACGCCGGTCGATTGACCGTGCTTAAATGGGAGCAAGGCTGGGAGTTTGATGGAACCGTCCGGCCAATCTATCGAACTGGAGCCGCAACGTGAATGAATCGATGATAATTACTTTAGCCGTACTGATTATTGCTTCCGTGCTTTTCATATCGGGCAAAGTGCGCTCCGACCTGGTAGCCGTCGGGGCGCTTATTGCATTGATGCTGTGCGATATTTTGACGCCTACCGAAGCGCTGTCGGGCTTCTCCAATTCCGTCGTCATTATGATGGTCGGCTTGTTCGTCGTGGGCGGGGGCATCTTTCAGACCGGTCTGGCGAAAATGGTCAGCAGCAAAATGCTGCAGCTGGCCGGAACGAACGAAACCCGGCTGCTCGTTATGATCATGATCGTGACATCGGCGATCGGCGCGTTCGTCAGCAACACCGGTACGATCGCCGTGATGATGCCGATCGTCGTCAGCCTGGCGATGAGCGCGGGCACGAACCCAGGAAGATTGCTGATGCCGCTCGCCTTCGCCAGCAGCCTTGGGGGAATGCTGACCTTGATCGGGACGCCTCCCAATCTGGTCATCCAGGAGACGCTTCAAGCGGCAGGTTATACGGCCGTGTCGTTCTTCACCTTTACGCCGGTCGGTCTTGTCTGTATCGTCGTCGGAGTCCTGTCGCTGCTTTTCCTTCGCAGATTTCTGCCGAAAAACGAGCGGAATGCGGACGACGATCGTCAAGGACGCTCGCTGCTGGATTTGGTCCAGCAGTATCAGCTGAGGCAGAACCTGTATCGCGTTCAGGTCGGAGCCGGCTCGCCGGTCTGCGGCAAGCGGCTGCATGAGCTCGATATTTCTGCCAAACACGGACTGAACATTATCGAGGTTCGTCGTAAAATTTCGGCGAAAAACCAGTTTTTCAAAACGATTAATCAAGAGATCGCCGGCTCGCATACGGTGATTGAGGAAGAAGATATTTTGTACATCCACGGTCCCTTCGAGAACGTTCAGGCGTTCGCGCTCGAAAGCGGCCTGGAGATGATGGATCGCCGCATCCCGGAGAACAAAAAGGCGGCCGGCTCCGAGCAGTACGCGACAGAGGACGTCGGCATCGCCGAAGTGATGCTTACGCCGACCTCGCGACTGATTAACCGGCTGATCAAGGAATCGGGCTTCCGCGAGAAGTATCACGTCAACATACTCGGCATTCAGCGGAAGGATCACTACCTTCTGCACAATCTCAAGGAAGAGAAAATGCGTTTCGGAGACGCTATGCTCGTACAGGGAACTTGGCGCGATATTGCCCGGCTCGCGACCGAACCGGACGTCGTGGTCGTCGGTCAGCCGAACGAAGAAGCGCGCAAGGTGACGATGGACAACAAAGCGCCGATCGCCGCGGGCATCATGGGACTGATGGTGCTGCTGCTCATCTCGGAGCTGATTCCGGCCGTCGCGGCGGTTATGATTGCGGCTGTGCTGATGGTCGCGTTCCGCTGCGTGCGCAGCATGGAGGATGCCTACAAGACGATCAACTGGGAGAGCGTCGTGCTGATCGGCGGCATGATTCCGATGTCGATTGCGATCGAGAAGACGGGAGCGGCCGCGCTGCTGTCGGACGGAATGGTCAAATTGCTGGGCGGACAAGGGCCGCTGATTTTGCTGGCGGGCGTCTATTTCACGACGTCGATGCTGACGATGTTCATCAGCAACACCGCTTGTGCAATCCTGCTTGCTCCCATCGCGCTGGCGGCCGCTCTTCAGCTCGGCGTTAGCCCGTATCCGTTCCTGTTCGCCGTCTCTGTCGGAGCGAGCATGTGCTTCGCTTCGCCGTTCTCTACGCCGCCGAACGCGCTGGTCATGTCGGCCGGACGTTATCGCTTCTCGCATTATATCAAGGTCGGCCTGCCGCTCCAGATCATTATGGGCATTGTGATGGTTGCCGTGCTTCCGCTGTTTTTCCCATTCTGATCCATGCATATACGCATGACAATTGCAGTTATAACGACAGTGGTTGCAATCCTTGCTTGACAGCCGCAGCCGAAGGCGTTAGTATAATCAACAATTACACATTCGGATCATGCCTGTGAAGAGCATCCAACTCGGAGGCGTTTTCGTCAAGATCGGCCCGCGGCAGCGGACTGCATCCTAAGCTTACCGGCCCCGCCCGTTATCGCGGAACCAAGAGGATCGGAACGAGAGCGTTCCGGTCAAGTTGGGTGGCACCGCGAGCAGACGCTCCTCGTCCCAATTCGGACGAGGGGCGTTTTTGTCGTTTTCACCTAACTTAAGAAAGGTTGAGGAAACATGAAGAGGGGCTGGAATTTCAATCCGGGACCGGCTGCGCTGCCGCTGGAAGTGCTGGAGCAAGCGAAGGAAGCGTTCGTCGAATATGGGGATCAAGGGCTGTCGCTGCTGGAAATGTCGCATCGAAGCCGGACGGTGGAACGGATGGTCGCAGAGACGGAGCGGCTGCTGCTGGACCTTATCGGACTGTCTTCGGGGTACAGGGTTTTGTTTATGGGAGGGGGAGCCAGCGCTCAGTTCGCGCTCGTGCCGATGAACTTTCTCGGGGAAGGGAAGGTCGGGCGCTACCTCGTCTCCGGCAGCTTCGCGGAGAAGGCGTACCGCGAGGCGCTGACGATCGGGCAAGCGGAAGCGCTTGCGAGCGGCAAGGCGGAAGGCTGGAGGAAACTCCCGGATGTGCGGCAGTTGAAGGTAGCGACCGATACCGCCTACGTTCACATGACCACGAACAATACGATCGAAGGCTCGCAGTTCCGCGATTTGCCCGATACCGGAGAGATTCCGCTGATCGGCGATATGACGAGCGACATTTTGAGCCGCAGGCTGGATTGGACGAAGTTCGCGCTAGTCTATGCGGCCGCGCAGAAAAACCTCGGGCCTGCAGGAGTGACGGCGGTTATCGTAAGGGAAGAGCTGGTAAAGGCCGGCAACAAGCAAATTCCATCGATCTTTCAATACCGCGCCTACGCCGACAACAGCTCGCTCTATAACACGCCTCCGGTTCACGCCATATACATGATGAAGCTGACGCTGGAATGGACTGCGCGCCAAGGGGGAATTCCGGAGCTGGAGAAGCGGAACGAACGAAAAATCGGCTTCCTCTACGAGGCGATCGACGCCGGGGACGGATTTTATCAGGGGATCGTGGAGAAGTCGTATCGCTCCATGATGAATGCGACGTGGCGGATGCGGGACGAAGGCCTGGAAAAGCAATTCGTGCTGGAATCGGAGCGGGAAGGCTTCATTGGTCTGGCGGGTCATCGCAGCGTCGGGGGGCTGCGAGCTTCCGCTTACAACGCGGTGCCTGAGGAGGCTTGCAAGGCGCTCGCCGAGTTCATGAACGATTTTATTAGGAGACACGGGTAAGGGGGACGACCGGATGTTGGATATAGCGTATATACGAGAAAATGGCGAGCTGCTGCAGCGAGCGGCCGACCGAAAAGGGATCGCGCTGTCGGTGGCGGAGCTGCTGGAACAGGATGAGCGAAGGAGAAAGCTGCTTCGCGAGGTCGAACGGCTGCGTCAGGATCGGAACCGGTTGTCGGGACTGATCGGCGGCCTCATGAAGCAAGGGGCGAAGGAAGAGGCGGAGCAAATCAAGCAGGAGGTTCAGACGACTAACGATGAATTGGGCGTCCTGGAAGTCGAGCTGACCGAAGTCGAGGCAAGCTGTCGAAGTCTGATGCTGCTCGTGCCCAATCCCGTCTCGGCGGACACGCCGGAGGGAAAGTCGGATGCGGACAATGTGGAGGTCAAGCGGGTCGGGGAGTTGCCTGAATTTGAATTCGCGCCCCTGAGCCATGTGGAGCTTGGCGAACGGCTTGGCATCGTCGATCTGCAGCGCGGGGTGAAGATCGGAGGCGCGCGGCAGTACGTGCTTAAAGGCGCGGGCTGGCACCTGCATCGGGCGGTGCAGCAGCTGGCGATGGACGTGCTGGAAAGCAACGGGTTTACGCCGTTGGAGGTACCGATGATGGTGCGCGGCGAGGCGCTGCTGAACACCGGATTTTTCCCCACGGGCGAAGACCAGGTGTTCGCCATTGCGGAAGAAGACAGATATTTGGTCGGCACATCGGAAGTAAGCCTCGTATCGTATCTCGCAGGCGAGATTGTCGAGCTGAACGACGGTCAACCCATCCGTCTGGCTGCGGCTACCTCGTGCTTCAGAAGAGAGATCGGCTCGTCGGGCCGAGACGTTCACGGTCTGTACCGCGTGCATCAATTCGCCAAAGTCGAGCAAGTCGTCGTCTGCGAGAACGATCCCGAGCTGTCGGAGCGGCTGCTTCAGGAAATTACGGGCAATGCCGAGCGCATTTTGCAGCTTTTGGAGCTGCCTTACCGGGTCGTCGCCGTCTGTGCCGGGGACATGTCGCAGAAGACGCATAAGCAATACGACATCGAAACATGGATGCCAAGCCGACAAGCCTATGGAGAGACGCATTCGGCTTCGAATCTGCTCGACTTCCAGGCGCGTAGGGCCAACATCCGCTATCGGGACGAGGAGGGCAAGCTTCGCTACTGCCATACGCTGAACAATACGGCGGTCGCGACGCCGCGAATTCTGATTCCGCTGCTGGAAAACCATCAGAGAGCGGACGGCTCGGTCTATGTGCCTCAGGCATTGCGGCCGTACTTGGGCGGCAAGGTAGAGCTTCGGATGGACGGTTACTAACGACATTTTCCGCTCACGATTCATCCCCGGATTTTGTGCGGTGTAACATCGTTTGCGGTACTTATGGCCATTATCCCCTCTACTCAGGATGTTGCGGAAGTACAACTGAGCGATGGGGATAATGGCTGTAAGAGGCGGCAAGGGGTAACGGTTCAGGCGTAGTAAAATATTCCCAAAAAGATGAATGAGCTGAAAGTTGACATTTTGATGAAACAAAGCTATGTTTTTTGTAAGACTGGTGTTGTGGTTCTGACTAGGAGCCGCCTCGCGTTGGTCTTATCTTTATTTAGAACTCCAATTTCAGGTCATCCAGCAGCCGGATGATCTGTTTGAGTTGGCAGCAAATTCAGATAAAATCTATGGAGAGGTACTTGTGATAAAATAGATTATATCTATCTGTTAGTGGGGGACTGCTGTAGTGGACGAGAGAATAAAGCCTTCGGCGCTCAGGCCGGTAGCCGAGCTGAACTATTTGAACGCAATCAATGTCGCTCGTTACCGTGCGATTATGAGATATATTTATTTGCAATATCAGAGGTTGAAATATTGGCTTAAACCGGAGGAAGTTTTTGAGGGAGTCCAGGCCTGGGACGTCATAGACGGTTATACGTTGGAGCAGTGTGTTTCAGATTTGGAACAGTTGAAGAATTGGGGCAATCTGGCCTCCCGTCACGATGGCGGGAGGGCGTTGTCGTTGGAAGAATATATGCGCAAGAAGAGCCAATATTTACTTACCCCGTATGCGATCGAAATTGAACGGATGCTTGAGGCGTTGGAGAGGGTCAAAGGTTACGGAGGCTCGCTTGAGACGACTTACTTCGATACGATATCGGAGTGTATTCAGCATATTCGCGCGAATGCCGACGGGATGCAAGAGGGAGAGGCGCTGAACAACTGGGAGAAGCTCTATGTGGCGTTTAAGACGATGCACGAGAACGCAGCGGATTTCATTGCCAGTATGAACTCGATTCAGGCGGAAGAGATGATGGCGACGGACGGCTTCCTGGCGATGAAGGAAAATCTGGTTAATTACTTGCAGCATTTTGTGAAGAGCTTGCAGCGCAATGCGTATAAGATCGAAGGGCAGTTGCAGCAGATTTCCATTACGCTTGCCGAGCTTTATTTGTCGCACGTAACGGCGGACGAGCTGCGAAAGCCGAGGCTGGAGGAAGGCAAATCGGCAGACGAGCTGATGAACGAATTCCGTCAAGGCTGGGGCAATCTGATGCGCTGGTTTGTTGGAGACGCGAGCAATGTCAGCGAGCTTACTCTGCTGGAGAAGGCGACCAAGGACACGATTGCCAAAGTGGTGCGCAGCGCGGTACGTTTGCAGGAGCGCAGACGCGGCGGGGCCAGCAGAAGATTGGATTTGGAGCTTGTAGCCGAGAGGTTTGCGGCCATGGATAAGCTTGAGGACGCGCATCGTTTCGCTGCCTATGTATTTGGGTTGTTTTCAGCTCGTCATCTGCAAGGAGAGGATCGTCGCGAGACGGAACGGGCGGATGCTTCGACCTGGGAGGAGCCGCCAAATATTCGGTTGATCCGTACCCGCAGCCGCAAGCGCATCCTGAAGGGAGCTTCGGAGCCGATGCGCAACCACGGAGCGAAGCGGGAGGCTTATCGGGAGCAGGTGCAACAACTGCTTGCCGAAGAGCATGCTTTTACGGAGCGGATGCTGGGCTACGGTTCAATCCGGATCGACGAACTGCCACGGGTGGACGGGAAGGAACGGATGCGGCTCCTACAGTGGATTGGCCGCTGTTCGGCGGTTGCCTCGCGTTCCTTCGTGACGGCGGACGGATGCAGGGTAGCGGTAAGCAAGCCGGATCCGGAAGATACAGCGATGCTTTGCTGCGAAGACGGCGATCTGACGATGCGGAATTACCGGATCGAGGTCACGAGAGGAGAGCACGCACATGGCTAAAGGCGGAACGACCTCCTACGCGATTCGCAGAATGCGGACAAGCAAACGGGCGGATGCGGAGCAGTGGAACGAGCGGCGCCGAGCATGCGCGCATGCTTTGCTGAACCGGACGTGGATTACGAAAGATTCCGACCCGGAAATGTTTTATTGGATTAAAGATCAATATACCGAATTAAGAGATTGGTTTTCCGAGTATACCGGCTTTGTGCTCATTCTGACCCGCACGATGGCCAAGCTGGACAAGGCTCCGCTTGTTGCTCAGCCCTGGATGGGAATCGAGGAATTCCGGGAAGTCAGGGATTATACGTTTTTTACGTATGCGTTATGGTTTCTTGAAGGGAAAACGGAACTGGATCAGTTCGTGCTGACCGATATCGTGGAACAGGTAGGAGAGCAGATGGCGGCGGCAGGGACAACTGTCGACTGGGAAAATTACCAACATCGGCTCTCGATGGTGCGGGCGCTCAAAAAGCTGCGGCAGCTTGGCGTGCTTGTCGGCATTGACGGAGACGAGTCCGAGTGGGCGTCGCACAGCGGTCAGAAGAACAACGTACTGTACGAATGTTCCCCAAGCACTCGCTACGTGCTTCGGCATTTTCCGCGCTCGCTGGGACAATACCGGGAGGCGGACGACTTCAATGAACTGATCGTTTATCCGGAGACGGATGCCGGGGAGCTTCGCAAGCGTCGCCATCGCGTATTTCGGAGATTGCTGCTGGAGCCGGCCGTGTCGGATACGGATTGGCATCCGGACGATCTGTACTACGTTGTTACGCAACGCCGCACGATCATCGATAATATGCAGTTTATGTTCGGGATGGAAGGCAGCCGCTACCGGGAGGGGCTTTACTTCTTTTATCCTGAGTTAACCGGGGAATGCGATTTGTTTCCGACGGCAGCTGCTGTTTCGGATTTGATTCTGCTGTTCGCGGGAGAGCTGCGGCGCAGACTGGGAGAGCGGGATTGGTTCGTGACGGAGCAAGGGACGATTGAACTGACCCGTACAGATGTAGAGAGCATACTATACGCGTTAAAAAGACAGTTCGAAGATTATTGGAGCAAAGAGCATCGCACGATGGGCCTTGCCGAATTGGCGGCAGCGCTGACGGCGCATATGTCCGAATGGGGACTTGGCAAGTGGCGGCAGCAAGATGAAGGCGGTCAGGGGGAACGTTTTGTCGTGTCGGCGGCGCTATCGCGCTGGAATGCGGATTATTCCTTCGATGGCGATTAGTTCGACAAGGGATGAAGAGGGGAGACTCGAAGATGCAGGAACAGGAGACGAGAGCGAACGAGCAGGGACGATGGCAGATGTCTCGTGCAGGCATTTTGAATTTTTGGTTTTATGAGGATGAGGAATTCGTGCTTGAGGATGGCCGTCTCGTCTTGCGGGGAGCAAACGGGTCGGGCAAGTCGGTTACGATGCAGAGCTTCTTGCCGCTTGTGCTGGACGGAGACAAGCGTCCCCATCGGCTGGACCCGTTCGGCTCGAAGGATCGCCGAATCGAATTTTATTTGCTGGGAGAGAAGGACGAGCACACAGACAGAACCGGCTATCTCTGGCTGGAATTCCGGCATACGAAGAAGGAAATTTACAAGACGGTCGGCATTGGTCTCAGAGCCCGCAAAGGAGCGTCGCAGGTTGGCTTCTGGGGGTTTGTGCTGGAAGACGGAAGGCGCGTCAATCATGATTTCTGGTTGTACGATCGGGTGCTGGAACAAGAAGGAGCGGGCAAGTTTCCGCTGGATCGCAAGTCGCTTGAGAACGAAATTGGCGTGGGAGGCCAGGTTGTGCAGGAGCAGGGAGCTTATCGCGATCTGGTCAACAGAGCTTTGTTCAATTTCCACGATCGGGATGCTTACACGGATTTGCTCCAGTTGCTTGTTCAGCTTCGCAGCCCGAAGCTGTCCAAGGACGTGAAGCCTACGGCGATCTACGAGGTGCTTGTTCAGGCGCTTCCGCCGCTGCATGAAGAGGAACTGCGTCCGTTGTCCGAGGTGATGGAAGACATGGATCAGCTTGCGGATCGGCTGGATGAGCTGAAGCTGCATCAAGCGGAGTTGACGAAGCTGAACCGCAGCTACGAGCAGTACAATCGCTATCACGTATATCAGAGCGCCGAACGCTTGCTGCACGCCAAAGCGGATAGCGATGAGACGCAGCGACAATCCGGAGCATTGTTGAAACAATTGCAGGCCGAACTGAGCGAAGAGGCCAGAGCGCAGGAGGAACTGCAGAGCGCACGGGAGCAGATTGTGGCGATCGATTCGGAGCTGGAATTGCTGTCTCGCAGCGAAGCGATGGAGAAGCAGCGCGAGCTGGAGCAGGCCGAGCAGTCGCTGGAGGAGACGAAGCATTACGCTGAGCAGACGCAGAAGCGGTTGACTGTGGCGCTGGCGAGTCAGGCGGAGGCGCAGCATGCTCGCGAGAAGGCGCAAGCGGAAATGGCGGAACAACTGGCGAGTCAGACGAATGCGTTGGAGGAACTGGAAGGTCTGGCCGGTGACATGGAGTTCGGCCATCACGGCGTATACCATCGCTACTGGATGCCGGAGCCTCCGGAAGAGACCGGTTTTGCCGCGGCATGGCTCAAGGATTTGGAGGAGCATCGCACAGCGATAACGGAGGCGGCCAAGCTTGCCGAACAGGAGCAAGAGGCGGAGCGCCGGGTGGCCGAATACGACAGGGAGCTTGGCCGGATGAGGGCGCAGCGCGATGAAGCCGAGCGAGCGATGAGATCGGCGGAAGCCGGGGCCGAGGATGCGCTGCATCGCTGGAAGGAAGGCGTGCTGGAGTGGAAGGAAGAGCTGCAGGAGCTTAAGCTCGGAGAACGGGCGGTACAGCTTTTATTCGAGGCCAGCGCGGATTTGACCTACGAGCATCAGGATATGGAAGCGGTGCTGCGGCCGGCCAAGGAAGAAGCCGACCGGCAGAAGCAGTCACTAGTGGTGGACAAGCTGGGGCTGGAGCAGCAGGCGAAGCTGATTCGCGACGAGGTTCGGAAGCTGGAGGCGGAGAAGCGGGAATGGCAGAGCGCCCGCGAGCCGGAGCCGCCGCGCAGCGAGGCGCGGATAGCGACGCGGAGCGGCTACGGTGCGGGGCAAGGAGCGCCGCTGTTTGAGTTGTGTGAGTTTAGCGGCTCGCTGTCGCCGCAGGAGCAAGCCTCGATCGAGCAGACGCTGCTTGCCAGCGGTTTGCTTGATGCTTGGGTGCGGCCGGACGGGACGATCGCACAGGTGACGGAGCGGGACGAGGAAGTGTGGATTACGCCGGCGCCACTGGAGTGGGGCTATACGCTTGCTGATGTGCTAAAGCCGATGCCATCGCCGGAATCGGGAATAGCGGAGCGGATGGTGGAGGAGGTTTTGCGTTCATTCGCTTGGGGAGAGAGCTTCGACGGTTCCGCTGCGTTATCTGGCGGAGCGGCTCAAGGTGTCACTGTCGGCAGCGACTATTACCAATTCGGAGCGGTGACGGGGAAGCTTGGAGCGCCGGAGCGCCGCGCGCAGTATATCGGCAAGGAGGCGCGCAGGCAGTTCAAACTGGCCGAAATCGAAAGATTAGCCCGCGAGATTGAGGAGGGCGAGCGACAGCTTGGCGAGTTGACGACCGAAATCTCGGCTCTGGAAGTATCGATGGCGACTATCGATGCGGAGTTGGCGCTCTTTCCGCTGCATGAGGAGCTTCATGCGGCAGTGAAAGAAGCCTGGAAGCGTCAGTACGATGCGACGGCTCGCTTCCAATTGTATATGGAACAGGAAGCTCGCAAGGCGGATGAGCTTCGGGCGCAGCAGGAGCAATGGGCGCAGTTAAAGCGGGATTTGATCGCGGCTACGGCTCCATGGAACCGTATGAAAAATGCGCGGGCGCTTAGAGAAGCGCTTGATGCCGTTTCGAGCTATCGGGAGACGGTTTCCGAACTGCTTGCCGACTGGCGGATTTATGCGCAAGCGGCGAAGCAGGAGGAGAAGCATGCCTCCGACGTGGCAGCTTACTCCGAGCAAGCCGAATACGAGGAGGAGCAGCGCGATGAGTTGCAGGACAAGCTGTACGGTTACCGCGTTAGAGTAGAACAGCTGCGCAAGCTGATGGAAGAGCTTGGCATCAGCGATCTGCATGCGCGCGTCAGCGAGTTGCGCTCTCGTCGCGGCGAAACCGCGAAGGGGCAGCAACGCCTCGTCGATCTGCGGGCGGAGCTAGCGGGACGCCTCGGAGGGTTACGCGAGCGGCAGAGACAGCTTGCGGAGCAGGAGGGCGAGCGGTTGGAGCGGTTGGAGCGATCCGAGCGGGTGTTCCGCGAGGAACTCCGTTTGCAGCATATCCCCGAGTTGCTGCCGGATGGGGCGGAGAGCGAGCGGGCTTTCGTCGATGTTGCACGGGCGCTTGAAGGCGGGCGCGACGAGTTGCTGCGGGCTTGCAAGCAAGCGGTGGCAATGCTCGAACCGACCATGTCCCGCACAGGCAAGGAGCGATTAGGCAGCATCCTGCAAGATCAATACAATGCGACCAAGCATTTGCTGGTTGAATATGCGATCGAAGCGGAGATCAGCGAACAAGGCCGCGTCACGCTCATGTCGATGAGGGATCGAACAAGACCGATGAAGCCGGCGGCTTTGCTGGCCGACATGAATCTCATCTTGGCGGAACAGCAGGACTTGCTGAGCGAGAAGGATCGCGAGCTGTTCGAGGAAATTATTTTGCGCAGCGTCGGCAAAGCCATTCGCCAGCGCATTCAACGCGCAGAGCTATGGATGAAGACGATGAACAAGCTGATGTCCGAGCGCAATACGTCCAGCGGGCTGAAGCTGCAACTGCAATGGCTGCCCAAAGCCGCGCAGACGGAGCAGGAGTTGAATAGCGACGAGCTTGTCACGCTGCTGCGACGAGACGCTCATTTGCTGCATGACGAGGAAGTTGAGCGGCTGATCGCCCATTTCCGTTCCCGGATTCAGTGGGCGAAACAGGGGGCGGCTGAGGAACGGGAGACGCTGCGCAAACATCTGTACGAGATGCTGGATTACCGGACGTGGTTCCAGTTTTCCTTGCGCTACAAGAAAGGGGAAGAGGCGCAATATCGGGAGTTGACTGACGCGCGCTTCAACGTGCTGAGCGGCGGAGAGAAGGCCATGTCGATGTACATTCCACTGTTTGCGGCAACCTATTCTCGTTACGCGGACGCCGGAGTCGATGCTCCTAAAATCATCTCGCTTGATGAAGCTTTTGCCGGAGTGGATGACGAAAATATTCGCGATTTGTTCGGCTTGCTCACACAGATGGACTTCGACTACATGATGACTTCGCAGGTGCTGTGGGGTTGCTATGACACCGTGCCGCGTCTGTCGATCTGTGAAATTTACCGCCCGAAAGATGCGAACTTCGTGACGTTGTTCCGCTATCGCTGGAATGGGAAAACGAGAGAGTATATTGCGGGAGCGGGAGAGCCGGGGCAGAATGAGCGAGACACAATCAAAGTCTGAGGAGGCTGTTCGGGCGTATTTCGGGCAGCTCGGGTTTCGCCGTTTTCTTGATGAACTACGGGGGAAATTCGAAGCGTCGGGGGCCGGTCCGCGAGGTTACGTGGAGCTGAATCGTCCGACTGAGGATGAGTTCGAGGCGTTGGACGGCTTCTACGAGACTTACACGTCGGATCGAAGCAGACCTGTCTATCGTTACTCTATACGCCGATTCGAGCGATTAATGCGAGCAAGCCGTTTTCAAATGTCGATTTCGGAACTGCTTCGGATTCTGTACGGGCCGGAGGTGCGGACGCGAGGACAGCGGAGAGCGGCGTCCGCGGAGTCATGGGAGACGATGATCCGCGAAGTGAGGGAGACGCTAAGCTCATTCGGCGTTCCGGTTCTGTGCGAGGAAGCGAGAGAAACGGGAGAAGCGGACGAGATGGAACGTGAACTCCTGTATTACAGAGGGCGAATTGAGGAATGGGTTGGAGGCATGCGGGAAGAGACCTCTCCCGGCGTGCGGATATTGCGTAAGCTGTTCGCGTCCGGACCGGAGGAGGCGAGGAAGGGGCTGACGAATGCCGTTCGGGCGCTGCTCATACTAAACGAGGCGCAAGTCCGATCCGGGCTCCATTCGGCACATGAGTCGGTCCGTCTGCCCGTTCTCTCTGCGCAAGCGACGGGCGACGCCCATGCGCTGGACTGGAAGCATCCGCCGGGGCGATTATTTTGGTGGGGCTTGGTCGCATGCTTCCATTCGCGCGAGGCGGAATCGTTTGTATCCTCGGACATACACATGGAAGCCGAAGAGGATTCGCTTGTTAAAGAGTACGGCGAACCGAGCCTGTCGCAAGCTCAACTGATCCGCGAAGGTTATCGCCGGGGAGGCGTGGCGGACGACGACCTGTCTTCTCAAGTGATGTTTTTCGCGCCGGGATGGGACTTGCACTGGGAAGAAAGGGTGCTAACGCTGCGGCAGGTGGAAAAGCTGGCAAGTGCGACCGTGGGGACGCTGCGCTGCTCTGCGGTATACGCTGTGGAGAATCCGTCTGTGTTCGCTATATTGACGGATGCGGCAGTAAAGCGGTACATGCAAAACAGGACAAGAATTCAAACTCAGGCCCAAGCAGAGGAGCCCATGCCGCTTCTCGTTTGCGTAAACGGGCAACCGAGCGTAGCTGTTGTGAAGCTGCTCAAACTGGTTCTTGGAAACCTTGCGCAAGATGGCCCGCAGTTATGGTATTCGGGGGATCTGGACGTTAAGGGACTGGAGATTGCCCGTGGCTTACAGCAATGTTTCCCTCAGCGCTATCGCTCTTGGAGGATGGATTCTGGACACTACCTCCGTTATTGCCATCTCGGGATTCCGCTTTCGCATGCGGAATGTCTTCGCCTTGAAACTGCCGATATGCCATGGGAGTCGAAGCTGGGGAACATAATCGCAACCAAGGGATTTAAGCTGCATCAAGAGTTGTGGGTCAACGAATTGGAGCGCGAGTGGCTCGGTGCATTTTCTCAGCAGAAATGAGCCGGGCCTGAAGCTCTCTCAGCATGCTCTCGCTCATTTTTCAGCGCCGTCGTCCCTGCCCGTACGAAGTGTGCTGTAGATCTTTCCCGATCAATTTTACCGTCACGGCTCTAGGACGATTGCGTTCGCGGATATGCTCAAGTCGCATTGGGCGTACGTCCCGGGCTGTTCGGAAGCATCGCGGGTCCGCTGTTTATGCGATGGTGTGGCATACGCGGCGACATTCTCTTCTTCGGCGTCGGAATCGGCACGAGCTCTCACGGAATCGGAACGGCCAGAGTGCTGTTGGATTCGGAATGGGCGGGCGGCGTCAGCGTATTCGCTAGAAATCGACTTTTCGCTTCGCTTGCCTTGACGGCCTCCTTCTTGGAGATCAAGTCGGTAAGATCATGAATGGTCGCCGTGATTTCTGAAGCGTTCTGTCCGGCCGGAAAACAAGGGGATACCGCCAAAGAATAGGTGCGGGTCGAATCGACGTCCTTATGCTCCCATTCCCATTGCTGTGGGATGCCATCGCGCAGCGTTTGCTTAAGAATGGCGCTCCAACTATCCGGCCGATCCTGAAACAGGAAATCGGTTAACCGTCTTCCGCGGATTTGTTCCGCCTCAGGCTGAAGCAGTTGACACAACGCTTGGTTAACGGAGATCGCAATGATACCATTGACGCTTCCGATTTGACAGCTTAAACTTCCATGAGTCGTAACGCGCGGAGCTGGCGTAGAGGTGTCCGGCCAAGAAGGAGAAAGCGATTAAGATCGCGGAATTCATAATCAGATCCCGTATTAAGAAACTCACCGCATCAACTCCTTGCATTAATACAATCAGTCATACATCTTTCTCGGACTTCCCTCGGTTTTCCTGCTTGCCACTTCGCTGCTCGACAAACATTTTCGACACGTAACTTGAAATTCAGTCGTATTTTTATATAAAATTATCCTTTTTGATGAACTTATAGGTTCATATTGAATTTATAGATATGTAATCGGATGAGGGGGCTTGTTATAGTCGGATTGGGTGATGAACTTGGGATTCGATTACTCGGTGATTGGCAATCGTATTCGGAAGGCCAGAGAAGAGAAGGGGATCACGCAGGAGACGCTAGCAGAGTCGTTGGATGTGTCAAACGCTTACATCAGCAAGATCGAAAGAGGCCGGACACCGGTCAACCTTAACAACTTGGATAAAATATGCGCGATTCTGGAAACATCCGCTGACTATATTTTGCGCGGCGCGAATACATCTAACGAAGATTACATGCGCAATGAAATCATAGACATGCTGGAAGGATGTTCACCTGAGAAGATCAAGCTGATCGCGCAGATCATCAAGCCGATCGTCGATTACGAGGGATAACGTCATTCGTAAGGAGGCGCCAGCCTTGGATCTGGATCTGAAAATTTCGCTCGGTTTTATCCGGAATATGTTGCAAGCTACGGGAATGACGCATTTGAGCGTTCGCTCGGAAGGACGCAGTCTGATCATCTACTCCATGGAGCCCAAAGAAGAGGCGATACGAGCCGTGTTGACACGTCTGAACGGGCGTCAAGACTACGTGCTGACCCTCGCCAATCATCGCGGCAAATGGCAATTGGTGCCGGTCGTGGGGCCGCTTCAGGAGATGCTTGACATGCTGACGGACGAATTGGCGTTTGCGCTCGCCTACTGGCCCAAGGTTGGGCATATTAGAAGCATACAGTAACAGTATCTGGCGGCAAGAAAAATAAGCTTGCCGACCCCCATGTCCCCCCTGAGGCCGCTGAAAAAGTCCTTTTAGCTCGAAAAGGTACAGACTCTTATTATGAGGGGCTGTGCCTTTTTTCTTGGTATAATTAAAGCATCACGCCGGAAGGATGAAGACCATGTTCCAGCCTC
>PJTO01000150.1_pt1 | contig 78018 bp, 72 predicted proteins | sample 1512101 | NCBI WGS metagenome assembly PJTO01 (sample SAMN08177690, study PRJNA422409) | Soil metagenome, whole genome shotgun sequencing project.
CTTTGTCACGGGGCTTCAACCTTAGGATTTCTCCACCAGTTGCCCGTCAGCTACGAGGCGACTTGGCTCTTACCTCGACCGGACTTTCACCGGCTAGTTGCGCCTAGCTTCGCTAGGCGCGCGGTAAAATAAAAAAGCACCGAATCTCATCGGTGCACTTGTGCCAAAGTTCGACGATCAACACTTCAAGAAAGAGCGATCACATCAGTAATATAAGGGGCTAACAAACGATGGTTCATACAGGTTTAAGTGAAGCAGCCAACACTGCGATCATTCCAACGCCTGAACTGGAGGATAACCATTACGACTGGCGCGCGCGCCACGAGAGGATTTTATCCGTCAAGCATCAAGTCGATCCGGAAATCGTACTCATTGGCGATTCTATTACGCATTTCTGGGAAGGAGATTTCGAAACCGGGACCATTCACGGGTCGAAGGAAGCTTGGAACTCCTTATTTGCGCCCTACCGGGTACTGAACCTCGGATTCGGTTGGGATCGAACGCAAAATGTACTTTGGCGGCTCGATCACGGCGAATTGGAAGGTCTTAAGCCAAAAGTTGTCGTAATCCTGATTGGAACAAACAACACGGGCGAAACCGATAACGCACGGGCCAACGCCCCCGATGAGATAGCCGAAGGTCTGAACGCCATCTGCGACCGTATACAAGTCTATGCGCCGCAAGCGACGATTGTCATCATGGCCCTGCTCCCCCGCGAAGAAAGTTCAGCTCATCCGCGTCGAAAACTGATCGAAGAGATCAACAGGCGTTATGCCCAAATAGCCAATGATCGGGAGTACAACTTTGTAGATATCGGACCCACTTTACTTGAAACAGACGGGACGCTCTCAGAGCGTATTTCATTCGACTTCTGTCATCTGACGGAGCGGGGCTATCAGATATGGGCGGATGCTCTTCGGCCGCTGCTTCGTTTGCACTTGGGGCGCAGGTAAGAACTTCAGGATTAGCGGGGACTAACAATGAGCAGGAGCGGGAGCTGCTGCCCCGCTCCCGTTGCTGCTCCTGCTACTGGCTCGAACAGTTAAAAGCTGCCCTCTATTCGATTGTGAAGAAAATACCATCCTCGCCACTGTCAATATCGAGCTTAATATCATTTACAATCCATTCATCGCTCTTCTCAACGAAAAAACGATAACCGCCAAGAGGCACAATAATTGCGGGATCTACCGGCTCGGCACTCGCATTAATACCGACTGAAAAAGGGTTGTTTCCTCCTCCGGCATACTTTGCATAGATCCGTACGTATTGCCCATTTTGCAAGCCCCATTCTTCTTTGAAGGTACGAATCGCTTCGCCTGTAACCAGAAATGACATGATCATTTCTCCCTCCTCTATCTTTTCGGATCAAAGCTTATTTATGGTAAAACAATCTATTTTTTTCGATATACGCATGCTCCGATGCCGGAATGTCGTCTTCGTAATAAATTGCGCCAACAGGACAAACCGCTTCACAGGCTCCGCAAGAAATACAGATTTCCGGATCTATAAAATACATATGTTCGCCGTCAACCGACGTACCTTCCGTTATACAATCAACAGGGCAAACGAGAGTGCATTCCCCTGCCGTCTCTTCAATACAAGCAGATGTAATGATATAAGCCATTATCCGTACTCCTATCGTATAAAATAAAAATCGAGTTATTTAGCATTTTTGCGCTTTTCCTCTGTAGGTTGCCGTCCGGAAACTCGCGCCACAGCCGCAACTTGCTTTAACGTTAGGATTGTCCATTGTGAATCCTCCTGTCATCCCTTTGACCAAATAGTCGATCTTCAGGCCCTCGAGAAACTCAATGCTCCTCGAATCGACAAGCACTTTAACCCCTCTTATTTCTAAATACAAATCCTCTTCTGTTTGAATATCGTCAAGTTTTAAATCATACGACAAGCCGCTGCAGCCTCCATCAACGACACCTACTCGCAGGAATAAGTTATCGTCGTTCTGGGCCAGCATTTCTTTAATTTGCTTAGAAGCAAACTCGCTAATATCTATCAATTTTCCCACCTCGACTCATTCTATTAGTCTTTCACTTTTTATACAATGTAGTTTACAATGTATATTAAAGAATATAGACCGAGTTCTTCGTTTAAGTCAATGTTCCTTGTAAAATAAAATGGATGAAGCAGTTCCGGACTCTCTCTTTTTTTAATGTAAAACAGCGCGAGAATGAAGAAATGGCGACTCTAGGGATTCATCCCTGTGTCGCCATTTCTCGATGAGGTTGATTTGGAACAAAGCTCGATGTAAAAAGAGGAGATACATCCCCGCTAAAAACCTAATCGAGCAGATAAACAAGGCTGCCCCAATTACTTTTGGGAGCCCCTCCGGCTTTCAAATCAGTAAGTTTCGACTACATGAGCGGTAAGTTGCCGATTGGCGAAGTCGAAGACGAATTCCACGACTTCGTTATCCCGCTCTACTGTCAACGTTGACTTTGTCGAAGACCCGCTTCGAGGGTAACTGTCGATCGAAAACGTCTGAGACAACGTTCCATAAGGAGCTACGGCATAATCGAACGTGCCTTGGAACGGAAATACGAACGTACGCCTATAAAGGCCGTTCCCCGCATAGTACATGCGCGTTGTCTCGCTGTTGGAATCGTTATTGATCGCCCCGACCTGGTGCTGGAAGCTGCCGTAAAGGATAACGCGGGCCGGAAGTTTGACGCCGGTCTCCGGATCGAAGTCGTTCGTCGCGCCAAATGATGCATTCGGGGTCGGGTTGCTTGCTCGGCCTCGGAGATTTTGCTCCGCGTGCCACAGCCGCCTGATCGTCTCTTCCTGACCGAATCCGAGCGGACAGCCGGCGCTTGCCTGATTGGCTTGATAAACGTCGGATACCGCTTCGCCTTCGCCGCTTGTCGGCATCGAGATTTGGCAGCTGCCTAAAGTTCTGCGGATCGGCATTTGCAAATAGGCATGGAAGTTGTTTACCGCCGTCCATTTGAAGGCATAATCCAAAAATCGATCGCGGCTCTCGGAATCCTGCGAGGCAAACCACGCAATCTGATCGTAGCCCCACCATTCCTTCCAGGCTCGATGCTCATACGGAATGCCGTCGTTTTCGCTGAAGAACTTCCCTCCCCAATTATCGAGCTCCATCAACATCGGCAAAGTATCGCAGGCCCAGCCGCTTGGCGTTACGCCGCCTTCGCTGAATCCCTCTTGCACCAATGCAAGCTTCTCTCCTGTCCGATCCAAGATCGGCATCCGCGAATAAGGCATGGAATGAAAGTCGAACAAAAGCGTGCCGTTAATATTTACCCCGTGCGTATGCGCATCAAGCAGCACGAGGCCTCGTCTGGCATGGTTTCTGGCGTAATCCCTTATCTTCCGGAACAACGCGGCCGTTTGCTTAAACCCGTTATCTTCGGCGGTATATAAATGAACTTGTCCCATATGGATCGCTTCATACCCGGCATCGATATATCGCACCGCCCTGTAGTAGAACCATAGCTGCGTCTCCAGCTTATTCAAGTTCGGAATGCCGCCGTCCCCATCCCATACGAACCCCTGCGGCTTCGAATCGAACAGCATGTCCGCATAACGGAACGTACGCCGTTCGACCGGCAATTGAAACGCCTCGAAAACCAATGCCGGTATTTCAATGTTTTCCACGCCGCTGTAAACGGCTTCAAAAATGCAAGTCTGCAACATAATGTCCGGGTCGACCTCATGCACGCGTTCCGCAAGCGTCCGCGAGTTCTGGAAATGAGCGTCGTCATCCGCTTCCAACAGCCACACGCCCGAGGAGCGGCCGAGAAACTTGGCGCCGATGCTGCCTATCATTCTCAAATCGTCGTCCAACGTCGTGCTGTTGACCAGATCCGCGGCCGTAACCGCTCGCGAAAGGTAGCTTTCCAGCGCGTCGCGACTAATCGTTTCGTTAAACATAATCTGGGTCATAAGTACCTCCAATATCGTGATTTGTTGCTAAGAAAACTTGTCCACGATCCATCTGGTATCGATTCCATATAGACGGATATTACTACTATACCATCACTTTTATTAAATGAGAGCTATTTTTCGGGAAAATAAAATGTCCCGATGGAGCATCAAAATTGGTGCTGCGCATTTGGACAATCATCCAATCTTGTCCCATGCTCGCGACGTATACTGTCGTATTCACGATCTGGGGGTGCCGCTATGCTTCAATTAAACGGAATTGTCGGCGGGAAAAATCCGATTAAGTTATTGCCCGGAAAAAGAATTGATGTGCAAACCATCGTTATTGACGTGCCCAATCGGAAAAAGCTCGTGTTGAAAAGTTTGAATTTCCTACTGTCTAACGATGCATTTATTTTCAAGGTGGAGGCATTGCCCTCAACCGGAACGTTTACCGTTCGCGGCGGCGCCGGCGATTTGCAACCGAACAAAGTGCTTTTCAACAACCGGACCGGGGACGGGGTCCGGATTTTCCTAAACATTGCTGTCATCAACAGCGCGCGAAATACACGTACTCTGGACCGCACTTCCAGTTGGCTGTTGAAGCTTGCGCGCGTCTGAGGACGTTCGAATGATTCGGGGTGCAATACGCTAGCACAAATCTTTCTCATAAGAAACGAGTAAGTTGCCGTCTGCGTCGGAAAATACCGTCCCGCATTCCTCGCACTGCTCGTCCGCTGGAAACGGGGCGTTGATCGGCAGTTCCCATACGTTCATGTTTCTGCAACCCGGACACTAGATCGTGATGAGCGCTTTCGTCTTTTTAGCTTGCAAGGAAAGGAACGGTCCGAGCTCGCATGCCGCTTTCCGAAGCGGCTTGGCTTGCTCGGCCGTCGTCAGCACTACATAATAAGCATCGTTGCCGCAGTCCAGCAGGCTGATCGTGTAGCCGTGCTTTTTAAGCCGCTTGTCGAAAAAACGGAGCAAATAGGGAACATGATCGCCGCGTTCCAAATCTTCGTTCTCTGCGGCAGCATATGCCCTTTGTTCTTCCAATTGCAGCGTGATATCCCCTTTGGCGAGTGCGGCCGCACGCGTTTGCAAAAACCGGCTGATCTGGTGCTGCTCCTCTTCGCCGGACCAATCGACCTGCAGCAGCAGACCGTTTCGGATCAGCGTTTGCAACTGCTCCTCCGCTTGAGAAGACGGCTCGGTTATAGGCAGTTGATGCTGCATTGTCTCCAGTTCGTCTGCCGTCATGATGAGCGGCAACGTTTGGGCAAGTTTTATTTGTTTCATATGTCGAGTCTCTCCTCGTTTCAAAATGGCAGCTGAAGCGGTCAGCGAAGCCGATTATGTTGCGGTCAACATGAGAAGAATTGGGCAGCCTGCCAAACAAACGTTCTCGCATCCTATGTTACTATATGACGAAACCCTCTTCTATCCTTCCAATCGACTAATTTGGTCCTAGGTACCCATTTAGATATAACCTTTAAATCAAAGAAAGTGTCCCTCCGTCATAATATGACTTTGAGACACTCTCTGTATCGTAAACCTTACCGCACATATTTTATTTCTTGCATAAGCGATTATAAATTATTGGCAACCACTTTGCTCGTCCCCGTCGCTGCGTCTTGAATGCCGCTTCCCGATTCGGAAGTGTCGTTGCTTGTTACGATGTAATAGTTTAATTTGCGAGCTCCATCATCAGAAAGCCCGATGCCGTTCCGGTCAAAGTCGCTGAACACGCGATTCTCGCTCACAATCACATGCTTCCCGCCTTCGATCTGCAAACTGTCGCAGGACATACAATTGGCAGGATTCAACCGATTGCGCACGACATTGCGTTCCAGCAGGTTTCCAGTAATCGTTACATTATCTCCCTTCGAGAAAATGCCTTGAAGCTGCTGGTCGCCAATACGATTATCTGCAATCGTGACTTTGCGTGCTCCCGATTCGATCAGGATGCCGATTCGCGTTGTCGTCCCCTCTTCGTCTCCAGCGCCGATCCAAGAATTCGCCACTGTGACGCGCTCCGACTCTCCCCCAATGTAAATTTGCTGATGATGGGCGTTCTCAAGAATACTGTTGACGATATAACGAGCAAATCCGTTGCCGACACTCATGATCCCATAATTAAAAGCAGCTCCGTTAATCACAGTCGTCGTATCGATATTAATCCCATTTGAGTTGCCTTCCATCAGTACGCCTATATTTGTCGGCTCCACAAACGTTTTTGACAATTTGTAATCGGCACCGGACCAGAACACGATATTGGCACCTGGAAAAACCGATGTCGGCTGCATACTCCCAGTCGTCATCACATTACTGTTAAGGATAGTTACAAACTGTGTATTCAATTGTGTATCGCCTTTCACGCCGACGGAAATGCCATAAGCGGCGTTGTAGACGTTAATGCCGTCCAAAGTCGTGAAACGCGCCCCTTCCACGCGTATACCGTACGATGGCGAATTGACGATGTCGGCATTCGGGGCTACGGAACGATCAATCGTCAAGTTTTTCACCTTATTATGCGTCGTCTGACCGGTCCCTGTCCCGATATGAATGACAGCATCCGCTCTCTTGTCGAGGAAGACGGATGACCCTTTTCCCGTCCCTTCCAGTTGTACGTTATGTCCCGTTATTTCCAGTGTCGAACTTAATTTATAACTCCCTTTCGGAAAAAATACAACGCCTCCTCCTGCGCTCTGTGCATCATTAATCGCGCTCTGAATCGCGGCCGTATCGTCCGCTATGCCGTCACCGGCAGCATTGTAGGGTGCCTCCTTTATGTTGTAATCCGTCGCGCTCGCCGCATCGACCGAAATAGGTGCAACTATAGTGCCTCCCCCTAGTACAACCGCTGCCAGCATAACAGCCAGTATTCGCTTGCGGAATTTCAATTGTCTCATCATTTACGATTCCTCCTTCTTTTTATTAAGAAAATACATCGGCCGTTCCTACAGGCACTACCTCGATCGTAACTATTTTCTTACCGTCCGCCTCAATAGCGATCTCGCGCTCATCCGATATAATTAACGGAGCAATTCGGTTTTCCGCCAAATCTACGGTATACGCTTCACCGATCTTCTGCCACCAGCGGAGCGTCGTCCGTTCCGTGGCATCTGAGGCATTGAACAAACGAATCAGAATGCTGTCGCGCGAATCCGCTTTTTTCAGCGCGGACAGGATGAACGGATGACGATCCCCGCTCAGTTGGAAGAACGACTGCGCCAGGGGCAGCGCATACGTTCCATCAGTCACGTCCTTCTCTCCAACCGTCGCCGAATGTCGCATTTGAACCGTACGAACGGCCAAATGATGCTCATTAGCCTTTCGCCATACTTCTCCTTCAAGCGGACGGCCTTGATGCGGTATTAGAGCGAAGCGGAACGTATGCATCCCCGGACATTGTCCATCCGGCGTCGAAAAATTCGGTCCGGCGCCGCTTACGATCGTCAGCGGATCCGGCGAACCGAGATAGCCGACCGCGCGCAGCAGCGTCAAGTACAATGTACCGTCCGCGGTTGCTTCGCATTCAGGCAAGCCAAGAGGCGCAACGGCAAAGCCCTGCTCGCCGCCGGCATCTGTAATACCGGCAAAACCGTGGTTATGGAAGACGCCTACAGCATCCTCGATCCATGCCTCCTCGTCCGGCTGTACGACCTTCACGGACCTCTCCACCAGATCGAAAGCGGCGGAAGCCCAGGAAGTCTCGCTCTTCAGTCCCGTCGGAAACGCCACCCGCAGCCGGTGATCGGCAGCTTGATTGTCGAAGATAACTTTCACCCCAAGCCATTCGTCCTCCGCTCCCAGACTGACCTCTGTGACGAGCCGACAAATCCGTCTCTCTGAAGCCCGCCGTTTGCGATCGGGCGCCAAGCCCGCAGGCAGTTCCCAGCTGCGCTCGATGCGCAGTGCCCCGAGCGCCTCTCCATCGGCGCTGACCGACACAGAAGCCTGAATCCCGCTTGATGTGAACATCTCATCGATCAACGGGGCGGAATAAGTATAGCCGTCTCCGCCATCGCCGCCGTCCTCGAATACGAGCAGTCCTTCATAGCTATGGTCGTTCTTCTTGTCATAAAGCGTTATGCTGCCGTCGAAATGAACGTCTGCTTTAAGCCATTCATTTTCCAGCGAGTGCCCCTTCACGATATTCCCTCGTTCCGGTACGCGCTTCCGGTTGGGCGCTGCCGTGAAGGTTGCGTAACCAAGAGCGGGCAGCGTCTGCGGCATAAATGCGACTGTCGCCTTAAGCGAATATTCCAGTCCCGGCAAAATGCCTCGCTCTTCGGGAGGCGCCGCATCATACAGCATCGCCATATCGCGCACGCCTGTCTCATGATGGTGAACGCAGCGGAATTCAGGTCGCACATCGATCAACTGACTCGGAAGCCTGTTCCCCTCCGAATCGTAAATATCGATTGTCCGAAAGGAAGGCTCGTCGGAAGGCAGATGCAGCTCCGCCATAACGATATCGCGGCGCGTCCGCTCCAGCGGATTGATTGCATGGAATACGATGCGGTCATTGGGAAGAACCGAAGCATCGACTTGCGCCATTAGCGAATTGAGAGCCTCGTCCCTTAGTTGTCCGGCGATCTCCGTCGACCAATCGAAACGCGTCATCATCTGCCGGTGAACCTCGTCCCGGCTGCAGCCGCAAATGGAGTCATGCGGATGGTTCTGCAGCAGATAGGTCCAACTCTGCTCAAGCAAGCCGGTCGGATAGCTGCTAGCCCCCAGATCGCTAGCTATGACTGAAAACGGCTCCGCCCACCGTTCCAGCAAATATTGGGCCTGTGCATTGGCCTGCTTCAAGTACATTCGCGACGACAGCACGTTTGCCAACAGAAAATTAAATGCGCCGGTAGTGACACGGTTCGTATCGCGCAGCTCTCCGAGCGCCTTGTACAGTTTTTTACCGCGCGACTCCTTCTCTGCTTCGTTCAGAAACTCATCCAGCGTTCCGAACACCAGCTCGTATTCCGGCAGCAGAGGGGTTGCCTCGCGAATGATGCGGGACAGATCGCGCTGCGGCTCCATATGGTCAACACCCACCATCAACAGCAGCGTATCGATGCTCGATGCAGGGGCAAGATGGCTCTCTACCGCTCCGCGGATTTGTCCGGCCGCTTTACCCGGATCGGAATAAAGGCGGAACAATTCCGAATAGCCCAACTGATTGGACAGCCTGTAAGCGAACAGCTCGCTGCCATCCGCCCCTTCCCACTTCAGTTCCGAGCGGCTGCGGGCAGCGACTTCGCCAAGACCTCTCCACAAGACCGCCTGCGACATGCCGAATCCCCTCAACAATTGCGGCAATTGCGAGATGTGTCCGAACATATCCGGCAAGTAGCCAAACCTCTGACTTCCGCCCATCCTCTCCGCCTTTCGGATTCCCAGGGCGAAGTTGCGAATTAACGATTCCCCGCTTACAAGCGATTCGTCCGGCTGTACATACCAAGGTCCGACCTTAATCCGCCCCTCGGCTATACGGGTGCGAAGCCTTTCCCGATCCTCCGGATGAATTTCCAAGTAATCGTCCAATACGCTGGACTGCCCGTCGAGATGGTAGCTGACGTAGTCGGGATCGTTGTCGAGAATGTCCAGAAGCTCTTTGACTAGCCGGGTTAGACGGATGCGATAATGTTGATAGGGCAAATACCATTCCCGATCCCAATGGGTATGAGGCACAATATAAATGCGTTTCATCAGCTGTACACAGCTCCTTTTGACATGTTGACATGACTTTTGCAATTAAAAAAAGCGCTCACATAATCGTTCTCGGTCAGCCGATCGTTAACTTCATCATGCGCCAGCGGCGAAAATAGTGCCGCCAGCCAAGATCGTCGCCCGTACCGCCTTGCAATTGCTGCAAAGCGGCACGGCCACTATTATTTTGCCTTGCCTGTCGATTTGCGGACGACCAGCTTCGTGTTCAGCATCACATGCTCCAGCGGCAGCTCTCGGTCCTCGATATGCCGGACAAGCATTTCGCCGGCCTGTTCTCCGAGCCGCTTGCGAAACTGCTTGACGGAGCTGAGCGGAATCGACACATGCTCCAGCATCGGAGAATCGTCGAAGCCGATCAGACTGACGTCATCCGGTATGGCCACATCCCGCTGAACCAGCGCCTTCATTGTATCAATAGCAATTTCGTCATTGATGGCGAATACTGCCGTTACATTGTCTGCAGGAGATTGGATATGCTCCGCGAGCCGTTCAGCGATCGCCGCCATATTAGCCGGACTGTAGTCTTCCATAATCAGCTCCCGGCGCAGCGGAATCCGGTGATCGCTCAACGCTTCGCAGTAGCCTCTATACCGTTCGTGCACCGATGAAGCATAGTCGATCTTGAGCGACAGGAACGCGATATTGCGATGCCCTTGCTCAATCAGATAGGAAACCGCCTGGTAAGCGCCGTCAAAGTTGTCGGAAGTGACCAGATTCGTTCGCAGCGTTCGGATCGTACGGTCGATAACGACGAACGGAAAACGCCGATCGTTCAGATGCTTCAACTCCGGATGCTCATGCTTGCTGGACATTGGCAAAAGGAGGAAGCCGGCGAATTGGCCGCTCGAAGCCGCGGCGATTAGGCTCTGCTCCTGCTCCTGACTTTCATCGCTGAAAAAAATAGACAAGTCGTATCCGTGCTGGGCAAGCACTCGCTGTGCGCCCAACAATATTTCCATACAGGCGGTATAGCCGTACTGATGATGCTGGACATCCGCAAATATCACGGCGACTCGGCGTGACGCATCCGGCAAGGAGTACTCCTCCCCCGAGCCAGACAGACGATCGCCGGGAGACGCCACGAAGCTGCCTTTGCCCCGCGTCCGATAAATATATCCTTCCATCTCCAGCTCGCGAATGGCCCGATTGGACGTAATCCGGCTGACGCTGAACTTCTCAGATAACATAAACTCTGTCGGGATCTGATCATGCGGCTTGAATTCGCCCTGATTAATTTTCCGAACGATGTACTGCTTTATCTGCAAATATTTAGGTGATTCCGATTCCATGGTTACTCCTTTGACAACATATTTCGTATTTGACATTACAAATCATGAGTTCAGTTTAACTACAACGAATATGTTTGTCAATGAAGTCAGCCTTTGACAGAACCGGAGCTGAGCCCCTCGATAAAGTATCTCATCGTAAACAGGAAGACCGCCATCAACGGCAGCGAAGCGACCGTGTATGCAGCATACATCTGCGTTCGTTTGACGTCGTATCCGCTGCTGATGTTGGCGATGCCCAGCGGAAGCGTCCAGTAGGCCTGGTCACTGATCGTCACAAGCGGCCAAATATAGGAATTCCAGGAGCCGAGCAGCGTCAATATCGAGATGGTCATGACCATCGGAATCGCCAGCGGCAGCACGATTCGCAATAGAATGCCTCCTTCGGTCGCTCCGTCGACTCTTGCCGCCTCCAGCAGCTCCCGCGATATTTGCTCGAAGAAGGAGCGCAGGAGAAAGACGGCCATAACCTGTCCGCCGGCGATTCCGGGGATGATCAGCGCGAGCGGAGAATTCAGCAGCCCAAGCTTCTGCACAATGATGAAGGAAGGAATGAAGGTCAGAATGCCCGGGATCATCATAAGAGAAATGACGGCGATATACAGCGTTTCTTTCCCGCGAAAGCGGAACCGGGCGAAAATATAGGCAGAAATTACGCCGATCAGCAGCGTTCCCGCAACTGTAAGCAGTCCAATATAGATACTATTCCAAATGTAGGGCGAGACAGCCTTCCACCCGAATTCGTAATTTTCCCAGGCAGGATTCTTCCACTCCGGCAGCCAGTAATTGATCGTCATTTGCGCTTCCGTCTTTAACGAATTCATGACCATGAAAAAGAGGCCGTATAGCGAAAAAGCCATCATCACGCTCAACCCGATATAGCGGAGCGCTTCAAACAAGAGCCATCTGCGGTTGTGCACCGCATTCCCTCCTCTGCATGTTCAAGTTGCTGTCGTCCGGCATTCATGCGTCCACACGATTATAGCGATTATTAATGTAGGTAAAGCCGATAATGAGCAAGAATAGCATGACGCCGATCGCGGAGGCGTAGCCAACGCGGCCATAGCTGAAGGCATTGTTGTACAGCATGAGTCCCGGCACATTCGTAACGCCGTACGGGCCGCCTTGAGTTATGACCAAGATACCTTCATACGATTGGATGCTGCCGATGATCGTGAGGATGACCAGCAATCTAAGCTGCGGCAGAATTAACGGGATCTCGATGCTCCACATTCGCCGCCAGGCCGAGACGCCATCGACGCGCCCCGCGTCGTATAGCTCCTTGGAAATATTGATCAGGCCGGCCAGCAAGATTAATGTACCGACGCCGTTTACCCACGGAAACCCGATAAAAATGAGAGCTCCGATGACCGTATCCTCATTTCCAAGCCAGCTTGCCCCTAGCTGCCCGAGTCCGATTGCTTTAAGCAGCTCATTGATCATCCCTGTTTCACTCAAAAAGCTTTTCCATAAGAGCAGCCCGACCATGCTCGGGACAACCGCCGGAACGACGAGCAGTACGCGAAAAACGTACTTCGCCCGATCGCTGCGCAGGTGGTGGATCATGAGCGCCACAAACAAGGGGACGCTGACCGCCTTCAATACGTCAGCCACTGCAAAGATCGCCATCACCTTTAGCGCGGGGTAAAACTCGGTATCGTCCGTCAGCAGTTCGACGAAATTGGCGAACCAAACGAACTTGCTATGATTGACGCCGTTTGAATCAAGCAATGAAGTGTAAAACGAATTGAAAAACGGATAATACGAGAATATGGCGAGCAGGACGAATGACGGAAGCAATCCGACATATAGCCATTTGTTCTTGAACAATGCGCGAAAATCGATTTTCGAAGCCAATCTCCATCCATCTCCTCCGGTATATGGAATGAAAAGCTGGGCTGGCCTCACAGAACTGCAAAGGCTAGCCCGCTCCCCATGCTCCTTATTTCAATTCGCTATCGATCAGAGCTTGGTCCACATCGCTCTGAAGCAGCTTCAACTGGCGCTGAATGCCTGCTTCAAACGATTTGCTGCGCTGAATCGTGAATTCGTCAAGCGTTATTTTCTCGGTCAAATATTTTTGCCATTGTCCCCAAAACTCGTCCTGATCCTTCTGATCGGCGAAGAACGTTAGATTGAGATCGGCATATTTGCGTACAGGTGTAAGCTTCTCCGCGCCCTCCATCGGAGGGACGCCTGCAATCGCGGCAATATCTGCTACATAGCGCTTGCCGTTATCCGGATTTTTCAATGGAAACAGCTCGGAAGCCATTTTCGGACTCGTCAGAAAACGAAGGAAATCAATCGCAATGTTGGTAGCGTTGGCATCGTCCGATTTCTTCACCATGAATCCGTTGCGCAGACCCGAAAGCTCGTTTGACTCGCCTTTGTCGAAAAAGGCGCCGTTCTCAGGTCCAACCTTAGGGAACGGAATAACGCCCCAGCGGAATGTTTGCTCCTCCTTGCCATCGGCTTTAAGCGATTCCATATGCTGGTTGATATTGCCGACGAACCACGTTCCGTTATAGAACTGGGCATTTTTGGCGGTCAGGAACCGCTGCGGCACTTCCGAGCCGCCGATGGCCATGAAGTCCTTGTTCATATAGGGCGTCATCTCTTTGAACAGTTGGAAGAGGGAACGGAACTTCTCCGACTTGGCCGGGTCGAGAATGCCCTTCTTGTAGCCGATCCATAGCTCGTCGATTGTAATCGCTTCGCCGATCGTAGAGGCCGGATCGTTCGGATCGTAGGTCCACCCTTCCTTATGCTTCAAATTAAGCGCTTCGTAATCCGAACGAAAAGCTGCGTTCATCCAATTGCCAATGGCCCACAAGCTTTGTGCGTCGTCTGGTTTAATTGCCACTCCCCACGGCAATAAATCCGCGTCCGCCAGCTGCTGATTTACCTGCTTCCATTCATTCCATGTCGCCGGGAGCTCTGTGACGCCGGCCTTTTCATACATTTCCTGATTGTAAAACAGCCCCAGGCTGAATATTGTCCAAGGCACCATGTTCGATCGTCCCGCCCCATCGCGCGTCATATCGACATAGGGGGCGACAAAATCGTCCTTCCACGGTTTCCCCGTATCCGAGTATGGATTCGGAGCATTTAGATAGTCGTCCAGCGAAAGAATCAAGTCCTGCGACCGGTACGTATTCGCTTCTTCTGTGAACATAACGTCCGGCGCACTGCCTCCGATCAGGGTCGTTTTCAGAAATGTTTCGTAACCGTCCCATGGCTTGATCTGATAATCGACCGTCACATCGGGCTGTACCTTTTTGTATTCTTCGATTGCCTTTTCCAGCAGCGCGGTTTGCTCGGGCATTCTATTAGAAAGGACAATCTTACCCTTAAGCTTGCCTGAAGCTTCGGGATCGCTAGCGGGAGCGGTTTCCGTTTGATTTTCGCTTCCATTGCCGGAAGGCGTACTTATACTTGGGTTGTTGCCTTCATTTGACTTGCTGCAAGCAGATAATAGGGTCGAAAACGCCAATAAGCTAATCATTGCCAGTTGGATCATGTTCCTATTTTTTGTACCGGTAAATTTCATCTTAACCTTCCCCCTTGAAAAAATATCGCTCCGAATTAAGCGCTTACATATACCGTTTACAAATTGTCTTTCACGATTGCGTTCTTTCCGGCGGCGGCCGCATGCACGCCGGTTTCCGGAGACACATTGCCGGTAACGGTGTAGTAATCGGTATTGCCGCTTATATGAATGCCGTACCGGTCGAGACTTCCGAACACCCGATTGTCAGAGACGATGATATAATCTCCTCCGGTGATCTCCACGCTATCGCACACACAGCCGGAATTGACGTTATTTTCAATCGTATTCCCTTGGATAATGACATTAAATCCGGCTGAGACGATAGCCTGTTTGCGCTGATCTCCGATTCTGTTGTTGGCGATCGTCACTTTCTGCGTCGTGTCCTCAATGACAATCCCGATGCGGTCATTCCTATCGTTAACGCTGCCTGCTCCGACCCACGAATCGGAAACGGTGACCCGCTGCGAGCCTTCGCCGATATAGATTTGTTCTTCAAGCGCATTCTCGATGATCGAATTGCTGATATAGCGCGCGAAGCCTTTGCCGATGCTGACAATGCCCTTCTTGAACGGCGCGCCGTTAATGACCGTCGTTTCGTTGATATTGATACCGTTCGCATTGCCTGTCATCAAGATCCCTACATGGGTCGGCTCTACGAATGTCGTGTTCACCTTATAGTCCGCGCCCGACCAGAAAACGATATTCGCCCCGGGAAACGTCGATACCGGCTGCATGCTTCCGGAATACATGACGTACGAATTCACGATGTTCGTAAATTGGTTCGGGAATCCGTCCCCGCCTTTCTCCCCTACTCCGATGCCATAGGCTGCATTATAGACGATGACGCCATCCAGGGTTGTGAAGCGGGCACGCTCGACATGGATACCGTACGATATCCGTTCTTCAATATCCGGATCAGGCGGCACGGCGCGATCGATCGTCAAATTCGTTACTTTGTTATGTGTCGTATGCATCATTTCATTTTCGTTGCTGATTTTAATGACCGCGCCCTCGCTCTTATCCAGGAAAACGACCGAGGCCTTCCCCGTCCCCCGCAACTCTACGTTGCTGCCCGACACGAGCAGCGTTGACGAGACTTTGTATTTGCCGGCAGGGAAAAAGACGATTCCCCCTCCCGCGCTCTGCACATAATCGATGGCGCTTTTGATTGCCTCTGTGTCGTCCGTCGTGCCGTCTCCTTTGGCGCCATGCCTCCGAACATTGTAGACCTCTTCCTCTTCAAGAAAGCTTGAAGAAACGTTCTGGCTATCGCGCTGGCCCCACAGAACAAGAAATGCGATTGTTGCAGCCGACAATAACAAAGCAAAAATAATGATCCTTGCTCTATTTGTCTTTACAAATGACATGTAACCCCCCTCTTAATTGTATAATTCAGCCAATACACGTTGAGTTTTCATCAGAAGCCAAGCGATTCGTTGGCTGATATGAATAAAAGTAGCATGACAAATTTGTGATGTCAATACAAATTTGTCATGCTATTTGCGGGGTAAGTCATGAGGTTTGTCTGTATCGCTTTCCAATGCGTTCCGGAATGATCCACCATTGCGTAGCACATTTATAAAATCGGCTCTCAAGCGATGGAGTGTTTAGTCCATGCAGCGCTCTTTACTATTCGCGAACAAACGATAAATGTGTTAACGATTACACGTAATGTATTGACATATTATAATTTGACATGATATATTCCACGCGCAACCCGTTATACATTTTTTATCCATGGAGGTGTTATGTCTCAGTTCTCGTTTTCAGTTGCAATGGGTCATGATCTTATATCCTAGAGGAGGAACGCCGTGTGAGGAGTTTGTGGCTTGCCCTATCAATCTTTTGTTTTACGATCATAGTAATGGGAGCGTTTGCAATGAATAAAGCTGAAGCTTATACCGACAAGATCAGCCTTAACGGGACCTGGCAGATCTACCCTGATATAGAGAATGACGTTCGAATCATCAAGTACGATTCCGGCGTTCGCGACACGTCCACCGTAATTGGACGCTATTCGCCTAATGGAAAATCCTACATCGAACGCATGGTGCTGAACATCCCCAATAAGAACGATGTCCAATATGCCAAAATTATGGCTCAGATTCATGTAGGCAGCAATCTTACGCGTAAAACAGGCGAAATCTGTTACTGCTTAAAGGTGAATATTAACGATGGCCAATGGCAGCATGTAGATCTTCGCGAATATATGGACAATAAGACACATTGGATCGAAATTCCCGTAAACAATGCCGATTTGCTCGATGGCGACAACGCTGTCACATTCGATTCGAGCATTGTTAGCAGCAGTAATATGGGGGATGATTCTCTAGACTTATTGGCAACAATCCCTGGCGGCACAACCGCTCGTGCATGGTACAGCAATGACGGCGTCAACTTTATACAAAACAGCGATCGACATTGGAATGTCCGCCTGCAGTATTCGAAGCTTGATCATGCAGTCTGGCAAAATATCGCCGTTCCCTCGGCATGGGAAACAAGTTTGTCCTTTGACGGCGTCAAAAAGAATTTTGTAAAAGTAAAACTAAATGACAACGAGTGGGTATCCGCCGATCTTTCCAGTCTGCAGGATAACGCTAACCATTGGATCGAAATTCCGGTTCCAATCAGTTATCTGAAGACGGGCAATAACTCTATCATTCTTGATTCGACAATCGACAACCCCGGAAACATGCAATCGAACACGCTAGATGTATTCGCCAGCGGCAATACTCCGTCGGGAAAAAGCTACTGGTCGAACGATTTAACAAATTGGACAGCCGCAACGGATCGCAACTTTAATATCCGGCTAATGACCTACAATTCCTCCTCGGCCACTTGGGAGGAGTCGAAATACGATAATGGAGGAACGGACCATACGGTCGTTATCGGTCAATATAATCCAAACGGATTACGATATTATGAGCGTACCGACCATCAAATCGGAAGTCTGTTTAACCTCTCCGCCGCGAAAGTCAGAATTTACGCTCACGTAGGCAATACAATCGATTCAGTTTACCAGAATCCGAAACTCTTCGATGGAGTCGGTTGGTACAAGACGGATCTTTCGATTCCTTCGATAGCATCCGATGAAATCAAGTGGCTGCAGTTCGATGCCGCCGACTATAAGCTGGAAGCGTGGTTGAACGGCAAATTTATCGGTTCCCACGAAGGGGGTTACGTACCGTTTAAATTCGATATCAGTTCGATGAATAACATCGTTAATGTAGGCGGAACGAACACGCTGATCGTTCGAGTAACCGATCAATTTGATTCGCGAATGAACTCGGGGACCGGGACCATTCCAATCAAAGAGACGAATGCCGGCTTTTTGCAGGATACAATCGCCATTAATTACGGAGGAATTTGGCAAGACGTCAGCTTGAGCACCTCCAAAAACATCTATATAGAAAATGTATTTATGAATCCCGATATCGACAACAATCGTGCAGAAGTGCGATTGAGCGTGCACAACAAGAGCGATACCTCAAGAACGTTAGCGATTCATTCCGATATTGCGCCTCGTGCCGGGGGAGGCTCCTCCTATTCAGGTTCGAGCACCATAACGCTGGATGCGCACGGGATGGCCAACGTCAGCTTCTATGTAAATATGCCGTCCTCCACTCTGTGGTCACCATCGGATCCTTATCTCTATACGTCCGTCGTATCGGTGAAAGAAGGGCCGTCCGTGTTCGATTCCCAAACCGTGGACTTTGGGATGCGGAAAATAAGCGTATCAGGCAAAAAAATTTTACTGAATAATCAAAATATCTTCCTTACCGGCATGCTACACTGGGGGCTTTATTGGGACACGATTGCAGAGACTCCATCCGTCTCGCAAGTCCAAAAAGAAATTGCCGATCTGAAGAACGCAGGATTCAATGCCATCAAGTTCACCCTGACGGTGCCGCCAAAGTATGTGCTTGATGAAATGGACCGGCAAGGCATGCTTGCCTATATTGAATATCCGATCTGGCATCCGGTAGAGTCGGACGATTTCTTCTCTAGATCGCGCAGCAATATAACTGAAATGGTTATAAAAGATCGCAACCATCCGAGCGTTATCATGAGCGACTTCAGTTGCGAAATGCCGACCTTCTCTCCCAAAATGGATTCATTAATGTTCGATTTGTACAACATGGGCAAAACACTGGCGCCTAACCGGCTCTTTCTGGACAACAGTTCAGTAGGAATGACGAAATACGGCGATTTCTACGCGACCCACCCCTACTATCAACTAAACAAATTCAAAGAAGTTATCGACGTTTGGGCGAATGTCAGGGCTAGCGGCGGCGTGAATAAACCCCTTATTCTGGGTGAATATGCCGATACCGATACCATTCGGAATACGACTGCGATCAAGAACGCCAACGGCGGGACATTGCCTTGGTGGTGGACGATGTTCGGAACGAATGATCCCGAGACGATTTTGCAAAATCAAGGCTTCAGTCTCGGGCAAATCGATGCGTTCAGATCGTCTTCCGTCGCGAATGCGCAAATGTCCAAGAAATATTATATCGAAGCCTCAAAAATGAATAGCAGAGTTGCCGGATTGTTTGTTACTCACATTCGCGATATCGCACAAACCCAAGCAGGTTTTTATGACGATAACGGTGATCTCAAGTTCGATTCGGCTGAATTGAAAAAATCGACAAACCCGACGACGTTATTGCTTGAACGGCAGACGCTCAATGTGTGGGGAGGTTCATTGTTTACCGTTAGCCCGAAGCTGTCGCATTACGACGGAACGGCAATTACGAATGGCACAGTCGCCTGGAGGCTTATGGCAAACGGAGCTGCCGTCTCATCCGGTACGAGCCAGACCGGCGTAGTGCTTGCAAACGGTGATGTATACGACTTGAACGCGATCACATTCACAACGCCCGACAGTGCAAGTCCGTATAAATATACGCTTCAAGTGACGCTTACCGCTAACGGCGGAGAATATCTCATTACGAATGACTGGCCGGTCTGGGTATATCCGGATAAACCTTTATCCAACCCTGATAAATCGATTCAAGTTTACGATCCAGCCAATAAATTAGATCTAACGACTCGCTATCCCTGGATGACGACTTGGGCTAATGACAATCCGGATCTGCTCATTACGACGGATTGGAGTTCAGCTATCAACAGCTATCTGAACAATGGCGGGAAAGTGCTTTATGTTGGTCACGGTACCGGGCCGGTTACATCCAATTCAAGCACGTTTAATATTTGGGCATATGCCTTTATTCCGAACGAGCATCCGGCATTGGGACAATTCCCTCACGAAGGCTTCAGCGACCAGCAGTTTCTAGATCTCGTAACCGATTATTCACTCGATTACAACGGGTTTTACGGCGGGACGAATCTTGCAGCTCATCAGCCTATAATTGGGAGAATGGATTTACGAGGTTATTCCGTAAGTTCCTACTTATCCGAATTCAATGTCGGCAGCGGCCAACTGCTTCAAACGACTCTGCGGCTTGACAGCCTTGCGGCAGGCGGCGACCTGGCTGGCGATCTCAATGTTGATCATGACGCTAGAGAGAACGTGGCAGGAAAATATCTGCTGGATCAATTGCTGAAATACGAGTTAGGTTTAGTCGTAAGCGGCAACAAGGCTCCTGCGGCCAATCTAGTGGAAACTTCTTCGGAAGATCCGACGCTTAATGGCGCCCTTGCAATTGATGGCATCAAACAAATTTGGGGATCTGGAGAATGGGCATCTAACGGCGAGGAGCGTCCATGGATTAAATTGACTTGGAACTCTGGCATTACGATCGAATCCGTCAAATTATACGACCGTTCTAATCCGTATGATAACATCCAGTCCGGCACGCTGACATTCAGTGATGGATCGAGCGTCTCTGTAGGGTCGCTCGATAACGCTGGGGCCCCCACTACAGTGACCTTTCCGGCAAAGAGCGGCATTACATGGATCAAGTTCCAGGTCGATTCATCCAACCCTGGCTGGCTTAACAACGGCTTGTCTGAAATCGAAGTTTTTTAGAGCTGCAAAATAAAACGAGCTGCCAGCCTTGGATGACGATCCTTGGGCTGACAGCACGTTTTTTCTTTTCTGTTCTATCTTAATAAACGATCCGAACTCGCAAAGACGCCGTCTATTGGGCAGGTGCCTGAATGGATTCAGTTATGCGCCGGTCTTCTCTCTTTTCAACTAAAAAGGCAAGGCAAATCAAAGGGCACCGCCCGATGGGATGCCCTTTGCCCGTTATTTTATTTCTTGCATAAAATTCCTGAAGTTTTCGGCGATTTCCTTGTACCTAAGATGGTGTAAATAATGCCCGCCTTCGAATGTCATTATTTTTCCGTGTACGGAGTTTTGGGCTTGCTCTTCATGGAGCGGTATCCACCCTTCATTACTTGTATTACCGCCATCTACAAACAAAATAAGGGGAAGTTCTCTAGGGAATGTTAAATGTTGAGCGTCTTTGAAATTAGAAGAAATATTCACCATTTCATTCAAGGTAGATTTGTTGTACATGTTTTTCAGCGTAATCATTCTCATTTGTTCCTTGGTTTCTTCATCAAACGGCAGTTCTGCATAAGGATCGGAACCTAGTTTCAGCATCAATCTGGCGAAGCCTGAGTGCTTGAGTAATTTAAAAGTTGTAATCGGAAACTCGACATCCATACCCGCTTGTGTTGGAACACTCGTATCGATTCCGGCAAATGCACGCACCTCGTCCGGATATTTGTTCACGTAGGCCATCCCGTAAATGCCGGTAATTGAATGCCCCATTAACGTGTAACGATCAATATTGAGCTGCTGTAAGGCCTCATGAATTTCGCTTATTATATTGTCGGTGTTCCGTTCTTTATCCGTTCGATCGCTGAGTCCATAACCGAAAGGCTCGATAGCAACGACTTTGTAATAGGGGGACAACTCGTCTATTAGCCGCTTAAAATCAAGAGCCGGTGCAGCAGTTCCGTAACCCGGCAGAAGCACGACGGTTTCTTCGCCGTCTCCTTGAATCAGAACATTCATTTTTTTCCCATCCACAGGCACTAACTGACCGTAGGCTTGTATTTTTCCTTGCTCTATTTTGCTGCTGATCTTATCAACGATAAAAACTATGGCAATAAAAAGTAATATTGCGCCAGCAATAGCTGCCAGGGATTTAAGGATAATGCGAAGCGGTTTGCTCATCCTCTTTTTCGTTACCTCATCTTTTAGTTCCATGCTGTATCTTCTCCTGTTCTCGCCGGTGAATTCCGGCTATCTTATCGCTGCTAATAAGGAGAGTTTACACAACGAAAATGTACTGCTCATGACGGAAATATGAACGCAGTATGAACAAGCAAAAAAATTACGGCTATCCACATGCAAAGCTTGCACATGACGCCGTAACGTGAAGTATCAGTTATTCTGTAGGCGTTGTCACCGGCAAGGTGACAATGATAGTCGTTCCTCGTCCGGGTTCGCTCTCCACTCGGATCTCTCCGTGATGAAGCGACACGATCTGTTTAACGATAGCCAGTCCCATGCCGCTGCCGCCGTACTTGCGGCTATGGGAGCGGTCGGCTTTAAAGAAACGCTCGAAGATACGCTTTTGATCCTCGGGGGAAATACCGATGCCTGTATCGGTTATTCGGACGATCACGCTTTTGAGATCTTGTTTCATGCTGACGCTAATAACGTCGCCGTCCTCGGAAAATTTGATGCTATTGCCGAGTATGTTCGTCCATACCTGGTTTAATTGATCATGATCGGCCGATATTCGAACGGCCTTCAAATTGAGCTCGAAACGGATGTTGCGAGCCGACCATTGCGGCTGAATCGCGACGATGACTCGCCTGATCTGTTCATCCAGGCTGAACGTGGCCAACTGCAGCTGCCGTGACTGCGATTCCAGCAAACTCAGCTTTAGCAGGCTGTCGCTCATCTTGGACATCCGGTCTGCTTCAGAGATAATGATATCGAGATAACGACTTCGCTGATCGTCGGGGATGCCTGCTTGTTTGAGCGCCAGAGCATAGCCGGATATTGAAGTGAGCGGCGATTGGACCTCGTGCGACACGTTCGATACAAATTCCCTGCGCATCTGTTCAAGCTGCTGCAGATCGTGCATCATTTCTTCGAAGCTTCGAGCCAATGTGCCCAGCTCGCCCTTTTGCTTAATGTTCAGCTTGACGTTGAAGTCGCCGCCTGCGATTTGCCTGGTTGCTTTCGTCAGCTTTTTGATCGGTCTGACCAGAAACATGGCAGCAACCAGAATCAATAAACTTCCCGCGACCAGCGCATAAATTAAAAAGTTCCAAATCCACTTAATAATAAAAGGTGCGGAAGGAGGACCGATCGGTTCAATAAACATAGCTTTCGTACCCTCATCGGTTGTAAACGGCAGCCCCAACAGAGTCGTCGAGATCCCGCTTGGATTGACTTGAACAATTTCCCCGGCCAATACTTTATTCACATGTTCCATAGTCACATTGGCAGGCTTATGTCCATTGAGCGTTCCATAAGACTGGAACTTGCCCGAGTCATCGTAAATACGAAGATGATAGGTTTTGAGCTGATCCATTCCGCTTACGAATGAATCCGCTTCCTGCAAGGGGAGCGTCTTGTAAATCCGGGCAATGTCCTGGCCGAAGTAAATTAAAGGGATTTGCAAATTTTCATTTAATTTGTCTCTAAACGCCCAAGTTGCCACAAAAAAGGAAAGCACCGTGCCCCCGATTACAGAAACTAGAAATGTCAGGACGACTCGTGTATATATGGATTTAATCATTGCAAACCTCAAGCCGGTAGCCAAGCCCGCGCACCGTCTCGATACGAAAATCAGACGTGTCTGCGAACCGTTCGCGCAGACGTTTAATATGGACGTCTATCGTTCGGCTGTCTCCCGCATAATCGATCCCCCACACCTGATCGATCAACTGCTCGCGCGTATTGACTTGTCCGGGTGTTCCGGCCAGCTTATACAGCAATTCGAACTCCTTGAGCGGCAGCGTAAGCGACTCTGTTCCTCGCATTACCTTATAAGTCTGTCGATCCAAGGTGACGTTGCCGAACTGAATCATCTGCGTGGCGCCAATCCGGTATCGTTTCAGCAAGGACTTGACACGGGCCGTCATCTCCAGCGGATCGAACGGTTTCGTCAAATAATCGTCCGTCCCAAGATCGAAGGCCTTCACTTTCTCCCATGTTTCGCCTCTCGCGGTCAGCATAAGCAACGGAAGATCGGGGTTGGCTCTTCTGAGCTCCTTGCATAACGTCCACCCGTCCATAATCGGCATCATAATATCGAGCACGACAAGGTCGACGTGCGTTGAAGCGTAGACGGCCAGCGCTTCCTTTCCGTCCGCGGCTTCCACTGTCGCGAATCCGTCGTTGCGTAGAAATAAACAGACAAGCTCGCGAATGTTCGTATCGTCGTCGGCAACCAGAATAGTCGCATCTCTTCCCTCTTTTCCCTGTTCCATCTCATGTTGAAGTATACAATTAACCGAATAAAAACGAAAATCCCAAGCTCGGAAATATGGACGAATCTCCCTTATGCCGATCGCTGGGGTTCGATATCGGCATCGATCGGCTTACAATATTTCAATGTACCCTTCGGTTCCATTCACGCGAATTGTTGCCCGTCTTTGATCAGCCTTGTGGCATTTTCCACCCCAACAACTGCCGGCAAGCCATACTCGCGCGCGATCACCGCTCCGTGGGTCATCAGTCCGCCTACTTCGGTGACTCGGTCCTCGATATTTAACATAGTTAATCGATTTAGCAAATCATGATACTCTTCGTTTTGTTCTGTCGCTTGTTGAAATCCCGCCGTAGTAACACAAAACCCGTCCGGTACTTGTATCCCTTGAATTTTTATTAATTCCCCCAAATTCAACCCTTTTCCGCCAACAAGCCCAAGCTGCGCTTTTTCTATTTCCTGGAATCGAGAACCAACGTACTCATTCCACATCTCTCCTCATCATTAATTTGAGAAAAGCAATTGACAAGAGCTTAACAAAGCGGTAAGATAAATATATAAAATGCGATTTTTGTGTGTATAAATTTTATTCAAGTCGGACTGTGATTATAACATCATGTCTGTTTATGTGCAATATATAAAAGAACCTGGACAACCTTGCCAGGTTCTTTTCTTATTTCCGCACGCTGTACCAGAGTGTTGCCTGATTTGCCAGCCTGTGAACGGGGTAAGAAATAGCAACATAGGAAGAGAGGATGATTCGCATGACAACCGATCAGCGCAACATTCAGGTTGAAGAGCGTCATATCGAGAAAAGGTCGGATTCCAGCCGAGTGACGGCCACATTCATCAAGTATGCAGCCTATCTAATCATTTTTTTCGGCATCCTGTATTTCTTGATCAAATATATCCTGCCCAAGTTCTAAGGACGATGATGTAAACCGTTCAGTGCATAGTACAAAGTTGAAACTCACTGTTCAAAACAAATGCCCTGCCCCCTGTCGTCGAACTGATGTAGGAGGTAGGGCATTAATCGTTTTATTATACAGTCTATATTCTCCATTCGTCCTCTACGTGCAGCAGCCGTTTCGCGGTAGCTTCCTTCGACATTCTATGAAGGTAGAGGAGGTGAACGTTATGTCGCTTGGGTTTAAGCGGAGCCAGCGCGCCACGGACTCGCCCAAGGACCTAATTTCTGCACTTGCCGGGAGTATCTTGAAACCCAATTTATAGTTTTCTCCTGCCCGTTTATCGTTTTCTACAATCATTATTTATTCCATCGTTAATACAGGTAATTTGATGTTCCTCCTGTAGCCACTTCATGTAATCAGAATCGTTAGGGCATGTATTTAATAGTATTAATAAAATTGGAAAAAGAATTCCGAAAAAATATCGCATCTTATACTTCATCGGATCTCCTTTTTCGCTTTAGTTTCAATCCGTTTTTATAAGAACCATCATCCCCTACGCTAACGTTCCTGCGCTCAAAGCGATGCTCAAAGGGACGGACTGAGGTGGATGAGATATTTTACAGCTTGTCATCAGCTGACTTTGGTACGAAATTTCTCCGTTCTTTTCGCGAATTTTCAGAGTAAAGAGAGACACGCTGCTGTTCTAACTCCTTGATCTTGACAGCAATCGGTAAACATTCCGGAGCGTAAGGGGGGACAGTCTGCACATAAGCGACGCAATCCCGCTCCAGCACATGTCCCTTTTCTGTCACATATCGTAACTCTCCGCTTTCAAGAGCGACAATGCTCATACGCAGTTTGATGCCGCTATGCCATACTATTGCAGGATCGAGTTTGGATTGATCGTTCAGTTTCGAGTAAATAGGACCCAAATTGTATAGCGATTGCTGAATTTTTAAATCCCTCTAAGATCTCCTTGATATCTTTAATTAGTTTGTTCACTTCAGCGCTGGTAGAACCTAGATCGGAAAGCTTACGAAACACATGAATGACGTCCGAAAAAGGAAGTGGATTTGGAAATGGAGGAACAACCACACTAACTGCTTTTGATATCGTCTTCATCAGATCTAAATTTTTTACTTTTGTATACCAATCCTCTTCCACCCACATATCCGATGTCATTTGCAGATCCCGCCAGATGCGAATTAATCCACGGAGTCCTCGGGTTTCGTCATTGCCGTCCCCCTCTCCTTCCACGAGTTTGACCGCATTAATGGCCCCGACGGACGTTCCCGTAATGACTGTAGGTCTAACGTTTCTCTCATAGAGGTAGCGCGCTGCCCCGACTTGAAAGTTGCCGCGCGCTCCGCCTCCGCTTAGTACTAAACCGACTGTCACATGAATTCCCTCCAATGTTTTTTGGCTTCGGCTATATCGTAATATTCCGCATATCCCGCTCTCAAGAGACACATTCCCGGGCAGGAAAGGAATTTTTCGGGAACGATTTTCCCTGTGCTGTCGGAGCGCCAGGTATATGCGGCTTCTAGCCGGAGGGTTACTCTCAACTGGTTCAGTAATAGTCCGGGATACATAAATTCATTCGAATGGAGAATACTGGTGAGTACCAGTTGCCGAAATAAAAAGGTGGAGCATAAATGACATCAAACTCCAGGATCTCTGTGCGAGATGCCTATTTCATCCTTCTCCTCTCTTTAGGGATTACAAATCATGTCATTATGATTCCGCTCCTGCTGCATACGGCCAAAAGGGATGCATGGCTCGGAATTGTTTTGACTCTGATAATAAGTGTGTTCTGGGTATACTTGATCTCCTTTATAATCAGGCGAACCGATCGAAAGCCTATTTTCGCCTGGCTGAAGGAACGATATGGTCCTTTTATTAGTTGGGTCTTGCTTATCTTAACCTCTTCCTTTTTCTTCTTAATGGCATTAATTATACTTCGTGAAACGGTAAAGTGGATCAAGGTCTCCTACTTACCTCAGACGCCCAAAGGGGTCGTCGTGTTCATCCTTCTCTCTCTATGCGTTATCATCGCCTACAACGGAATACGCTCTATTGCGATCATGTCGGGCGTCCTTTTACCTGTCGTTTGGGTTTTGGGCAATTTTGTTGCCATTGCCAATCTGCGATATAAGGAATATTCGTTGTTAACGCCGTTATTCGTTGAAGGCTACGAGCCTGTTTTAAGAAGTATGATCGTAGCCGGCGGTGGGTTTCTGGAATTGATCGTGCTTGTCTTTATTCAGCACCATCTGGCCAAACCGGTAAGTTATTTCTCGATTAGCATCATGGCGATCCTGCTAGCCGGACTTACGCTTGGTCCGCTAATGGGAGCCATTGCGAATTTCGGACCGGTAGTGGCCGCCCAAGCTCGTTATCCGGCCTTCGATCAATGGAAACTTGTCGTTGTCACTAGATATATTAATCACTTGGATTTTTTGGCCTTGTATCAATGGATGTCCGGAGCTCTGATTCGGCTTACCCTTTTCTTGTTTCTAATTACGGATACCCCCCCGTTCAAAAGCAAAAAAAAGCGTTTGACAACATTGATTATTATCGGTGCACTATTGTTCGGGTTGTCGTTAAACGCTTTCGTCGATAAGCAAATCGATTCGTTTCTTTTTGGGGGATACTCCCTGATCTCTCTCGTGTTTTTATCGGCGTTGACGTTAATCTTGACGTTTGCCTCATTTAAATTCCGGAGCGGAGAGGAAAATGCATGAATCCAACAAACAGAAATAACCTCGTTGACAGCGAGGTTTTAGATGAAGAGCGATTGAGATCGCTATTTGCCCATTCCGTTGACGTAGTTTTGCGAGAACTTCCTCAAAAGGGGCTAAATCCAATATCGGGTCTAGTCCTCTACTGCGAAGGAATGATTGATGGCCAACTCCTCAATCAGCACGCGTTGCCGAATTTGGAACGCTTGATCGATGAGAGTGAGCAGTGGGACGAACTCGTTGTGGCCATGGAACAGTCGATGGAATGGAAGAAGCTGGACAAGCGCTCCGAGGTGGAGACCCTTCTTTTCGCCGGTCATTTGCTCGCCTATTTTGCCTTACAGGGCTGCTTTTTTTCCATGGATATCTCCCAATTGCCGCAAAGGCAGCCCGAAGAGTCGAGTACCGAAATTTCGATCAAAGGGGCTCGGGATGCGTTTACGGAAGATATCAACACCAACGTTGCTTTAATTCGTAAAAGACTGCCTACCTGCTCGCTTCATAACGAACGGTACGTAATCGGCACAAGAAGCAGTACGAAAATTTCCCTGTTATACATTTCGGATATTATTCAGCCGCAGATCATCGACGAAGCAAGAAATCGGTTGAAACGGATTGAAGTCGATGCGTTGATTGCAAGCAATCAACTTGAAGAAGCTCTTTCGGATTCATCGCTTTCGATTTTTCCGTTGCTGGATTACATCGGAAGGCCCGATTTTGCATCGACATGTCTACTTAGAGGCAGGTTTATCATTTTGGTCGACGGATCTCCTATGGCGCTCATTGCTCCCTGCAATTTGTTAGAATTGCTGAAAACGCCTGAAGATTCTTATTTTCCGTATTACTTTGTCATATTCGAACGAATGCTTCGATTGCTCGGCCTGTTTATCGCGATCTTCTTACCAGGGTTTTGGATCGCTTTAACCTCCTACGATTTGGATCAAATTCCGTTCCCCTTGCTGGCAACGATTACGACTTCCAGATTCGGGCTCCCCTTCTCCACTCCGATGGAACTTTTGCTCATGCTAGCCATGTTCGAGCTGTTCAGGGAGGCCGGCATTAGACTGCCGAAAGCGGTCGGTCAGACGATAGCCGTCTTGGGCGGATTAATCATCGGCGATGCGGCAATACGGGCCGGAATGACGTCGCCGACCATGCTGGTCGTATCGGCAACTACTGCGGTAGCCACGTTCACTTTGGTTAATCAGACCTTGACCGGAACGGTCAGCCTTATTCGGATCTATGTTCTGCTCTGGGCTTCTATCCTTGGGATGTTTGGTTTTTTTATCGGGATGATGAGCTTGCTTGCCTACCTGTCCGTTCTGAAATCGTTCGGACTCCCTTACTTATCCCCGGTATCGCCACTTGTGTGGAAGGACGTGGTGGCCGGCTTGCTTGCGAAACCGTGGTCCTACTACAAAAAGAGACCGAGTATGTTGAATACGCTGGATACGACTCGGCAAGGAAGGGACAACGAATGAGATGAGGACTCTCTTCAAGCTAATTTGCGTCGTCCTATCGTTAGGGACGACCTACGGTTGCTGGGATATTAAAGAGATTGAAAACGTGAATTATGTGACGTCCATCGGAATTGATTATATCGACAATTCCTTCGTCTTATATGCTCAGATGCTCGACTTCACTTTCATAGCGAAGACCGAGTCGGGGAAAACCGGAAAGAGACCGCAGACATGGATAGGCAAAGCAAAAGGAAAAACGTTGAAACTGGCCATGAACGAACTCTATTCGACTGCCCAAGAATTGACTTCGTGGAGTCATGTTTCAAGCATTATCGTCGGAGAAAATGCTTTAAAATCCAATATTCTCAAAACCGACGATTTGATCGGCCGATTTTGGGAAATCCGGCTAACGCCATGGATCTTCGGTACTCGCGAACCGATAGAACGTTTGCTCTCCGTTCCGGCATTTTTTAATTTTTCCCAAAGGAATACGCTGGCTCAAGAACCTTTAGAAGCTTATGATCAGAGATCGTTAATCGAACCCGTTCGCTATTTGAAATTTCTGTCTCGACTATGGGAGCCTGGAACTACCGTTCTATTGCCCACGCTTTCGATCGACTCGACGACCTGGAAGAAAAACGAGAAAATAGATCCCAAAATGTATATTGACGGAGCATACGTGATAGAGGAAGGGAAACTTCTTGGAAAGCTGGAGAATAATAAATTATTGGGCTTAAGATGGCTAGATAAAAATACGACTCGATCGCCGATTGTCATCACAAATCATGGAGAAGATGCTGCAGTAGTGTCTCTTGGGAGTCCCAGTGTCCGACTGTCTCTCAGTTTCAATAACGGGACTCCGAATTATCATTTCCACATCAAGCTCAAAGGTGACATCATTGAAACCTTGGATGAGCTAACAAGAAGCGAGATAGAAAGTAAAGCCGAGGATGTGGTTAGAAACGAGGTGATGAATACGTTCAGGAACGGTCTGGAGATAAAATCAGATATATATAGCTTGGAACATCTCCTATTTCGACAAAAGCCAACTGCTTGGAAGCAATTAAAACGTACAAACGACTTATTATTAAACGAAAGCTCCATCTCTTCGATCACAGTTAAAGTAAATATTAATCAGACGGGAATGAAGATCTATCCGCTAAATTAATTAGTGATATGGAAATTCGGATAACTTATGGAGCAATTGCCCGTTCCTACTAGGAGGTCAGCCCGTTGAGACGGGTTGGCGATCGGCGATAAATAGACGCCTCTTCTACTTGGAGCGGGGTTGACTGCTCTTCTTGTTGTCATCGCCTATCGGATGAGCGTGAGGCGCGATGCCGGAGCCCGTCTGGTGAGCCCCGGGCGTGGCCGCAGTGAAGCCTCCAGTAGCCTGACGACGCCGATCGGACTTGTTGAAGTACTTCCATTAATCGTCCTATTCACTTCATTTATCATTTCACTATCTATTAATCTTTGCTGAAGAGCATCGCTTAAAACGGGCTCAATAGATCTTATAAGGACTGTATTCCTCGTTTTTGTTCCAATGAGTATGATGCATTACTTTGACTCCCACTCATTCCACTCTGACTGACTACTTTCCAGCCTTCGAAAAGCATTTGCTCCCCCTTCCTTAATACTCAATCCTGCTCTCGAAATCTTCTCTTACTATCGAATATAGCTTTAAATCCTGAAAATCGTTTTTTGCCCTTATGTGCTTTCTTAATACCCCTTCAAATTTCATTCCCGTCTTCTCCATTACTCTTGATGAATCCGAATTCTCAGGAAGACATCGTGCTTCAATTCGAACGAGTTCAAGGTTCTTAAGCCCGAATTCTACTACTCTGTTAATCACTTCTGTCATAATTCCTTGTTTCCAATAACGATTGGATAAAACATAGCCCAATTCGGATCTACGATTTTTATTGTCCAGGGTATTATTAGAACAGCAGAGACGTATAAACTGCGAGGGCTGCTAATCAATATTCCTAAAATAGAACAAATTATTGATGCAATCATAGCAGGCCAGAAAAACAAAGTAATCATGTCTCTCATAACTTTTTCATCATTTTGGAAAAATGCCGGAAGTAAGAATGAAAATCCCCGCAACAATTGCAAAAATACCGCCTATTCGTGCCGATACAAGGGCTGCCGTACTCGGTTCGGCATTTTTGAACTGCCAGCCTACGCTCAAGTACCAAGAAATCCTTGGAAAGAATACTCCGATTGCCCCCATTATGATGAAAAGAATCGGAATTAATGTGAACAGGAACATAGATCTCACCTCCCTATACCATTATACAGAATGTTCCAATTATTAGACACTGAAATTGGGTATAAGTTTCATTGGCTTGCCCTATTCGTTTCGATTCCTTGCTGTTCCCATAAGCCAAGTCGCCTGAGATGATCGATACACACAAAGTAAGGGTATGCCACTCCTGCAGATTGCCTCATACGCTCCTGAAATTGCTCTGTAACGGGTTTGCCCATTCAGATTTCGGGAGCATATCGCATCGGTAGGAGGTACATACCCCTTGGACTTCTAGAATGGATCATCTTTGAAAGCAACTTGAAGCGCTCAGAGGGCAGCCCCTTTCAGGGTAGGCTGGCTATTAAGTAATGGAAGCTTGGAAAATGGATTGAATGGTGTCGCCAAGCCGCTCTTCAAATTGGGAGTCTGTTTGCTGGGAGGTCAACCCCTCTGCCAATGCGCGTGAGAAGCTGGCAATCAGCCCGCGGTTACGAGCAAGCCTTGCATTGGCGTCCTCCATTTCGTATCCTCCTGACAAAGCGACAACTCGGACAACATGGGGATTTCCCATTAGTTCTTCATAGAAGTTGTTGACGGACGGAATGGTAAGCTTCAACATAATCTTTACATTCGATTCGAGATGCGACAATTGTTCCAGAATCATCTCTTTAAGTAGACTCTCCGATTCAACCTTATCCGTGCTGTTGATGTCTACTTCGGGCTCTACGATAGGAACAAGACCTGCTGCGAATATACGCTTCGCAAGGTCGAACTGCTGCTTGACGAGACTTCTAATACCGGCCGGATTCGCTTCCTTAATGACGGATCGCATCTTCGTTCCGAAAATATTCTTATCGACAGCTTGAGCCAAACGTTCTTCCAATCCCGCCATGGGTTTCATGAGCTGTACGCCGTTCTCTAGACCGGCGAGTCCTTCGTCAATCTTTAGGAAAGGTACGATGCCCTTCTTCTCCCAGAGATAATCCGCCGTATATAGACCGTCAATGGTTCGATTCATCGTATTCTCGAACAAAATGGCACCTAGAATGTATTTCGAATCGAATACAGGGCAAGTGATTATTCGCGTCCTCATGTCATGAACTAACTTATACATCTCTTCTTCGTTCGAATAGCCGGATTCCTGGATACCGTATCGAAGCAACGCTTGTGGCGTGCTGCCTCCGCTCTGATCCAATGCAGCAATGAATCCTTGGCCAACACGAATTCGTTCCAGTTGTTCATTATTCATTAGAAACCGTCAGTCCTTCCATGATTGATTTGGTTAGGTTACTGAGTCGAATTCCACCTAAAGGGATTAAGAAAAGTATAAAGATTAGCGCTCCTGCCTGTCAAATAAACGGCAAATTACCAACTTGCCTCCGACACTGCGCCGCCCTCTCAAAAGTTGGTTTTCCGTTTATGCCCTGCAATCGGGGATGACACTGGCGGCGTTGGAAAATACGGGTCCGGCGAAGCGCCGGTTATCCTGGAGGAGAAACTATATTTTGAAATTATGTTATCATAAGCATCATACATAAATTATTCCAGTTAGAAAGGGGGAAGGCATGGCAAATATCGAGCACTTGCAAACCGTACATGCTCAAGCGTCGAAGGTGTATGAAATTTTAACCACCGCTGAAGGACTGTCGGAAATCTGGACCAACGAACTCACTATTAATAACCAGATTGGCTTTATTAATGAATTTCGATTCGGCAGCGATGACGTAACAAAGATGAGAATAGAGGAATTGATCCCTAATAAAAAAGTCGTTTGGCAGTGTATAGATTCAGATGCAGAATGGATTGGTACGATGATTTACTTTGATATTGAAGAGAAGAACGGGAAGTCTTTTATTACTTTGCGTCATATGAACTGGAAAGAAGTAACGCCATTTTATCGCTCTTGTAACTACAACTGGGCTTTTTTTCTTTATAGTCTCAAATCCTATTGTGAAGATGGCGAAGGTACCCCCTATCATAAACGTAAGTTTTAACACTTTATGTTGAACTGTCAGGGCTGTCTCATAATTGACTTATGAGCAGCCTCGATTTATCTCGATTAATGTTTTTTGGGGATGTATCTCCTTTCGGTTGCCTGCTCCATCCCACAAAGTGGGATTTAACTCCAAAGTAATTCAATTACTTTGCGTGGACCCCGGGTTGGACTCATGAAATCGGAATAGGTTAACTCGTAACAAGGAGATTTCACTATGCTCCGCTCCTCCAGGAGATACATCCCAATGTTCCCAAGATAATGCTTGTCGCTCCACGTTCCCTGCGAATAGATTGTGCTTTTGTGAACCCGAGCCCCGAGTAAAGGCCAAAAAAAGTGCCTGAATGCCCCCAACGGATGCGGTCGCTCATAGTTCGCCTAACCTGACAACGTTGGATCCCCCTCCCCTTCTTTTCATCGAGACTACGAAAAACGAAAAGAAACCGTCCTTTGGCAAAATGGAGGTGCGACCCACCATTTACGAAAGGAACGGTTTCTTTGTACAGTCACTATACCATGGACCAACTTTATCTACCTATGGACCTTGAGGAAAACATCCCTCCTCAGCATCTTGTTGCCGAAGGTTCAGTCTACGCCTCATCCGCCTACCAGATCCAAGCTTACTTCTTTTCCGTTTTTAACTATCTGTATTTCCCCGTACTCATTGACACTGCTTAGTTCATAAATTCGTGTCGTGTTTAATCTCTTATCCTGATAATCATGTGTACCTTGTTCTTCTATACTTATCACTAAGATTTGATTCAGAATCTGGGCTTTAATCGTTTGAAGAAATTCGGCTTCTTTTCCGTCGGGTACATTCGAATATTTAGCTACAAGATATTGCGTTTCTCCTACTGGCGAATATAAATAAAAACCATTTTTATTCTCAAGATTATTTACAAATTGCTGGACATCTTTATTGAGCTCCTGCATTTTCGCTTCCTTTTTTACAGTGGAAGCTTTGCTGCATCCAACTAAACCGACTATAACTAATACTAAAAAGAAAACCGACTTGCTTGCGCGCTTCATTGTTTCATCTCCCAAGCGAAACCTATACAGCTTCAGTCCGAAACCAAGGAGCAGTGCCTGGATATATGATAAGGCATTACAGTCCATATCCTTCTTCTTCGAATATACAGCTAAATTACTGATGCCTATCTATAATTTCATTTATTTGTTTCATATGCCTTTGCTCATGCAAATACAGTGACTTAACCCAATCAATTAATAGCATCTCCTTAAAAACCGGGTGTGTAAAATATCTTCTGCTCAGTATTGACGGGTCTTCTATCGTATCTAATAGCTCAAGCAGCTTCTTTCTTGAATGGTTTAGTTTCTCTACGATTTCTTGGCGTTCCATAAGTTCATCCGTTGGTTTAGCGATGTCGGGAGCATTCCATTTTTTACTTCTATCGAGTAGAAATTCTACGGGTTTATTTTCTATAAGTGAATCTTCCTCGCCCTTTAATCCTTTCTTTATGGCTACGATATATAATTCTTCGGTCTTGCATAAGTGTTGACACACCTGGCTGATACTCCAACTGTTTGAGTCTTTCTGCTTGTTTAATTGATCTTCACTCAATCCGGCAAAAATTTCGAGTAATTGGCCTCGGGTCTCTGTTAACTTGTGCTTAATTTCTTGAAGCTCCATTTTAAAACTCCCTTTCTTTAAGCTTGTCGCCAATTTGGTTGCATTTGTTTTTGAGAAATATCGTCAGTTCCTCTGCCCTTCCATCTTATCAAAAAATGATATTTCTGGAAAATGAAAATAAGACCTATGCCGCTACGCTATGTAAATGAAAGAAGCCGCGATTTACGCGGCACTGAATTAAAACGTATTATATACATTTTCACATTCCTCTGCGGTCGGTTCATAAAAACAGTGCTTCTTCCATCGTCCTACGAACGGCTGATTATACCAGGTTGGCGGACAGGGGCCGGGGTTTTCGAACGAACCCGGACGGAAATACCACAGGGAGTATTTGGCGGGCCAGTTCCGCTCCCCATTCACGGCCCGTTGCGCCAGCCGGCGTTCCCTATCTCTTGCGCTTTGATAGAACATCCCGTGCTGCAATGCTTCGAACGCATGCGGCTGGTTAATCATTTGGGGGATTGTCCGAAGTCCTTTAAAATCGGAGCAATTCGCTCTTACTCGATTAATGCCGACATTTCCAACAAGGAGCATGCCCATTTCGCCTTCGGTCTCGGCCTCAGCTCGAAGCAACCTTGCCAACATATCAATATCCTGCTGCCTGGCCTTTACGACTGCCATTGCCTCACCTCTTTAGATTTCTAGACTCATCATATTGTAGGCGAAGCGGAAGTGTTACTCTGGCAAAATAGAGGGCGATATTATTTTCCGATCCTGACCAGTTCGTGTTGGAGTACGGTACCGCCTTGAAGCAGCTTAAACGGAGACCTCGTTACGCCAAATACATTGGTTACGAAACGGCGGTTAACTGGCTGGGTAATTCGAACTTCATATTTGAACTCTACTTTGCTTATGTCTGCATACAAAAACACAGACTTGTTGGGCCCTACCTCTTGCGTGCATTTCGTCCTATTGCAGGGACTTACTTTTAAGTGAACAGGGGAGCCGCTAGACCAATCTATCACCTGAACGGTAATATCCTGTGACAATCCCGTAAGATTGACTGCGTCTACGAGCGCAAACCGCATAAGCGGACTTTTCCTCAGAATGCCCGTCGTATACACGACTTTTCTTGCTTTACTGATCGCCGAAGTACCCATTGTCCTGTTTATTCTCCCTTCGTCTTTTCTACTTAATAGATGCACTCATTGCCCGAAGGATTGGACTAAATGAAAAACAAAAACCGAACAGTCACGTAGGGACAAAGTTCGGCTTTTCTTCGACTCGAGAGAAATCTCGCTACATTGCCGCAGTGGCGCTAATCGATGTATCCATAATGACCATAAAATTCGCAAGGCAGAGTAAAGCCAATGCTTTCCAAGTTTAGGATCGGCTTGTGAAAATGCCTGGGATTGCGCTGACATGAGTATACCTCCATCTGATCAGAATTCTCCGATGGTTCTCTGCTTCCCTTAAGCGCTCGTGATTTTTCTTGTCAAGATTCATTCCTTTGCGGATCGCACGATACTATTCATACACGATGCCGGCATAGTATTCCAGAACATCTCGCATCAAGGGATTTGAACGAGCAAAATGCCCATACAAGTACAAACGATCCCCACCTAAAAGTAAGGGCAATTGGTCGCATAAGGTTCTCCGTCATGCTGTGAGAATAATGTAGCGAAGCTGTGTTCTCTTATAATCTGATGAGCGACTGAGATATCGGTAATCTTAAAATGTGCTGGTGTATACATAATGAGTCTCCCTCCTGTTCCTAGATAATAAGCAAATAAGTGGACTTGCAAAAGCTCCAATTTCCATCCATTCTACTATGCCAATTTCTCAGGCAACATGCAGCAAGCGCTTCTTGGTCATGCGGCCAAGCAGATATCTTTTTTTAATTAATAGGCATTCGCTGAGATTTGTTTACTTTAGGTGATTGTACTGAACCGTTTAGTCAGTCGTACATAAGCTAACGGTGTGATGAATAATCACAAATAAACAAATCGGTGGTGAATACTTTGAGCGGAGTTTATGGTGGTATGCAGGCTGCTGCTTTTGTACTTGTACTCTTCATACTTTTGGTAATAATTTTAAGAGCTGGCTACTAATAAATATCGTTCAAACCCGCGATGCAATAAGAGTCGCGGTTTTTTTTTGCGGATGTACCCTTATCGGCGATGGCCGCTTTTAACATTTGTGCCTCGTACCGTGCTGCGCTGTTTATTTTTTGTTTGCGACTTTGACATCGTGACATCAGGAACGTTCGGACTGATCTGGATCGACGCGCTGAATCGCGTGTCATCAACTGAGACCTCGTCGGTGTCGCTTTCGGTTGATCCTCCGTCGTCATTCGACGCGCTGCTTGGGGAATTATTGCGTACATCTCCGAAAATAACCGTACCTTCGTTTTTTACAATAACAACCCTTCCGATATGACAAGACATTATTAATCAGCTTCCTTTTACTTTGTCTGCGTTGTCGGTACATGCTATTACTTTATGTGAGTGTGTTAGCATCGGCATTGGCTTTTCCAATAGTAACTGAAGCCCGATCTTCTGTTGCCGTCCACTCATTTAAATAAGTCGTCACACGGTTCGGGACCAAATCGGCAACCGCATGAGCCGATTTCTGACCGCTGTAGAAAGCCTTTGCTTCCTCTTCGAGGATAGCTTGAATCTTCGAATCATTTTGTTGCGGCGTGAATTCCAAAACATAAACAAATACTTTGGCGTCTCTAGCAACACTTTCCTGTATTGTTCGAAGCTCAGCCAAACATTTAAAACGAGTACAAAGACCTCTTCAATTAATAGGACAGCTTTCACAGACAACGAAAACTGGCTTCTATATTGAACTAGAACATCTATTTCTCCTTCGGGAGGCGAATCGTTGCCGAAAGCTTCGGCACGTAAAGCCAGCGGTAGCCCGCATAAACGGTTATAAGGAAAAGCGTATAAATAATCAGCGGCCACATTATACCGGAAACGCTCGTCAACAGCTTGTCTCCCATTACGGAAAACAGCACCATAACCGGAAATTTGCCTATTATCGTTGCAATGAAGAAGCTGCTGAAGCTCATACGGCTAATCGCAGCGGCTGCATTAATCGCCGGAGCCGGCACAAAAGGAAGGAGCCGAGCCGTTACTACTGCGAGGAAGGCATTGCGCTCTAAAAATAAGATGAAAAGATCGATCCGTTTGAACTTCGATAAGAACTGACGTCCCTGTTTCTGTAACAACACCCGAACGGCAAGAAATTGAAGAGCTGCGGCTATTGCGGAAGTCATAACATTAATTAAAGTACCCCACAGGGGTCCGAATTGAGCTCCCATGATCCCGGCTATGATCCCGAAAGGGACGGCGGGTACTGCCGCCAGCAAAATCGCAGCTCCGATCATCCAAGGGAGACGTTCCATATCGCTATGTGCCAGCCAGTTAAGCAATGGCTGTTTGTATATCAGGATAGCCGCAATTCCAGCCACATAAAGTAGAAGGATTATCCCCTTTTTTATCATTTTTATATGCCCCCGTACTGCGTCATCTCCATTATTTCGCTGGCTCATAATGAACATGGACCTCGATAACTTCCGCAGATTTCTTTAATTCATCTTCTACCCTTGTAGCAATATCATGCGCTTCTCTGAATTTCGCTTCTGTTCTGATCGAAAGGACGACGTCAACGACAGCATTGCTGCCATATGATCTCGCGCGCAGTTGCTTGACGTCTTCCACCCCTTCCACCTGCTTTACCTTTTCTCTGAATTTCTGGATCGTCGTTTCATCGAACCCATCGGACAAATGATGGGAGGCTTCGCGGAAAATATCCATTGCCGTTTTACATATAATTAACCCGATTAACACCGCAGTAACTGGATCTAACCAAGGGAGCTTGAATTGGGAGCCGACAATTCCGATCGCCGTTCCGATGCTTACTAACGCATCCGAGATGTTATCTTTGGCCGCAGCCATAACGGCTTGGCTCTTTGTTTTGATTGCGAGACTCTTATTGTATCGGAACACACCGTACATCACGGCCGCGCAAAACACCCCGGTCCAAGCGGAGATCGGGTCAGGCGACTGCTCGCTCCCTTGAAATACGATCGTAACGGCGTTGATTAGAACTTCGATCCCGACGGCCATCATAATAAAAGAAGCGATTAACGAAGCGATCGTTTCCGATTTCCAGTGCCCGTACGGATGATCTTTATCGGCCGGCTTCTGTGCTAATTTTAAACCAATGAGAACAGCGATCGACGCGACGATGTCGGTAGCATTGTTGAGACCGTCCGCCCTTAAGGCTTCCGAGCCGGATAAGTTCCCCACGATTAATTTCAGCGCCGACAGCCCTATGTAAGCAAGGATACTTATGATGGCTCCTCGCTCGCCTAACTTCAAATTATCGTACCTTTGCTGCTGCTCCATCTTGCCGGGCGCCCCCTTCCGATTGCTTCGTGATATCCATGATATCAACCGCAAATCGTGTGGGTCTAGAGAAACGTTTTTTCACTGAAGTCAAAAAATAGCCGTCGCCTAACAAGTTTGCAGAACGCCAACATGATCCCGAAGCTTCCCGACACGATAAGAAACCGGGATTACGCGACTTAAACCTCGGCGTAGATCACTGGACTCTCCCTTCCTTCTTCCATCTGTACAGGCATAAACCGCCAAAAACAACATTTACTTGCCTAACGGCTATCGTAGACTAATAGTATCAAAATACATTTGATATTGGGAACACGTTCCGTTCGATGGCCATCGAAATCATTCCCGCGAACAGAATGCAATCCCGCTAAACAAGTAGTCATGCATGAGGATCACTCGCTAAAAGGGATTGGGCGATGGATTATCGCACTTGCAGTATAAACAGGCCGATACGAAACCTGCCGGGTTCACGTCAAGCCCGATTTGCTCAAGCTTTTCCTTGACGGCATCCCGTTGCTCGAGCGCCACCTCTGCATACAACTGCTTGAAGGGGGTTGCTTCCACTTTGGTATCCGCACCGAGGACATGGCCGATTTCTGAAAGTTGGTTCGGAGTGAACAGGCTGCCTCCGAGTTGAATCGCTGGGCTAATGGCAATTTTGACTGTCTCCCCCATAAGCGTCGCCCTCCCATTCCGAATAATCAAATCAACTAATGTTTACTACGAAAGGTACAGTGAAGACCTTTCCTTGATGTTGAAATTGACCCCATATTTTATAGGTGCCGCTTTTCGGGAAAGACGTCATGAATTCAGCCTTAGGACCGGTTGCCTTCTCCTCGACGGGATGCACATGGAGATATTGCTCCGCATCTTCCGATAAAATGACGACATGACCGACTGCGCCGAGATATTGCTCCAGATTGCGGATTCCTTCTTTTGTCTGCGCGTCAGAAATATTGAATACAAGCGCGACTTTTTCATTTGCCTTCGTACTGCTTAAGATAAGCTCGATTTCTTTGTCGTCGATCACTTTCGTAAGCTGCGCATCAGCCTTAACAGGTTCTGCCGACTTTGCATTCCCCTCTACCTTTACCCACTGACTGAGCGTCGTATTCGTGCCTGCTTTCGGAACAAAATCGGCAAAAGCTTTATACTCTCCTCCATTTGGGAACGACATGACGATTGAAAATTGACCATCGCCCTGATCGTTAGGATGGATATGGTTGAAATAGGAAAGGTCCTTGCTTACGACAATAAGGTGCATCAATTTTTCATGGTTTAATTCGAATTCTTTTACTGCTTCCCCGTCTGAGTCCGTGATCTGAATATGCAGTTCCGAATTTTCGTTTGCTTTCACCGATTCTGTCGAAAACGAAAAAGACGCTTTATAGTTTGCCGATTGTTCGCTCGTTCCATGATCGCCGTGGTCGCCGTGACCCGCACTTGGTGTTGCGGAATTTTCTTCCTGATGACTTGTGCTGCCGTGGCCGTCCGAATGGGCATTCTCTTTTGAACCTCCGCAAGCCGATAGCACACCGATAGCCAAAGCGCCCGTTATCATAAGCATCGTTTTCTTCTTCATCTTAAATTCACTCCTGTTCAAGTCATGTTTGGCGATTTATTTCCATCACCCATAGAATACCCCACCACCCTATATATAATCAATCTTTTTTACCCCCCACCCCTATTCGGGTATTGTCTCATGGCCAAATAACCCCCGCGGCTGCGGAGGTTCACAGGCTATTGCATAATATTCATGGATTTGCGTCAATTGTTGGAATACTTGTAACGGCGCGAATCGTAACGTCAGGCAGCATTTGTTGAATTCTTGCTTTGGCCTCGGCAATATCTGTCGCTTGGACATTCCGATAATACACGACGCCGTACCGATCCTGATATTCTACCGTATATTCGGTTTGTTCGTTATCCGTCATATGCAGTTCCCACCCGTCGTTTTATTTTCGAGCTTTACTGGCCGATCCTGAAGAAATGAAAAGAAATGCCGTTTAATAATCCACCCGGTACAATTGTTCAAGATAGGCATATTTATTGTTTCTTAATTCATAGGTCCTTGGGGGCGATATCGTCAAGTCATCTGAATCGGGCCATTCTGCTGCACTGTTTCTTAGCTCCTTCACACGTTTAATTACCTGTTGGTCCAGCTCCAGAGTCTCCCCCATCTCCTCTTCGGCAACAAAGCGAATGACGATCCTGTCGCTTACCTCTATCCATCGATCCTCGCTATCTTTGAAGCTCGCTGTAACTATTAAGAAGGATACATCAGAGTGAACTCCGCATTGGGTGTACAGCTCCATGAGCGCATCGTTACCTTGGGGCTCCCCATTAATGAGGATGCCGCTGGATTCACTTTCTTCATGACCATTTAGATTGGGAGAGCGATAGAGTCCAGTCGGCAATTGAATGCGGACTTCAGCTTTTTCGACGATTGAACCTTCCTCAGGCAAGAGTTGAATCCATAGATGATTCATCCCTTCTTCCCGCTCCATCATGGATTTGGCCAATCTCAGGCGAAGCATCAATTTGAGTCCTCCTTTATGAGCCGGGAAACGGATTCAATAACCTTTTGTTTCAATTCGGCGGAAACTCGGGGACTTAACGTGATTGCGACATCCTCGTTAATGGCGAGCGTTTCGTGTTCCAGCACCCGATTAGAATCATACAGATACAGCTGCCGACCAATTTTCTCTATTTCTTCCGGCGCGAGCGACATTAACTTCTCTTGTATGGACGCTAAGCTTTCCCCGGTTCTCGTTAAGGTGACGATGGCTCGAAAAAAATGAATATGCCGATCCGTGTATACTCTTTTATTGCCGAGAAGCTCCAAGGCTGGCACCATTCCGATTTGCGTGTAGTATCTTACCGTTCGTAAGTTCATTTTGGGATCATCCTGCTGCAAAATTTCTGCGATCTGCTTCGCGGTGTAGCCCGTCATAGTAAACACTCCGATCAAAATCATTTACAGTTCAATGTGTTATGTACAGTTTACTGTAACATAAGCTGTCGGTCAAGAGGATATAATCAATCAAACAAGTCCAGAGCCTGCCCTTGCCTGCCTCTCTTAGGACGCCGCTCCACGACTTTCGTCGGGTTCCTTCACCTTCTCGGGTCTGTTTTGCATAACGGTATTATCCGGTATACTATAGCCGAGTCTTTTAGAGGAGCGATTGGCCATGAATTATGAACAGAAAGCGCGCGCAGAAATCGCCGCTTGGGAGCAGCAATTATTCAAGCCGCCCGGATGGCTGGAGAAAACCTCGAAAGCGATCGGTAATCGAATTAACAACTTCATCCCTGCCAAAGCGCAAGACCTCATTACAACCACGATAAAGTCGATCGTGCGCACGGCGTTATTCGGCGCGGAATATACCCCTCAGAGGCCTGTGCAGCGCACGCTTAATCTAGAGCTGAACGATCAAGAAGCGAACCAATTGTTTTCCTTGTATCAGAAGATCGCGGTTGCCGAAGGCGCAGGCACAGGAGCGGGCGGCATCCTGCTTAATGTCGTAGATTTTCCTGCCTTAATCGCGATCAAGATGAAATACTTGTTTGAACTGGCTCATAACTACGGATACGATACGAAGCATTTCTCAGAACGGGTATTCATACTTAAGGTTTTCCAAATGTCGTTCTCCAGTCCGGAACAACGCGCCAATTTGCTAAAGTCGATCAAGAATTGGGATGCTGAAAAGGAATTGTGGTCCGCGGAAACCGAATACTCCGAACATATGAACTGGGAGACGTTCCAGAAGGAATATCGCGATGCAATCGATTTTCGCAAGTTATTGCAGATGGTGCCTGGGATCGGGGCCGTCGCGGGAGCCTGGGCGAATTACACCATTCTAGAGGAGCTTGGCCAATCCGCAACGAACGCCTATCGTTTGCGACGATTAAACGCCTCTGCAGAGAAACGAAGCATTCAGAAAACATAAGCCAAAAAAGATCACCTTCTCGCCATTTAACTCTGACAAGAAGGTGATCAATGCCTTAAAATTTTGCGGGGAACTGCTTAACCATTCCCCCTGTCAAGAAGTCCGCAAAATGGATTATATGGGTCTCGTTTTCGGTTTTTTGTCAGTTGCTGCAATATCCGCTTTCCAGTCCCCATGTTGACAGCAGCGCCAGCAACCACTTGGCTTTCATATTCATCTGCTCCTCTGTTCGGGCTTGATCAGAAACCATGCGACTAACGATGCCGCAAAGCAAGATGCGGAAAGGGTTAAGTAAAAAAACGACGGCGAACGCGAAATGATCCAAGCTGTAAACGGCGGTCCGGCCGCTACGCCGAGGAAACGAATGCTGCTGTAAATAGACATAACCGTTCCCCGCTGCTCCTTATCGATTCCTTCGGTCAACAAGGCGTCCATACACGGAAGCGCTGCTCCCAGGCCGATGGATGCGGCGAATAGGAAGCCTATAATGACGATTGTCGAATCCTTTTTCAGTAGTCCTAACCCGAGTAAGCAGGCTGCCGCAACCAAGAAGCCTGCTACGCCGATCCATTTCATAAGCTGCTTTTTTTGTCCAATCCATTTGCCGACAAGCCACGATGCCGTACATAAGCCGGCAAGAGGAATCGCAAGAAGCCCCCCTTTTCCGATCCCGTCGATGCCTTTTTGCTCGAGCGTTTCCGACAAAAAGAACAAGGTGCCGAACAGGACGAACATGCTGATACCGCCCGCGGCGTAAATCGCCCAAATCCAACGTCCCTTCTGGCGATAAATCGACTTTATCGAGTCGACGAATGGCTTGAAGGGCATCGCCTGTTTCGATTCCTTCGGAACCTTCACCCACGCCGCAACAAGAATGAAGGATATCAAGCTGATGGCCGGAATCGCCCAGAAAGGAATGTACCATGCCCACAAGGCTAACGCCGAACCTAAAACCGGGCTGAGAACTTTCCCGAAAGTATTGGCCGTCTCGACGATCCCGAGCCCGTTGCTGACATCATCCTCGTTGCGAAACAGGTCTCCGACAAGCGGTAAGACGACGGGAAAGCATGCCGCTGCGCCGAGACCTTGCAGCAATCTGCTCCATAGGATCAAACGGTACGGATGGTCGCAGAATGTCGCCGCCCAGCCGGCAAGGACCCCTGCTGCGGCGACGAGGAGAAGCCCAGGCAGTATCACCTTTTTTCTTCCTATCCGATCTGAAAGATATCCGGTCACGGGAATAAAAAAAATCGCAATCACTGCATACGAAGTAATGATCAAGCTCGCCTGCAGCGAATTGATCCCTAATACTTTCTGCATCATCGGGATAACCGGAATGAGCATGGAATTGGCCAGCGTCATCCCCAACGGGATCGTCGCGATAGACGCCAGGTCCCTTTTCTTCTTGGAATCCATTACGGGACCTCCCAGTCAATTTCCGCAATTGCTTCCGTTAGTATGGCCTGACGGAGGAAAATTACCACAGACGAGCTCTTACTACAAATTGGGGTGAAAGAATAGCAAATCTTTAATGGCGGCGCTTACGTAGCAACGGCGCCTGTACTGTCCGTACAGCATACCTTGACGAACTTTACGCCCAATACTGCGTACGCCTTCACAGTAAAAGCCGTTGACGATGCGGGCAATATTTCGGCGGCAAGCAATACGTTGAACGTGACAACGCCTTCTGCGCCTACCACCTATCCGGCATGGAGCTCGACAACTGTCTATGTCGCAGGCGATAAAGTCACCTACAACAACGTCAACTCTGAAGCGAAATGGTGGACGCTTAACGAAAAACCAGGGCACATCGGCTTTAACGACGGATCTATTTGCACACATGAACTTACGCAGGGAAGTTAGTCGGACTCAAACGACGAACGTTTGTAGGAAAAATCGTATAAATCAACCAAGATCAGGGTTTCAAAGCAACTTGAAGCGAGTATGGGACAGCTCCTTTGGGACTCCTCAGCTCGTCCCCCCCGCTAATAAATCTTCTTCAATAGCTCAACAGCCTCATCCAGGGTGAGGCCAAACGATTTGTAATAGGCAGCGTCGTTCTCCATTTGCTTTAAGATCATCTCATTGCGTATTTGCCGCGTCTCATCGGACGAGAATTCCGCCACAAAGCATCCTTTGCCCGTTATCGTATGAATCAGTCCGCATTTTTCCAGCTCTTCCCATGCTTTTTTAACGGTGATGACGCTAATACGAAGCTCTTGCGCCGCCTGTCGGATCGGCGGCAGACAATAGCCGCTCTCCAATTCGCCGTTCAATATTTGGGCGCTGATTTGTTCGAAAAGCTGTTGGTAGATCGGTTTTTCGGAGGTGTTCGAAATCGCTACATTCATTGGGCTTCCACTTTCTGAAAGCGCCGGACTCCAATTCGGTAAGCGATCATTGTAGAAGCAATGAAGATTAGCACTCCTGCAGTGAAAATGGAGGCGTGAAGCGCCATATCGTTCATGCCGCTGCCCACGAAGATATCAGCTACATAGGAGTTTTGGATTCCGACCCATTGTGCGATTAAGGCAAATATCATTGCGACCGTAATGGATGCGATCGTCGCGTTACCGTACTTGTAGGCTGTTTTATAATATATCGGTATAAAAGTGAGGTTAAAGAGCGCGAGCATAACGAAGCATATTCCCCAGAAGCCCATATTCGGCGCGAAAAAATAATAGATCATTTCCGGATACAGGTGAAGCGTAAATGTCCCGAAAATCATCGCAATGACAAGATGCAATAATTCGAGAAGAACGATAACGGCTACTCTTGCTTTTACCATGTCCTTCTTAGTTACGGGCATCATGGTCGTAAAAATCAAGTCGTTCTGAACTTTAAGTCCGGCAAACAGATTCGGAATCGTGAGCCAGCAAAAATACAGGGGGACTAGAAGATAAATCCAACCGGGAATCAGCATTAAGGCGCCTGTTAAAAGGGGCAAAAAGAAGAAAAAAGGACTTACTCCCAATTTCAAATCCTTCATGACTAGGTTATACATGCAGATCCTCCTTTTTCGCGAAGTATATCATAATTTCCTCAAGACTTGGCGTAACGGCTTTAATTCCGGAAGTGGGAACGAAATCCCGGAAGTGAATCAACCCGGTGAAGCCGAACGAATTTACTTTGTAGGAAATCAGCCGCTCTTTCACCTGTTCCAGTTGGCTTTCGCTACCGTTTAATAGGCGATAAGACTCGACAAATTCGTTCTTCTCGGCGCTGCCGACGATCTGGCCATTAGCGATAAACGTAATAAAATCCGCGCATTTCTCCAAATCGGACGTAATGTGGGTGGAAAAGAGAATGCTGATTTCTCCGCCGGCGACAAGCTCTTGAAAAACATCCAGCAGATCGTCTCTTGCCACCGGATCGAGTCCGCTGGTCGGCTCATCCAGAACGAGCAGCTTGGCGCCATGAGACAAGGCAAGGGCTAAGCCGTACTTTACTTTCATCCCCGTAGACAATTCGGCAACTTTCTTGTTCTCATCCAATTTGAATCTTCTCAGATAGCTTTTGTAGGTCCCATCGTCCCAATTCTTATAAAATTTCTTAATCACTTCAGTTAACGTTTTGATTTTGCTGCGGGTGTAGAAATCGATGCCGCCAAACGCGCACCCGATGTCTTGTTTCAATTCAAGTTCGTGCTTGGACATGCTCTTGCCCAATATGCTGACCTCGCCGCTATCGATATGAATCATATTCAGAATCGATTTGATCGTGGTTGTTTTCCCCGCGCCATTGGCGCCGATAAAGCCCATAATATATCCCTTTTCCAGTTGGAACGATACATCTTTGAGCTGAAACCCTTCATATTTCTTATTTATGCTTCTAATTTCTAATGCCAGCATAACGTGCCTCCCCATCAAAATTGTGCATGTTGTGTATGCACAATATATCATGAGCGGAGGGTAACGTCAATTGCATTCCAGTGCTGCCCGCACACAAAAAACGCCTTTCCCTGCAATAGGGAAAGACGTCTGCCGATCTTCTGCTCTTAAAAACGAAACGTATCGTCCGTAATCGGGGCCACCTTCGCCACCGCATAAGTAGAGCCTTTTTGCGAGAAAAAATCGTAGGTCGAGCCTTCGTTGCGAATACCGTTCATGACAATCGGATTGACTTCCTCGTCCGGGAACATCGTCTCGAAGCCGATGTTCATCAGCGCTTTGTTCGCATTGTAGCGAACATAGCTTTTCACGTCTGGACTTAGGCCGGTTTCGGCATACAAATCGTTCGTATAGTTCAACTCGTTATGGTACAGGTCCAACAAATACTCGTAAGCCCATACGGTAAGTTGTTCCTTCTGTTCGGCCGAAAATTGCTTAAACCGCTGCTGCGCAAAATAGCCGACCGCAACGCCGTGAATCGATTCGTCCCGCAAAATCAGCGAGATTACTTCGGCGCTGTTCCGAAGCGTGCCCTGCCCGCCCAAGTACAGCGGAAAGAAGAAGCCCGAATAGAACAGGAACGATTCCAGCATGACGGAAGCGAACATCGCCTTCCACAAGGAGACCGGATCGCCCTCTTCAACCGCAAGATAGACATCGCTGATCCGTCTGGCCTTGTACTGCAAATATTCGTTATGTTTCACCCATTCGAAGATCGCATCGATCTCGCTGTTGGTGCACAACGTAGTGAAAATGTACGAATACGACTTCGCGTGAATGGCTTCAAACGAAGCAAACACCGTATAGAGCGCCTTCTCCTGCAGATCCGGAGCGTGGCGGGCAATCTCGTTCATCCCGATATTGGTCTGAATCGTATCCAGCAGCGTGAGGCCGCCGAACACCTTCTTGTACGTATCCTGGTGAGCGAAATCCTGCCACTGCTTCACATCTTTGCTGACGGCGATTTCTTCGGGAAACCAGATTTGCTTCCACTGCTGATCCCAGAAGATCTTGGTCAGCTCCTGCTGGCTCTGGTTCCAGTTGACGGCTTCAAACACTTTTAGATCGAACACGATACACACTCCTCGATGGTCTGCAGACGCTGGCGCACATAGTACACCGTCTTGATTCCCTTCATCCAAGCATAGATGTACAGACGCGCCAATTGCTCGGTCGTCCATTGATCCGTCACGTACAACGTCATCGAAATTCCTTGATCGATATGGCGCTGCGCAGCCGCATACAAATCGACCATGCGGTATTGATCGATCTCGTAGGCTTCCTTGTAGAGCGAAATGTTATCGTCGTTCAAGAACGGCATCGGGTAGATGGTGCGGCTGTCGGCATAGTCCCGAATTTCGACCTTCTCCGTACAAGGCGCAATCGAAGCCGTACTGTTGCGAATATAGGAGATGCTTCCCGTAGGCGCGATGGCCAGACGGTACGCGTTAAACAGGCCGTGCGTCATGACCTGCTCCTTCAGCTCGGCCCACATCTCCGCCGTAATCTGCGGAACGCTGCCCAGCGCTGCGGCGACCTTCTCCGGCAGCTCCGCAACCGTTTTGACGACATAGGAATCAAAGTAGCTTCCATTGGCGTAATCGCTTTGCTCGAAGCCGTAGAACGTCTCGTTTCTATCTTTGGCGATCAACATCGAGGCGCGCAGCGAATAATAATTGAGCGCCTCCATGAACGTATCGATGAAGAGAACGGAATCCTTCGACCCGTATTCCAGCCCTTGCGAGATCAAATGTCCGTGCAGGTTCATCACCCCGAGACCAACGGAGTGCATGCTACGGTTTGCTTTCGTGACGGACGGAACATTGCGAATATCGGTCATGTTCGACACATTCGTCAACAGCCGCATCGACGTTTGGATCAATTGCTCGAAGGACGCTTCCTTCGTCGCGTTATGAATGTCGATGGATCCCAGGTTGCACGATACGTCCATGCCGATTTCGTTCTCCGTCCCGTGATCGTGAATGATGCTCGTTTCCTGTACCTGCAAAATCTCCGTGCACAGGTTCGACATTTTCACGCGGCCGATATTGCGCAAAGCATGATTTTCGTTCACATGGTCGATGAACACTTCGAAAGGATAGCCCGATTCGAACTGCGCCTTCTTGATTTCCGTATATAGCCTGCGGGCGTTGATCCGCTTGATTTTCCGTATGTTAGGGTTGTCCAACAGCTCGTAGTACATCTCGGTGATGCTGATCTCGGACATGCGTTTGCCGTATTCCTTGTAAATATCGTACGGGCTGAACAGCACCATGTCCTTGTCGCGCTTCATCAGGTCGAAGAAGATGTCCGGCACGATAATTCCCGTCGACAGCGTCGCTAGCCGAATTTTGTCGTCGGCGTTGGGCTTCTTGGCCGAAATAAAGTTCTCGATGTCGGCATGGAAAACGTTCAGGTAAATCACACCGGATCCGTTCCGCTGACCGAGCTGATTCGAGTATGAGAAAGAGTTTTCCAGCAGCTTGGCTACCGGCATAACGCCGCTTGCGCGGTTGAGAATGCCCTTGATCGGATCGCCCAGCGGACGCAGGTCGGTGACGTTAACTCCGACTCCTCCGCCCAAGCGTGAAAGCTCCAGGCAGTAGCCGATATTTTGGGAAATGCTGTTCATCGAGTCGTCCATCGTCAGCTTAAAGCAGCTTACAAGCTCGCCGCGCGCCATCTTGCCGCTGTTCAAGGCGGTCGGCGTCGCCGGCTGATAGGACGACATCATCGCTTCCACCGCATGCTCGGCCAGTTGTTCGTCTCCCTGGGCCAAGTACAGCGCGATGATCACGATGCGATCCTCGTACTTCTCAAGAATCTCTTCGCCGTCCCGGCTCTTCATCGCGTAGCTCTCGTAAAACTTGCTGGCGCTCATGAACGAAGGGAAACGGAATTTGTATGCATACGCCTTCTCGTAGAGATGCTCGATGAATTCCATCCGGTATTGCTTCAGGAAGCCGGGCTCATAGTAGCCTTCGTCGACGAGATAGCGGATTTTTTCTTCTGTATCGATAAAATAGCGCAATTTTACGTTTACGTGTTCCAGGAAGTAGCGACGCGTCGCTTCTTTGTCCTTCGCAAGGTCGAGCTTGCCCGTCCTGCTGTACTGATTAAGCACCTCGTTATTTAACTTCAAGTAAGACTTCATCGGACTTTCTCTCCTCCCGGAAACATTGCTCGTAATAACGGCGGATCGCCTCGTAGTCTTCGGCAAAGCCTCGCATGTCGACTTTGCGGACTAGCGGAACCTGCCACTGTCTCGCAAGGGCGTCGCCGGCCGCTCCGAATACGCGATGGCCGAAGTTGCTGTTGCCGCTCACGATTATTCCCTCGCAAAGCTTGCCGCACCGCTCCATAAATCGAGCCACCGACCGCGGCACATCGCCAAACCCGTCCGTGTAGGTGAACAGCAAAAAAGGCTTCGCCAGCTTGATGTCCTCGGCGATTTCGATTGCAGGCAATTGAAGCCGCGAAACGATATACCTCACGTTTCCTGTACGGCTTGCAAAAGCGATCATACGCTCAGGCTCTCGAGCTGCTTAACCATTTCGTTCGTATCGAAAATGAACTCGCCGTCTACCTCCAATACCGGAACGCTCATCGCACCGGCAGCGACAAGCTTTTCAAACGCTTCCGTATCATGATCGACGTTAATGATCTCAACCTCTACTTCCGCGCGCTGCAGCTCGGATTTGATCCACATGCATTTCGGGCATACCGTTCTCGTATAAAGCTTCATTTTTCTCGTCTCCTTTGATATGTATATTGCAAAGAAAAAGAACACCCCCGTCTCCGTGGGTATTCTACCGAATAGCAGCTTCAATTCCGGCAACGACTCTATGAAATTGAATAAACCAATTGTAGCACACGCGCAACGACATTCCAAGATACAGTATGTATAAACACATTTATCTCTGAATTGAATCAACATCTAGATTTTTCTGCGCGATATTTATTTTAGCAGGTTAACTATTCGCTCGTAATCGTATAGATTAGGAGTTTTGAATTCTATTTTCTGAATGCGGCTTCCTTCTTTGAAACTATAAACAAAATAGTCTTTATTCCGCTCATAATCAGAAGAAAGATCGCTCTTGTTAATCACCTTAACGATCTGCGCTTCGGACTCGGATTGGAACGCGGACCTCTTTACGACTTGGACTTTGGAGGCGGTGAGGCGGACCTCGCTTTACGTTTTCTATGAAACTATCGCTCCCACATGGGCAATATATATCCTATCATAGTCTCGAGCGACGCTCCATATAAAAAAACTCCGCGACGGCGCGGAGTTCATTTTTGTCGAATTCCGTGAAAATGGGGCTAATCGTCCATCCCTTTGCCATCGAGAATATGCGGCAAGTACTTTTCGATTCTGGATTCCCGAGTTTTGGACTGCTTGGCTCCCGAAAAATAAAGTAAGTACCCTCTTTGGCGTCCCGGCGTCAGCGCTTCGAAAGCGATTTTCAGATCGGGAATTTCAACGAATTTATTTTGTAATTCTTCGGGAATGGCATATTCCGTATTCTTTTTAAATTCGACCTGCAGCCCGGCCTTTTCGACCTCGATCGCTTCATCGATATACGTCTTAATAATAAGCTGCATCTCGTCGATCTGTTCCACGCTGGTAAAACGAAGCTGACGCGCCGCCTGCACGTTCTCCGTTTGTTGAATGAGGATCTTATGGGGATCCTTCAACAAGGCGCCCTTGTGAAACAGCAGCGCGCAGTACTCTTTAAATCCGTGAATGAGCACGATATTATTATTCTTATAGGTGTAGCAAGGATGCATCCACTTGAAGTCTTCGGTGAGCTCGCAGTCTAGAACGATCTCTCTAAGCTTCTGGAATTCGTCTTTCCACTGTTTAGCCTTGTTGAAGAAGGGATCAATCTTTGAATTCTTTACGCCTTTCATAATCGAGATACCCCCTCTGTCTTTTCCTGTCCCCCGGATAAGTCGATCAATGGGACACCATTTGGTGACCATTAGATTATATGACACCTTTCGATTTCTTGTAAACCGCCTATTACTTTTTCAAGTGATAAGGAACGGTTGTCACAATTACATCTTTGCGGTGGAGCAAGTAGGTGCGGATCATTAAGCTCGTTTGGTTATGCAAAATATTGTGCCATCCCTTTTTCGGAATGAACTGGGGAATAATGACCGTAACCTGATACCCCGATTCGCCGGCTTTATGCTGTACAGCGTCGATAAATCGACTTAACGGCTGAATAATGCTTCTATAAGGAGAATGAAGGCTCACCAATCGAATGTCCGGCCTCCACTTTTTCCATTTTTCCGAGAACCGTACCTCCTCTTCCCTTTCAAACGGAACGTACACGGCAATAATTTGATCGGCTGCAAGCGATTGGGCGTAGTTAAGGGAATGTTCTACAACATGGGTAATTCCCGATACCGGCACGATAACCACGTTTCCTTTAATCGGAGGAACGGGCTCGCATGTAGCTAAACGCAGCTGATCCCCTACAGCTTCATAATGCTTTCTGATACGGTAGAAAAAAAGCAGAATTAACGGTAGAAACACCAGAACAGCCCAAACCTGAGCAAACTTCGTTAAAAAGAACATCATAGTGACGGTGAAGCTAATCAGCGCTCCGGTGGCATTAATGAGTAGTCTAGGGAACCAGCCTTTCGGCTTTTGCCGAATCCATTTCAGGATCATGCCAGTCTGAGACAGAGTAAAAGGGATAAACACGCCAACGGCGTATAACGGGATTAACTGTTCGGTTTGACCTCCGAATGCGACGATTAGGACGATCGACAGGACGCCAAGCATAATGATACCGTTGGAATACCCTAATCTGTCGCCTCTAACGGTGAACATTCTCGGAATAAACTTATCCTTGGCGAGATTAACCGCCAGCAGCGGGAAGGCCGAATACCCGGTATTCGCCGCAAGAATCAAGATCAAAGCAGTTGTCGCTTGGATAAAGAAGTACATGAAATGACGCCCGAAGGTCGTTTCGGCGATTTGGGAGACAACCGTAACCTGAGCATGCGGCGAAATTCCGTAGTAATAAGCTAGAAACACAATACCCGAGAATAAAAGTGCCAGCAAAACTCCCATGGACATCAATGTTTTGGCCGCATTATGCGGAGCGGGTTCCTTGAAGTTGGGAATCGCATTGGAAATCGCTTCGACCCCGGTCAGTGCCGAGCTTCCCGAAGCGAACGCCCGCAGGAGCAGAAACAGGCTGATCCCCGCCACCGGCGTGCCGATAGAGGCGTGCAGGTCGGGCGAGACCGCGCCTGTGGCAATGTTATAAAGCCCTACCCCGATCAGGATGAAAAGAGCCAGTACAAACAAATATACCGGATAAGCCAATATGGAAGCGGACTCCGTTACGCCGCGCAAATTCAGAATGGTGATCAAAATGACGAACACAACGGCGATGACAACCTTATGCTCATGTAATGAGGGGAACGCTGAAGTAATGGCATCCGTACCTGCGGACACGCTTACCGCTACGGTTAAGATGTAATCCACTAACAGGGAACCGCCGGCGATCAATCCGGAGAAAATCCCTAAATTTTCTTTAGACACGACATAAGCGCCGCCGCCATGCGGATAGGCATGGATGATCTGGCGATACGACAGGATCAGCGCGGTCAGCAAGACCAGTACGCCAATTCCAATGGGAATGGAATACCAGAATGCAGTTGCGCCGACCGTGACGAGCACCAGCAAAATCTGTTCGGGACCATAAGCGACGGAAGACAAGGCATCCGAAGAGAGAATCGCCAGCGCCTTTATTTTCCTTAGCTTCTGTTCCCCTAATTCCTTGGATTTCAGCGGCCTTCCTAGCAGCCATCTTTTCACTTGAGATCCCATTTGCGCCACCGCCGATTGTTATTCTTATAAAATGCGCTGGTACTTCACTTTCAATTCGGCCGTGACGATCAGACTGCGGGAATTGATCCTTTTGCAGTATATTCCTTGCTTATTAGGCAATCAAACGCCGTTTCGAGGCAAAGTAAGCGGGTGTTGCGCATTTTCGGACATTTGGCGGGATGGAGTAAGGCTCGCGCATTTATTATTCTGCATTTATCTCTTGGTGACACAGCAAATGAAAGCAAAACGCAGAGATATGGACCTATAACTGTGAAAGACTTGTTGTATGCGCTTACTAAGGGGATTTTGAATAAAAAAAGAGCTCGCTTTTCACGTAGGAAAAGCGGACTCTTCGATAATGCACTTGCCCCAGAATCGTCTGAACGCCTTGGAAAGGCTCGTTCCAATGCATTATCCATACGCCAGATGCTCTTCAAGGCGATCCATCGTCTGATCGGCACCGGGGTTGGGCGACAGCTTTATGTTTTTCTCATTGGCCGCCTGTCATACTTTTCGCGCGCCTCTCCCGGCGCGCGTTTATGGCGCCAAAGGCGCCGTGCGTCAGAGCGCAGCAGGATGGTGATCGCACACCACCTGCCATCGTTTTACCGATGCATCGCATGATACTCCCGCCACTCCTATTTCCTCCTCCATCCGATATGCGGTAGCTCGAATGTTAAATCCAATTAATATCCGAAAAAAGAATCCTTCATAATGTTCTGTTTGGAAATCTCATTATTCTTCAAATAAGTTGTAATGGAATCTACAAATGACTTGGATCCGGCAATCAAATATTTACCGTTGTTCTTGTGCAAGCCGATAAACTTATTCGTCTCCTGATGCAAGTCGTCTCTTGAATCCAGATAAGTTACGCTTATCGAAGCGTTGTTCGCTGCCCGGTCAAACTCATCTTTAAATACATACGATTTTCCGCTGTCTATATAGAGCAGATGAATTTGTTTCCCGCCTTTATTCCCTTCCGCCTCTATTTGTTTGAGGATCGACCGAAAAGGCGTAATTCCGATACCGCCGGCAATGAGGAGCGAAGGGCTGTTATCCCGGAGAGAAAAAGCCCCTAAGGGCCCGCTCATTTTAACTTTCATTCCCGGAGTCAATTCCAGCAAAGCTTGCTTGAATTCGCTTGGATTGTCACGGATGACCGTTGTTATTCTGACGACATCCTCAACGGGAGCAGATGCCAGACTGAATGGTCGCGTAGCCTTCTTAACGTTCTTGTGGGTAATGCTGAACAAGCCGTACTGCCCCGGGTTCCAGGTCGAATCTTTCCCTTTTTCAAACAGAAACGAATACACCTCGTCCGTTTCCTTCCGACTTTCAATAAATACTAATTCTCTCTTTTTTAGCACGGCTATAAAATCCGCGAAAAAGCCCATTCTCGTCTTCTCCTTTCTATTTTAAATATTTGCCCGTAATCGACTGCTCTGCATGGACGATCTGCAAAGGCGTACCCTCGAATACAATTTCTCCTCCCTTGCTGCCGCCGTCCGGTCCCATATCGATGATCCAATCCGCTTGGCTGATCACTTCGAGGTTGTGCTCGATTACGATCACTGTATTGCCGGCATCTACCAAGCTGTTCATGATTCCCATGAGTTGGCCGATATCGGACATGTGCAAGCCGGTTGTCGGCTCGTCCATCACGTAGATACTGCCCTTCTTATGCAGCTCGCTGGCCAATTTAATGCGCTGGCATTCTCCGCCCGAAAGCGTGCTAAGCGGCTGCCCCAATGTAATATAGTTCAGACCCACGTCGCTCATTGCCTGAAGCTTGCGCACGACTTCTTTTTGCTGGAAAAATTGCAATGCCTGCTCGACGGTCATCTCCAGCACGTCTGCGATCGACTTCTCGTTCAGCTTGTACGCAAGCACCTCTTCCTTGAAGCGTCTGCCTCCGCAAACTTCGCACGGCAGGTCCACGCTGTCCAGGAAAGAAAGATCGATAGACACGACGCCCTGGCCTTGGCAGTTCTCGCAGGCTCCCTTGGAGTTAAAGCTGAACAAGCCCTGATTGACCTTGTTCGCGGAAGCGAATGCTTTGCGCACATCGTCCATTATGCCCGTGTAGGTCGCGGGATTCGAACGCGTGGACACGCCTACCGCCGATTGGTCGATAACGATCGCGTCGGAATGCTGGCTGAGGAATACGTCGTTTATTAACGTGCTCTTGCCGGAGCCTGCCACACCCGTAACGACCGTCAGCACCCCGGTTGGAATATCTACGCTTACGTTCCCCAAGTTGTGCAGCGCGGCGTTCTTGATCGAAAGCTTGCCGCTTGGCTGCCTGCACTCTTGCTTCAGATGGAGCGGCCGCTTCATATGAGTACCGGTTAACGTAGCCGCCTCCAGCAAGCCCTGGAAGCTGCCTTCGTATACGATGTTGCCGCCTCGGCTGCCGGCATGAGGGCCAACGTCGACGATATGATCCGCCACCTTGATCACATCGGGATCGTGCTCGACGACAATGACGGTATTGCCCTTGTCGCGCAGCTTCTGAAGCAATTCGTTTAGCCGGTGTACATCGCGGGGATGCAAGCCGACGCTAGGCTCGTCGAAAATATAAGTGACGTCCACCAAGCTGCCGCTCAGATGCTTCACCATCTTGACCCGCTGCGACTCTCCGCCGGACAACGTATCCGTCTCGCGATTCAGCGTTAAGTAGTCAAGTCCGATATCCGCCAGATGCTGCAACCGGTCCGTCAGCGATTTGACGATGGGCGCGGCGACCGGGTCGTCGATCTCTCGGGCGATGCGAATCAGCTGACCGACCTCCATGGCGGACAGCTCCGCGATGTTAAATCCGTTGATTCTGCAGCTAAGCGTAGCCGGGCTGAGCCTTGCCCCGCGGCACCCAGGACAAGGTCCCTCGGAAATGTACGGTGCAACGTTTTTTTGTGTGCGCTCCGATTTCGCCTTCAAGTCCTGTTTAATATATTTGTTAGTGAACTTCTCAAGGACGCCTTCTACCGTAATATTCATAGCTTTGCCCGCGAAATCCATCTGGACTTTCCTGGCCTTGGCGTACAGCAGCTGTTCCAGCTCTGCCTCCGAGTAATCGCTAAGCTTTTTATCGAAATCGAAATTTCCCGACTGCACGATCATGTTCCATTCCCAGCCGCCTATCGAATAGTCGGGCAGCATAAGAGCTCCTTCATTAAGCGACTTCGACATATCCACTGCCTTGCTCATGTCGACGCCCAGCTTACGGCCGATCCCGTTGCATTCCGGACACATGCCTTGCGGATCGTTGAACGAGAACATATTGACATGACCGACATAAGGCTGGCCCACTCGAGAGAATAGCAGACGTAAAATGGGAGAGATATCGGTAATCGTCCCCATCGTGGAATGCGAACCGCCCCCTAGACGCTTCTGATCGACGATAACGGCCATGCTCAGATTCTCGATCGCATCCGTATCCGGCTGCGGAACGCGGGGCAGGAAAGTTCGCACGAACATGCTGAAGTTCTCGTTCAGCAATCGCGTGGATTCTGCGGCGATCGTATCGAAGACGATCGAAGATTTGCCGGATCCGGATACCCCGGTGAAGATCGTGATCTTCCGCTTGGGAATCCGCAAAGAAACGTTCTTCAGATTGTTTTCCCTGGCTCCGGATATGACGATATACTCTTGATTAATTTCGCTCATGTTCAACACCCTTCCATTACTGTTGGATTGTCCGAACCGAGATGAACCGGCTGCTTACGTCGCGCAGCCGGTTCATCTCGCCCCTGTGAATGATTCCTGGTTCTTTCGCCGCAATTGCCCGTTGCGATTATTGCGATAACAGCTTCTCCAATTCTCCGCACCATGCGCTCCAGCCCTGCTTTGCTCCTTGTACGCCATACGGATTCGAGAAACCGGTCTGATCGAGATGGAGATTCACCTTCCCGTCGCCTAACTCCTCCAGCGTCCAGACGACCGTATGCTTCTCCCCTCCGCTGGCCCAGGAGTAGGACAAGCGGCTTGGCGGCTCCACGATAAGCACTTCGCCCTCGATAATGCCGTCCCAATACTCGTTCGGCTGGGCACGGAACTGAAATTGATGGCCTACGACGGGCTTGAAATCGTTTTCCAACACCCACTTGGCAAGCTGCCTGGAGTCGGTCAGGGCGGACCAAAGCTTCTCGATCGTCGTCGTATATTGAAAATCCAGGGATAAGGATAGACTCATTCTTCTTCCTCCTCTAATAGTAGATTCAAGTTAAACATATTCATGTTCCAGAACTTTCTGTAGAAATCCAGCCAATCGTGAACTTCTCTGAGCGGAGCTGCGTTTAGTCTATATCTCGTTTCTCTACCGACTTTGCGATCAAGCACCAGTCCGGCCTCTTTGAGAATCGTCAAGTGTTTGGATACCGCTGTCCGGCCCATATCGAACTGTGAAGTCAGCTCGTGAAGAGGCTTCTCTTCAGCTTCTGCCAGCATACGAATCAGTCGTCTTCTGGTCGGATCTGCTATCGCGTCGAATACGTCTCGCAGCGGATTGTTCTCGTTCACAACACCCTCTCCTACGTAGTATTCCCAAGGAACAGCCGTCAATTTCTCCGACTGGACCTGATTGATTAGACACCTTTTGGTGACATTTTTATTATAGGACACCGTTTGGTGTCGTGTCAACGTATTTTCCTACGGCTGTCCATTCTTCATACATGTACCTTACGATACGCCTCTGGACAGCTTCTTACAATTAAAGCATTTACAAGTTTAAAACATCATGCTACATTAAATGAAACCAAGGTTTTGTTCATCGAAACGACCTGTTTCAAGCTATTAATCGACAGCATTCATCCCATTCGTAAAGGAGTCTATGACCCATGTCCCAACAAATTCATACGGATCAAGCACCGCTATTTCCGCTTCCTTTCTCGCAAGCACTGCGCGCAGGCGATTTCGTTTATGTGTCCGGACAAGTTGGCGTCGATCCGCAGACGCGCGAGATCGTCGGAGATACGATTGAAGAACAGACCGCGCAATGTTTGCGCAACATCGAGATCATTTTGCAGGCGGCGGGACTGACTTTGGATCATGTTATTAAAGTGAATGCTTTTGTAAGCAGGCCGGAGGATTTCGCCGGCTATAACCGCATCTACTCCGAAATGTTCAAACACCCCTTCCCTGCCCGTTCCTCGATTCAATGCGGAATCGGTCAATACTTGGTTGAAATCGAGGCCGTTGCTTTTGCGCCATCCATACGGGGTGAAGCTTAATGGCATTACGCATCGCCGTCTCCGGACTTTTGCATGAAACGAATACATTTGCCCCGGGACTGACTCTTCTTGAGCATTTTAACAATGAGCGAAGCGTGACTAACGAGGAGTTCGAACGACGCTATTTGCATACCCGTACTTCTATGGGCGGAGTTATAGACGCTGCGGTGCAGCATGGCGCAGAGCTTAAAGTCGGAATCTATACATCCACAACTCCTAGCGGCATGATTGAAGCGGAAACAGCGGATAAATTAATCGACGATTTGCTGCGAACGCTGCCGCAAGAAATAGACGGATTAGTGTTGATTATGCATGGAGCGATGGTCTCCGAGCAGTACCCGGACTTCGAAGGCGAATGTCTTCGACGCTTGCGCGCCAAGGTCGGCGATCGCTTCCCGATTGCCATGACGCTTGATCTGCACGCTAATGTCAGCGAAGATATGACGCGCCTCGCAGATATTATCGTGGGCTACGATACCTATCCGCATGTCGATATGTACGAAAGAGCTGTGGAAGCGTTCGGCCTGCTTGCGGATACGATCGGAGGCCGAATAACCCCGACCCGCAGCAGCAAACATACGGGCATGCTGATTGTGCCGCAGGCGATGATGACTGAGGAAGGCAGCATGAAGCTGATTATGGAGCACGCTTTCAAGCTGGAGGAAGACCCTCGCGTTCTAAACGTAACGGTCATAGGCGGATTCCCCTATAGCGATGTGGCCGATGCCGGCATGACCTTTATCGTGACCACGAACAACGATCAGCGGCTTGCGGACCAACTTGCGGCAGAGCTTGCACGGATGACTGTAGATAGAAAAGAATCTTTTGCAATCGAGCAATTGCCGCCCAAGGAAGCGGTCGCGGCAGCTCTGGCGGAGCAGGAAGGGCCCGTCATTCTGGTGGAAGGTTCGGATAACGTGGGCGGAGGAGCTCCTGCCGATGCTACGTATGTGCTGGAACAGCTCGTGTCCGTTCAAGAGAGCGCCTTAATTGTCATTCGTGATGTTGAAGCGGTCAATGAAGCGTTTCGCCTTGGCGTCGGAGCTTGGTTTACCGGACAAATCGGCGGTAAAAGCGACCGACTCCACGGCAAACCTGTCGAGGTGAGCGGCAAAATCAGACTGTTATTCGACGGCAAGTACCGTCATCTTGGCGCTTATATGACCGGACATATGGCCGATATGGGACAGACCGCCGTTGTGGAGAGCGGAAACCTTACGATCGTGCTGACGGAGAAACGCGTCGCCCCTTGGGATATCGGGCATATCAAATATGCCGGAATCGTCGCCGAACAGTACAAGATTATCGTCGCCAAATCGGCGATCGCTTGGCAAACGGCTTTCGGCTCTATTGCCAAAAAGACGATCTACGTCGACTCTCCCGGGTGCTGCACCGCTAATTTGCATCATTTTGAATATAAGCATCTGAACAGACCGCTTTACCCGTTCGACGAAGTGCCTGGTCACGTTCGAGTATGATCGAATCATCGACAATACCGTCCAACAAAAAAAACGATTGCTGCGTACAATGTGTACCGCGATCGTTTTTTTGCACTTCCTCCGAGCCTACGCTAGCAAAGATTGCGCCACATCATCGACAATACGGTTAATCCCCATCGGACCATAAGAGCCGATCCAGCTCGACGCGTCCACCGTATAGACATGCCGCTTCTTCACTGCGCTTAACGAATTCCATACGACGCTGCGCTGCATGTCGCTTACCCGCTCCTTAAACATCTCGTTGCTAAGCAGAAAATAATGATTGGCGTTTACTTCGGGCAACGACTCCAGCGAAATGTGGTATGCGGTATCGGACACAAAATCCCCGGCAATAAAAAACGGCGCGGGCAGTCCCAAATCCTCATATAAGATGGCCCCCGTGCGATGAATGACCGTATGAAGACGAATAAACGTGTCGCGCGGCCGAATGAGCGCTACGCGCTGGCCCTGCAGCTTAGCGGCCAGCTTGTCCGACAATCGCGCCGTCTTGTCGCGGTACTCCTGCAGCATTTTGTCCGCCTCATGCCGCTTGCCTGTAAGATCGCCGAATAGGCTCAGCATTTTGCGCCAATCCTCGTTTCGCTGGAACATCAAGGTTGGGGCAAGCCGGCTTAACTGTCCATAAAGCTCCTCATGCATCTGCGTGCATACAATGAGATCGGGCTGCAGCGAGGCAATGGCCTCCAGATCGGGCTGCTCGCACGTTCCCAGCGCTCTGAACTGCCCTAAGCGGGTCTGCAAATAATCGGGAAAACAACTGATCGCCGAGCCTCCAATCCCCACGCTGCCAGCTGGCAATTCATTCAGCGTAATCAACTGATCCGCATATTGAACATCAAGCACGGCAATACGTTTTGGCAACCTCTGTAAACGAAGCTCCCCTTTGGCGTGTCTAACGACCAACCCGTCGTTTGCTCTGTAGCTGGGTACGGCTCCGTCGCGGGCTACTGAAGCTGGCAAGGCATGCACTTGAATAGCAGCGGCGGCGCGGCGGTAATCTTGCGGCGCTGTTCCGTAATATTTCTTAAAAGCATTGCTGAAATAGTACATATCGCGGTATCCGACGCTTAAGGCGATTTCCTGAACGGTTGCCGAAGTATGCTGAAGCAGCTGTGACGCATGATCCATTCTGACCTGGATGACATACTCCATCGGTCCGAGCTGCTTCTGTTGCTTGAACCACCTCTGGAGCTGTCTTGAGCTGCAGTGCACAAGCTCCGCCATCGTTTCCAGCTTTAACGGCTTGTTGTAGTTCGCGTCAATATGTTTCGCAACAAGACTAACCGCCTCTGTAGGCGTTTGACAGCCTTCCGTCTGCAGCTGCTTCAGCAGCTCGTAGAGCAGGCTTTGAAGAAGCGCATGGGCATGGAAGCTTTCAAGTCCTTGTCTTGCGCTCCACTTGTGCTCGATTTGCTCCACAATCTGATGGTGCGACAAGCGCTTGGCCGGACTGAATCCGAACGAAAGCTGCAACGCGTGGCGTTCCTCATAGCGATAAGCCGGGTCTCTTGCGGCAGACTGCAGCAGCTCGGCGCTATAATAAATCGCAATATATTCAATCGGCTCCGCAGTCGCCGCAAGATTGATAACGGCATCTTTGCCTGCGTGGCACACAAAAAAGGGAGCAACCGTATAAGAAGTCCCGTCTACCAGCAGTTTTCCGTGACCGTTACGCGTAAAAAACAGCAGGTTTGCCGGCAATCTATAATTGCGCAGATCGTTGCCCGGCAGAACGCTTAGCCGTTGAACGTCAAGCAATCTGATTGCGGTATCGTTCCATAGCGACAATTGTTGCAGCAGCTCCATCTCCCACATCTCCAAACCGGGTTTCATCATGAAATCGTTCTTTATTAGTCCTTTGATTCTCTTTTAACATTTTAATTGATAACGATTCTCACAGTCAATTCCTTTGCGCTATAATTCGAACAGGTAATCGTATGGTCAATTTATCAATTCCGTTTCGTTGAAAAAACAGTCCGGCTGTTGTAGAGAACAACGCCGGACTGCCGGTTGCAGCTAATTATGGTTTGGGGCACTTTAAGCAATATTCGGGCGCCATTTGATAATAGAGACAGCAAGTCAGACGCTTGCTTCGCCCCGTAATGCGATGTTCTGCATCCAGCTCCGTAAAAGAGCTGAGCGGATTTCTCCTCATCCCGAACAGCTCGCCCGAAGAGCCTATCGTCATAAAGTGGAAATCGTCCTGCATTCGCTGCCATTGCTCTCCCTCTTGAGCTTCGTGGTGTACATACACCGGATTGATGCGCGCCATTACGTTTTCCCACAAAATCGCCTTCGATACCGAGCCTGCTGCGGCTAATCTTTTAATGATTGGACTCAGACTTTCGACGAATAATTGTCTGACGACCTCTGCCCGCCATGCCTCTCTCTTCCCGACTTCGGGTGCCGTAACCTGGACATCGGACAGGGCCATAAACGGAAAAGCGGTACCGGCAGACGAAGCATTCGGATGAAACAGTCGGCATTGGTCCAGCTCAACCTTAATCCCTTTATCGTGGTAGGTCATAGCGCTGAGAATCGGAGCGACGAGCAGATAGGCCACCCTTTTCACCAGCATGGAGGAAGCAACGCTAAGGCTCGGAGAACCGATATGTTCCTTAAGCCACTCCAAATACGCTCTGCACGGCTCTTCTTTAAGCAGCTCGCTTAAAGCCAGCGCTTTGACGCAGGACGATGGAACGTCCCCCATCTTCAAGCTGTAGTCGCCGCACAGTTCTTGCCAAGTATCGGAGGTCAAAAAAGGATCCATCTCTTACGGCTGCCCCAACAGAGCGGCCGCGGCCTGATCGACAATCAGATTGTTCGCGATCGGCCCGTAATAGGCAATCCACAAGGTACTGTCGATCCGATACACCCGATTGCTCTTCACAGGCTCCAAGGAGCTCCATACCTTCGTGCTTTCCAGTTCCTTGACTGCTTCCGCGAACATGGCATCCGACAACAAGAAATAATGGTCGGCGCCTATCTCGGGAACGGCCTCCAGTGAAATCTCATAAGCTGTGTCGTCTACTGCCGCTACAGATTCAGGAACCTTTAAGCCCAGATCCGTATAGAGAATCGAGCCCGTGCGATGCTGGGAAGTATGAACGCGAATCCCTTCCGTTCTTGGACGAATCAGCGCTACCGTGTCATCCCCCAGTTTGTCGGCAAGCTGTTGCTTCAATTTTGCGGTTTTCTCCTCATAGGCTTGCTGAACCGTCTGCGCCTCCGCTTGCTTGCCGGTTACTTTCCCCATCGTCTCCAACGTCGCGCGCCAATCCTCATAGAAATCCAACACAAGAGTCGGCGCGATTTTGCTCACGCTGTCGTACACCTTTTCTTGGAAGTCCGTCATCAGAATCAAATCCGGGCCAAGCGCCACCAACGCTTCCAGATTAGGCTCATCGCGCGTCCCCAATACTTTCACGTTCTCTAACCGATCACTCAAATATTCCGGGAAATCGGTATCGGAGCCGGCGGCCGTGACGCTTCCTGCCGGCTGTTCGTTCAACGCAATCAACTGGTCGACGAACTTAGTATCCAGAACTGCAATAACCTCAGGTTTTTTCTCGAGTGTATATTCGCCCTTCATGTGCGTAACAGTCACGGGAAAAGCGCCTTTATCTTCAGATGCGGGAGGAGCGCTCTGAGCCTCGGTTGGCGAAGAAGACGGAGATGCCGCAGGGGTCGTGCTTGGAGAGCTATCGTTCTTGCCCTCGTTACTCCCCGAAGAACCGCACGCTGTCAGTAAAAGCGCCAAGCAAATGAACCCTATTGCGAATTGAGCCGATTTACGAAATCTGTTCACTTTCTAATCCCCTTTTTCGAAATTTGTGATAATGATTCTCATTGTCGAAGCTAATTTTACTTGGTTTTCGGCTCAATTCGAATGAAAGTTCGCGACAGACCGCTTGTAATTTTGCGACAATCTGAACGGGTATCCTCCGCACCGCCGGCCAATTTACATAATAAAAAAGACCGCCATAGCATAATTGACGATCGTCATAAAAGCGAAAAGGTGAAATTAAAAAGAAAATCTGTTCACTTTTATTCCTCTTTTCTCTCAAGCATAATCTAAGGCATAACTGAGAGCAAGGAGTGAACCTTATGTTAAACCATCTGAAAGAGTTAAACGATATTCGTCAAGCGGAGATGGAACAGCTGATCTGCGAGCTCGAATTGGCACGCCAGGCACGCGAAGCAGAGCGGGAGGAATGCGGCAAACCGCACCGTAATGGCGCGGTCTGGCTTCGCACATTATTTCGGAGAAAGAAGAACTCCCCGACACCGGCATGCGGGCATCCAGAATGCCCGCTTCGCTCTCCTGAGGCCGCATCGAGACCGTAGCCCCGCAGCAAACGCTCCCAAGACGGGTTTCTAATGCCGCAATGCGAAATGCCAGTCTACAGAAGCACTAGCCGCCGTATATCCGCCAACGACGGCCTTCAGAACCATCGGTTCGTCTCCGATAAGACGTCCCCTTCCTCCCTGCTCGGGCGATGCCGCTTGACACCCTGCCAACGCCAAACCAACCAAACCTATCATCACGATTGCACGCGCTTTTTTCATCCGTTATTCCTCCACCGCCGCCTCCCTTGCGCAGCCTTTCTTGTACTTTTGTACGCTTATAGACGAACTGGTCGTAGAAAGGTTGCCAGTTAGGCGATGGTAACATTTATGAAGTCAAACCGCACGGTCTCTTGACATCTGTGCTTCCTAGAAATATAGTTATCACATACTGACGAGTATGTTTTGAGCATGAAATAATGCAGAGGAGTGCTTGTGTTGAGATCATCCGAACGGATTTTGGAAGCCGTGAATCGGTTAAGCAGCCGACTGCCGAAGGACAAGATCACCTTTGTCGATCTTGCCCGGGAGACAGGTCTGCATTGGACGACGATTCAGAGATTTTTCGGCAGCAAGGAAGAATTAAAGGCTTTTTTGGCGCGGAATCATGACGAAGACGAACCGTTGAAGGCCGACACGCGAACGAAAATTATGGAGTCGGCCAGACGAGTTTTCGCCCGTTATGGATTCAACGGGGCCTCTCTCGATCTAGTCGCTCACGATGCTGGCATGACTAAGGGAGCCGTTTATTGGCACTTCGCCAGCAAAAACGACCTCTTCCTCGCTCTGTGCGAGAACAGCTTGAACCGCCTGCTGTCCGGTCTTCCGAAGCAGGCCCAGGAAGTAGTGAGCTCAGTGAATCCGATCGAGTCGTTCAGACGAATGCTGGAGGCGGAATTTAAGGCATGCGAGGAGGATCAGGGGGAACGCCCCGCTCTGTTTTTCGAGTTCGTCGCAGGCGCTCGCGAGCCTCGCATTCGCGACAAGTTGGCCGACGTTTTTACCAAGCTGTTCCAAGGGACTGCAGCTATGCTGGAGGAGATGCAGCGCAGCCGTAAGATTCCGGATAACGCTAATCCTCAGGCCTTGGCCATAGCGCTTCATTCGCTCATCAACGGAGTCGTGTTGATGTGGCTGATCGCGCCCAACCAGGTTTCGTTCGAACAGGTATCTGCGGAAATCTCCCGGATGCTGTGGCAAGGTATCGGCGCGGACAACGCTCGAACGTAAACAGCCCGTAGCTTTACGGGTTTTTGCTTAAGCTAAACATACTTATGAGTATGTAAATATCGCGCAAGGAGAGATGAGCATGTGGTGGATAAGCTTGTTGGCGCTCATTATTGGGTCTGGTGCAGGCATGTGGGGGTATAGCCGCTATCGGGTCAAGAAAGACGAAGCGAAGCATCCCCCCGCCGGCCGCTTCGTGGAAGTCGAGGGAATTCGGCTGCACTATATCAGTCGGGGAACCGGTCGCCCTGTCGTCTTTCTTCACGGCGGCATTCTGTCCTGCCGCGATTTCGAACGCGCGGCGGAGATCGTTGCCAGTCAAGGTTACCGGGCGATCGCCTTGGACCGCCCCGGTTACGGTCACAGCGGCAGACCGGCCGGCCCGGTGTCCGTGGATCGGCAAGCCGAATTGATTCATGCTGCCTTGAAACAATTGGGGGCAGATCAGCCAATTCTGGTCGGACACTCCTGGAGCGGAGTCCTCGTTCTCACTTACGCCCTGCAGTTTCCTGATGACGTGGCGGGGATCGTCGCTTTGAGCGCGGCAATGTACAAGGAAGGCTATCCTGCGGAGAACGGAGACCCGGTCTCCCGCTTGGCGACGATGCCGATCATCGGCAGCCTGTTGCTTCACACTTTGTTGCGCAGTCCTCTGGGCATACGGATGACGGACGGAATGCTGCGGCAAACCTTCGCTCCGGAGCCGATTCCTGCCGGTTATCGGGAAGACGTGCACGCGCTGTGGCTTCGACCCAAACAATTCAGAGCCAACCGCGAGGACATCCTGGCCTTCCCCCCGGCAGCGTCCAAGTTCAGCCTCGATTACGGCAGCATCAAGCTTCCGGTTGTAATCGCGGTGGGAGAAGACGATCCGTTCGCCGTCGCAGCCCAAGCGGAGCGGCTAAAACGGGACCTCCCGCACGCGGAGCTTGTCCTGCTCCCCGAAGTTGCCCATATGATTCCGCAGAATCATCCGGAACTGGTGGCAAGTCTCGTTCATAGACTGGTCAGTTCAAACTTTGTCTCACGAAAAAAACAAAGCCGCCCTCATCTTTGAGATGAACAAGGGACGGCTTCAGCAATCAAATATATTTCGTCAAAATGTTCTCCACATGCTCCAAGTGGCGCTTCATCGTCTGAGCGGCCCGCTCCGGATCGCGCAGACGGACAGCCTCGTAGATCGCGGAATGCTCCCGGTAGAGCTGTTCGGCCACCCGTTGATTGGAGTAGATTTCGACTCTGCGGATGTCGCGGATCGCAGCTTCCAACTGACCGACGATCGATTCGAACAATCGAACCATAATCGAATTGTGCGTCGCCTTGGCCAACGTGAGATGGAACAGAACGTCCGTGCGTTCCCCTTCCAGCTCCTGTCCGACCGTCTGCTCCATCGCGTGCATCAACGCTTCGAATTCGGCCATATCGGCGTCAGTCCGCTTGACGGCAGCGATTGCGGCATTGGACACTTCCAGCGACTGCCGCGCTTCTAACAGCTCCAGCAGAGTGCTGCGGTTTAGCCGGAGCGAATCTAGCTCGGGAACGGCCGCTTCGGCCGGGGCGTTGCGAATCACTCGGCAGCCGCCGCCTTGTCGGATTTCGATGAGTCCCATCGCCTTGAGCGCGCTTAGCGCTTCGCGAGTCGTCGAACGGCCCACGCCGAAGCTTTCCGACATTTCCTTCGTCGACGGCAGCTTATCGCCGACCTTGAATCTGCCGTCCAGAATCATCCCCATGAGCTGATCCTTGATCTCCTCGTAATGATTCCGTTTCGTTAACCGGGTTATCGCCATTCGACTGAATGCCTCCCGCTCAACCGACGAGCAGCGCGTATACGATGCCCGGACCGTGCACGCCGATCGTCAAGTCGTTCTCGATATCCGACGATCGGCTCGGACCGGATATAAAATGAATGCCCGCAGGCAGGCTTTCTCGCCCGCCTTCGTCGAACGTTGACATCACTTCGCCGAGCCTCGTCTTCAGACGATCAAGCGGAATAATCGCGATTAGCACGGTCGGCAGCAAGCTAACGGAACGCCCCTTGTCCTTGGAGGACAGCACGACCATCGAGCTAGTGTATGCCGCCGCATGATCGACCAGCACGACGCCGATGTCGGCTTCAGCGGAACGCGCCTTCCAGTTCTCTTCGGCGTCGGTATTCCAGACCGAGATTTTAGCCTTGGGCAGACGCTGCTCCAATCCTAGCGCGGCAAGCTCCGGCTCGTTCTGACGAATGATATACTTCGCTCCGAGCTCGCTTGCTTTGTCCGTAACAAACTGCTGCACGTCTTCCATCGACGATAACCGTTCTACGTGACCCCCCACGCTTTTGAAATTTTCCGTAAACCGTTCGATGCGTTCCTGCTCGTTCCATTCGTAGACATTCCAGAAATCCGGAGATCCGCGAAACGGATGCTGCGGCGCTTCGGCCACCATCGGGCGTCTCAGCTTGGATGAGATGTTGCCGATAAATTGACTTTGCTTAGCGCGAGACTTCTCTTCCATCTCCCTCAGCCACTGCTCCTGCGTTTTAACCGTGTCCATGACCGTGCGTCCCCCCTTTCTTGCGATTCGAAACCGCCTGCTCCATTCGCTGCTTGACGTCCGGGGACATCTCCTGAAGACCTGCGCGGATTTCCGCATCCAGCGTCGCCCACTGCTGGCGGAAGCTCTTCTTCGGCAGCGTCGGGGTAACCCGGTATGTGTTCCAGCCTTTGAGCGGTCCGATCTTGAGGCGGATGCCTCCATCGCGAGCGACGAACTTCTGCCCGATCTTGCCAAGCTTCAGCACCGTGCTCATCCGCCCGGACTTCGAGAACAGCGTTGCGAAGCCTTTCATTCCCGCGTCCTCCAGCTTGTCGCTATGTCCGGCTTCTACTTTGCGCCTGCGTAGGTAAATCAGCATCTCATGAAGCGGAATCTTCACGGGGCAAGCCTCGTAGCAAGCTCCGCACAAGCTCGAAGCGTTCGCGATATCGTCCCATTCGGCGATATTTTTTTGGAGAGACGGCGTCAGCACGGCGCCGATCGGGCCGCTGTACGTTCCGCCGTAAGCGTGGCCGCCGATATGCCGGTAAACCGGGCAGGCGTTCAGGCAAGCACCGCAGCGAATGCAGTTCAGCAGCTCCTGGAATTCGGGATCTCCGAGCTGCAGCGAGCGTCCGTTATCGACGATAATAATGTGCATTTCGTCCGGTCCGTCGGCGTCCTCGGAGCGTCTTGGCCCCGTGATGCCCGACATGTACATCGTCAGCTTCTGTCCGGTCGCCGAACGAGGCAGCAGCGTCGCCATCACCTCGAGGTCGGACCATGACGGAATGATCCGCTCCATGCCCATCAGCGTAATTTGCGTCTTCGGCAGCGTCGTCACCATCCGGGCGTTGCCCTCGTTCTCGAACAGCACCATCGAACCGGTCTCGGCGATTGCGAAGTTGCAGCCTGTCATACCGATATCGGCTTCGAGAAACTTCGAGCGAAGCCGTCTGCGCACATAACCGGCCAATATTTTCGTATCCGCCTCCAGCTTCTCTCCCGCATCCTCGGACAGCAGCTCGGCAATCTGATAACGATTTTTGTGAATGGCGGGGATGATAATGTGGGATGGAGGCTCGTCGGCCAACTGAATAATGTACTCTCCAAGGTCAGTCTCAATCGCTTCTACGCCGATTTTTTCCAGCGCCGCATTAAGATGCAGCTCCTCCGATACCATCGACTTCGATTTGACGACAGTTTTGGCGCTTACTCTTTCGGCAATCGCCATGGAAATATCGACCGCTTCCTTCGCGGTTTCGGCAAAATGCACATGAACGCCGTTCGCGCGCGCGTTCTCTACGAACAGGTTCAAATAATAATCGAGGTGAGCGATCGTATGAAGCCGGATTTGTCGGCCCCGTTCGCGCCAATCCTCCCAGTTGCCGTGCTCCTCCATCGCCTTCAGCTTGCCGTTCTTCAGCCGTTCGGTCGTGAATTTGACGGCCTTGCGCAGGAAGTCGTTGTTCAGCGCCAGCTCCGCTCGTTCTTTAACCGTTGCCCCGCCTTTAGGTCCGTTGCTCATCTTATTTCACCCCTTCATACAGGAGCTCGGCCAAATGCATCACTCTGACCGGCTCGTTGCGATAACGCAAATTGCCCGCTATATTCATCAGACAGGCCATGTCCAGTCCGACGAGCACTTCGGCTTCCGTCTCCTTGACATGGTCGCTCTTCTCGCCCACCATCGCGCCGGAAATATCCGACATTTTGACCGCGAACGTCCCTCCGAAGCCGCAGCAGTCCTCGGCGTGCGGAAGCGGGACGAATTCGAGTCCTTGTACGCGGCTCATCAGCGCCATCGGCTCATCCTTGATGCCCATCAGGCGAGTTCCGTGGCAGGAAGGATGGTACGTCACTTTATGCCGGAACGTCGCGCCCACATCGGTCACGCCTAACACGTTTACGAGAAATTGGGTGAATTCGTAAGTTTTGCTCTGCAGCGCCAACGACTTTTCCAGCATGATCGGATCGTTCTCGAACAACTTTGGATAATGGTGGATCATGCCTGTGCAGGAGCCGGACGGCGCAATCACGAAGTCACTGTCTTCGAAGGCTTCGATAATCGTACGGGCAGTCGTTCTCGCTTCGTTCCAATAGCCGCTGTTAAATGCGGGCTGGCCGCAACACGTCTGAACCGGGGGGAACTCCAGCGTAACCCCGTACCGTGCCAGCAGGCGGATCATCGCCTCTCCGACCCGCGGGAAGATCGCGTCGCTCAAGCAAGTAATAAACAGAGAAACCTTCAATGTGCCGCACCCCTTTCGCTTCTATTTTTATATTATCAGGTTATCAGGTTGTCAGACAAGTTGAGAATGAATTTGCAACCACGTGCAGCTGAAATCCGCCTTTGGAACTGCCGCTGAGCCGTTTCGGAGACCGTTTAAGGCGGATTTTCCGCCTTAAAAACGCCTCAGCTCCATTTCGGAGCCGTGTAACGCGGATTTTCCGCCTTAATTTCGCAGAAACGGCCGTTTTGAAAAAATAAGGCGGGTTTTCCGCGTTACAACGGTCATTTTCGGTCAATTCGTAAATTTAAGACGGGTTTTCCGTGTTAAATTTTCCAGCCAGCCTCCCGCCCACATACCTATCTCGGATTCGAGCTTGGCGAGATACCGCCTGGGAAAGCCAGCCAGCCTCTCGCTCACATGCGTAACCCGGGTTCATGCCCGGCGGGGGCACCGACCGGGCGAAGCCGCCGCTGCCCCTCCGCTCCTCCAGCCTCTCCCGCTACACCGTAACGACGGCGATGCCGCGGCCTTCCAACTGCTCGATCGTCTCCGCAGGCATCCGTCGGTCGGTAATGATCATATCGACCTCCGACAGATCGGCGACATGAGTAAACGCCTGTACGCCAAACTTACTGGAGTCGGCGAGCAGAATGACCTCGTCCGCCATGCCGATCATCCGCTCCTTGATACGGGCCTGCAGCTCGTTGGACTCGCTGATACCGCGCTCCAGGTGCACTCCCTTGCAAGAGAGAAACACTTTATCGACATGGTACGCATCCAAGGAGCGTTCCGCCAAGGGACCTACGAACGACAAGGAACGCTGGGCGAGAATGCCGCCCGTGGAGATGACCTGGATCTTCTCCTTGTTGCTAAGCTCCGTCGCGACTTTAATCGAATTGGTCAGCACGGTCAGATCGATGTCGGGCACGTCGGCCGCCATATACCAAGCGGTCGAGCTGGCGTCCAGCAAAATGCGGTCGTTCGGCGAGATACGCTTGATCGCCTCCAAGGCGATCCGCTTCTTCTCGTCCGCGTTCGTAATTTCGCGCACGGCATAAGGAATTTCCGGATGCAGCGCGGTCGTCTCCTTGACGCTGACCGCGCCTCCATGAGAGCGGCGCAACCGCCCCGCTCGTTCGAGCCGGTCCAGATCGCGGCGAATCGTCTCCTCCGTTACCTGGCACACCTCGCTCAGCTCGGATACCCGGATGCTTCCTCTTTCGTTGACCAAGCCTACAATTTTCTCATATCGCTCCGCAACCAGCATGTGTACCCTCTTTTCGCAACCGAATTTAGTCCGACAGCCCCGTTAGCGTCCGGAAGCGCTTGTATGCGCCAACCCATAGCTCCGAATCGCTTGGCTTGTACGTTTCCACAGGGAACGACTCGCGTATCGCCTTGCGGGCTTCCCAAATGTCGGCGAAAGCGCCTTGAGCGATCCATTGAACGGCAAGATTCCCGATTGCGCTTCCTTCGGAAGGTCCGGCCCATACCGGCTTGCCGATCGCATTCGCCGTCCATTGGCAGAGCAGCGTATTCTGAATGCCGCCTCCGACCATGTGCAGACCGCCGAAGCTTTGTCCGGACAACCGTTCCGTCATTTCGAACACGTAGCGATATTTTAACGCCAAGCTCTCCAGGATGCAACGTACGATTTCGCCTACGTCGTCCGGCTCCGCTTGATTCGTCCGCCGGCAATATTCCGCGATTCTCGCCGGCATATCCCCGGGAGGCAGAAACAGGTCGTCGTCCGGATCGATGAACGTCGCCAGCGGCTTTGCGTTCGAAGCGAGCTGTACAAGCTCCGGGAACGAATAGGATCGGCCTTCCCGCTCCCACTCTCTCCGGCACTCCTGCAAAATCCACAAACCCATAATATTTTTCAGCAGCCGGAACGTATTGCCGAAGCCGCCTTCGTTCGTGAAGTTGAGCTTCTGCGCCAGCTCGTGCAGCACGGGCTTGTCGACTTCCGTGCCCATCAGCGACCACGTTCCGCAGCTTAAGTAAGCGAACGACTTCTCCGTTGCCGGAACGGCCGCAACCGCCGAGCCCGTATCGTGTTCCGCTACCGCGTACACGGGAATTGAAGCGACGCCCAATTCCTCGCATACCGACGACTGAAGCCGGCCCGCAAGCTCCCCTGGCTTAAGCACGTTGCCGAACCAGCTCCGCGGCAAGTCGAGCAATCTCAGAAGCTCGGGATCCCAATCGTCCGATACCGGATTGTACAGCTGCGTCGTCGTCGCGTTCGTAAACTCGTTGTGCATTTCCCCCGTAAGGAAATAGCGCAGCAGGTCCGGAATCATCAGCAGCCGGCTTCCTTCCTGAAGCACCGGAGATTTGGCCTGTTTCAGCGCGTAGAGCTGATAGATCGTATTAAAAGGAAGGAACTGAATACCTGTCCGAGCGAAAATAACCCCAGCCGGAATTTCGGCCATCACCCGTTCCATCGCTTCTTCCGTATGACGGTCGCGATAATGGTACGGGTTGCCGGCCAGTTCGCCGTTTTTGCCGATAAAGCCGAAGTCGACCGCCCAGGAGTCGATGCCCATGCTCTGCAGGTCGATGCCCCGATGCTTGGCCTTCAGCAAGCCTTGCTTGATTTCGTGATAGAGCCGCAAAATGTCCCAATACAGGCGGTCGCCCGCCTGTACCGGATCATTGGGGAAGCGATGCAGCTCCTCGACCTCGATCTTGCCGTCCGTCAGTCGTCCGAGCAGCGCTCTGCCGCTGCTCGCACCCAGATCGAACGCGAGTATGCTCGACATCTCTCATCATCCTCGATTGATATTAATTAGCGCGCTTCAGCAGCACGTCTTGCTCATACGCCTTAACTTCGCCCAGCCATTCTTCGCGAACAGGCACGCCGTTCTTCTCGCAGTAGTAATCCCATACAGCTCCGAACGGATACGACTTGAACTCCTCCGTCAGGGCCAGACGCGTCGTATAGTCGCCATCGAGCTCCGCTTTCTTGAGCGCTTCGATCGGATCAAGCATGGCGCGAAGCAGCGATTTGATCGTATTGCGCGTGCCGATAACCCAAGCCGCCACACGGTTGATGCTGGCATCGAAGAAGTCGAGGCCGATGTGCGTCTTGCCAAGCAAGTCGCCGCGCACCAACTCGCGACCGATGTCGATCAATTCGTCGTCGAGCGTAACGACGTGGTCGCTGTCCCAACGCATTGGGCGGCTCACGTGCAGCAGAATGCCGTCCGCGAACAACGACAGCGAGCTCAGCTTGTTCGAGATCACTTCCGTCGGATGGAAATGGCCGGCGTCGAGACAGATCAGCTTATTGTTGCGCAGCCCGTAGCCCATATAGAACTCGTGGGAACCGACGACGTAAGCTTCCGATCCGAGACCGAACAGCTTGCTCTCGACGGCATCGAGATGGTGCGCCGGGTTCAGTTCTTCCGCGAACACTTCGTCCAGGGCGTCCTTCAAGCGCTGTCTAGGCGCCAAGCGATCTGCGGGAACGTCCTTATAGCCGTCCGGAACCCACACGTTCGTGACGCAAGTCTGACCGAGCTGCTCTCCGAAGTAAGCGCCGATCTTGCGCGATGCTTTGCAGTGATCGATCCAGAAGCGGCGGATTTCCGGGTCCGGATGGCTCAGCGTAAAGCCGTCGCTGGACTTCTCGTGGGAGAAGCAGGTCGGGTTGAAGTCCATACCCAGCCCTTGCTCCTTAGCCCAATCGACCCATTTCTGAAAATGCTTTGGTTCGAGCTGATCCAGCTCAACCTTCTCGTCGGTGTCGGCGTAGATCGCATGAAGATTTACTTTGTGCTTGCCCGGAATCAAGGAGAAAGCTTTCTCCAGATCCGCGCGAAGCTCCTTGGGCGTTCTTGCCGCTCCGGGATAGTTGCCCGTAACGGAGATGCCGCCGGTCAAATCCTGATCCTTGTTCAGGAAACCTCTGACGTCGTCTCCCTGCCAGCAGTGCATCGAAATTTTAATTTGAGCCAGCTTCTCCAGAACCTGATCGACGTCGATACCGTGCTTGGCGTACAGCTGTTTGGCCGCTTCGTAATTGTTGACGGTGGATTGTTGCATGCGCGTTCCTCCTCGGGCTTCGGTTTTATTTTAAAGGATAAGCAATGACGGACATGAGGGCATTCTCGGCTTGCGTCGAATCGAGCCGGCTGTACTGAACGATGATCGGGATATCGCTTACAACCTCCATCGCGTAAGGAACGCCGACCGGAATCGGCGTCCCTTCCTTGTTCAGCGAGCTCGTTCGGATATGCTTGGTTCTCCTGGCTCCGACGACGACCATGATGTCCTCCAACGGCTCGCGATCCTCGAAGAAAACCGTGATTTTGAGCAAGGCGTCCTCCGACGCCGTGTTGAGCACGCAGATGGATTCGTGGCTTGTCAGCTGCCCGGAGCTGATCTCGGGAATATAAGCGTCCGGAATGTACCAGACCTTCTCCCCTTGCGCCCTATGCATAGGAACGATCCCCTTCCGATGATTATCGAGTGAACGCTGCGGGAACGCCGCCGTCGATCGTCAGCATGCAGCCCGTCGTTTTGGCGGACTTGGACGATGCGAAGAATGCGATGCCTTCCGCGATGTCTCTCGGATAAATATTAACAAGCAGTGTCGTGCGCTTGCGGTAGTATTCTTCCAATTGATCCGGTTCGATGCCGTAAGCGGCGGCGCGCTCGTTGCGCCAGCTGCCGTTCCAGATCGCCGACCCTTGCAGAATCGCATCCGGCAAAATCGTGTTGACGCGAATGCCGAACTCTCCGCCCTCGGCCGCGATGCAGCGCGCCAGATGCGCTTCCAGCGCCTTGACGGAGCTGTAGGCGGTAGCGTTCTTGCCGGCGTATACCGAGTTTTTGGATCCGATGAATACCATGTTGCCGCCGATGCCTTGCGTCTTCATCAATTTGAAAGCTTCTCGGGCAACGAGGAAATATCCCGTACCGAGCACGTTCATATTCAGGTTCCATTCCTTCAGCGACGTTTCGTCGAACGGGCTGGAGGTAGCCAAGCCTGCATTGTTGACGATAATGTCCACGCCGCCGTAAGCAAGCGCCGTCGCGTCGTAAGCCGCTTGCACCAGTTCCTCGCTCGTTACGTCGACTTTAACGGCCAGCGCGCGATTTTCTCCCCACTTGGCGTTGATCTCGTCGGCAACCTTCTGCGCGCCTTCGAGGTTCAGGTCGGCAAGCACGACGTGCGCGCCTTCCGATACGAGACGGCGTGCCGTTTCGCTGCCGATACCGCCTGCGCCGCCCGTGATGAACGCGACTTGACGGGAGAACTCGGCTTCCGGCGGAGCCAGCGACAGCTTGTAAAGCTCCAGCGGCCAGTACTCGACGTTGTAGGACTCGTTCTCGGACAGCGAGACGAAGCTGCCAAGCGCCGTCGCGCCTCTCATAACCGCAATCGCGCGGTGGTACAGCGCGCCGCTCACTTGCGACATCGCCCAACTCTTGCCGGTGTTGATCATGCCCACGCCAGGGATCAGAATAACGCGAGGCGCGGCTTCGAACATGACGTCGCCTTCGTTCTTATTGCGCTCGAAGTACGCAGTGTATTGCTGCTTGTAAGCGGCAACGCCTTCCTTCAGCTTGGCGATCAAGCCGTCGATGTCGTTCGCATCGGGCGTCCAGTCGATGAACAGCGGCACGACCTTCGTATGAACGAGGTGATCCGGGCAGGCTGCGCCCACTTGGGACAGCTTCGCGGAATCTTGGCCGGAGACGAATTGCAGCACGTCGTCGGCATCGTCGAAGCTAAGAATCATCTTCTTGGCGTCGCTGACCGCGCCGCGGATCGTCGGCATCACTTTAGCCGCGATATTTTGACGAACTTCGGCAGGAAGCGTCTCGTATTTCGCGCCGCCGAATGTTTTTGCTTCGTCGATGCGGGCTTCGATGAACGCTTCCGCTTCGGAGATGATCTTGATCGTCTGTGCGTAGCAAGCCTCGGACGTCTCGCCCCAAGTGACGAGGCCGTGTTTCTCCATCAGCACGAGCTCGGCTTTCGGGTTGTTCAGCACGCCTTCCGCGATCATCTTCGACAGAGTGAAGCCCGGGCGGATGTAAGGAACCCAGACGAAGCGGTCGCCGAAAATTTCCTTCGCCAGCTCTTTGCCGTTATCGGCGCAGCACAGGCTGATAATCGAATCCGGATGCGTGTGGTCCACATGCTTAAATGGCAGGAAAGCATGCAGCAGCGTCTCGATCGAGGCGCGCGGATGCTTCGAATCGATCATGCAGTTCGCCAAGTAAGCGACCATGTCCTCGTCGGACATTTCCGGCTTTTCGAACAGCGGACGGATGTCGTCCATTCGCAGCCCCGTAAAGTTGCCCGCTTTCATCGTTGCCAGATCGGAGCCGCTGCCTTTGACGTACATCACTTCGACGTCGCGGCCGCGGAAGTCCTTCTCGATCGTTTTCGAAGATGTATTGCCGCCGCCGTAGTTGCAGACGCGGCGATCCGTGCCGATGATGTTGGAACGATAAACGAGCTGGTCCAGACCGGACTGCAGCTCGTCCGCTTTCGATGATTGCCACAAGCTTTGTACCATGGGATTACCTCCGGATGTTGTTTTTGTTTGGTTTTGAAATCATTCTATCACACCCGTTTGTTTTTGAATACTTTAAAATCAAACACAAACAAAAATAAGTAGTGGTAGGCTCGGCCGCTTGTTCCCCTCTTACGGTCTGGCAGACCGTTACGCGCGCAAATCCGGCCTTCCGCCCCCCTCTTACGGTCTCGCAGACCGTTACGCGCACAAATTCCGCCTTCCGCACCCCTCTTACGGTCTCGCAGACCGTTACGCGCACAAATTCCGCCTTCCGCACCCCTCTTACGGTCTCGCAGACCGTTACGCGCGCAAATCCGGCCTTCCGCACCCCTCTTACGGTCTCGCAGACCGTTGCGCGCGCAAATCCGGCCTTCCGCACCCCTCTTACGGTCTCGCAGACCGTTACACACGCAAATCCGGCCTTCCGCACCCCTCTTACGGTCTCGCAGAC